>Ga0134128_10011954_pt1 | contig 10348 bp, 12 predicted proteins | sample KB31754_FD_96462 | JGI IMG/M metagenome (GOLD analysis project Ga0134128, IMG submission 96462) | Terrestrial soil microbial communities with excess Nitrogen fertilizer from Kellogg Biological Station, Michigan, USA - KB3-175-4 | ecosystem: Environmental > Terrestrial > Soil > Unclassified ...
CCGCTGCCGGCCGCTAGGCGCCGCGAACGCTCAGTTCCGGCAGGTACACCGTGGCCCCGCCCGCCCGAAACTCGGCGCTCTTGGCCGCCATGCCGCCGGCGATCAGCTCCTGCTCCGCCGCGTCGCCGTAGGCGTCCCGTATGTCCTGGCTGATCCGCATGTAGCAGAACTTGGGGCCGCACATCGAGCAAAAGTGCGCCGTCTTGGCCGGCTCGGCGGGCAACGTCTCGTCATGGAACGCCTCCGCCGTCGCCGGGTCCAGGGACAGCGAAAACTGGTCCCGCCAGCGGAATTCAAAGCGGGCCTTGGACAGGGCGTCGTCGCGGTCCCGCGCACCCGGGTGGCCCTTGGCCATGTCGGCCGCATGCGCCGCGATCTTGTAGGTGATGACGCCTGTCTTCACGTCGTCCTTGTTGGGCAGCCCCAGGTGCTCCTTGGGCGTGACATAGCAGAGCATGGCCGTCCCGTACCGGGCGATCTCCGTGGCACCGATCGCCGAGGTGATGTGGTCGTAACCCGGGGCAATGTCGGTGACCAGCGGGCCCAGGGTGTAGAACGGGGCGCCGTCGCACAGCTCCTGCTGGCGTTCCACATTCTCCCGGACCAGGTGGAAGGGAATGTGGCCGGGCCCCTCCACCATGACCTGCACGTCAAATTCCCAGGCCCGCCTGGTCAGCTCGGCCAGGGTGTCCAGCTCCGCAAACTGGGCGGCGTCGTTGGCGTCGGCCGTGGAGCCCGGGCGCAGGCCGTCGCCAAGGGAGAAAGCAACATCGTAGCGGGCAAAGATCTCGCACAGCTCGTCAAAATGGGTGTAAAGGAAATTCTCCCGGTGGTGCGCCAGGCACCAGCCGGCCATGATGGACCCCCCGCGGGACACGATCCCCGTGACCCGGTTGGCCGTGAGCGGGACGTAGCGCAGCAGTACACCCGCGTGGATGGTCATGTAGTCCACCCCTTGTTCGCACTGCTCGATCACGGTGTCGCGGAAAATCTCCCACGTGAGCTTGTCCGCCTCGCCGTTGACCTTTTCCAGGGCCTGGTAGATGGGCACGGTGCCGATCGGGACGGGGGAGTTGCGGATGATCCATTCCCGCGTGGTGTGGATGTCGTCACCCGTGGAGAGGTCCATGACCGTGTCGGCGCCCCACAGCGTGGCCCATTGGAGCTTGTCCACTTCTTCGGCGATGGAGCTGGTGACGGCCGAGTTGCCGATGTTTGCGTTGATCTTCACCAGGAAGGCCCTGCCGATGATCATGGGCTCGGACTCGGGGTGGTTGATGTTGTTGGGAATAATGGCCCGGCCGGCCGCCAGCTCCCGGCGCACCAGCTCCGCGTCGCAGTTTTCACGCAGCGCCACAAAACGCATTTCCTGGGTTACGATGCCGGCCCTGGCGTAATGCATCTGGGTCACCGTGCGTCCCTCCCGCGACCGCAGCGGCGGCGTCCTCGTACCGCGCCATTCCGCGGAGGCGGCGCCGCGCCGCTGGGCCGAGCGGCCGTCGTCGAGCAGTTCGCGCGCCCGGCCCTGATAGTTTTCGCAATCCCCGCGAGCCGCGATCCAGGGGTCGCGCAGCGGCGGCAGTCCGCGGACCGGGTCGCTGCCCGGGCCCGCCGTCCGGTACACCTGCAGGGCAGCGTTTGCCCTGCCCGGCGCCGAATCCTCCAGCGCAATGGACGTTACAGGGACCCGCAGGCCGTGGTCGGGGTCCGTCAGCCAGGACAGCGTGTGGGCAGGGCTTTGTTCGGTGGAATTCACGGGGTGGTGCTCACTTCCTTCGCCGGCATTACCCGGACAGGTTCAACGGTCCCGGGCAGCAGCAGCCCGTGTCTCAGCCCCTGCTTCGGGGCTCCCGTGTGGTCAAGATTGAAGGTACACGAGAAGAGGGTGTCGGTGTCAAGCCGTAGGATCGTTCCATGATGGAAATCCGTCCCGCGGCGCTGAGTGAATTCTCGCTTTTGCCTGCCCTGGAAGCGGACGCGGACCAGGCATTTGCCACCCTGGACCCGCCGTTCCCTCCGGGGGCGCCGGCGGACTTTCCGCCGCCCGGCACTGCGGAATCCTATGCGGGCGCGTTCCACATCATGGTTGCCGGGAGGCCCCCCGTGGGCTTTGCCCGGCTGGAAGTTGTCGATGGCCAGGCGCACCTGGCCCAGCTGGCCGTCAGCCCCGAGCACGCCCGGCAGGGGATCGGGCGGGCGCTGGTCATGGCGGCCAAGGCGTGGGCCCTTGAGGCAGGATTCCGCGCGATGACGCTGTGCACCTTTGCCGAGGTGCCCTTCAACGGCCCGTTCTACACCAGCTGCGGCTTTGCCGAGCTGGCCGACCGGACGCTGGCCCCTGAATTGCGCCAACTGCGCCGCGAGGAAGCAGCGCTGGGGCTCGACGCCATGGGCCGGCGCGTGGCCATGTCCGCCGAACTTCGCTAGGAAATCCCCTCCCGAATTCCCCACGGCGCAAATGGGTCATCTGCCCCATGCCACCGGGACGCCGCGGCCCTATGCTGGCCGGAACAGGGCAAAAAAGGGAGAGGGCCATGAAGACAACCACACCACGGGAATGGGCAGAGGCGGCGGAACAGGCTGCCATCCAGCCGCCCGACACCGCAGAACACTTTGCCGGCTACGCGGTGGTCGGGGTGCCCTTTAGTTCCGGCCATTACCTGGCGTTCCGGCGCTTCCCCACAAGTTCGGTGGGCCCGGGGTACCGTGCCGTATGGCTGCGCACCCCCGCAGGACAGTGGACGATTTACGCAGATGCCCCGCCGGAGCTCAGCTGCGCCAGGTACTTCGGCGCCGCCCTGGCGCGGGCCGCCACCGCTCAGATCAACGCCGAGTGGACCGGGCCTGCGGCACTCACGGTGGGCGTGCCCGGCGTGGTGCAGTGGGAACTGGAATTCGGCGCAACGTGGGCCACGCGGGCTGCAACGGCAACGGCCCTGCGATTTCCTGCCGCACTGTGGCGCCGGGACGGTGTGGTCAACGCCATGGCCGCCATGATGGGGCCCGCGCTGGGAGCGGGACGGATGAAACTTGCCGGGATTGTCCCCAACGGCCAAAGTTTCCAGGCCAGGCCGCTGCGGATTTGGGCCGTCACGCGCAGCCGTGCCGCCATTGGGGGCAAGGACGCGGGCACCCTGCGGCCGCTCCCCGGCCAGGCACGCCTGGGCGATTTTTGGCTCCCCCAGCGGGGCCTGTTTGTGGCGAACCTGGGCATCAGGTACCCATCCACCGCGGCACCCCAGCACATACCGGATCGTGAAAGGGCGGCGCAGCACCATGAGCATCATTGAAACCATTCCCGAATCGTCTGCCGCAGGACCCGTGGCACAACTGTATGCCGACGATCTCAAGGCCATGGGCTACGTTCCCAGCCACACCCGCGCCATGGCCCTGAATCCCGAGGCGCTTGCCGCCTGGCGGGCGCTGCAGACGGCCATCGCCGGCTCGCTGGGCGTGCGCCGCTATGAGCTGGTGACGCTGGCTGCCGCACGCGGCCTCGGCTCCGCCGCGTGCCTGCTGGCACACGGCCTCAAGGCCCTGAAGTTCATGCCGGCGGAGCAGCTGGAGCGCGTGGCACGCGACTACCGCACCGCCGGCCTCCCCGCGGACGAGGTGGCCATGATGGACTTCGCCCTGAAGCTCAGCACCGCCTCCGCCACCATGGACGACGCCGATTCCCAGTCCCTGCGTGACGCCGGCTTCAGCGACAGGGAGATTGTGGACATCGCCCTGGCTGCCGCGGCCCGCAACTATTTCAGCAGGGCGCTGCACGCACTGGCAGTGGACGTTGACGTGCCTCCCGGACTGGCTCCCGGGCTGCAGGACGCCCTGCTCGCACCCGTGGGCGGGGCGGGGCGCCCGGCACTCCCGGCGGCCGCGGGACCGGCAGCGGCCGGCACTTGAAGCCAGTGCGGAACCTGCGGCCCGCCGTAGAATGGGGGTGTGGCGGCACAGGATTTCGGCGGCTCCTTCCGGTCTCCCACGGCCCACGGGCCGGCGGGCGCAGTGCCGCGGCCCCCCGCCACGGCCAGGCGCGCCGAAGTGCTGGCGGCCCTGTCCCTGGCCATCGACCTGGGGCTTGGCCAGCCCATGGAGCACATGCTGCGAGCCATGCTGCTGGGGGTGCGGATGGCCGGTCTGCTGGGGCTTGGACCGGAGGCGCGGGCCCGGACCTACTATGCCAACCTGCTGGCCTGGATTGGCTGCCATGCGGACTCCTTCGAACTGGCTGCCCGTTTTGGCGACGACATCGGCTTCCGCGCCGACTACTACCTCATTGACGCCCACGGGCTGCCCATGCTGTCGCTGATGTTGCACCACACCGGCACAGAGCTGCCGCCACTGCGGCGCGCCGCCCGGCAGTCGCAGTTCGCGGCAACGGCGGGCACGGCGGTCAGGAAGCTGATCCGTTCGCACTGCCTCTCCGCCGGGCAACTTGCCGACAGGGTGGGGCTGGACCCGGCCATGCCGGCGATCCTGGGCCATGCCTTTGAGCGCTGGGACGGCAAGGGACTCCCGGCGGGGAGGTCCGGCGTCGAAATTCCCCTGGAAATGCGCATCGCGCAGCTGGCCGACACGGCCGAGGTGTTCCTGCGGACAGGCGGCCTGCCGGCCGCGGTGGACATGGTCCGGCAGCGCCGCGGCACGCAGTTCGACCCAGGGTTGGCGGACCTGTTTTGCGCGCAGGCCGCCGTCCTGACAGCGGGGCTGCTGGAGGCGGACCCGTGGCCGGCAGCCCTCGCCGCAGCCCCGGGGGACGACGAGCTGACCAGGGCCGGCATGGATGCCGTCCTGGCCGCCATGGGGGACTTTGCCGACCTGAAGTCCCCCTGGACGGCAGGCCATTCCCGGGCCGTGGCCGCCCTCGCGGCCCGCGCGGCCAAAGCACAAGGCTTTCCCGCGGACGGGGTGGAGCTGCTGCGCCGTGCCGGGTGGGTCCACGACTTGGGCCGCATGGGCGTCTCCAATGCGGTCTGGGACAAGGCGGCCGGGCTGTCCTCCATGGACCTTGAACGGATGCAAATGTACCCGTTCCTCAGCGAGCGCATCCTTGGACGGGTGCCCGGCCTGCGGAGGGTGGCAGCGCTGGCGGGGGCGCACCGTGAGCGGCTCGATGGCTCCGGCTATCCGCGGGGGCTCACGGGCGCCGGGCTCGATTCCGGCCAGCGCCTGCTCGCGGCGGTTGACGCGTACCAGTCGGCGGTGGAACCGCGTCCGCACCGGCCGGCAGCCGCGCCAGCGGATGCCGCCCGCAGGCTGCGTGCAGACGCCGTCTCCGGGCGGCTGGACCCGCGCGCCGTCGATGCTGTCCTGGCGGCGGCGGGCCCGGCGGGCACGGGGGCCGCCCGTCGCCGCAGTCCGGCCGCCGGACTGACCGCGAGGGAACTCGAGGTGCTTGCGCTGCTGTGCCGGGGCATGAACAACAAGGACATAGCGGCCGCCCTGTTCATTGCCCCCAAAACGGCCCGGAACCACGTGGAGCACATCTATGAAAAGACCGGTTCGGCCAACCGGGTGTCGGCCACACTGTTTGCCCTGGACCACGGCCTGTGGGACAGGGAGGGCGGACTGCCGGCCCCGGGCAGGGAATAACTTGAAGCTTCAAGTAGTTTGCTAGACTAAGACCACCACAAACCTTGGAGCAGCCATGACCACCCAGCACGACCTCCTCTCCGCCGACCTGCACATGGGCACCGTGATGCTCAAGGTGGGCGACATGCGCCTGATGGGCGACTACTACCAAAAGGCCCTCGGCCTGGACGTGGTTGCCGAAGCCGACGGCGGCCAGTACCTGGGCCGCGGCTCCGTGCCCCTGGTGCACCTGCAGCCGGCCGGCGGGCTGCACATTCCGGGCCGGGGCGAGGCCGGCTTGTTCCACACCGCCCTGCTATTTCAGGACCAGGCCTCGCTGGCCGCCACCGTGGCCAGCGCCGCCCAGTATGACCCCCAACTGTTTGCCGGCAGCGCAGACCACCTGGTCTCCGAGGCGTTCTACTTCACCGACCCCGAAGGCAACGGAATTGAGCTTTACTGGGACCGTCCCCGCACTGAGTGGTCCTGGTCCAACGGTGCCGTGGAAATGGACTCCCTGGCCCTGCCCCCGCAGCGCTACCTCCAGCAGCACCTGACCGAAGCGTCGGTGAGCGGGCAGCGGGACGCGGGCGCCGGCGTCGGCCATGTCCACCTCCAGGTAGGTGACGTGGCCACGGCGGAAAAGTTCTACGTGGACACCCTCGGCTTTGAAAAGACGGCCGGCTGGCACGGGCAGGCACTGTTTGTCTCCGCGGGCGGGTACCACCACCACATGGCCATGAACGTCTGGAACAGCCGTGGCGCCGGCCCCCGGAAGGACACGCTGGGCCTGGGCGAGGTGCTGATCACGCTCCCCGGGCAGGATGACGTCGGGGCGCTGGCAGAGCGACTGGCCCGCCGTGGCATCGCCATGGCCGACACCGGCGCCGAAATTGTCTTTGACGATCCTTGGCGGAACCGGATTCGCGTTAGTGTTGAGGCAGAAGCTGCCGCAGCACACCGCTGAGCGGCTCCGGCCCGGGCCGGACCAACCCACCGAAAGGCACCAGCTTGGCAAGCTACTCAGAATTCTTCATCGCGGACCACCACCAGGCCGTTGCCCGCGCCAAGGCCCGGGAAGCCGGAAAGTCGCCCGCCATTGACGTTCCCGTCCTGCCGACGCCGGGGCTCAGCGACTTTGAGATCGAAGTCCTGGGCGGACTGGCCGTGAAAAAGGTGCATGCCACGGGAGTTGCTGCCGAACTGAGCCTGGTGGACATTGAACTGGACACCCTCTATGCCGTGCCGGATGCGCTGTTGGAAGTCTTTGCCGAGCTTGACGGCCTGGAGGACCAGGAGGACGTGTCCGAACTGGCTGCGGAGTGGGCTGCTGCGGAGGAAATGGAATCCACCCCGGAGGTCACCGAGCCGCTGGTGCGCGCCTTGGCAGCCATGTCCGTTGCAGCCGCCAAGGCGGCCGACGACAATGCGAAGATGGGCCTGTTCTTCTTTTCCGCCGAATAGCCACTTCCCGGCTTGCTTCACAGACCCCTTAATGCCGGCGATGACGGACAACACGCCGGGGCGCGTCGCACGTGTGCCCAATCATCTGGCATAATGGACGGGTACTCGATCCGCGCGGCCCCTCTCTCCGGGCGATGATCCTGTCCCTAGAAATCCGCTGATCGGCCCGCCCCACGGGAGCGTGAAACGGAGTTCGCCCCTTTTTCGAACCAGGAGTAACCACAAAAGTGGCCGTAAAGATTCGCCTTAAGCGCTTTGGCAAGATGCGCGCACCGTACTACCGCATCGTCGTCATGGACGCGCGCGCCAAGCGTGATGGCCGTGCCATCGAAGAGATCGGCAAGTACCACCCCACCGAGCAGCCTTCCTTCATCGAAGTGAAGTCTGACCGTGCCCAGTACTGGCTCGGCGTCGGCGCACAGCCGACCGATCAGGTCGCCAAGATCCTGAAGATCACCGGTGACTGGCAGAAGTTCAAGGGCATCAAGGGCCAGGAAGGCACCTTGAAGACCAAGGAAGCCAAGGCTGCCTTTGTCGCCCCCGAGGCAACCAACCTGGTTGTCAAGGAAGCCATCACCAAGAAGGCTGCCAAGTCTGACGAAGCCGAGGCGCCCGAGAGCACCGAGGCCGAGTAAATTGTTGGCTGAAGCGCTGGAGCACCTTGTCCGCGGGATTGTTGACTCTCCCGACGACGTCAAGGTGGCTGTCAAGAACAACCGCCGCGGGGAATCCCTCGAGGTGCGCGTTCACCAGGACGACCTGGGCCGGGTAATCGGCCGCCAGGGCCGCACCGCCCGCGCGCTGCGCACCGTGGTTGCCGCACTGGCACACGGCGAGCCTGTCCGCGTTGACGTTGTCGACATGGACCGCCGCCGCTAGCCTGCCGCACCAGGGAGCCTTGCGCCCGCACAGGGTGGGGGTTTTCAGCAACAAGCCAAGCCTTTTGGCCCCGGCACCATAATGGTGTCGGGGCCAAATTTTTTCCACCTACCAATTTCCCAGGAGTTCACATGCAGGTTCAAGTTGCCCGGATCGGCAAGCCACACGGCATCCGCGGCGAGGTGACGGTGCTGGTCCTCACGGACGCCCCCGATTCCCGCTTCGCCGCCGGCGCCCAATTCGCCGTCGAACCAGCCAAGCTGGGCCCCCTGACGGTGGCCAGTTCCCGCTGGAACAAGGACATCCTGCTGCTCGGCTTTGAGGGCACCACCACCCGCAATGAGGCCGAACTGCTGCGCGGGGCCACCTTGTTCTTTGATTCCGATGACGACGGGGACGACGACGCCTGGTACGAACACGAATTGCTGGACCTTGAGGTCCGGGTTGGCACGGAGGTGGTGGGCAAGGTTGCCGGGTTGCGAACCCTCCCCGTGCAGGACCTGCTGATAGTTGAAGACAACGACGGCGACGAAGTCCTGGTCCCGTTCGTGGACGAAATTGTCCCCGAGGTCAACCTGGAGGACGGCTATGTGCGCCTGACCCCGCCGGACGGGCTGTTCAGCGTGAACAAGGACGTTGAGGGCAAGGCTTCCGAAAGCAAGGACGCCGACGGCACAGGCACGGAAGGCGCCGGGCAATAATGCGCCTGGACGTTGTCAGCATCTTTCCGGAATACCTGGCCCCGCTGGAACTGAGCCTGATCGGCAAGGCCCGCACCGACGGCCTGCTGGACCTGCACGTCCACGGACTGCGGGACTACACCTCGGACCGGCACCGCACAGTGGATGACACCCCTTATGGCGGCGGCGCCGGCATGGTCATGAAGGCCGAGCCCTGGGCCCTGGCACTGGGCGACATCGCGGCCCAGGCGCCCGCTGGTAAGCCCACACTGATAGTTCCCTCGCCCGCGGGGGAGGTGTTCAACCAAAAGCTGGCCTACGAGCTGGCCGAGGAGGAACACCTGGTATTTGCGTGCGGCCGGTACGAGGGAATTGACGAACGGGTCCTGGAGTGGGCTGCCGAGCAGTTCACGGTACGCCCGGTCAGCCTGGGCGACTACGTGCTCAACGGCGGTGAAGTGGCCGTGCTGGCCATGGTTGAGGCCATTGGCCGGCTCATCCCCGGAGTGGTGGGCAATCCTGAATCACTCATCGAGGAGTCCCACTCCGACGGGCTCCTGGAATACCCCGTCTACACCAAGCCGTCCAGCTGGCGCGGGCGCGACATTCCCGAGGTGCTGCTCAGCGGCAACCACGGCAAGATCGCCAAGTTCCGCCGTGAGCACCAGCTGCGCCGCACTGCGGCCAGGCGCCCCGACCTCATCGCGGCCCTGGACGTCTCCCACTTCAGCAAGACGGAACGGAACGTTCTCTGGGAACTGGGGTACGCCGTCGTCGAGGGCAAGGCCGTGCCCCGCGGCGCCGATTAGCGGCGCAGGGGCGGCGTGTGGAATAATCAAGCAGTGTGCCTGCTGGGCGCGTTCCTGCCACAGGGGGAGCGTTCGTCAACAGTTGCGGCACAGCCCGTGACCCGCCAATGGGTCTGCGGGCTACGAAACTTTTTACTTTTCCTGACTGGCCGCCGTGCCGTCCACGGAAAGTGTGACACAAAGCAAGTGACCTGTGGCGTTTGCCTGGAGTTGTGAAATGCATATTCTCGATTCTGTCGACGCAGCCAGCCTGCGCACCGACATCCCCGCCTTCCGCGCCGGTGACACCCTCAACGTTCACGTGAACATCATTGAAGGCTCCCGCGCACGTGTCCAGGTGTTCAAGGGCTTCGTCCTGGGCCGCCAGGGCGACGGCGTCCGCGAGACCTTCACGGTCCGCAAGGTCTCCTTCGGTGTCGGCGTGGAGCGTACCTTTCCGGTCCACTCCCCGGTCATCGATAAGATCGAGGTCGTCTCCAAGGGCGACGTTCGCCGCGCCAAGCTGTACTACATGCGCAACCTGCGCGGCAAGGCTGCCAAGATCAAGGAAAAGCGCGACAACATCCCCGGCAAGTAAGGGATTCGCACTTTGATCCACACGAAACGCCGGTCCAGGAAACTGGGCTGGCGTTTTGTTGTTCTGGCCGTGGTGGTGCTGTTCCTGTTGACTGCAGTGGTGCGCAATGTGTGGGTGGATGTCTACTACATTCCCTCCGCATCCATGGAGCCCCTGCTGCTCACGGGCGACCGCGTGCTGGTTTCCCGGACGGACTATTCCACCGCGCCCGTCAAGCGCGGCGACGTGGTGGTATTTGACGGCACCGGCTCCTTTACCCCCTACGATTCCGGCAACGGGCCGCTCCTGGACGCCGCCATCGGCGCGGGGCAGTGGCTGGGCTTTGTGCCCAACAACAACATCTACGTCAAGCGCGTCCTGGGCGTGGC
>Ga0134128_10011955_pt1 | contig 10347 bp, 8 predicted proteins | sample KB31754_FD_96462 | JGI IMG/M metagenome (GOLD analysis project Ga0134128, IMG submission 96462) | Terrestrial soil microbial communities with excess Nitrogen fertilizer from Kellogg Biological Station, Michigan, USA - KB3-175-4 | ecosystem: Environmental > Terrestrial > Soil > Unclassified ...
CAAGTTTGGCAAGGAAGAAGCGAGTGGCCGGGGACTGCGGGGGGTCCTTGCCGAGGCGCTGATTGCCGAAACCCCTCTGTTGATCGGTGTCTCCACACAAAATCTTCCCGACTTTCTCGCATTCGTCGGGGGTTCAGCAACACGTCTGGAGCCCGACATCGAAGCCATGATGGCCTGGTGCCGGAACGCTGTTGAACGCGGAGCTCAACATCGATTCCAGCTTCGGGCATCATCCGTGCTAGCATATGGCGACTGATGAACCGGCGGGTGCCCGATGGGTCTGTTTCGAGGAACGCAAAAGTGGTAGCGCTTGCTGCGGGGCCCATGTTCCTCCGACCGGACCTGTGCCTTGCAAGCGCGCGCCTTCCTCCCTTGGCGCAAACAGATGAAGAGAAGCGATGGATGATAAACAAATCCTCCAAAATGCGAACCGCAGCGCCACCCAGGCTGGCATGATCGCGCTCACGTTTCAGGATTTTGCAGCCCAGCTCATCAAGCATGTCCGCAGCGGATATCCCCTTGATGATACTTCCCTTGCCATTCTCCGCGACAACTGCATCCGCGCTCTGAAGAACTCCACGATGACCGGAATGTCTTTCGAGGAAGAGGCGGAAACCTTGAGGCAGGCTGTCGAAAACGCGGAAAAATTGCTCGATGGAGCAATAACGAGGGGAACGCAGACTTAACACTCGAGCGGTTCAGCCCCGTTGCGGATTCGCCGTGAGCGGCGTGCTTGTTGCAACTTCGCGACAAAGCTGCCGGATTTGTCCAATCTCCATGACGATGCTATGAAATCAGCCGTTCGGTGAGGTCCTACGATGTCGCAATCGCGTCCGGAATACACTAGCAGCACGTTCGCCCGCGACTTCGTCGGCAGGCAGACGGTCATTGAGCGTCTGACCAGTCTCTGTAATTCCATCGTGAAAGAGGGTGCGCTATGGGGCGTCTGCGTCACCGGCGAGCCGGGTTCGGGCAAGAGCGCGCTGTTGGCCGAGATTCTTCGCCGCATGAAGGACTCCGACGCTTTCGTTCTGGCGCACGCCGCCGGCGACAGCCCGCGGGCATCCTCGGTCGATGCCATGCTGCGGCGTTGGATCAACGAACTCGGCAGTGCGCTCGGCGCCGGCGAGGTTGACCTCGCCGAGAATGTCGACCCCAAGATACTCGATATGACCTTTGCCTCGCTGCTCGGGCGAATGGCGTCACAGCGGCGCGTCGTCGTCCTGATCGACGCGCTCGACCAGTTCAAAAAGACCGCGCGCGGAAGGTTTGCAACCTGTCTGCCTCGACCGTGGCCGGCCAACGCGCGGCTTGTCGCGACAGCCATTGCCGGCGGCGCCTCCAAAATGCTGGCTGAGCGTCCAGGCGTGGAAGCGTTATCGCTGGCGCCGCTGGACGCGGCAGAGGCGCGCGGCATCATCGAGGGCATGGGCGACAGCCATCAACGCAAGCTCGAGCCGCCGGTGATCGATGCGCTGCTCGCGAAAAAACATGCAGGCGAGCCCGCGTCGGGCAATCCGCTCTGGCTGGTTCTCGCCGTCGAGGAACTCAACCTGCTCGACGCCGATGACCTTGCCCGCCTCCGAAATTCGATGCTCGACAGCGTCGAAGCCATGCCGGCGGATATTCTGCGCCTCTATCGCGCAACGTTCGATCGCGCGGCGGAACTGTTCGGCGCCGCCACCGTGCAGGCGTTTCTCGGCCTCATTGTCGTTAGCCGGGCGGGATGGCGCGAGAGCGATTTTCGACGATTGTTGCCGCTGGTAAGCGGCGAACCTTGGGACGAACAGCGCTTCGCCGCACTGCGTCGCCTGTTGCGCGGCCAGATGAGTCAGCGTGGCGGTCTCGCACAATGGGATTTCAACCACGTCCAGATGCGGGCTGCCGCCCGCTCACGCCTCGCGGCGCTGCGTCTGTCGGAGCCGCAACTGCATCTGTTGATCGCCGATCACCTTCTGACACTGGCGTCGGACGACCCGCTGCGCGCGACTGAAACCATGGTGCACCTGCTGGCGAGCAAGGACGACATGCGCGCTGGCCGATACTATGGCGATTCGTCGTTGAGCGAGGCAGAGACGCAGGGCGCCACCCGCGCGCTGGCCGATGCCATCATTGCACCTGCGGCCGGCACTGCGGCGAGTGCAGCGCGAGACCTGGGTCGTTTGCTTGACACTGCCGATGATTCTGTCTGCGCACTTCTGGCAGAACGTTTCCTCTTCAATCTCGGCGACGCTGTTGAACACCACGCCGCGCTTGACGCCCGCTTGATCGTCTTGAACTCGATCGAACAAGCATTCCAGCGACTGCTTCGCACCGATCCCGGCAACGCCGGCTGGCAACGTGATCTGGCGGCGTTGCACGATCGGGTCGGCGACGTGCTGATGGCGCAGGGCAATCTCCCGGAGGCGCTGAAATCCTTCCGCGACGCCCTGGCGATCAGGGACCGGCTGGTGCGCGGCGATCCCGGCAACGCCGGCCGGCAGCGCGATCTGTCGATGTCGTACGAAAAGGTCGGCGGCGTGCTGGTGGCGCAGGGCAATCTCCCGGAGGCGCTGAAATCCTTCCGCGACGGGCTCGCAACCAGAGACCGGCTGGCGCAGACCGACCTCGACAACGACGGCTGGCAGCGCGATCTGTCGATGTCGCACGAAATGGTTGGTGACGTCCTGATGGCACAGGGCGACCTGCCCGAGGCCCTGAAATCCTTCCGCGACCAGTTCGCGATTGCCAAACGGCTGGCACGCGCGGACTCCGACAACGCCGGCTGGCAACGCGACCTGTCGGTGTCTTACGATCGTGTTGGCGACGTCCTGGTGGCGCAGGGCAATTTGTCCGAGGCGCTGGAATCCTTCCGCGAGGGACTGGCGATCAGAGAGCGGCTGGCGCAGAACGACCCCGACAACCCCGGCTGGCAGCGCGGTCTGTCGGTGTCGTATGATCGTGTCGGCGATGTATTGGTGGCACAGGGTGATCTGCCCGAGGCCTTGAAATCCTTCGGCGAACAGCTCGCGGTTGCCGAACGGCTGGCGCGTGCCGATCCCGACAACGCAGCCTGGCAACGCGATCTTTCGGTGTCGCACGATCGTATCGGCGACGTGCTGGTGGCGCAGAGCAAGCTGCCCGAGGCGTTGAAATCCTTCCGCGACGCCCTGGCGATCAGAGACCAACTGGCGCGCTCCGACCCCGACAACGCCGACTGGCAGCGCGGTCTCGCGGTGTCGTACGATCGCGTCGGCGACGTGCTGATGTCGCAAGGCGATCTGAACGCGGCGCTGAAATCCTTCCGCGACCAGCTCGCGATCGCCGAAAGGCTGGCGCGCGCCGATCCCGGCAACGCCGGCTGGCAGCGCGATCTGTCGGTGTCGTACGAAAAGGTCGGTGACGTCCTGGAGGACCAGGGCAATCTCCCCGAGGCGCTGAAATCCTTCCGCGACGGGCTGGCGATCAGAGACCGGCTGGCGCGTTCCGACCCCGGCAACGTCGGCTGGCAGCGCAGCCTTTCGGTGTCGTACGATTGTGTCGGCGACGTCCTGGTGGCGCAGGGCAATCTGCCCGAGGCGCTGAAGTCCTTCCGCGACGGACTGGCGATCAGGGACCGGCTGGCGCGCTCCGACCCCGGCAACGCCGGGTGGCAGCGCGATCTGTCGGTGTCGTACGATCGGATCGGCGGCGTGCTGGAGGCGCAGGGCAACCTGCCCGAGGCGTTGAAATCGTTCCACGAAGGGGTGGCGATTGCGGATCGGCTGGCCCGCGCCCATCCAGGCGACGCCGACTGGCAGCGCGGTCTTGCGGTGAGCAATGCGCATCTTGCCGACGTCTATCGTCGATCCGACGATCCCGACAATGCGCTTGCTGCGCTGCGGCAGGGGCAGTCCGTGATGAAGAAGGTGGTCAAGCTCTCGCCCGACCATGCCGGCTGGAAGAAGGATCTGGGCTGGTTCAACGAACAGATTGCGTCTTTGACAAAATAACGATCCGCGCATCTGCTGGGAGAGCGACGCTGCTGCAGCGCCCTCGACGATCTGATCGACGGCGGAGTTTGCCGCCCCGACCTTTGGATCGCTGCCCGCAAGGGATTTCCATCTAAGATCACACCGTGGTGCAAAACTGCGCGCGCCAGCAGCCGGCATCAGGCCGCACCATTGCACGACAAACATGCATCTGATATGCATGTGAGGATTGTGCGCGCCGACACCGCCACACCGGCCGTGATCGGAGCAGATCAAGGATGGGGGGTCGAGATGGCCGATTCTACGGGTTACGGCATTGTACTTGAGACGGTGCCGCCAGCGGAGATGGGAGCTGCGCTGGCTGCCGATGCCGCCAAGAAAGCTAAATTCGGCGCCATTCACCTACTCATTCGCGGCTTTTTATGCACGCCCTTTCTGGCCTATGGAGCCAGTGTGGTATTCGCCATGGTCGCCGCTGGCGTACCGCTGGGCGCGGCCGGACTTATCTTCCCGGTTGGCTACGTCACGCTGAGCTTCCTCGGCCTTGAGATGGCGACCGGCAGCTTCGCGACGATGCCGATCGGCATGTACGCCGGAACGATCACGCCGGGGCAGTTGGTTCGCAACTGGATCTTGACTCTGGCCGGCAACCTGCTCGGAGGCATATTCTTCGCCTGGCTGCTCTGGTTCTCTTTCACCTACGGGGGGTCCGTCAAGCCGAACTCCCTGCTCACCGTCATTGCCCACACCGCCGAGCACAAGGTCGCGTACAAAGAGTACGGCGCCATTGGCTGGTGCGCCGCCATTGGCATGGGTGTCCTTTGTAACTGGCTGGTGAGCCTGGGGTCCGTCATGTCCAAAGCCTCGCGCAGCACGGTGGGCCGGGCGCTGCTGATGTGGATACCGGTAGGGACGTTCTTTGCGCTGGGCTTCGAGCACACCGTGGTCAACATGTGGCTCATCCCGTGCGGTATCCTCTCGGGTGCCAACGTGAGCATGTACGACTGGTGGGTGTGGAATCAGATCCCGGTCACCATCGGCAATATCCTGGGTGCGATGGTGCTAAACGGCACCCTTTGGTACTTCACCCATACTTTGCAGAAGGAATAGCGGCTCAGGTCCATCGTTGGGATACAGCGCGCTGCCTTCTGCGTAAATCTAGCTTCTTGACGCCGGTCCGACCTGCCTGACCTAACTTTCGGTCAGGCAGGTCGCCGCCGTTTTAGCCAAGAGCTCTTTGATAGGCCGCGGCGATGTCGCGGCTTTTACATGAATATTTTTTATATCTTTTCTTGTGCGCTGCGCTTGCATTGCCTAAAGTCGTACAACAATAGTATATGTGGGCGGTAGCCGTTTCCTTCGGTCGAAGGCGGCGCTGAAGCCGCGTTGGTCGCATCACGGGCGCCGCGGCCCCTCACGATGAGAAGATGAGAATGAGGATGCGAAGCTTTATCCGCTGCGCAGGCGCGACCAGCGGACATCTGAGATAGTTGGATTTGTCATTTCCAGGAGCGGCCGTGCCGGTTGTCGAGGCTAAAATTCCCATCGTGGAAGTCGATGTGACGGCCGATCCACCGGGCAACCCCAGAGTTTTGTGGATATCGTCCCTGGCGTTTTCGCTGGGCTTTGCGGTTTGGGGAATGTTTTCCGCGCTCGCCCCGTTTCTGATCAAGTGGTACGATTTCAGCGCCACCCAAGTGCTGGTCCTGGCTGCGATGGAGCCCTTTTTTGCGGCCGCCGTCAGCATCCCGCTCGGCATCTTGACGGACAAGTTCGGCGGCCGGAGAGTTTTCACGGCTTTGCTTTTGACCGTCACCATTCCCCTGTTCTCCGGGATCTTCGCCCACGGTTACTACTCCTTTCTGGTCTTGGGATCGCTGCTCGGCCTCGGAGGCGCGAGCTTCGTGGTCGGCAACGCTCATGTCGCGTCCTGGTACCCCAAATCGAAGCAGGGTACAGCCCTTGGCATTTTTGGTTTGGGCAATATCGGAATCACCGTCGGCATGATGACCGTTACGTTCCTGATTACCCGCGTCCTGGTGGGCCCGGACGGCTGGCGCCTGATATTTCCGATCTTCGCCGTTGCTACACTGTTGATGGCGGCGGTTTACTGGTTTTTTACGTCCGACTCGCCGTACCAGCAGCACAAAGGCGCTTCGGTGCGTGAAATCATGGCCGTATACCGTTCGGGCGCGGTCGTATGGTTGGTGCCCTACCTTTACTGGGTATCCTTCGGTACCCTCACCTTCTTCGCGTCGGCGATGCCGATCTATCTGGTCGACCAATGGCATGTGGATGCCGTCCGCGCGTCCATGGTGTACGTTCCGCCGTTGGTGGTCTGCGTCGCTATCACCCGGCCGCTGGGCGGCTGGCTGGCTGACCGTTTCGATGCCCTGAGAATCCTGGGCCGAATGTTCGGCATCATGGTCGTTCTGGCCTTGGTCATGGCCTTGCAGATTTCACTGCACGTCGAGCTGTTCGCCATTTATGGGCTGGCGCTGCTGTCCGGCGCCGCCGCAGCAGCGGTCATCAAGCTGATCCCGGTCTACTTCCCCCGGCACGTCGGCGCGGTCAGCGGGTTGGCCAAGGCTGCCGGCGCGGCCTGCGGTTTCACCATGACCGTCACCCTGGCCGCCAGCAAGCAACTTCTGGGCGGCTACACCATCGGCTTTGCCATCTGGGCGCTGATGAACGCTGCCGCGCTCTACATCTCACTTTCGCGCGTCGGCTTTGGGCCTGCCAAAGCGCACGTTGAAACCAAACCTTCGGGTGACGCCATCGATACGATGCCAGTCTATTCAAACATTGCCAGCGCCAAACCCGGCAAGATCGACGGTTAGATGAAGAAGTCAGGGCTTAGATCGTTGGTTGGGCTGTGCGTGCTCGCCTCCGCAATCACCTTATGGCTCACCATGACGCCAGCGCCCGGGGACGCCGCCCAGACTACGCCTGCCCAGGTGACGCCATCACCGCCCGCGTCGCCTCAGGCCGCCCCGCTATCGCCCATGCAGGAGAGCGCGCTGAAGCCGAAGGACAAGTTCAAGGAATGTGCGAATTGCCCTGAAATGATGGTGGTGCCAGCCGGGAGCTTCACGATGGGATCGCCGGTGAGCGAACCCGACCATTCTGCCGAAGAAGCCCCACAACATATGGTCACGATTGCTCGACAATTTGCAGTCGGCCGGTTTGACGTGACCTTCGATGAATGGGATGCGTGCGCGGCCGATGGCGCCTGCAACAGCTACATGCCCTCCGATGAAGGCTGGGGCCGCGACCGCCGACCGGCCATCAACCTTTCCTGGGACGATGCCAAAGCTTACGCCGGGTGGCTATCAAAAAAGACCGGCAAGTTGTATCGGCTGCTCTCGGAGGCCGAATACGAGTATGCAACGCGCGCCGGGACGCAGACAGCCTATCCCTGGGGGAGTTCCGTCGGCACGAAAAATGCCAACTGCCACGCCTGCGGCAGCCAATGGGACGCCAAGCAAACCGCGCCGGTCGGCTCCTTTGCCGCTAACGGGTTCGGTCTTTACGACATGGTGGGCAATGTCCGACAGTGGACGGAGGATTGCTACCACGACACCTACAGCGGCGCGCCGGCGGACGGCTCGGCCTGGGTCGATGGCGCCAACTGTTTTCGCCGTGTTGTCCGCGGCGGATCCTTTCTGCTTGCTCCTGCCTTCCTCCGCTCGGCGAGCCGCTACTGGTTCACCGCGGACTACCGGCTGAGATACCTTGGTTTCCGGGTTGCTCGAACACTTGCACCTTGAGTCGTCGCGTGAAGAACCCCTAAGACCGGAGCACAGGGATCAGACTACTGACGAGGCTCTTGATGAGCCCCGCGAACGTCGTCGCCCAGGCCAGCAGGGCCACGTAGATGAACACGCCAGAAATGGGGAGCAGAAAGTCCAGCTTCATGGCGTGCGCCATCTCGAAGGTGCAGACGGTATACATACCGAGCGGAAACACCGCACTCCAATAGATCGAATCGTATCTGAGCGGGAATTTCCTGTAGATATGCCGCCAAACGCCCAGGATGATGAGCATCGGGATCCACCAGGTTCCGGCCGCCCAAAAGAAGATCGTGAACCCCTTGAGAAAGGGGAGCAGCTCATCGAGAAACCACGCATCCGCGGCGTTCTAGATCAACAGCGAGCCCGCGAGCGTCGAGATCGCCATCGCGCCCATGTTGATCCAGTACGAAGGCACGAAATCGGCCGGCGAGAACTTGAAGAACATATAGCGATAGAAGATCAGCGAGATGATCGAGATATACGCCATGCCGCCCCACATCAGCGTCGACAGGGCGAGGAAATTGATGTGCAGACGGAGGGGCTGCTCGAAATGTCGCGCGAGCAGCGCGCTCAGGAGTGCGATGGATTGCGTCGAGACAACTGCAAGCAACCATCCCCCCGTAATCCCCTGATCGATCGCCGGCTTGGTCTCCTTTATCGTCAGATTGGCGAAAATCGCGTAGGTCAGGATGATCCAGAGGAAAATGCCGAAAATCCAGAGCCCCAAGGCGAGGTGATAGGCGCCCGCGAGTAACAGTTGATTTCCTATGACGCCCGTGGCGGCCACTGCAGATAGAAATCCGGGCCCCGACTGGTGATCGGTCAAGTCGTCAAGCAGGGCTTTGCGATAGTGCAGGAGCCGCCAGAACGTGAGAATCCAGAGCACCACGTACTGCACCGCATTCAGCCACAAAAGGACTGCGGCAATCCTGGGGAACCCCTCGCGGTCCGAGGCAATCGAGACGATCCCTGTGGCCATGACCAAGGCGAAATAGGACGGCGAGAGGTCCCGAGCCGCTTTCGCCAGCCAGGTCATGAAACGGGAGTTTCCACCCTGCCCATGAATTCGCCTGCCCAATTGCGCATCACCCGCTGGATCACCAAGTGCATCCAACCCACAGACTCCGGTGAACTAGAGAAGAAGGCCGATCACGCCCCGCCCGGCCCTGGAGGCTACTCTCGAAAGCCTGCGGGCGACGCTCAGGAGGGGCTGCTGGAGGCCATGCATAACGTTGTCAGGCTATTTGCGCAAATCATACCAGATCGGTCCGCGCCAACGATAATCATGGTCGAGCGGCTGCCGCTCTCGCGCTCGAATCGAGGTAAGTCACGAGACTTTCCTCGATTCAGGAACATTTGTCGGAAGCGTTACCGCGTTCTTTCACATTTGACCAATGGTCGACGAAATAGACCTAGGTGATCCAAGACCTGGGCGAGCCAAGAAAGGGTCAGCTCTCGAGATGATCCTCGCGCCAGAGCATTGCCTGCACGTGGTCTTCACGTCTCCATTGGTTTCCGATCGAGGCCCATTCCGAGGCGTTAGTGGGCCCCGGCGCTGCGCCTGGCAGGGTTGTTCCTGATGACGAGCTGATAGGGCCGCCACAGGTACCAGAACGGGAACATGATCAGATGCACCAGCCGCGAGAACGGGAACAGCAGGATTACCACGAACCCGTTGAGCATGTGAGCCTTGACTGCCCACGGCAAAGCCGAGACGTAGTGCGTCTGCGGATTTAGGCTCACCAGCGAGATCAGCCACGGCACGGCCGTGTCGACGTACCAGTCAGCGCCCCAGCGGTAGTTCAGCGACACATAGAAGCCGAGAGCCACCTGCACGAGCAGCGCGAGCAGCAGCAGCCCGTCCATCGGGCTCGTCACGGCGAGGATGCGCGGGGTCGTGAAGCGGCGCACGATCAGTACGCACAGCCCGATCAGCGCGGCCAGCCCGAACGCAAAGCCAATCAGCTCGACCGTGTACAGGACTCCCGGCGTAGCTGTGAAACTCGACCACATGCCGGGAATGAGGAACCCGATCATGTGCGCGAGCAACACCACGACGATGCCGTAATGCCACGGCACCGAGCCCCAGAACAGACGGCGGTTTTCCAGAAGCTGCGAAGACAGCGTGGAGTATGAGAAGCGGTTGGTGCGGTAGCGATAGACGCCGCCCGCGATCGCCAGCACGATCGCCACATATGGAAAAGCCACGAACAGAATAGTGTCGTTCATTGCACCTGCCTCCTCACGCTCGCCAATCCAGCAGGTCGTCAGCCGCGACCTCAGCAAGTGGCTTGAAAACCTTGAAATGTTGACGTCCGGCCTGGGTCCAGAACACGACATGCGTTTCGACCGGCGGACACCCTGGATCGGAACAGGGGAGTTCCGACACCATGATGGTCTCTTCGTCGTCGAGGCTGAAGCGCTCGCGCGTCCAGCCAAGAACGCGTTCCTGCTCGGCAGTGCGGTCGACGCCCTTCTGTGTCATGCCTTCATGCAGCAGCAGACGCAGTGCGTCGAGCGCCTGATGGTAGGGGTGCACGCGCTTTTCGACTTCATCGATATCGTAATCATCGCTCATCGCCAGCAGGAAGCCGCCCTCGAGG
>Ga0134128_10011956_pt1 | contig 10346 bp, 9 predicted proteins | sample KB31754_FD_96462 | JGI IMG/M metagenome (GOLD analysis project Ga0134128, IMG submission 96462) | Terrestrial soil microbial communities with excess Nitrogen fertilizer from Kellogg Biological Station, Michigan, USA - KB3-175-4 | ecosystem: Environmental > Terrestrial > Soil > Unclassified ...
CGCGCCCTTCACCAGTCGGCTTTCGCCGCGCGCGGTGACGACCAAAGCCCGTTTACCGTTTTCGTCGGCGATCTGCGCCAGCCGCATCGGCTCCTCCCCTTTTCATAAGTTTCCGAGCCAAAGGCTCGGCAGCGTCCGCGCGAAATTCTTGTGAGCAATAAAAGATCTCGCGCGAGCGGAATACGCCATTCCAGTGAAAACCGCATCAGACGCCGCCGATTAGCGCAGAGCCGAAGCGAGCGATAGAGGCGTTTCGCCCGAAAAGCCTCTGCTAACATGTCAAATGACAGCGCAGTCAACCGAGAAATGGGAAAGACAAGCCGCCGATCGCCCGACATCCGGGTGCGCAAAGGTCCGTGCATGGCCCGCTTTCTTGTCGTCGACGACGAACCGATCATCGCCATGACCATCGCCGAGTGGCTTACCGATCTCGGCCATACCGTGCTCGGGCCGGCCGCCGATCTCGCCAGTGCCCTTCGGCTACGAGAGCTTCCGCTGCCTCGTCGAGCGTCTGCTGCGCCTGAAACGCTGAACTTGCGCGCCATTGACTTTCGCGCTCCGCCGCCGTTGGTGCGCGGGGCCGTTTCTAACCGCGATCGCCGTGGCGCAAGATATTCCTAGGGCCTCGCCGCCGCCTGCGCGCTTTGCCGGCTGCGCCAGCGGCCGGCGTTCATCGCCAAATCGCCGCAAGAGGTGGAGTGGACGCAGAAGACGAAGGCCGGCGCGCTGCGCGTCGCCGCCGATCTGTTTCGCGCCGGCGACGTCAATGCTGAACTTTATACGCTGTATTCCGGCTGGGCCTTCCGCTACCGCACGCTGCCCGACGGGCGATGCCAGATCCTCAACTTCTTCCCGCCCGGCGACCTCATCGGCTTTCAGGCCTCGATGCTGAGCGCGGCCGATCACAGCGTCGAGACGCTGACCGAGATCGAGCTTTGTGTGTTTCCGCGCAAGCGCATTTGGCGCATCTTCGAGCAGATGCCGGAACTCGCCTTCCAACTCGCCTGGCTCGGCGCGCGCGAGGAGGGCATGGTCGATGACCATTTGACCGCCGTCGGCCAGCTTTCGGCATTTGAGCGCATATCGGCGCTGATCGTCGGCCTCTACAGGCGGGCGCAGAGCCTGGACATCGTCGACAACGACGCCTTCCTGTTCCCGCTCCGCCGCGAGCATCTGGCCGACACGCTCGGTCTATCGCTGGTGCATGCGATCCGCACCTGGACGGCGCTGCGGCGCGCCGGCCTGTTCGAGCCGGTCGGCCAGCGCCTGCGCATCCTGAACCCGCGCATCAGCCCACGGCTGGCGCTGTTTTACGACCAACAGCGCCGGCCGCGGCCGATCCTTTAGCCGCGCCCCGCGGTCCCCCGGCGCTCGTTCATGAAGCGCTCGAACTCCTCGCGATCCTTGGCTTTGCGCACGTTCTCCAGCCAATCGGCGAATTCGCGATGCGCGACTTCGAGACGGCGGCGCTCTTCCTCAAGGCGGGAGAGTTCGTCGCGCTTCCAGGCGTCGAAGGCGGCGTTGCCGGTCGAGGCGGTGAAGCCGTGCGCCCAACTCTGGCCGCCCGCCTGGCCCCAGGTCTGGCGCGCCCATTGGCCCGGCGCGCTGGCCTGAAAGCCGCCCATCGCCGAACGGGCGCGCTGGTAAGCGCCGCTCGCCACCGTCTGGAGATCGGCCGAGCCGCCGGTCTTGTACTGCCAGTATTTGAAACCGAGCATGGCGAGCCCGATCGGCCAATAGAGCATGAAGCCGAGGACCATGACCACCAGTTCGGTCGCCGTCCAGCGCGTGCCCGTGCGCGCTTTCGTCCACGGGCCGCCCTGTGGGCCGGATTCGTAAGCGCCCTGCGTATTGCTCATCGAGAGCCTCCCAAAAAACTGCCGGGCCGCGCCATGACGACAGCCTTGCCCGAACACATTGGCGCATCGGCCGCCGCGCGCAAGAGGCGGCCGAGATTAATTCGGCGCCGGCCACGTTGGCGCGCGGCGCGCGGTCGCCTATAGGGCATGGGGCAACTGCCGGAGGTTCGCTTGCTGCGCTTGTGCTTCGCCATTTTGCTGCTGCTCACGCTCGGGGCGCGCGCTGAAGAGCGCATCGTGCCGACCAATCCTGCCGAGGTGCATCTGTCGTTTGCGCCTATCGTCGCCAAGGTGCGGGCCTCGGTCGTCAACGTCTACGCCTCGCGCGTCGAGACGACGCCGCGCAACCCGATGTTCAACGATCCGTTCTTTCGCCATTTCTTCGGCGAGCCGGACGGCGCGGAGAACAAGCGTATCGCCCAATCGCTGGGCTCCGGCGTCATCGTCGACGCCAACGGCCTCATCGTCACCAATCACCACGTCATCGCCGGCATGACCAGCGTCAAGGTGGCGCTGACCGACAAGCGCGAGTACGAGGCGAAAATCGTGCTCGACGATCCCCGCACCGATCTGGCGGTGCTCAAGATCAAGAGCGACAGGCCGTTGCCCGCCATCGCGCTCGGCGATTCCGACGCCATCGAGGTCGGCGATTTCGTCATCGCCATCGGCGACCCGTTCGGCGTCGGGCAGAGCGTGACGCAGGGCATCGTCTCGGCGCTGGCGCGCACCGACATCGGCATCAACGACTACGGCTTCTTCATCCAGACCGACGCGGCGATCAATCCCGGCAATTCCGGCGGCGCCCTGGTCGACACCTGGGGCCGGCTCGTCGGCGTCAATTCGGCAATCTATTCGCGCTCCGGCGGCAGCATGGGCATCGGCTTCGCCATTCCCGTCAACATGGTCAAGAGCGTCATCGCCACCGCCAAATCCGGCGGCCACATCGTCAAGCGGCCCTATCTCGGCGCCAAATTGCAGAGCGTCACCCGCGACCTCGCCGATTCCCTCGGGCTCGACCGGCCGGTCGGCGCGGTCGTCGCCAGCGTCGAGCCCGGCTCGCCGGCGGCTGAGGCGGGCCTGGCCAGCGGCGACGTTATCGTCGCCGTCGACGGCCAGCCGGTCGACGACGCCGGCGGCGTCGATTTCCGCATCGGCGTCAAGCCGATCGGCGGCCTCGCCTCGCTGACGGTGATGCGCGCCGGCAAGCGCCTGGTGCTGCCGATGAAGCTCGAAGCGCCGCCGGAGACGACGCCGCGCGACGTGGTGCGGCTGAAGAGCCGCTCGCCGTTGCAAGGCGCTGAGGTGGAGAACCTGTCGCCGGCCGTGGTCGCGGAGTTGGCGCTCAGTGCTGGCGCCCTCGGCGTCAGCCACGGCGTCGTGGTGTCCGACGTCGCCGCCAATTCGCCGGCGGCGCAATTCGGCTTGCAGAAGGGCGACGTGATTGTGGAGCTAAACGGTACGCCGATCCGCGACACCCACGCGCTCGTCGCCGCGACCGCCGCGCGCGTGCGCCTCTGGGATCTGACGATCTCGCGCGGCGGCCAGACGATCCGCACGCGGATCGGCGACTGAGCCTATTTCGGCCGCGGCAAGCTCATGTATTGCGCGGTCGGGATCACGGCCGAGACATAGGGCACGCTTGGCGTCTGGCCGGCCTTGAACGGGCCGGGCACGGCGTTGCTCACCGCCGGCAGGCTTTGCAGATAGGCGGCGATGGCGATGGCGTCGTCGGGGCGCAAATGCGACAGCGCCGGCCACGGCATGATCTCAGAAAGCTTGCGCCCGTCGGGCCTGACGCCTTGGGTGATGGCGGCGACGATCTCCCGCGTCGTCCACTTGCCGAGGCCGGTCTGCTTGTCCGGCGTCAGATTGCCGCCGACCCAGACGCCGGAGGCGGGATCGCCGAAGCCGACATCGGAGCCGCCGAGCCGGCGCTTGGCGTCGGGTTGGCCGATGAGGCCCCCCGGCGTGTGGCAATCGTTGCAACCGGAGAGGGTGACGAGATATTTCCCGCGCTCGACCGGCGTCTCGGCGCTCGCGGCGCCGATGCAGGCGAGACTGGCGGCCAGAGCGGTGATCGCGCGCATGCGGACCTCCCTAAAGGCCCGTCTTGTCCCACGGCAGGCCGGCGTCGCGCAACCGGCGCCCTTACGCCGCCTTTTTCACCGGCCGCGCCGCCTTGGCGAGCCGCTTCTTCAACGACGCCCACAGCGCCCGCATCTCGCCCGCCGCCGCGCCGTTGGGGTTGAGTTCGGTGACGCCCCAGCCGCGCCGCGCCGCCTCCTGATAATCGACGCGCGCCAGCACCAGCGGCGACAACAGGCCGCCCATCGCCTCCAGCGCCGCCATGCCCTCCTCGACGCGGGCGTTCTGCTGCGCCGGCGGGCATTGGTTGAGCAGGAACACGTAATCGCCCTTGATGTCCTTCAACGCTTTGCGGGTGTTGGCGCTTGCCCACAGGTCGAAGGCGGTCGGGCGCGAGGGGATGACGCAAAGCTGCGCCGCCGCCATCGCCGCCGAGGCCGCCGCGCCTTCCGCGCCGGGCGTATCGATGAAGGCCAGCGTCACGCCCTTTTCGGCCAGCGCGGCGAGCACGGCCGGCAGCTTGGCGGGGCTCGCCGCGATCACGGGGATGTCGGCCTCGCCGCGCGTCTTGCCCCACACGCTCAGCGTCGCCTGCGGGTCCATGTCGATGAGACAGACGCGCTCGCCGGCCTCGCCAGCCGCCACCGCCAGCGAGGAGGCCAGCGTGCTTTTGCCGGCGCCGCCCTTTTGCGTGACAAGTGCGATGGTCTTCATGCGATCCGCCCCTCATGCCCTTGGCCAAGCGCGCGAATCAGCGCGCGGTCCAAGAAGATCGTTAAGATTCGCCGAAATTGACGCGGCAAAGGTTAACAAAGAGTGACGTTGCGTAATGAAAACGCCAGGCAGCTCAGCCGGTAGTGTTGGGATCGCGCCAGGCGCGCTCGAACGGCAGCCGCCAGGCGTTGGGGGCGATGAGCTGATGGATCGATTTCGGCCCCCACGATCCCTGATCGTAGAGCCGCACCGGCGGCGGCGCGTCCAGGAACGGCTCGGAGATTTCCCACAGCCGCTCGATGCCGTCGGCGGCGGTGAACAGCGTGCGGTCGCCGCGCATGGCGTCGAGCAGCAGCCGCTCGTAGGCCTCCAACACGGCGCCCGCCAGACCGGTGTCGTTCATCGAGAATTGCAGGCTCTGCTTGTCGAGCCGCATCCCCGGCCCGGGGCGCTTGCCGTAGAAGGAGAGCGACATCTTGGAGGCGTCGGCGAGGTCGAAGGTGAGATGGTCCGGCCCCTGCGCGCCAACGCCGGAATTGGCCGGAAACATGCTTTTCGGCGGCTCGCGGAAGGCGATCGAGATGATGCGCTGGCCTTCCGCCATGCGCTTGCCGGTGCGCAGGAAGAACGGCACCCCGGCCCAGCGCCAATTGTCGATCTCGCATTTGAGCGCGATCAGCGTTTCGGTGTCGGATGCGGGATCGACGCCCTCCTCGGTGCGATAGCCGATATATTGGCCGCGCACTACGTCGCGCGGGTCGATCGGCTTCATCGAGCGGAAGACTTTGGTCTTCTCTTCGCTGATCGGCTTCGGCTCCAGCGCCGTCGGCGGCTCCATCGCCATGAAGCCGAGAATCTGGAACAGATGCGTCACCACCATGTCGCGATAGGCGCCGGTCTGCTCGTAGAACGCCGCCCGCTTGCCCAGGCCCAGCGTCTCCGGCACGTCGATCTGCACGTGATCGATGAAATTGCGGTTCCAGATCGGCTCGAACAGGCCATTGGCGAAGCGGAAGGCGAGGATGTTCTGCGCCGGCTCCTTGCCGAGGAAATGGTCGATGCGGTAGATCTGGTCTTCGTTGAAAACTTCGTGCAGGCGCCGGTTAAGCTCGACCGCGCTCTCCAGATCGACGCCGAACGGCTTCTCCATGATGACGCGCGAGCGTTCGATCAGGTTGGCGTCGGCGAGCATCTTGACCGCCGGCAGCGCCGCGTTCGGCGGCACGCTGAGGTAGTGCAGGCGGCTCGTGTTTGGCCCCAGTTCGGCCTCCGCCTTGTTGACGGCGTCGCGCAGCGCGCCGGCGCCGGCGCTGATCGGCACGTAATCGATCAGCGGCGCGAACTGCCGCCACGCCTCCTCGGTGGCCTTGCGCGGCGAGAATTTCTCCAGCGCGCCATGCACCAAGGCGCGAAAGCCCTCGACGTCGAGCGGGTCGAGCGAGACGCCGACCATCCGGCAGGAGGGAATGAACCCGGAGGTGACGAGGTGGAACAATCCCGGCCACAACTTGCGCTGCGCGAGATCGCCGCTGCCGCCGACCAGGGTCAGCACCTGCGGGTATTTCGGGCCGACGCCGGGCGGAATTTTCGTCAAACTGCTCATCCCCTTCGCTCTAGGACCGGAACCCGCCGCCTGTCGAGCCCCTGGCGGCCGGGCCGAGCAATCCACGCCCCTTCTACCTGGAGGCTGGGCGCGAACGATGCGCGATAAAGCTTGCGTGGGACGCGCGGCGCCGCGGCGCGGAAGCTCTCGGGCGGCGGATGGCGATAGAGGCGGAGACCTTTCATGCGCGCGAAGGCACGTAACTGCGCATCTTGCCGGGGTTGAGCAGGCCGTAGGGGTCGACCTCGGCCTTGAAGCCGATCTGGTCGGCGTCGACGCGCTTGTGGCGGCTGCCGTCCTCCAGCGTGAACACATGCGGATTGGCGACGAACACGCCATGCTGCTCATAAAGATCGACGATCTCGAACAGCCGCTCGCGGCTGCTGAAACGCACCACCGGCAGCGCGCTCGCCGTCACCCGGCCGCCAAAGCGGATGAATTCGAGATGGTGCCAGACCTCGTCGCCGAACAGATCCGCCATTTCGGCGACGCTGGCCAGCAACCGGTCGTGCGGGAACAGGCATTGCTGATAGCTGACATTGCGGTCGCTCTTCAGCACCTGGAGCGTCGTGTGGTTCCACGCGTATTCGTAAAGCGGCGTTTCCGCCGGGCTTTCGTCGAACGGTTTCTCGTGGATGATCTCGCCGGCGCCGATCAGCGACTTGAAAGTTTCCAGCGACGGCTTGGCGATCATCGCCAGCAGCAGGCTCGACCCCTGCGGGCAAACGCTGGCGAAGGGGCCGAAATAGCGCGGGATCGGCCAGGAAATCGGCGTCAGCAGCTTCTTCACCAGCCCGTCGGCGAGCGCCGCCGCCAGCCCCACAGCGCAGGCTTGCGCGAAGCTGTCATAGGCCACCGCGATATCGATCCACTCGCCCAAGGGGGCGAGCGGCATCTCCAGCGCGGTGATGATCCCCGTCGTGCCGTATGCGCGGTTGATCTTCTGCGCCGCGTCGCCGCGCAGCTCGATGGCGCGCGGCGTCTCCTCCAGCGTGATGACGCGCGCGGCGAGCACGTTGCCGGGCTCGCGCAGGCCGCCCCAGGTCACCGAGCCGACGCCGCCGGAGCCGCCGGCGACGAAGCCGCCGATCGTCGCGCTGCGCTTGGTTGAGGGATGCAGCCGCTGCTCCTGGCCGCCGAGCCGCAACCAATCATCAACCACATGCATGCGCGCCCCGGGCCGCGTGCGCATGAGGCCGGGGCGCGTCCATTCGAGATCGGCCATCTCGCTCATGTCGAGCACGACGCCGCCCGCGAGCGGCACCGCCTGGCCGTAGTTGCCGGTGCCGGCGCCGCGCGGCGTCAGCGGCACGCGCCGCTTGGCGCAGGCCGCCGCGACCTTTATCACGTCGGCCTCATTGCGCGGGGTGACGATGACGTCGGCCTGCTTGCTGGCGAGGTCTTGCGCCAGCGCCTGACTGTACCAGAAATAATCGCGCGAGCGCCGCCGCAGCGTCGAAGGCTCGACGCTATAGGGGACGTCGCCAATATCCCCGATCAGCTCAGCAATGCGGCTTTCGCTCATTTGGACGCCTCGGCTTCGCCGTGCGCCTTCAGCAGCGCGAGCAGACGGTTGCGCATCAGAGCGGTTTCCGAGCCTATAGAGTCGAGGCGGCCGTCATGGCGAGCGCAGCGAAGCCATCCATCTCGCAGAGATCGCGGCCTTATCGGAAGGCGCGGCCCGGCGGAGGCGTGGATTGCCACGCTTGGCTCGCAATGACGGTTGTTCAACTCGATCGGTAACTGCCCTAGCATGCCTGGTCGGTCGAACGGCATGTGCATTTCGATTTTGCGGCGCAAGTCGAGTTGGATCGCGCCGTCGTCGAAAAGCCGCGGCCCATCGGCGAGACTATCGACCGGCGCGCTCGCTTGCCAGAAGTTGCGCAGCGTCGGTTGCCTGGTGCTCAACACGGGGGCGCGCTCCTGTTCAGAATGTCGCAAAGCAACTTATGCGCCAGATCACATCGCCCGGGCGCGTTCAAGCCTCGCTTGCCAGCGCGCGGTCGGCCGCAGCGCGGCGCGCTCGGCGATCAGCGCCCGCGCCAGCTTGCTTTCCCCCGCCCGCTCGGCGGCGGCGATCAGCGTCAGATCGACGACCTCGCGTTGCGCGTGGCTGCCGCCGATGCGCCAGACGTCGTAGCGCAAGGGCAGGATGCGTTCTGCCGCCTCGGCGTAGCGCCGTTGCGCGAAATCCAACATCGCATTGATGAGGGGGCGGCCGACCTGCGCCATCACCACGGCGTTGTCGCCCTCGCCCTCGTGGCGATAGGCGTCGAGCGAATCGCTGAACATCGCGGCGAGCTTGGGCTCGCCGCCAACCGCCAGCGCGAGGTGCAGGTCGTTGAAGGCGAGCACGTGATCGTGGACATGCGCCGCGCAGTATTTGCGCACGGGGCCCCAACGGGAGCCGACGTCGACGCCTTCGAGTTCGAGACGCCACAGCAGCGAGGCGGCGTCGACGCGGTCGAGCGTCGCCTCGTTGGCAAGCGCTGCCAGCATATGGCGGTCGAAACCGGCGAGGACTTCGTCGATGCGCCCGAGTTCGATCAGAAACAGCGCCTCATGCCAGCCATTGTGGCCGGCCATGAAATGCGCCTGGCCCCAATCGGCGCGCGAGCCTTGCAGGAAAGCGACGCCCTCCTGCGGCCGTGCCGTCATCTCGAACACATGCGCCAACGCATGCGCCGCCCAGGCGTCGGCGCGATTGCGGCGCAGCGCCTCGCGCGCCGCGGCTTCCGCGCCCGCGTAATCGCCGGTCTCCTCCAGGCCGAAGGCGCGCGCGCCGAGCACGAAACTCGCCAGGGGATCGTCGGCGCGCCATTCCGGCCAGACGCGGGCCACCGAATCGCGCATCGCAGCCGACGCCCCGAGGAACAAATAGGCGTCCTGCGCCAACCGCAACGCCAGCGCGTCGGTTGGATGATCGACGAGGATTTCCTCGAACACGGCGGCGGCGTCGCGCATGCGCCCCTCGGCCCAGGTCTCGACGGCCTCCAGATGCAGCCGCTCGCGCGGCGTTGCGCCTTTAGCGGCGGCGCCCGCGGCCTTCAGCGCGCCCCTGACTTCGGCGTGATCGGCGCGGAAACCGCCGACCATGAACAGCGCCGCGATGGCGGTGGCGCCGAGCCCGAAGCTCGCGTCCTTGGCCAGCGCCGCCTTCAGCTTGCCGACGGGATCGCCGCCAAGCGCGTAATAATCCGCCAGCGCCTGATCGAAGCTTTCGACCGAAGCCGGCGATCCCGTGATCTCGTGACCCTGCGCGTCGCGCGGCATGGTTTCCCTTGCGGCGGTGAGTCCGCCTCGAGGGAGGTTACGCGGCGCGCGCCGGCGCGTCCAGAAATCCTCGGGGCGGTTGCGCGTCAGGCCGGCGGCGGCAAGCCCTTACGCGGCAAAGATCGCAACCAGCGCCAGCGCGGCGAGGACGAGGATCTCGACCGCCGCCGCGCGCCGGAACAACGCCAGCGCCCGGCGCAAATAGGCGGGATCGTCGTGCGGGTCTTCCCCGAGTACGGCCAGCGCCGCCGCCTCCGCCGGCGCGCTCGGGCGCGGGGCCGCCGCGGCGACGGCGCCAAAAGCCGCCGGGCGCCAGGGCGCGGCGAGCGCCAGCAGCAACGCGCCAAGGCGTGCGGCGGGCGTCACCGTCCAGCGCTCGACCTCGGCGACGGCGGCGGCGAAATCGGAGCCGTCGCGCCGCTCACGGCAGGCCCGCCCGGCGACGACCAGCGCGCGGCAGAGCGCCGCGCCGGTCAGCCCGCCGATCAGGATGAACACCGTCGGCGCCGCCGCCTCGTCGGCGAAGCGCGCGGCGATCGCCGCGGCGGCGGCGCGCGGAAGCCGGGGCTCGGCCTCGTCGGGGCCGAGCGCCTCGGCGGCGGCCAACGCCTCGTATGGCCCCTCATGCTCGCACAGGCTCGCCACCAGTCGGGCGCGCCGGTCGAGGCTCTGCCGGCCGCAGAATGCCGAGACCAGCAGCGCCGAGGCGGCGAAGCCGAGCGGACCCGAGGGCAGCAGTTCCGCCGCCACAGTCGCGCCGACCGCCACCGGGGCGAGATAGAGCGCCAGCCCGCCGCTGCCGCTCCAGCCCG
>Ga0134128_10011957_pt1 | contig 10346 bp, 11 predicted proteins | sample KB31754_FD_96462 | JGI IMG/M metagenome (GOLD analysis project Ga0134128, IMG submission 96462) | Terrestrial soil microbial communities with excess Nitrogen fertilizer from Kellogg Biological Station, Michigan, USA - KB3-175-4 | ecosystem: Environmental > Terrestrial > Soil > Unclassified ...
CAACGATCTGCGAGTCGCCACCACCGGTTCGCCACGAGAACGACCAGTGCGCGAAAGCGTGCCGCAAAAGCATGAAGTCCCGATTCGAGAAGAAGGCACGAACCGCGCGCAAGAGGTCGGGCGCACCGGTCTGTCGACGGAACGCTTCGCTCGTTAGGAACCGCATGATGGGCCCGTCGAGCACGAGAAACGTTGGTACCCATCGACCGAGGAACCATCCGCGCGCTGCAACGCCCCGCATGGAGGCCGGTGCGGCTTTCCAGTCGGCCCGTGCGCTCATCGCGATCGAGGTAAACAACATCTCAACGGCGCTCCCGACGGAAGGGTTCGCCGCGAGATAGGCGGACACATCCTCGCGGACGGGATCCTGAGCGTCGAGTCCGCGAAACACTTCTACCAACTCAGTATAAGGGTGGGGTGACGATACCCAGCGCGACGGTGACACGCGGGAACTCAGCGTCGAGAACGCACGTCGAAGATGGCCGTCACGGTCGGGATGATCGTCTGGCGATTGAATGGACTTTTGTGGTGCAAGAGGTTCGGGAGTAGCGCGATCCTCCCTCTTGGTGAAGAGCACGAGCATGCCCGGGCCCTCGATGACCAGGCATTGGTCGTTCTCTGGGTGGGGGTCCCGAGAGAATTCGACAGCTCGCCCTCTCTTCCGAGCGACGAAGACGCCTCCGTCATCAGTCTCATCGACTTCGTCCATCCAGTGTCCCTGTCCGCCCGCCTTGTATTGCAGCTGCAGTTTCCCGCGTCCTAGATTTTCGGCAAGCAGGGGCTCACGGTCGCGGGTCGGCGACCTTGCCCCGCGGGGCTCTCAATGGGATCGAGCGAATCGCAGGATCACAGCCACTATGCCGGTGACGAGCACGAACGTCGGAAGGGCCCACGACGCGCCCAGCATCAGCCAATAAGCCCAGTCGACGCCGTTCTCGTCACGGATCGTCATGCTGAGGTTATCCGACCACGTGACGTTCAGGACTACCGCACCGACGAGAACGGCCGGGAACAGTCCCACAGGTGATGCTTTCCAGAGCGCGCCCCGCCGTCGCCGCATACTCTCTCGTCTGCCGAACGACCTGGTGTTAGCTGGCATCTTACTTGGTCAGCCGGCTGATCGGCACGTCGATGGACTCGAGGTCGCCGAGCTTCGCTATCTTCTTCTGGATGTCTGGATCGCTGCCCCGATAACGAACGGCCCGGCAGCACGAGACCCAGACGGCGCGAACGGCCTGGTCAACCTCTGCCGGCGTTGACGGCTGTCGCCGGAAGTAGCAGCTGTTCGCTGCCTCGTCGAACGCCATGAGGTCGGGAGCCTCCGCCTCGGGCACCCCGCAAGTGATGCATTCGTCCTTGGCGACATAGAAGTCGCCTGGCGCGTTCGATGGCGTTGCTTCCTTCACCTGATCCGCCGTCTGGCTAACCTTGTTGCGCTCACCGGTGGGGCGCAGCCCTGTCCGCTGCAACGCGTGGGTGGCAGCCCGAGCCCCGTCGAGCCAGCCTTGCCAGCCCGGTGAGTTTGCGAGTGTCGCAGGAAGGGGAATTCTTGCCACCCTAGCGAGAAAGTGATCGTTATCGAAGTCTAGGCCGTCGTATGTGACATCGAGCCCGGCCAAGAACGTGCGTAGGGCGTGACGATAGGTGCCGCGAAACGTCTCAGCCCCCCGTTCGACAACACAGAATCGCGACCTCGTCGAACTGAGCCGAGAGAACGTGAATTGGAGATCATCGCGCGAGAGACTCCACGTCCGTGCGCCGGCTCGAAAGACGAGATCTCCCGCCCAACGATAGAGGCAGAAGAACATCCGCCCGTGCTCCGAAGTTCGCTCAGGCCCTCCCTGCCCCGAGATCGCCGGTGGGCGTTTGGGGTCCCTCACCACCGTCCGCCGATATGTTCCCGTCGCGGGATCGAATTCGTACTGAATCCACACCGACGAACTGCTGAGTCTCATTACTCCCGTCTACCCAACGACCCTACCGTTCAGCACCGAACGCCAAGGTCACCTTCAGCGTACCACGCCGCGGCGCGCATCTACGGTCGGGGGCGGCGGGGTGTCGCGTTCGCGGCCTGCAGCGGTTGGTTAGACCGCGACTCTCCATCCTCGGAAGAAGCAATCAGGACAGAGCACGGGGAAATCTTCGCGTCCTTTGCACGAGGGACAGTCGATCGCCAGCGAAGGACGCGGTGGGATGAGCTGAGCAAGCCAGGGGTGGCGCTGGGCGCCGCACCGAATCGCGGCGTGGTGCCAGTCCGGTGCGAGAGGAGCGATCGGCCGGCCGAATTCGTCATCCACGTCCCACATGCTACCGTCCGGGCGAAGAAGCAAGGTTGCGCCGATGGTGCCCATTAGGGCCAGCCCACCATAGCGGGCTGCCTCGCAGTCGACGTGGCCACCCTCCTTGCTCGTTGTGGCGACCACCGCACGAATCCGTTCTGCGATGTGCTCAGGGAGGTTCACGCGAGAGTGGGTCCAACGACCTGGGCGTTGACCGACGGCAGAAGGTCCGTCGGGTTTAACGCCCGGTCATGCGGCCTTTCTTCCATGGGGTTGCTCCGAATGCCGCCATCAGGGCTCGGCGATCCCATTCCGAACGATCCCCGAGATCGAGCACTCTTCCGCCTTTGTCGATGAAATCTTCGATTCGACATCGAGCCGTCGCGAGTGCAAGGCCGAGAGCCTGCACCGCATCCACGCCGCGCATGTCTGGATATCGAGGCTCGAAGCCTCGAATCTCGACCGGGCAGGCCCACTCCAAAGACGACACCTCGTATGGCTTTCCGATTCGAACTCGCACCCGGCGCTTCGCGCCGCGTTTTGCATGAAAGACGAAGTCAGATCCGGCAACTTCGGTTCCGAAGAGCTTGCGACGAAGGGGCAGTCGAGTCGCGCTGGCCATTCTGGTCCACACAACGATCACGCGTTCAGCCGCGGCGCGCAAGCGCCCCGTCCGTCTTCAACGGCGGTATGGGCAGTTGCAAGCCGCGCAGTACACGCCGTCGCATGCTCCCGGTGCCTGGCCTATTCTTCGACGGGTTCTCCGTCCGGACCGTAGTTCTCGCCATCGTCACCTTGTACGAGGGCTAGGAAATGCGCAGCTACACAGGACATCTTGCGCAGAATTTCGGCGTCGGGGTTCTTGACCACCACGCAACCCTCCCGCAAGTCGAACCAGGCGTGGTTGCCGCCCACTCCGTCCCCAGAGTACGCCGTCCAGACGGCAAGACCGGCGTTCTCATAGACAAGGCGGCCTTCGTCAGTGGGCGCTTCCGCACGTCCGTCGAGGCGCATCTCGGGATCGGAGCGCACGTACTCGAGCCAAGCATCCAGCGTGATGGGTCGGTCAACCCCGTCCAGCCAGCTGTCCGCACGAGTGATGTGAACGTCGTATCCCATGACGACCCTCTGCTGCCCAGCTTTGTACTCATCTGGAGTCTCCCGCCGCCCTAAATTCTCGGCAAGCAGAGGGTTGCTGACGGTCAGGGTGGCAACTCCGCGCGATCCTTGATTTCCCTTCGACGGGTGCCCGTCCGCGGTCTGTCGAGTCCCCAAGTGAGGCGTGTGAGAGCTCTCACCGTAACGGATCACGGTCGACGGGCTCTCAACGCCGATGGACGGTGGCCACGGCCGAGCTACGCAACGAGTACCGGGCTGGGGGGAGGGGGTGGCAACGATCGCGAACGAATTGCGAAGATCGTGCGAGTACACCGGTCGGGGCCGTCCCGACGGTGTGAAGGATCTAACGCGGTACCCTCCGCGGCTCGCATGGAGCCCGTCGGGGTCATGCGGCGAGGGAACTCCGGTGAAGCGCGTCAGCACCACGACCCAAGTACGAAAGACCCTCGACGGCAGCGTCCACGGTATCAGCAGAGTGACCTTCATCCGGTCGCCGTCCCCGGCGAATGACGCCAGTCCGCGGACACGGTCGATTCTGGCGCTCGTCGATGATCTGGCCACGCTCGCGGCGGAGCTCTACGTCACAGGGCGTTTGCGGTCGGACGAGGAGCACGAGGGTTGATCTGCTGGCGCACCCTCTCAGCACAAATCCGATCGTCCTTCGGCCGACGCCGCGGGTATGCTCGACTCGCTGGGGAGGAGAGGAACAATGTCTGGGCGAAACACGGACATCATTTCGCCGCTTTGGAAGACGGGCGCCAGAGTGGTGGTGTACGCCCGCTATTCGACCGACAAGCAGGATGCCCGGTCGATCGATGATCAGGTGAGACGGTGCCGAGGATTCGCTGCGAATCGTGGATTCGAGGTCGTGGCCACGTTCAGCGATGCAGCGATCTCCGGCTCTCACATGGAAAGGGAACAGCTTCAGAAGCTCTTGAGCGACGCCGATCGGCGAAAGTTCGATTGCGTCCTCGTCGACGATCTCAGCCGACTCTCACGGGATCTCGGCGCAACATGGCGGATCGTTTTCGAAGACCTGGCCTCACGGGGCGTCCGCGTCATCGACTGCACGACGGGGATCGCCTCCGATGCAATCGGCGGGCGGCTGACCTTCGGCGCGCTGGCCTTGGTCAACGACACATTCCTTCAGATGGTCCGAACGGAGACCCACCGGGGGCTCGAGGGCCGGGCGCTCGCCGGGTTCGCGACGGGCGGGAAGACATTCGGTTTCAAGACGATCACCGAGCCAAATCCGCCCGACCCAACCCATCCGAGAAAAGTGCGGGTGAAAGCCGAGGAAGAGTCAGCGGTGGTGCTCCGAATTTTCGAGATGTACGAGGCAGGGGCGTCCTACAAGCACATCGCCGCCACTCTGAACGAGGAAGGGATCGCTGCCCCGCACGACGGCGGGAAGGGCAACAAGAAGGCTCCCGGCTGGAGTCATTCGACGGTGCGCCACATGCTGCGGAACGAGCAGTACGTCGGGGTATGGCTATGGAACAAGGACCAGTGGCTCCAGATTCCGGGGACTAACCGCTATCGCCGGATCGCGCGGCCCGAGTCTGAACACGTCAAGACCGTGTTGCCCGAGCTTCGGGTCGTTCCCGAGAATCTATGGAATGCGGTGCAAGCCCGGCTGCGGCGGTTCGACCGACCGCGGGGAGGTCGGACGGCCGGTTCGACGAGGTCCGGGAGACCGAGCATCTTGGCGGGCCTGCTGCGCTGCGGTCTCTGTGGCGGGTCGATGGTCGTGGTTCATCGGGCGACAAAGGACGGCTACAGCTACGCCACACTCGGCTGCACGACGAACAAGAGCCGGGGGCCTGCTATCTGCAAGAACGACCGCAGCATCTCGGAGCGCAAGATCCGAACGGTGGTCATCGAGATGCTCCGGGCGCAGTTGACCGCGCCCGATCTCGTCGCGCGGTTCGCAAAGATGTTCCAGAAGCGAGTGGGGGAGCTCCAGCAGGCGGCGGCAGAGCCCGATCCGACGGTCCGACTCGTTGAGGAGCAGGAGCGGCGGGTCAGGAACCTCTACGAGGGGCTCGCGAAGATCGGTTGGTCCGAGGTTCTTGCGCAGCAGATCAAGACCGAGGAGACGAAGCTATCCGCACTGCGGGCGAGGGCTTCCGAGCGACCTCGGACTCAGCCGGTGGCCATCCCACACCCGAAGATCATCGAGGGGTACATCCGCAACCTGCTGACCGTGCTGGAAGGCGATCCGGTGCAGGCCCGCGAGATCCTGGCTCGGCACATCCAGCCGCTCGTTCTCACCCCGACCGAGGTCGGGTACCAGATCACCGGTGCCTTCGACTTGGCGACGGTGATCCGCGGCGCAGACGGCGGAGTATCCGATAACGGGAGTAGGCGGGACAGGGATTGAACCTGCGACCCGGGCCGTGTAAAGACCCCGCTCTACCACTGAGCTACCCGCCTGGATGGGGCGCCAGGATATCGCAAAAAAGCCGACCTCACTGGCGCCGTCGCAACCCAGGGCGCGGCCGGTGTGAGAAGCCGGCCCCCCCGACCTCTCACACCGTCGCAGCCCATCCCGCCCGACCCCACCGAACGATCCGAGAGTACCCCATCCAATGTTTCGTTCATCTTTCTTCGACGCAAAATCTTTGTAAATTGCCCCCGCGATGAGTAAGCCAGCGCTCGGAATCGGAAAGCCCCCTTATCGGGTGGGGCGCACGCGACTGCCCAACGGGCTCAAGCTGGTCACGGTGGAGACGCCGCACCTGCACAGCGCGACACTTTGTCTCTATGTGCGCGCCGGATCACGCTACGAGACCTCGGCGACGAACGGGTTGTCGCACTTTCTCGAGCACATGCTGTTCCGCGGGTCGTCTCGCTACCCGTCGTCGTTCGCGCTGAACCTGGCGATCGAGGAGCTCGGGGGGACGCTCTACGCGGAGACCGGGCGCGACTACTCGCTGTACCAGATCGCGCTCAATCCGCGGCAGCTGCAGCGGGGGATGGAGATCCTCGGCGATCTGTTCGCCGCGCCGGAGTTCCGCGACATCGACCTCGAGCGGCAGATCATCGTCGAGGAGATCCTCGAGGACCTCGACGACCGCGGGCGCAACGTCAACATCGACGACCAGTCACGCCGGCAGTTCTGGGGGCAGCACCCGCTCGGGTTCCCCATCACCGGCCCGCTCCGCAACGTGCGCCGGTTCTCGACGCGCGACGTGCGTGCCCACTTCCGCCGGTTCTATGGCGCCGCCAACATGGTGCTGGCCGTCGCCGGGCCGGTGCGGGCGCGCACCGTCGAACGGCAGAGCCGGGAGGCCTTCGCGCGCGTGCCGCGCGGCGAGCGTCGGGCCCCGCGGCCGCCGCACCCGGCCGGGCCGGGGCCGCGGTTTCGCGCCGTGCACAACGAATCGGCGCAGACGCAGGTGCACATCCTGTTTCACGCGCTGCCGGAGACCGATCCCGACTACCTGGCGCTGCGGGCACTGGTGCGCGTGCTCGACGACGGGATGTCGACGCGCCTCCACTACCAGATCTGCGACCAGAAGGGGCTCGCCTACTCGATCGCCGGCTCGCTGCACTCGTACCACGACGCCGCGATCTTGGAGATCGACGCCGCCTGCGGGCACGCCAAGCTGCCGGCCCTGGTCGGCGAGTCGCTGGGGATGCTGGGCCGTTTCCGCGACGAGCTGGTCGGCGAGGACGAGCTCGACAAGGCCAAGCGTCGCTTCGTCGGCGACATCGAGGCCTGCTACGACGATCTCGACGGCCTCTCCGGGTGGTTTGGCGGCACCGAGCTCTACACGCGCGCCGACCCGCAGGAGAAGCGGGCCCAGGCGCTGGCGCGCGTCCGCCCGGAGGACATCCGCGCCGTCGCCCGCCGGGTGATTCGCCCCGAGCGCCTGTCGGTCACCTCGGTCGGCTCGCTCGGCCCGAAGCTCTCGCGCCGGGTGGAAAAGATCGTGCGCGAGTTTCGCTAGCCGGGCGGCGCCCGCCGGTCAGTTCTTTTTCTTCTTGGCCGTGGCGGGCGGCGTGACCTCGATGGCCAGGGTCACCGTCTCCTTGACCGGCTTGCAGGCTTGCTCCTGGCAGAGGACGAAGTGGGCCTCGGCGCCGATCGTCTTCTTGCCGGCCTCGGTCGCGGAGACCGGGATGTCGAACCGGGCGCTCTCGCGGCTGCTGGCGGCCAGATCGGCGCGGGTCAGCTTGGACTTCTTGACCGTGAGGCCCGGCGGCGGCGTCAGCGCCACGCTGATCGGCGCCTCGTCGTTGACGTGCCAGCCGCCCCCCTTGACCTTGATCGTGAGGCTGGCGATCCCGGTGCTGCCGAGGGCGACCTTCGGTTCGACCTTGGTGATTTCGTAGAGCGAATCAGCGGCGCGCGCGGCGGTGGCCGTGGCGGTGGTGAGCGCGAGGGCGAGCAGCAGTCGTTTCATCGGTCGGAGCCTCCGCGCCAGAGCGTAGCATGTGATACGCCGCAGCATTTTGGGGCGGCGGCGTAACTTGACCCTCCTGGTAACCAGATGTAGGTTGAGGTGGGTAACACGATGGTAACCAGACAAAATTGGCGGCCGGATCTGGCCGAGAAGCGTGAAAAGAAACGTATTTCCGCAGACTTCTATGCGGTCGAGGTCAGTGACGGAGCCCGCTACCTGCGCAAGGTGACGAACGTTTCGGGTGACGGTCTGCTGCTCGAGAGCCCCTTGGCCGACGAGCGGCCCGGCCAGCGGGTCGACCTCGAGCTCCCCCGACGCGAGGGGGAGAAGCCCCTGCGTGTCGAAGGGGAGGTGGTCTACGTCAAGGAAGATGGGCGCGTCGGCGTGCACGTCCTGAGCGCGCCGCTGCCGGTCGACGCGCTCGGCGGGCGCGAGGCTCTTTAGCGAAGCGCGCGGCCTGAGTTAAACTCGCAGCATGGCGCTCATCGACAAGCCGGACCGCGCGCGCCAGCTCGCGCGGGCCATTGCCTCGGACCTTTCGATGTATCACGAGAAGAAGATCATCGAGGGGATCGAGAGGGACGCCTTGTTCGACGGGATGCGCGACGAGATCGAGGAGGGGCGCACCCTCTACAAGAGCCGGGTGACGCCCGAGATCTACGAGCTCGGGCTCTACGACCGGGCGCTGGTCGACATGCTGCTGAAGTCGCGCGGCGGCGTCCGCTCCAGAATCTGGTAGTCGACTTGACGAACCCCTCGCGGCGGTTCGTCGTCGCGGCGGCGGCGGTCGGGCAGCGGCTGGACGCCTTTCTCGCCCGGCAGATCGCGGAGGTCTCGCGCTCGCAGCTGGCGCGGCAGATCGGGCAGGCGGCGGTGACGGTCAACGGCGCCGTCGGCGCGCCGTCGCGCAAGCTGCACGCGGGCGACGTGATCGTCTGGGAGCCGCCGCCAGTGGTGGCGACCGAGCTGCGCGCCGAGGCGATCTCCCTGACCATCGTCCACGAAGATCGCTGGCTGGTGGTGATCGACAAGCCGGCGGGTCTGGTGGTGCACCCCGCCCCCGGTCACGAGGCGGGGACGCTGGTGAACGCGCTGCTCGCGCACGTCAAGGACCTGCGCGGGATCGGCGGCGAGCTGCGGCCGGGGATCGTTCATCGCATCGACAAGGACACCTCGGGCCTGCTGGTCGTGGCCAAGGACGACCAGACGATGAACGCGCTGGCGGCGGAGTTCAAAGCGCACACCATCGAGCGCGTCTACGAGGCGCTGGTGGCGGGCGCGCCGCCGGGCGGCAGCGGGCGGATCGACACCTTCTACGGGCGCGACCCGCGCGACCGGAAGAAGTTCTCCAGCCGCGTCCGCGCGGGCAAGCGCGCGGTGACCAACTGGCGTGTGGTGGCGCGCTTCCCGGGCGCGGCGCGGATGGAGGCGCGGCTCGAGACGGGGCGCACGCACCAGGTCCGCGTCCATCTGGCGGCGCTCGGCTGCCCGCTGCTCGGCGACCAGGTTTACGGCCGGCCGCCGCGCGATCCCAAGCTCCGCGCCGTCGCCGAGGCGCTGGGGCGGCAGGCGCTGCACGCGCGCGCGCTCGGCTTCGTCCACCCGGCGACGGGAAAAAAGGTGTCGTTCTCGTCCGAGCCGCCGGCCGACATGCTGGCGGCGCTGGCGGCGCTCGAGGCGCTATAAGGATCCCGTGCGCACCGAGCTCGTTCGCGATCTGGACGAAGGGCGGGAGCTGCCGCTGCTGCGGTCGGCGCTGCTCGGCGCGCCGTTCGTCCACGGATTCACCACGCGCGCGGGCGGCACCAGCGCGCCGCCGTTCGACACGCTGAACCTGGGCGGCAAGTGGGGCGACGAGCCGGCGCAGGTCTCCGAAAATCGGAGACGCGTCGAGCGCGCGTTCGGCGGTCCGATCGCGGTCGCGCGCCAGGTGCACGGGACGACGGTCGTGCGGGTGCGGGCGGGGGACGATCGGGCGGCGCTCGCGCGCGTCGACGCCGACGGGCTCTGCACCGACGCGCCCGGGGTCGTGCTCGGCGTCTTCGTCGCCGACTGTATCCCCGCGCTGCTGGTCGACCCCCGCACGGGCGCCTCGGCGGCGGTGCACGCCGGCTGGCGCGGGACGGTGGCGGGCGTGCTGCCGGCGGCGGTGCGCGCGCTCGGCGCCGAATTCAGCGCCCGCCCGGGCGATCTGCGCGTCGCGCTCGGCCCGGCCATCGGTCCCTGCTGCTTCGAGGTGGGGCCCGAGGTGGTCGCGGCGTTCGAGGCGCTCGTTCCCGACGCCCGCGCGCGCGGCATCGTCCTGCCGTCGCCGCGTGGCGCGGCGGGAAAGGCCAACGTCGATCTGAAGCAGGCCAACCGCCTGCTGCTCGAACGGGCTGGCGTCGACCCCGCCGGCATCGATGCGGGCCCCGACTGCACCGCCTGCGATCGCGCCCGCTTCTATTCGTTCCGGCGCGACGGCAGCGCCACCGGACAGCTGATGGGCGTCGTCGGGCGCACCAGCCCTTGAAGGCGTGACACCGAGACGGTAACG
>Ga0134128_10011958_pt1 | contig 10346 bp, 4 predicted proteins | sample KB31754_FD_96462 | JGI IMG/M metagenome (GOLD analysis project Ga0134128, IMG submission 96462) | Terrestrial soil microbial communities with excess Nitrogen fertilizer from Kellogg Biological Station, Michigan, USA - KB3-175-4 | ecosystem: Environmental > Terrestrial > Soil > Unclassified ...
CACTACCCCGAGCCGGTGATGGAGATCGCCACCGAATCCCGTACCCTCTTCGTCGGCGACAACAAACCTGTCCCGCCCGGCGCTGAAGAAAATCCCGAATGGATGCGGTGGAACAATTACGGCATCGCCCTGCTCGATGCCCAGCAGTACGCCGCATCGGTCCATGCCTTTGAACGCGTCGCCTCCCTTCGGCCCGACTATGCCGACGTCTTTACCAACATGGCCGTGGTCGAGATCTCATGGGAGCGCTACGACGACGCCAAGGCCAACCTCGCCAAGGCCCTCAGCCTGCTTCCCGGCGACCCTCGCGCCCTTTACTACCGCGCCCTCGTCGAGCGCAACGCCGGACAGGTTGACGAAGCCATCACCGATCTCAAGTCCATGGTCGCCGGGTATCCCCGCTCCAAGGACGGCTGGCGCGAGCTAGGCTTCTCTTATTATCAGAAGCACGATTATCCCGATGCACGCGATGCCTACGAGAAGCTGCAGGGCATCGACCCCGACGACCTGGCAGCCCACTATCAGCTCGCCATCCTCTATCGCCGCACAGGCGACAAGGCCCGCGCCGCAATCGAGTCCTCCAAATTCGCCGAACAGAAGGACGACCCCACCGCCTCGGAATACGCACTCGAGTTTCTGGGCAAGCACCCGGAAGTGGCCGCCGAAAGCGTGACCTGGCATACGCACGACCTCACCGGCGACAAGAAAGCTCCCGTGAAGGTCCAGTACACCTACATCCCCGGCGCAGGTTTCTAACCACAGCAGTTCGCTCGGGTCAGCGGAAGTGCGCCGTTTGCGCACCGAGGCTGCATCGCGCGAGAATTCCCTCGTGATTCGCAGTCTCCTCAAGCTCGCGCTTTGCATCGCCTTGATCTCCGCATGCGCGTCGCCTGCGCTCGCACAACAGGATCCGCGGCAGCTTGCCATCGCTCTCGAGCAGCAGGGAAAAACAATCGAAGCCGAAGCCGCGTGGCGCACGGTCGCCGAGCAGCATCCTTCCGATGCCGAACCGTTCGCGCATCTCGGCCTGCTCGAAGCACGGCAGCAGCACTACACAGACGCCATCCACAACTACCGCAAGGCTGTGGCGCTCGCGCCCGCAATGCCCGGGCTTCGCCTCAACCTGGGTCTCGCCTGCTTCAAAAACGGCGATTACCGCCAGGCGATCGAAATGTTCTCTCCCTTACTGAAGGCGCAACCGGATGACCAGAGGCTGACCGTACTCACAGGCATGTCGCATTACGGCATGGGCCAGTATGCTGCCGCCTCCACTTACCTGAAAAAGGCCGCGGATCGGGATGCACAGAACCTGCAGTTGCAGCTAACGCTCGCGCATAGTTGCCTGCTGTCGAATCAGTATCCCTGCGTGCTCGATCAGTTCCACCGAATCGTCTCTCTCAATGCGGAGTCTGCTGAAGCCGACATGCTCGCCGGCGAAGCGCTGGACGAGATGCACGAGACCGTTGCCGCGACGCGTGAGTTTCGCGCCGCCGTGGCCGCCAACCCAAAGGAGCCGAACGTGCACTTCGGCCTCGGATACCTCTTGTGGACGCAGAGCCAGTACAAGGAAGCGGCCGCAGAATTCCAGGCCGAAATGGAGAACGTCCCGCAGCATCTGCAGGCGATGCGCTACCTCGCCGATTGCTATATCCAAATGAACCGTAGCGCGGACGCGCAGCCGCTACTCGAAAAAGTCATCGCACTCGATGCTGCCAATGCCATGGAACACCGGGATCTCGGCATTGTCTTCGCCGACAGCCATCGCAATGACGACGCGCTGCGGCAATTCCGGGCCGCCGCAAAACTCGACCCGAAGGATGTGAATGTTCATTGGCGGCTGGGCCGCTTGTATCGTGCGATGGGAAGAAGCGTCGAGGCAAAGGCCGAGTTCGCCCGCGCCGCGAGCCTCAACAAACTAGCCGATGAACACCTGCTCAAAGTCATGTCCGCACAGCCTGCGGGCGGCGCACCCGATGCGAAGAAACCCACTTCGCCCGATCGCTGACTTTCCCCCAGGTCGGCACGCATGTTCCGAATCATGCCTAGAGGCTCATGGTTTTTGATTACATGAACATTATTGTTGACTTAAGTATCATTAAGTAGTTTGTTTTGTGTCGATTAAGAGAAAACGATTGCAAGACCAAAAAAAATTAGGGGGGAGGGGGTACCCTTTCCCGAAAAAGCAAACTCGCGGATTTCTCCGCGAGCAGCCCCAGGTTAGCACGGGTTTACAGGGCGATTCTGTGACAGCCGTCACGGCTGTTTCAGCGGGGTGAGGCCGCGGCCCAGGTTCATGACAAAGCGGAGTCAGCAGCATCAAGCGAGGGCGCCATCCCGCGAGGGGCTAGAGGCGGGTCTAATTTAGAGCCATAAATCGGCACGATTAAAAGAACTCGCTGAAAAGTGTTTTCGAGGGCAGCGAAGTTGTGCAGGGGCTAAAGCCCGAGTCAATAAAATGTGCAGCTTAGCCGGCACGACTAAAGTCATGCCCTGTTACAAAGCCTCATGCGCGGCATTTTTCAGCAAGGTGTAAAAGTCGTGCTCCTTCAAAACTCGCGCGTCAGTCGGACGTGGACCGCAGCCTTCCTCAAAAAATCTGGGCAGGAGCCGCAGCTCCTGCCCCAGGGTGATACTTCTTCGTTCCTTAAAAAGTCATCTTGGCGCTGAACTGCATGACGCGGGCAAGGTGAGCGCTCGTCGCCTGGCCGAAGGTGCCGTCCGTAAAGCCGTTATCGACCCCGGCGAAGCTGGTGTGGTTAAACACGTTGGTGGCTTCGGCGCGCATTTGCAGGTTGACGGCCTCTGTGAAGTGGAAATTCTTCATCAGACCGAGATCAACTCGCTCTTGCCCCGGGCCAAGGATGTTGCCGGAGCTCTCATTGCCAAAGTGACCTACAGCGGTGGTGAATGCGCCGGGGTCGAACCATTGCAGCCCTTTCTTGACCAGGTGCACGGAACCCGACTGGTCAGGACGCGGGAAGATGTCGTAGTTCGGTCCATCATCCCAGATGCCCAGCCCACCCGGGTAAGTTCCCGGTGCGCATCCATTCGGCTGGGTGTTGTCGGTGACGCATCCAAACGGGTCCTGGTATTGTCCGTTGTTGAACGACGTGCCCGTGTTGAAGGTGAGGATTCCCGTCGTCTCCCACCCACCGAGCACATGACCCGCCAAGCCGTGCTGGTCGCGGAACCACGGGGCGTGGTAGACGAAGTTGCCAACGAAGATCTGCGGCATGTTCAGTTGCGATGGGCCGTAATCCATCAGGGGATCGTAGGTATCGGTGCTCGCCACTCCGCGATCCCAGGACATGTCGGTCATGTTCTTTGACCACGTGTATGACGCGCCGGCCGTCAGATCGCGTCCCCGGTGATTGAGCGAGATCTGAAGCGAGTTGTAGTTGCCGGTGAACATGGGAATGCGGCTGTGGAACCAGGAATAGCCGAGATATGGCCGGATCTGGTTGACTTGCGCGGCCGGGTTCGCGGTGCGTGCCGCCATGGTTGGCTGGTTCAGATCCAGTTCGCCGAGCATGTGCCGCGACTGCGACCCGACGTAGGCCACCTCGAGAACCGTCGCAGGCGATAGCTGCTGTTGGATTCCGAGGTTGTAGTCCGCATAGGACGGCACCTTGAACGCAGGATTCCCCGTCGTGGTCAGCCCGTTCGGGCCGAGGTTCGGCGGCGCCGCCGATCCCGATCCCAGCGGATTGTCGAAGCTGGTATTGACGATGGTCGTTGTCTGCACCAGGGGCGGATCTCCAAAGGCGTTCTGCTCCCAGATGCCGTTGAGCGTGCGATCGAAGAACACGCCGAATCCGCCGCGCAACACGGTCTTTCCGGAGGTAAATGGCGGGGTCCAGGCAAAGCCGAGGCGCGGACCGAAGTTCCAGTTGTAGTTCGGATTGACATACGCTCCGTAGGGCGAGCACGTCACCTGTGCTGAAATCGCCTTCGCCTGGCCGCATGGCGCGCCTTGCGGGAAGATCAGCCCATTGGTGTAGGTCGCCGGCGTATAGAGCTGTCCGGGGGCAAAGTTACCACTTGCATCAATCGTGGGGGCCTCGCTGGCCTGGAATACCCGGGGATCGAAGTTGACGATGGTGCCCTTCGCGTCCGTGGGTGAAGGGAAGCGCGTCCAGCGGAGTCCGACGTCGACGGTCAGGCTGCGGCTGACCTTCCAGTCGTCCTGCACCCAGGCCTCGGTATTCCAATAACGCAGGTCAGGCACGATGTCGCGGCTGGCCTGCGAATATTGCGAGACATTGCCGAGCAGGAAATCGCCCCAGGTGTCAAAGCTGAACGATGGATTCCCTTCCGACGCGTCTTCCGTCTTGAGCATCTGCTGCGTGGTAATGCCTGCGCGCAGGGTGTGATTCCCTTTGGTCCAGGAGAAGTTGTCGAAAAGGTTGCGGTCCAGGTTGCGCTCGAAGTACGGCGCGCTGCCTTGCGAGATCACGGTCACACTGCCGTCGTTAATGCCCACACTGGGAATACGCCCATAAGGATCCGGGTAGGCCGTGTTGTTCGTCAGCGCGCCCTGAATGCTGGCATCGTTCGCCTGTCCCGACAGCACGCCGCCGATGGTGCCCTGCGAATAGGCGAATTCCACCTCGTTGACCATGCTGGGCGAGATGGTCCAGGTCAGGTTAGCGACAACGTTTTTGCCTGGAGCATTGATGGCGACGTTGACCACTCCCGGGTAGTTTGCGCCGCCCCACAGGCCGGTGGGCAGATTCTGCGGCACATCATCCTGCATGCCGCGGGCAAAGAAGTGTACTTTGTCGCTGAAGTAGTGATCGACGCGAACGAGGTCCTGGCGGAAGTTATTCAACGAGGAATACGAATCGTATCGTATGCCTGTGGGAAATCCCGTGCTTGGGTTCACTTGAACCGAGGTGGCTGGGAATTTGCTGATAATCTGCGATACGTACACTTGCGCATTTTTGCTGAAGCAGTTCTGGTTGGCAGTGGCGTAGCCATAGTCGCTATTGAGCGGGGTGTAAGGGCTCACGCAATTCTGGCCCACCGCTGCGACAGTTTGCGCGTACTGGCTCGGGGTGGTAGAGAACTTGCCCGCCAGCTCGTCCGGAGTCGCCGCGTTCACCTGGTTGGAAGATGGGGCGGTAATCTTGCGCCACTCCTCGGACCAGAAGAAGAAGGTCTTCTTCTTATCGGTGTTGTACAGGTGAGGAATGTAGAGCGGTCCGCCGAGGGTGAAGCCGAAGTTGTTGTAGTGGTCCGGGGGACGCGGGTCTCCATTCAAATTGTTGAAGTAATAGTTGGCATCCGTGTTCGCGGTGCGTGCAAATTCGTAGGCGCTGCCGTGGAAGTGCTGCGTGCCTGAACGCGTCGCAACCACCACCTGCCCGCCGCCCGAACGCCCGAAGCTGGCGTCATAAGAGCTGCGCTCCAGCGTGAATTCCTGGATCGCGTCCACACTGGGGATATTCAAGAGCGTGGCATTTGAACCACTGTCATTTATATCCGCTCCGTCGACCATCCAGTTATTCGCTGTAACCCGAGCACCGTTGACGGAGATGGCGGAGTTGCTGGAAAGGCCGAACCCGGGCTGATCGCCCTGCAGGTTAACTACGCCCGGTTGGAGGGTGACCAAGGTCTGGAAGTTTCGGTTGATCAACTGCAGTTCGCGGATCTGTGTTCCGGTAATGGTGCCGGACTGCGAACCGCTTTCGGTTTCGATCGCGACCGGGTTCTCCTGCACTTCGACCGTCTGCGTCTCGGCACCGGGCCGCAACTGCGGAGTGATCGTGCGCTTCTGAGCAACATACAGCGCCAGGTCCTTCTCGACGTAGTTCGCGAAGCCGGTCGCACTGACCGTAACCGTGTAGGTGCCCGCCTTCAGGTTCGTCGCGGTGAAGTTGCCGTCGCCATCGGTTTCTACAATCCTCGATGCTCCGCCGACATCATTCAGCGAAATCGTCACCTTGGCATGCGGAATCACGGCCCCGCTCGAGTCCGTCACGGTCCCGCTCAGCGTCGCAGCCACTTCCTGCGCGCCCAGGCGATCAGGACATAGCACAACGATCAGCGCCAGCAGAGCTACAAGTACCGCACAACGCGTCAGAATGGCCGGAAATTCCCTGCCGCAACAGCATGGAATGATTTGTTTGCTTCTGTCGTTCCACATATTTTTCATGACATCTCTCCTCGCCTGGAATCAAGCGAGCTGTTTCGTTTCGGGGAGGTCACGAGCGGCTCAAGCCGCCCAGGTTCATCTGAAACTGAGAATTGCCCTGAAGACCGGCGCTCCGCCAGCATCCGGCGAAAGTCGCACGAGAGGGTTCTGCGTCTGGCCTCCTCTTCGGTCTCCAGCAGAGATGGGGAGAACGTTCGATTATTCAAACGTTTGAATACACCGGCACAACCCAAGACCTGGTTTTGCCCTCCGGCGCCTTGCTGTCAGCCACGGATCGGCATCCTGCAGCCCTGCGGCTCCATTGCTGGAAACAATAGGACCTGGGCTCCCCGGTTGGCAAGTGCCAAAGTAATGAGGAGGCTGATTCCTCTGCCCAACCCTTCGGCCGCCCAAGGTCTTCGATCGCTACTGCGCCCCGCCGCCCAGAATCCCCGGAAACCACTTCACTGCGTTGTCATGGTAGATCTTGCGCAGAATCGGCTCGGGCAGATTGAGGCCCTTCACCGTCCTGCCCTTGTACTCAACCGTGCCGCTGGTTGCCAAGTAACGCCAATCATTGGCATAGACGGACTCCAGCCATCCCATCTTGTCGGCCGATCCGCCGTAAAATTCAATGTCCGTGCCGTAAATCAGACGGTCCTGATATTTCGTCAGAAACGCGATTACGGTCTCGCGCGGCCGCATCTCCAGGTATGGCATGCGTGCCGCCATATCCACCGCGAAGTTGGGATACCGGTCGAGGTGGCGCCCCAGATCTGCCAGGTCCGACTCCATGCTGCCCAGATGCGCCCCAACCACCCGCAGTTCCGGATTCTCTTCGAGCACGTGATCCCGCGCGGCAAGGATTTCCTGCTTTGAGGGCACGCCCTTCTTGCCATACATATAGGCGCTCGGATGATCCCGGTAATATTCGTAGTCGGGCGATGCCGGGTTTGGTGGCTGCCATCCCGAATCCGGATCGGCAACATGAGCGACCAGCGTCTTGTGATGCGAAGCGATGTCGCGATAAACGGGCTCGAACACCGGATTATCCGGCATGAGGTAATGACCCGCTGAATCCTTGATCTCCATGCCCACGTTCTTCCACAGTTTGACCGCGATGGCTCCGTTCGCAAAGTCATCGTTCAGGCCGCGAATCGCGTTCCGCACGTAATCCGGCTGCTGCCATGCGTACGGATCGAAACTGGTGCAGAGCGCGGCGTAGCCATGGCTGGCATGCACCACATGCAAAGCTTCGTCGCGCTCCTTCCCCAGATCTCGATGACCCGGCGACATGTCATCTACGACGAGAATGTCGACGATGTGCAGGTTCAGCTTCTCGAGGAGGGAGACAAACGGGTCCGCAACAAACACGTGGGCGTGCGTATCGATCGGCGCAATCGCCCGGAATCGCTCTAGCTCCGCGTTTGTAAACGGCCCCGATACCGCGTGCACGATCGCGCGCTTCTGGCCCGCCATCGCCTCAGTGCCGCACATCGCCACCACCGCAAGCAGAACGCCCAAAGCCTTCCTGGTTCCACTCATTCCAACCCCTCCGGTAGAGGTAAGTCCCGTCTACTCTCGAGCGCCCCGGCGGGCTCGCTCCGCAAGAGACCGATTGTAAACCGGCACAACTTCGCCCGCTTTTTTGCATGCACGCCGTTATCGCGCCAGGCGCGGGCTCCCCGCGTCGGCAATTCCGTACTTGGATTCCAGAAACTCTCGCAGCGCCTCGGGCGTCAACTCGGCGACCTCCTGCCAGGTGACCACCTTCAGCCGGGTCCGCAATTCCGCCGTCCGTACCGCGCGCATCACATCGAACCATCCCTCAATCAAATCCGGCCGCCGCGCATCGCAGATCACGCAAAACGAACTCCCCGTCGCATACGCGGCCAGTACGTTGCGAATGAGCTGATAGCTCACGTACCTCGCCTCCCGCGGCGCCGCGGCCTCCGCCTCAGACACCAGCCCTGTCTGAAACTCCCTCGCCGCCTCGCCCACCTCGTCCGGCGAAAGCAAGCCCGTGTCCTCCCACTCCTGCGAATATGCCTCGGCAAATTCCGCCGCGCTCTTCCGCCGAACCGTGATCGCCTCAACCCGCGGCAGCAGTTCCCTGTCGAACACCGCCTCAAAATCGCGATATGCCTCTACCACCTCGGCCTTTCGCGTCTGGAAATCACCCTCCGTCAGCTTCGCCTCCACCAGCACGGCGCCCCACCGCATATCCACTTCCGTACGATCGAACAATCCTGACTTGAGCGGCACCTTCGCCTTCCAGCCAAACTCCGGCAGTCCGTCTCCGTCCACCCCAAGCAGTTGTCGCACCGCGGATGCCCCGGGTGCGCAGAACACGTTCATCAGCAGCGCATCCGAGCTCATGCACGAATCCAGTTCGCGCCACTTCCGCCGCGGATCCTCCATCCAACGCGGCAGGTCTCGTCCCTGGGCGTGAACCTTGTTAAATCGTCGTGCCCATTCCGGCCGCTCCAGAATTGCGCGATATGCCGGCTCGAAAAAATTCCCGTGCTGCTCTCGCCCTGCTCCCGCAGGCAGGCATTCATCTGTCGAGCAATAGGGACAATACACCACGACCGGATCGGCTCCGTAGCTTTCCACGTGCGGTTTCCCTTGGGCCCATTCGCGGTTCCGCGCCGCGAGTTCGCGCCGCAAGTCGCCCGCGTATGTTCCCGATCGCAATCCCATCGCAGCCAGCCTACACGGCCTCTCCGCATTTTCTGCAACGTGCGGGCTTCCGCCCCCACCGAAAGGATGGGGCCTGGCCCGGCCCGCACATGCGAAAATATCTTCGTGATTCGAGGCCACAAAATCTTCCCTGTTCTCTTCCTCCTTGCCGCCACTGCCGCCTGCTTCGGGCAAGACCAACAAGCGGTCCAGGCCGGTGCCACCCTCTTTCGCGACAAAGGTTGTGCCTACTGCCATGGCAAGGCCCTTGAAGGAACCAAGAAGGCGCCTGCCCTCGCCGACATCCGCGACGACAAAGCCTGGCCTCCGGAGAAAATGACAGACCATATCCTCAACGGTGGCGCCAAAATGCCGCCCTTCCGCGACTCGCTCAGCGATGACGAAATCGCCCAGCTCGTGGCCTACTTGCGCGCGAAGGATCATCCCGCTGCGCCCGCGGACCCACAACACCACTGACGCATATAGTTCAGCACGTTGGCGCAACGAGTTCCAGAACAACAAAGCGCCCGGCGCCCCAGAGGGGAACCGGGCACTTCTGTTACTACGGCTACTTCGATTCGTTAATGATCGCTTCCGCGGCATTGCCGGCGACCACCCAGCTTGCCGACCCAGCCACCACGGCTTCGTCCTCGAACCACAGAAATCCGAAATCGTCGATGCACTCCGGAAAATCCGGCTTGATGACGATGTATCCCGGAATCACCGCGCCGGGAATGTAAGAATTATCGGCGCGGTTGTTGCTGTAGGTCTTCGTCTTTGAGACCGTACCCACGCCGGCGACATAGGAGGTGCTCGAAACAGGGTGCGTGCCGAGAATGTAATTCACTGCGCGCAGCGTATATTCGGGGCCCACAAGATCGGGAAATGTCTTGTGAAGGAAATACATCCGGATGGCCATATCCACCACCGCGCCTGATCCGCCCCAAGTGCCCATGCTCGGCGGCACGCCGAATGGCGTCGCATCCAACTTCTTGTCCAGGCCCGCCATATAGGTCTTTACCGCTTCGTGCATTTGATCCTTCGCGCTCGCATCCAGATACGGCAACGCCCGCACTGCCGTCCAGCCGCGAAACTCCATCTGCTGCGGAGTAATCACCTGCGGGAATAACTCCTTGAGACGGGACTTGTACGGTTCGGCGCCATGCGTGGCGATCGTCAATTCCAGCGCCGCGGCCCAATCCATGTTCGCGCCAAAGGCGCCACGGCGTGGGCTAGCCGGCGGGGTGGCTTGTGCGCTCGTCGTGCCGGAACCTGCCGGAGCTCCCGCCGCAGCCTTTGGCTTATGCGCACCTTGAGGACGCGACACCGTCCCCTGAGAAGCAGCCAGGACGCCTGCCGGAGCGCCTCCCCCAAACCCGGGCCCGGCCGGGAACGGCGTTGGATGGGCCTGCTCGTCGGCCCATGCTTTCTTCGCCGTCTCGAGGCAGTCCTTCGCCAGTGCGTCGTCATAGCCCTTCAGCGTATCGGCGGCTGCAGCCAGCGCAGCGATGGCATTCCACTGAAAGAA
>Ga0134128_10011959_pt1 | contig 10345 bp, 10 predicted proteins | sample KB31754_FD_96462 | JGI IMG/M metagenome (GOLD analysis project Ga0134128, IMG submission 96462) | Terrestrial soil microbial communities with excess Nitrogen fertilizer from Kellogg Biological Station, Michigan, USA - KB3-175-4 | ecosystem: Environmental > Terrestrial > Soil > Unclassified ...
CCGCGCCTGCCTAGACTGAACGTTCAGTCAAACTATGACTGAACGTTCACCCAGGTGGGAACTATACGTTCACCCAGGTGGGAAACGGTACCCGCCTCCGCGCAGCCAACCCGCGACGCCGTCGTCGTCCCTAATACCACCAGCCCGCCGCAATACCACCAGCCCACCGCAATACCACCAGCCCACCGCAATACCACCAGCCCACCGCGCCGCGCCAGCCCCGTCGCGCCGCGCCAGCCCCGTCGCGCCGCGCCAGCCCCGTCGCGCCGCCAATGATCGTGGAAACTTTTCTCCTGGCGGAAACAAAACCCCCGATCCGGGGGAAAAGTTTCCGTTGAAATACAAGTTTCCGTGATCTTGGCCCGGGCACCATCACCGAATTAGCGAAAAAGACGCCGAGGACAACAATTTTCGCCCTAGGTGGAAGCATTCCGCGTGGCGTAGTCATACGATGGCGCGGTGACCTGGCAGCCGAATTCCGGACGGCCCGAGCAGCGAGAAGGACTCGCCGCAGGCAACCGACAGGTCAATGCCGGCGACCGCGGTGTGCGCCGCGGTCCCGTGACCGAATCGCCTGGCCAGCCCGCCGAGCTCGATGCCTGCGGCCACGAAATCAGCTCCGTCTCCGCGACCCCTGCGACCCCTGCGACCGCTGCCGTCGTCCGCCCGCGGTCGCATTCCAGGGGAACCCGAGCTGACCCGACGCGTAGCGCATGGCGAGATCATAAGCGCGCCTGGGCGGAATATCAGGATCTTCCAGGGCAATTTGCACGTTCATACCGTCAAGAAGGGCGGAAAGAGTCACCGCGAACTCGTCCGCGTCGGCCGCCGCCGCGAACTCACCAGATTCCTGGCCCGCGAGAACGGTGGAGGAAATCGTCTGCCGCCACCGTTCGTCGAACTTGCGGCGCACGGAAGCGACTCCGGGATTGCGCGGAGAAAGCGCCCACAGGTCGAGCCAGAGCAGCCATTCCGAACGTGCCGCGGGATCAGTGTCCGGCAGGCAGGTCATGGCGATCAGTTCGGTCAGCCGGCCGACGGCCGTGTCGATGACGGCGAGCCGCTGCGTGCCCGCGGCGTACCACGCGTCTTCCGAGTAGCGCAGCGCCTCGGTGAGCAGCTGGCCGCGGGTCTTGAAGTAGTAGATGACGAGCGCGGGGGAGGTCCCCGCGTGCTCGGCGACGTCGGCGATCCGCGTGTCGGCGTAGCCGCGTGACACGATCACCTCAAGGGCGGAGCGCAGCAGTTGCTCGCGCCGGTCAGTCACTGCCTGACCGTCAGCCGGTCCCTGTGCCATCGTCTCTCGCAGCCCCCGCCCGGGTCGCCGCCCGGTGTCGGTTCGCACTGGGCGCTCGTCGCCCGGTGGCCTTGAACCGAAATCGTAGCAGGAACCTAGACTGAATGTTCAGTCAAACATTGGCGCGGGACGCGCCGCAGTACCGGGTGACCCGGCTGTCCTACGTGATGTCCCGTCCCGTCCGCCACGTCGCGGCCCTTGCTAGCGTGAGCGGTATGGCGACAATCTTCATCACCGGCTCATCAGACGGCATCGGCCAGGAGACGGCACGTCAGCTCGTCCGTGACGGCCACCGGGTCATCCTGCACGCGCGCGACGAGGCACGGGCCGGCCAGGCCGCCAGCGCGGTGCCGGAAGCGCACGGCGTCGCCATCGGCGACCTGTCGACCCTGGCGGGGATGCATCAGGCCGCCGGCACCGCGACAGCACTCGGCCCGTACGACGCGGTGATCCACAACGCGGGCGTCGGCGGCGGCGGTGCCAGGCAGCCAACCGCCGACGACCTTGAGCGCATCTTCGCGGTCAACGTGCTCGCACCGTACCTGCTGACCGCGCTGATGGCCCTCCCTGGCCGCCTCGTCTATCTCACTTCCGGCCTTGAGTCGGCCGGCCGGGTCAACCTCGATGACCTCCAATGGGAGCACCGCCAGTGGAACGCGATGCAGGCCTACAGCGACTCCAAGCTTTACGACGTGCTACTCGCCTTCGCCGTCGCCCGCCGCTACCCGCACCTGCGCAGCAACGCGGTCGACCCCGGCTGGATCAAGACCAAGCTCGGCGGCCCCGGTGCCACGGACAACCTGCCCATCGGCGCAGCTACCCAGGTCTGGCTGGCCACCTCCGACGACCCCGCCGCCCGGGTCACCGGACGCTACTTCAAGTGGCAGCGAGACCTCCGCGCCAACCCCGAGGCCTACGACGAGACCCTCCAGGAGTCCCTGCTTGCCATCTGCGCCAAGCTAACCGGCACCGCGCTCCCCGGCTAGCCCCCGGGCCGCGCGACATTGCTTAACCGGGCGTGCGACACATGCCGCGAAGCGGTCGAGAAAGGGCGCTCGCTACGGTGATTGGGGCGGGGAGGTCTACAAGCCGGCGGAGTAGCCGTACCACTTGCCGTTCAGCTCGATCATCGGGGTGAGCGAGTACGCGCCGGCGGCGGAGGCGACCGCTTCCGTCCAGAGCTCGGGGAAAGTCCTGCCGTTGTCGAAGATGGCGGCGGGGTCGCTGTTGGTGACGCACGAGGGCTTCTGGTCAGGGCTGCAGATCGTGCCGGTCATGCCGACGAGGGCCCTGGCGCCATCGGTGGCCGTGTAGGACACGGCGAGGTTCTTGAATGTCGGCATCGCCGTCGCGATGGCGGACGCCTGCGCCGAGCCGAGCGCGGCACTGCACTTCGACTGCTCCGATGGCTGCAGGTAAGCGCAGATCTTCGCGTAGCTGCCCGCCTCGATGGCCGCGATGGCGCTGGCCAGCACCGCTCCGGGTGATCCCGCCGTCGAGGCGCCAGGCGACGTGACGATGACGCCCGGGCCCAGCGACTTCGCCCAGGACGGCGGCGCGCCGGCACCGGAACCGGAGCCGGCGGAAGCGGTGGCGGTACTACCCGCTGATCTGGAACCGCCGGAAGTGCACCCGGCGACCGCCGCCAGGACGAGGACCGCGGCCGAGCAGCACACCAGGGCGGCGAGGTTCCTGCTCAACGCGGCGACTCCAGTGTGTGGCGGTTTCGGCTGCTGAGGGGCAACTTACTACCGTTGCGCCCGCGCGTGCCGCGGAACCGGCCAGCACGCCCGCGAGGAGTCATCGGGTCGCGGGAGTCAGCCGAACTCGTTCCGCGCTCTCCTGAAGGTGATCACCGGCGGCGGCCAGCAGGCGCCTGCCAAGCTGTGCCACCGCGGACCGCAGCTCCGCGGACTGGGTGACCTCGAACCGGTGCGGCAGCACCGCGAGGCGCCCGGCGTACCAGTGCGGGTTGTCGGTGGAGGCCACCAGCCGGGTCTGGCAGGAACCGCTGGGGTGCAGCACGCCGAGCGACCGGGGCAGCCAGTACGCGACCTCGGCGGGCGGCGCGTCGATCAGCACGTCCACCGGGAAGCTCCAGCCCTGCGACAGGTGCTCCTCGAGTATCCGCAGCGCGTCGAGCCCGGGCGGCGGCGTGAACGTGACGGGCAGCGGCTCCGCGGACACGATCCGGTCCACCCGCAGCACCCGCCGTGCGTCCCTGGTGTGCGACCAGCACAGCAGGTACCAGCGGCTGTGCCGGAGCACCACCGCCCACGGGTCGACTTCCATCGGCCGTTCCGGCGTGTCGTCACCGTCCCAGCGCGGCGCGAGCCGGTAGGTCAGCCGCAGCCGCCGTCCGGCCGCGCAGGCCTCGATCAGCGCGCTTGTCAGGACCGGGCTCACCCGCGCCTCGGCGGGCGGCGCGCACTCGCCCATCTCGACCGCGGACCCGGGTGCGGCCGCGCCCGCCTGGCCGCCTGTGACGTCGCGTATCGACCGGACGAGCGGCGCAACCGGGGCCGGCAGCACCCGGATGATCTTGGCGAGCGCCGCGCCCACCAGGTCGGCAGGATCCGTGGCGGGCCGGTGCCCCTCGAGCACGGCCATGACGAGGCCCGCCGCCTCGGCGGCGGTGAACGTCAGCGGCGGCAGCCGCAGTCCGCGGCCGACCTGGTAACCGCCGTACGGGCCGCTCACCGAGTCGATCGGCAGCCCGGCCTCGCGCAGGATCGCGACGTAGCGCCTGGCGGCGCGCTCGGTCACCCCGAGCCGGTCGCCGAGTTGCCGCGCGGTGATGCCAGGGACGTTCTGGATGGCCTCAAGGGCCAGCAGGGCCCGTGCGGTCGGACTCACCTCGAGCGCCATCAGCACCCCTTACGGAAACGGTTCAGGAAGCAGATTGTCCGCGACCCACGCTACCGTGACGGAACGACGCTTCCGTCATGCTCGCCGGCGCCCAGGCGCGCCTGATGCCGAGCCCGGCAGTCAGCGGGACGAGCGAGCCTGACAGCGGTATCGCGCAAGACCCATGGCGTTCGGGGTGCCACAACGCCCCGAACGCCATGGGTCTCAGCTAACTGAGCGCGCCACTCGCAGCGGCACGCCGCCGCAGCTCGCGCAGCGACCACTCGCCGGCGTCGAGGTCCCGGTAGCCGGGCGCGCCGCGAAGCTCGCCCTTCAGCGTGTAGGCCCACGAATGGTATGGGCAGATGATCGCCCTGGCGTTAGCTGCCTTGCCCTGACCGGTCGGCCCGCCGTACGGCAGCAGCTCGTGGCCGCGGTGCTTGCAGGTGTTGGCGAAGGCGCGCAGCTTCCCGTCGTCGCCGCGCACGAGGAGCGCGCTGCCTGCCCCGGCGCCGACCGCGATCTGGTCCCCGGCCGTCGGCAGCTGCGCGGCGTGCCCGGCGCACGTCCACCCGCCGCCGAAGAAGTGCTCCCGCTCCCAGGCGAACACCGCGGCGGACGTGTACGCGGCCGGAGGCAGCATCCGGCTTCCGCCGAATGGCCGCAGGGCCGCAGGGCCGCGGCCAGCTGACTGGGGTCCAGTGGCACCGGCGGAACCGGTCACGGCCATGGAGAGGAGCGGGTGCCTCAGGTCCCTGACTGACCATACAGTCAAGGAGCTTAGGGAACGTTTCAGCGACTGTCTATATCAAGACGGACATGCGGAGCAGACGCGCCCTGGCCATTGCCGTACCGCGCCGATCGCCCGCCGAGTCTTGCGGATGCGGGGCACCGCTGCGGATACTTCTGGGATGGGTGCACGGAACGTGCTCGGCGGCGAGCTTGAGCCATGTGGGACTGACCCGCTTACCGGCTTCTACCGGGACGGCTGTTGCAACACCGGGCCGGAGGACGGCGGAAGCCACACCGTCTGCGCGGTGGTGACAACCGAGTTCCTCGAGCACCAGCGGAGCATCGGCAACGACCTGAGCACGCCGATGCCGCAGTACCGATTCCCCGGCCTGGTGCCGGGCGATCGGTGGTGCGTGACGGCGGCGAACTGGCTGCGCGCCTACCATGACGGCCTGGCGGCCCCTGTCGTGCTCGCCTCCACCCACGAGCGCGCCCTGGAAATAATCCCGATCAACGCGCTCAAGCAGCACTCGGTCGACGTTCCCGCCGACGCGAGTGCGCTCGAGGACAGGGACCGCTGACTGTCCGCTACCCCTTGGCGCGCTACCCCTTGGCGCGCTATCGCTTGGCGACCGGTGCGTGGATCTCCCAGACGTTGCCGTCCGGGTCGGTGAAGTGCGCGCAGCGCAGTCCCCAGTGCCGGTCTTCCGGCTCGCGGATGAACGTCGCGCCCTTGGCCCGCAGTTCCTGGTAAGCGGCGTCGACGTCGTCTACCCCCGTGGCCATCACGAACCGGGCGCCGCGCGACTCCTCGTGATCCACATCACCGGGGCTGAGCAGGTCATCGGCCGTGTCCCTGGCGATGAGCAGCAGCCCGGCAGAACCGACGGAGTAGAACGCGTCGACACCCTCGGTGGCGTTCGCGCACTCAAGGCCCATGACGTTCTCGTAGAAGTCCCGCGCCTTGCGATAGTCGGCGACGAAGAGCACGTTGAGGTAGCCGTCGTACTTGATGCTCATGCACAGCCTCCAAGATGTCCGATGTCCACCCAGATGACGTCCCGGGTGCCTGGATCTCATCGGTGCCCTAAACTTCGGTCTTTCACGAAGCCTGGCTGCTGGGCGGCGCGCCCGAACGGACAATACGCGCGAGCCGCTGGCCCGATTACCCGGCTCACCACGTCTGGCGAGTTCTGCACACCGGGGCCGCACCTGGTCACGCGGCTCATCATCGAAGACGTGGCACGTCACCGCGAGCCAGGCGATGAAGACGGCGCCGTCTACCAGATGCGTACGGCGAAATATGGCAGTACACCGAGCGTCGGGACGGCGAAGACAGCGAGGACGGCTGGCTGTCGTTCACCGACGGCCCTGTTGAGTTCCAGGTGCCGAAGCGGCCGCTGCGGAAGCTGGTGCCGGAAGCGGAATCAGCCGCCGCGGACGGTGCGCCCGGCTAGCGGCGGGATCGCGCATCGCGCTCGCCGCCGCCGCCGGGATAGCGTGAGCGGCATGGCGATCATGACACGAGCCCTCGGGCAGACCGGCGCGGACGTGACCATTCTCGGCTACGGCGCGATGGAGCTGCGCGGACTGCCCAGGGGCCCGGAAATTTCGGACGAGGACGCGGGCCGGCTGCTCAGCTCCGTACTCGACGGCGGTATCAACCTGATCGACACCTCGCCGGACTACGGCAGGAGCGAGGAACTGATCGGCAGGTACCTCGGTCATCGCAGGGAGGAGTTCTTCCTCGCCTCCAAGTGCGGCTGCCCGCTCGACTTCCCGGCTGACGCGCCCCCGCCCTACCCGCACGACTACAGCGCCAGGAACATCCGTGCCGACGTGGAGCAGTCCCTGCGCCGCCTGCGGACCGACCGGCTGGACCTGGTCCAGGTCCACATGTCACCGAGCCGGGCGACGCTCGAGGGCAGCGGCACCGTCGAGACGCTGCGCGAGCTGCGAGAGGAGGGCAAGGTCCGCTTCATCGGCATGTCGGGCATCCTCCCGGACCTGCCCGACCACATCGCGATGAACGTCTTCGACGCGTTCCAGATCCCCTACTCGGCGGTCCAGCGTGACCACGAGAACCTGATCACCCAGGCGGCGGAGCACGGCGCGGGCACGCTCATCCGCGGCGGCGCCGCGCGCGGCGCGGCGTCGGAGGAGAAGAACTGGCGCAACGGCCCCCTCACCCAGGAACCCGGGACCGGCAGGCGGAACTGGGAAACCTCGGGCATCGAGGACCTGCTGAACGAGGCAGGCATCGGCCGGATGGAGTTCATCCTCCGCTTCACCCTCAGCCACCCCGGCCTGTCGACCACGATCGTCGGCACCGCGAACCGGGCGCACCTGGCGTCGAACATCGCGATGGCGGAGCGGGGACCGCTCCCCGCCGGCCTGTACGAGGAGGCGAAGAAGCGGCTCCCCCTGCCCTGATAACACTGCCCTGATAACACTGCCCTGATAACACTGGCCTGATAACACTGGCCTGATCAGCCCGCTCACGCCACGGCGAGCCCGGGCGCGCGGCGGGGCTGCCTTGGAACCAGGTCCATCCTGGCCCGCTAGAGCCGCGGGTCGACGGGCTCCGACTCGAGCGCGAGCACGCCGAACACGCACTCGTGCACCCGCCACAGCGGCTCGCCCTTCGCCACCCTGTCGAGACCCTCGAGGCCGAGCGCGTACTCGCGCAGCGCCAGCGACCGCTTCTTGCCGACAGAACGGGTCCGCAGCCGTGCCAGGTTCTCCGACTCGGTGTAGTCGGGGCCGTAGATGATACGCAGGTACTCGCGGCCGCGCACCTTCAGCCCGGGCTGGACCAGGCCCTTCGGCCCGCGGACCAGGCCCGCGGCCGGCTTGACCACCATGCCCTCGCCGCCGGACTCGGTCAGCGCCAGCCACCAGCCTGCCGCCGCCGCGCGGGAGGCGGCGTCCGCGGTGTCCGCGTACACGTGCCTGGTCACCGCGCACAGCTCAGGGTCGGCGGCCGCCAGCCGCGCGGCGGCGTCCAGGTGCCAGGAGTGCGGCCGGGCGGCGTGTGCCGCCCCCTCCGATGCCAGCACCGCGAACGGCGCGAGCCGCAGGCCGGCCAGCCCGTCGACCGGCCAGCAGTACCGCTGGTAGGCGGCCGCGAACCGGTCCGCGTTGGCCAGCCGGGAACGTGTCCGCGCGAGCAGGCCCGCGAGCGCTCCGTCAAGTGCGGGCGGTACGTCGGGCGCGTCCGCTCCGTCCGCTGCGTCCGGTAGGCCCGCCGGAGCCGATGCCGCGGCGCCGGGCTCCGTCGCCAGCCGCGCCGCCGCCTGTTCAAGGACGGCGACCGCCGCGGGCAGCGCCGCGCGGGCGGCGGCGCCGACCGCGCCGTACTGGTCGCGAAGCAGCTGCCCCGCCTTGGCCGACCACGGCAGCAGTTCCGCGTCGAGCAGCAGCCACGAGGCGGACAGCTCGTCGAAAAGGCCTGCCGCCGTCGCGGCGGCGCGCACCCGGCCGAGCAGCGCCTCGTTGAGTTCCGCGCCGAAGAACGGCCGCCCCGTCCGCGTCCACACCGCACCGCCGCCCATGCCGGCGGACACACCGAAGCGGCTCATCGCGTCCGACTCCGACCGGCACACCAGGACCACCGCGCGCGACCCCATGTGCTTCTCCTCGCAGACGACCTCGCGGACGCCCGCGCCGGCGTAGGCGGCGAACGCCTGGTCCGGGTGCTCGAGCAGGTCACCCTCCGGGGACGTGGCAACGGGCGACATGGTCGGCGGCAGGTAAAGCAGCCAGCGCGGATCCATCGCGAACCGGCTCATCACCTCGAGCGCGGCGGCCGCGTTCCCCTCGCCGATCTTGATCCGCGGCAGGTAACCAGTCTCGATGATCCTGGTCCCAGTCACGTCCGCGATGTCGAGCACGTCCGGTTCGCGCCGCGCCGCGCCGACAGCCCCTGCGCCGGCAGCCCCTGCGCCGGCAGCCCCCGCGCCGGCAGCCCCTGCGCCGGCAGCCCCTGCGCCGGCAGCCCCTGCGCCGACAGCCCCCGCGCCGGCTGCCGTCGGCACGCCTGCGGCGCTCGCGGATTCCGCAGAGGCCGCGGAGTCCTGAGAAACCGGCGGGAACGGCCTGGCAGGCTCGTAGTAGACGCGGGCGGCGGGGACGGAGACAAGCAGCCGTTCCGGATAATTCAGTGCGGTGAGCGAACCGCCGAAGACGCAGCCGGTGTCCAGGCACAGCGTGTTATTCACCCATTCCGGCGCTGGCACCGGCGTGTGACCGTAGAGCACCATGGCACGGCCGCGGTAGTCCTCCGCCCACGGGTAGCGGACGGGCAGGCCGTACTCGTCGGTCTCGCCGGTGGTCTGCCCGTACAGGCAGAACTCGCGCACCCGGGCCGACGCGCGGCCCTGGAGCCGTTCCGACAGGCCCGCGTGCGCGACGACGAGCCGGCCGCCGTCGAGCACGTAGTGCCCGACCAGGCCGTCGATGAACTTCTCCGCGGCGGCGCGGAACTCCGCCGTCTCCGCCGCGAGCTGCGCGAGCGTGGTCTCGAGCCCGTGCGACACCCGCACGTTCCTGCCGCGCAGCGCGCGCAGCAGCTTGTTCTCGTGATTGCCTGACACGGCGAGCGCGGTGCCTGCCGCGACCATGCCCATCGCCAGGCGCAGCACGCCGGGGGAGTCGGGCCCGCGGTCCACCAGGTCGCCGAGGAAGATGACCCGCCTGCCCTCCGGGTGGACAGCGTTCGCCGGCCGCCCGGCCTCGTCGCGGCCGACCGTGTAGCCGAGCTTCTCGAGCAGCGCGGTCAGCTCGGCGAGGCAGCCGTGCACGTCGCCGATCACGTCGAACGGCCCGGTCTCGTGCCGCAGGTCGCTGAAGAGCCTGGTGCGGGTGATCGTGGCGGCGGCGGCCTCCTCGGCCGACCGCAGCACGTGCACCGCGCGGAAACCCTCGCGCTTGAGGTTCCTGACCGACTTGCGCAGCGCGGCGTGCTGCCGCCTGATGACGTGCGGGCCGAAGTCACGGTCGGCCCGCGCCGCGTTGCGCGCCTCGCATACCGACACCGGCAGGTCAAGGACGATGGCGACCGGCAGCACGTCGTGTTCGCGGGCGAGCGCCACAAGCGGTGCCCTGGCCTCCGGCTGGACGCTCGTCGCGTCGACGACGGCCAGCCGCCCGGCCGCCAGCCGCTTGCCAGCGATGTAGTGCAGCACGTCGAACGCGTCCCCGGTGGCCGACTGGTCGTTCTCGTCATCGGCGACAAGGCCGCGGCAGAAGTCCGAGGAGATTACCTCGGTCGGCCGGAAGTTCGCACTGGCGAACGTCGACTTACCGGACCCGGTCACGCCGACGAGCGCGACGAGCGACAGTTCGGGAATGGCGAGCTCGGTCATGCGGCGCCTCCGATCGCGGCCTGCGGGACACTCGCGGCGGCCGGGATGCCGGCCCCAGCGATGCCGGTCCCAGCGATGCCGGTCCCAGCGATGCCGGCCCCAG
>Ga0134128_10011960_pt1 | contig 10345 bp, 8 predicted proteins | sample KB31754_FD_96462 | JGI IMG/M metagenome (GOLD analysis project Ga0134128, IMG submission 96462) | Terrestrial soil microbial communities with excess Nitrogen fertilizer from Kellogg Biological Station, Michigan, USA - KB3-175-4 | ecosystem: Environmental > Terrestrial > Soil > Unclassified ...
GCTTCACGAGCTTGCCGTGGCGGGCGATGGCGATGACCGCGCCGGGAATCCGCCCCGCATCGATATCGGCCTTCAGGACGCTGTCGATCCGTGCTAGCCGCTCGGCCGAGAAGCCCGCTTCTTCGGGCTTGGCGCGGGGCAGGGGATCCTCGGCAAAGGCTGCGGTGGAAGCGAGCAGGCAAAATGCGCTCGCGAGTGTTTTGACTGGCACCATGACGTCTCCCGTTCGGGCCGCTTGCGGGCCCTTTGTTGAAGCAGCAAGTCTAGGATTGTCCGCTGAGTGAGGCCAGCCGCGTCCTGTGCATGGCCTGTGTGCGCGTCTATCTCAGGCCGGCGGCCCGCAGCGGTGCTGGGCCGGCGTCGGCTTGCCGTTGGCGGTGAACTTGCCGGCCTTGATGGAATACTGGTTCTTCTCATTGCGGTTATAGACCGCGCGGATGTCGCCGTCGGGCAGGTGCATCACGCCGTATTCGCGGGTTTGCTTCACCGAGGGGAAGTAAACCCTGAGATTGAGGATGCCGTCGCCCGAGACCGTCGCGGACAAGACCTCGGCTTCATCATGGGAGTCGCCGAAGTCGCGCCGGTGGACGAGATGATCGCCGTCGAGCTCGTAGGACAACACGGTACCCTTGCCATGGTCCGGCGGAAGCGCGCAGTCCAGCGACCAGGGGCCGATCAGGCCCCACTGTTTGGCCGTCTCCGCGATCGTCTCGGCGGAAGTGGGAGCGCCGAGCATCAGGAGAAACATCGCCGCCGGCAACAGCCGGCTGAAAAACCCGCCCACGTCCGACCCCGCATCCCGATCCTTCCAATCCCGAGCATCGCGGCGGATTGTATCGAAATTGCGCCCGCTGCTTGCGGAAAGCGGAAGGCGGGCGCATCATCGCTCCATAAAAACATATCAGGGGGAGCGCCGATGTCTGCGTTGTCACGCCGTGATTTCCTTGTCCTTTCGGGATCGGCCGCCACAATGGCGTTGTCCGGCGCGGCACACGCTGCGATGGGGCCGAACGACAAGTTCGATCTCGTGATCAGGGGCGGCGAGGTGCTCGATCCCAGCCAGTCGCTGCGCGCGAAGCGCGACATCGGCATCCGCTGGGGCGTGGTCGAGGCGGTGGAGGAAAGCATTCCGCCTGCGCGCGCGCTGAAAAGCATCGATGCGAACGGCAAGCTGGTCATGCCCGGCCTGATCGACCTGCATTGCCATGTCTACCCTTACGGCTCGGCGATCGGCATTCCCGCCGACGAGCTGGTGCAGTTCCAGGGCACCACGACCGTGGTCTCGGCGGGCGATGCCGGTGTCAACAATCTCGCGGCGATGCGCCGCTTCATCGTGGCGCAGACGCGGACCCGCATGTACGCCTTCCTGCATATCGCCAACAACGGATTGTCGTCCTTCCCGGTCGCCGAGCTCTACAACATCGACAATGCGCAGGTCGAAGCCTGCGCGATGGGGCTCGCCGAAAATCCCGACTTCCTGATCGGGGTGAAGGTGCGGATGTCGGAGAACGTGATCTACAAGCACGGCCTCGAGCCCTTGAAGCGCGGTATCCAGGCTTGCGAGATGTGCGGCTGGCCCGCGCGGATGATGGTCCATATCGGCGGCGTCGAAACCAGGGAGCTGATGAGCGACATCCTCAATCTGCTCAGGCCCGGCGACGTGCTGACCCACTGCTATTCCGGCGCGCCGAACAATTCCGGTGCCTTCACCAACATCGTGCAGGACGGCAAGCTGCTGCCGGCGGCGCTGGCCGCGAAGCAGCGCGGCGTGATCTTCGACGTCGGCCATGGCGGCGGCAGCTTCGATTTCACGGTGGCGGAAGTGGCGATCCCCGCCGGCTGCACGCCGGACACGATCTCCTCCGACATCCATGTCTTCTCCGGCAACTCGCCCGGCATGCCGTTCCTGCCCAACGTCATGAGCAAGTTCATGACCATGGGCTTTACGCTGGAGCAGGTGGTGACGATGGCAACCGCAACGCCCGCGAAGATCATCAACCGCGCGCCGAAGATCGGCACGCTGCAGGTCGGCGCGCCCGGCGATGTCGCGATCATGGAGCTGGTGGAGGGGCCGGTGACTTTCGTCGATACCCGCAACAACAAGCGCGACGGCAAGGCCTATCTGAAGCCGGTGCAGACCGTGATGAATGGCGTGCCGTTCGGCCGGCCCTATCAGGCGCCGTTCTCGGTGCGGTGAGGGCTGTTCCAACCATCGCTAATCAATCCTTTTCTGATCCCTGGATGTGACACGCCATGCGAATTTGCGTGAACCTGAAATCCGTCGCCGGCCTTGCTGCGGTGTTGACGGCGACCTGCATGTCGGCCGCGAGTGCCGCCACCTTCGTCTATGTCGGAAATGCCGACAGCCAGGACATCAGCGTGCTGGAGCTCAAATCGAACGGCGACCTGACGCCGGTCGAAACCACGGCGGTGCCGGGCCCCGCCAAGCCCGGCAGCTCGCTGCCGCTCACCGTCAGCCCCGACAGGAAGCGTCTCTATGCCGGCCTGCGCAACGAGCCCTATTCCGCGGTGACCTTCACCATCGACGGCAAGACCGGCAAGTTGAAGCCGGCAGGGTCCGGTCCGCTGGCCGATTCCATGGCCTATATCGCGACCGACCGCAGCGGAAAGTTTCTGCTCAGCGCCTCCTATGGCGGCAACAAGGTCGCGGTGAATGCGATCGGGCCGGACGGGGTGGTGCAGGCGGCGCACCAGGTCGTACCGACGGAGCCGAACGCGCATTGCATTCTGGCCGATCCGTCGAACCGCTATGTGCTACACACGAGCCTCGGCGGCGACCTCGTCTATCAGGACAAATTCGACGCCAGGAGCGGAAAGCTCACGCCCAATGATCCCCCGAGCGTCAGCGTCAAGGCCAAGGCCGGCCCGCGGCATCTGGTGTTCGCACCGAATGGAAAGTTCGTCTACCTCGTCGATGAGCTCGACGCGTCGATCTATGTCTTCCCGTGGGATGGAAAGAGCGGCACCCTCAAGAAGGAAATCCAGGTCGCCACTGCGCTGCCGAGGGGGTTTGAGGGCAAACCCTGGGCGGCGGACATCCACCTCACGCCGGACGGCAGATTCCTCTACGCCTCCGAGCGCACCACCAGCACGATCGCAGCCTTCAGCGTCGATTCCAGAACCGGATTGCTGACGCCGATCGATTCATATCCGAGCGAGAAGCAGCCACGGGGCTTCAACATCGATCCGACCGGCCGCTATCTGCTGGCGGTCGGACAATTGTCGAACAGCATGACCAGCTATGCCATCGACAAGGCGACCGGCAAGCTCAGCAAGCTAAAGGAGTACCCGATGGGCAAGAACCCGAACTGGGTCGAGATCGTCCGTTTCTAGAGCGAACGCCGCCGCGTCACGCCCGCTTCTCCACATTGGCGATGCGCACCGGCACGCCGAACTCCTTGCGGCAGACGTCGGCAAGCACGGCGACGCCCTCGCGGATCTGCTGCTCGGAGGGGCTCGCGAAACAGAGCCGCAGCCGGCAGCCGGCAAGGCCCTTGTTGGTCGACCATTCCGGCCCGGGATTGATGGCGACGCCGGCGGCGAGCGCCGCCTGGTAGAGTTTCAGCGTGTCGACATGGTCGGGCAGCTTCACCCACAGGAAGATGCCGCCCTTGGGATCCTCGAATTCGGCCGAGGTGCCGAACTGCTCGGCCAGAGCCTCCATCAGCGTGTCGAGCTTGCGGCGCAGCCCCTTGGTCAGCTTCGGCACGTGGGTGGCAAAATGCGGCGCGCAATATTCGGCGAGCACCATCTGCTCCAGCGCGCCGGAGCCGGCATCGGTCTTCAGCGCCAGCATCCGCGACAGCATGGCCCAGGGCGCGACGATGAAGCCGACGCGAAGCGCGGGCGCGATCGACTTGGAGAATGAGCCGATATGGATCACGCCGCTATTTTTGGCCATGGCGTAGATCGCGGGTGGACGTCGGCCGTCCCAGATCAGGTCGGCATAGCAATCATCCTCGAAGATCGGAACGCCATATTCCTGCGACAGCCTCAACAATTCGGCGCGCCGTGATTCCGGCATGATGGTGCCGGTCGGGTTTTGCACCGTCGGGATCGTGTAGATGTATTTGGGCCGGATGCCCTTGGCTTTGAGATCGGCGAGGGTTTTCTCCAGCACGTCCATCCGCATGCCCTCGTCGTCGAGGGGGATGCCGACCGTGTTGACGCCGAGCCGGGTCAGCCGGTTCAGCGAGCCCTGATAGCTTTCCTGCTCCACGATCACGGTATCGCCGCGCACGAGCAGGGTCTGGTTGACGAGGTCGAGCGCCTGCAGCGAGCCCGACACGATCAGGATGTCGTCGGGTGTCGCAGCGATTCCCGCATCGCGCTTCAGCTTGCCGCAGAGAAACTCGCGGAGCGGCCGGTAGCCCTGCGGGCCGCTGGCAAGCCCGTAGGTCGCAAGGTTCTTGCCCTCGCGCTTCAGGACGGCGGTCACCGCGTCCAGCAGGCCCTCGACCGGAACCTGCTCGGGATCGTTGTTGCCGCCGACAAAGCTGTATTTCGCTAACCCCGTCCATTTCGCAGCCGGCGCCGGCAATCCGGGCGGCAGGAGCGGCGCGAAGTCGAAACTGGTTGAGGCGGACATTGGATGTTCACTCCCGATTTTCTTCTGGTTGTTTTTCTGGTTCTTTTCCAATTCTCTTCTACTTCTTGCCGACGAGCCTGACCGGGCGTCCCTGGCTGATGAAGGCATAATGCCCGGGGCCGACACTGCCGACCATCAGCGCCTCGACCACGGGCTCGGCGATGTCGCCGCTGGCCGCCCAGTCGACGATGAAATTGGCGCCGGTGCCGCCGCGGACGTCGTTGGCCGCGATCGATACCTCGACGGTGGCAAAGGGTTTGAGCGCAACCGGCGCCTTCAGATAGCTTTCCACCATCTTCCCGGTCGTATCGAAATAGGCGATCCGCTTCAGCACCAGCGGCCTCGTCTCGGAGGCGTTATGGACGCTGAGCGTCACCGAGAAATCGGCCCGCAGCCGGCCCTGGCTCATGGCGACGCTGGAATAGACCGGCACGTAGAACGCGCCGGATACGGCCAGCGTCTCGCCGGGGACGGGGACAAGCGAATTGGAGAAGCTCTGCTCGATGCTCCTGCCTTGCGCCATCGCAGCAGCAAGCGGAACCACCATGATCGAAAGTAGCAGGAGGCCTGCGCGGATGTGACACATTGCTCGTTTGATCGCGCTGGCGGGGCCTCTAGGTTGCGAGCAGGAGATCCCCGAAGACATGCATGAACTCATTGGCGATATCACCCTCTGCATCCTGTTCGCCTGGATGCTTGGCCTTTTGGCCCATTTTTCCCGCCAGCCCCTGATCCTCGCCTACCTTATCGCCGGGTTTTTCATTGGTCCATTCGGCACGGGCTGGGTCAAGTCCCAGGAATCGATCGGCGTCATCTCCGAGCTCGGCCTCATCTTCATGCTGTTCATGATCGGGCTCGAGATCGACCTCAAGAAGATCATCCGGGCGGGCCGGGTGATCCTGTTCGCCGCCGGTGGCCAGCTCGTCGGTGGTTGCCTGTTAGGTATCATATTCTTCGCAGGGATAGGCATATCGCTCGGCGGCGGCAAGTTCGACGCGCTCTATCTGTGCGTAGCCTGCGCGCTTTCCTCGACCGTCATCATCGTCAAGGTGCTGTACGAGAAGCGCGAGCTCGATACGTTGCCCGGGAGGATCACGCTCGGCATCCTGGTGCTGCAGGACATCTTTGCGATCCTGTTCCTGGCGGTGCAGCCGAGCCTCGGCCATCTCCAGGTCAGCGTGATCCTGCTCTCGATCGCCCGGGTCGGCGCGCTGGTGGCGGTTGCTTTCATTCTCAGCCGCTACGTGCTGCCGCGGCTGTTCCATCACATCGCGCGCCGCCCCGAACTGCTGCTGCTGGGGGCGCTGGCCTGGTGTTTCCTGATCGGCGAGGTCGCCGAACGGCTCGGACTATCGCGGGAGATGGGATCGCTGGTGGCCGGCGTGTCGCTGTCGACCTTTCCCTACGCGCTCGATGTCACCGCCAAGGTCACCACCTTGCGCGATTTCTTCATCACGCTGTTTTTCGTCGGCCTCGGCATGACCATCCCGATTCCCGGCCTTTCGGTCATCGGCCTTGCGCTGATTATCGCGGCTTTCACCGTGTCGAGCCGCCTGATCACGACATTCGTCCCGCTTTACTTGATGAAACAGGGGCTGCGCGCCAGCCTGCTGCCGGCTATCAACCTCGCGCAGGTCTCGGAATTCTCGCTGGTGGTGATCCAGACGGGGGTTGCCGCCGGGCATATCTCGACGGCGACGTCGAGCGCGGTCTCCTTTGCCTTCGTCGTGCTGGCGGTGTTGAGCACCTTCGTGATGACGCGCAGCGGCGAGGTGACGCGCGCACTGATCGCGCCCCTGAAGCGGATCGGCATCCGCGACCTCGACCATGTCCATAAGACGGAGGACGAGGGCGGCGAGGCCGGGCACGGCGAGACCCGGCGGATCGTCATCCTCGGCTTCTTTCGGGCGGCCAGCGCGCTGTTGAGCCAGATCGAGCGGCAGAACGAGGCGCTGCTGGAGCAGATCAGCGTCGTCGATTTCAACCCGCTCGTCTTCGGGACCCTGCGAGAGCGGGGCGTTCATGTGATCTATGGCGACATCAGCCATATCGACACGCTGGTTCATGCCGGCATCGGCAAGGCCGAGATCATCATCCTGAGCGTGCCGGATTCGCTTCTGGTCGGCGCCAACAACGAGAAGCTGGTACGCCATGTGCGCGGCCTCAATCCGACCGCCAGAATCGTGGCGACCGCCGATCTGGTGTCCGATGTCGGCGATCTCTACGCGGCCGGCGCCGACTATGTCACGGTGACGCGGATTACCGACGCAAGGGAGCTCTATTCGGTGATCGAGGCGGCGGATGCGCGCCTGCTGGAAGACAAGCGGGCCGAGATGGACGCAGAGCTCAGCGAGCGGCGCGAGGTTCTGCCATAGGCGAACGGATCGTCAGTACCGCATGGCGGAATGCCTTCCTGGCCGCGCCTTGCCGCCACCCTGATCTGCATCTTGATGCTGGCGCGGGCGCAAAAGTCCGGCTAATCCATCCCGGCAAGAATAGAGAGATATTAAGGGTATGGCGGATTCGATTCCTGACGTGCTGCAGGCCTTCGCCCGGGGCGAGCTTGTGGTCGTGACCGATGACGACGACCGTGAGGGCGAGGGCGATCTGATCGTCGCGGCCTCGCTCTGCACCGCGGAGAAGATGGCGTTCATCATCCGCCACACCTCCGGCATCGTCTGCGCGCCGATCACGACGGATGATGCGCGGCGGCTGCGGCTCGATCCCATGGTCGCCCACAACGATTCCGCCCATACCACCGCCTTCACGGTCTCGATCGACTACAAGCCCGACGGCGGCACCGGCATCTCGGCGGATGAGCGGGCCTCCTGCTGCCGGGCGCTGGCCAACCCGAACGCCGGCGCCGCCGATTTCGCCCGTCCAGGCCACATCTTCCCGCTGATCGCGCGCGACGGCGGCGTGCTCCTGCGCTCCGGCCATACCGAGGCGGCGGTCGACCTCTGCAAATTGTCCGGCCTGCCGCCGGTCGGCGTCATCTCCGAACTGATGAACGACGACGGCACGGTCATGAAGGGCGAGCAGGTGGCGCGGTTCGCCGCCACCCACAGGCTCAAGCATGTCACCATCGCCGACATGATCGCCTATCGCCAGGCGCGCGAGAAGCTGATCGAGCGGGTCTCGACCTTCGTCACCGAAAGTCCGATCGGGCCGCTGCAGGGCTATGCCTATCGCTCGCCCTTCGACGAGATCGCCCATGCCGCCTTCGTCTACAACGGCATCGGCGACGGCAAGAGGGTGCTGACCCGGCTGCACAAACCCAACATCGTGAAGGACCTCTTTACCGGCCAGGCGCGGATGCAGATCGTGCTGCAGCATTTCAGGAAGGCCGGCCGCGGCGTGCTGGTCTATCTGCGCGACGGTGCCGCGGGTGTTCCCGTCGAGCCCGTGGGCGAGCCGAAGACGGCGGAAGCCGACCGCAACAGGCAGTGGCGTGAGGTCGGCGTCGGTGCGCAGATTTTGCGCGATCTCGGCGTGACGTCGATCGTCAACCTCACTTCATCCGTGCACGACTACAAGGGACTGTCCGGTTTCGGGATCGAGATCGTCGCCAACGAGCGGCTTGAAGGATGAGCGATACTGTCATTCCGGGATGGTGCGCAAGCACCAGACCCGGAATCTCGAGATTCCGGGTTCGCTCGTTGACACTCGCGCCCCGGAATGACGATCGCCCAATTCAATTGCGCTTCGACGCATAGCGCCTTATTTTATCAGCCAATTCCTTAGAGGAACGACGCGAAAGGATTTTTCATGAGCGTGCGCCCCCAAGCCAAGGACAAGCCGGCTGCGGCCTCATTCCAATGGGACGATCCGTTCCTGCTCGACGACCAGCTCACCGAGGATGAGCGGCTGATCCGCGACACCGCGCGCGCCTACGCGCAGGACAAGCTGCTGCCGCGGGTGATCAAGGCCTATCTCGAGGAAAAGACCGACCGCGAGATCTTCAACGAGATGGGCGAGCTCGGCCTGATCGGCGTCACGCTGCCGGAGGAATATGGCTGCGCCAATGCCAGCTACGTAGCCTATGGCCTGGTCGCGCGCGAGATCGAGCGGGTCGATTCAGGCTACCGCTCGATGAACTCGGTGCAGACCTCGCTGGTGATGTATCCGATCTACGCCTATGGCGATGAGACCCAGCGCAAGAAATACCTGCCCAAGCTTGCGACCGGAGAATGGGTCGGCTGTTTCGGCCTGACCGAGCCGGATGCTGGTTCCGATCCCGGCGGCATGAAGACCCGCGTCGAAAAGGTATCGGACGGCTATCGGCTGAACGGCGCCAAGATGTGGATTTCGAACGCGCCGATTGCGGACGTGTTCGTGGTCTGGGCCAAGTCGGCCGCGCATGACAACCAGATCCGCGGGTTCATCCTGGAGAAGGGCATGAAGGGCCTCTCCGCGCCGAAGATCGGCGGCAAGCTCTCGCTTCGCGCCTCCGTCACCGGCGAGATTGTTATGGATAACGTCGTGGTGCCTGAAGGCGCGCTGTTGCCGAATGTTTCGGGGCTGAAAGGCCCGTTCGGCTGCCTCAACCGCGCCCGCTACGGCATCTCCTGGGGCGCGATGGGCGCCGCCGAAGACTGCTTCCATCGCGCGCGGCAGTACACGCTGGACCGCAAGCAGTTCAACCGGCCGCTGGCGGCGACGCAACTCGTGCAGAAGAAGCTCGCCGACATGGAGACCGAGATCGCGCTGGGCCTGCAGGCGTCCCTGCGCGTCGGCCGGCTGATGGACGACGGCAAGATGGCTCCTGAGATGATCTCGATCGTCAAGCGCAACAATTGCGGCAAGGCGCTCGACATCGCCCGCATGGCGCGCGACATGCACGGCGGCAACGGCATCCAGATCGAGTACCACGTGATGCGCCACGCCTCGAACCTGGAAACCGTGAACACCTATGAAGGCACCCATGACGTGCACGCGCTGATCCTGGGACGCGCGATCACGGGCATCCAGGCGTTTTCTTGAGCGTGACGGGGCCCGCGCCGTCGCCATCGTCCTCTGCTGTCATCGTCCGCGAAGGCGGACGATCCAGTATTCCAGAGGCGTCTCGTTTATCTCGACTGCCCGTGTTTACTGGATACCCCGCCTTCGCGGGGTATGACGACTGAGTGTGGATTATTCGATGGCCGAAAACGACGACGTCCCTTTCAACCGCAATTTCCCCCTGAAGCCCGGCGTGGTCGAGGAAGTGCGTCCCGGCGTGCGGCGGGTGCTGTGCGACAATCCGAGCCCGTTCACCTTCACCGGCACGGTCAGCTACATCCTGGGCCAGGGCAAGGTCGCAATCATCGATCCCGGCCCGGACAGCGAAGCGCATGCGAAGGCGCTGCTGGACGCCGTGCGCGGCGAGACCGTGACGCAGATCCTGGTCACCCACACCCATCGCGACCATTCGCCCAACACCGCGCGCATCAAGCAGGCGACCGGCGCCACCGTCTATGCCGAGGGCCCGCACCGCGCCTCGCGGCCGCGCTTCGAGAGCGAGAAGCACAATCCGGAATCCGGCGCCGACCGCGACTTCAGGCCGGATGTCGAGGTGAAGCATGGTGACTTCATCGAGGGCTCAGGCTTCAGGCTGCAGGCGGTCGCAACCCCCGGACACACCGCCAACCATCTCGCTTTCGCCTGGCCGGAGCGGAAGATCAGCTTTGTCGGCGATCACGTCATGGGCTGGTCGACCTCGATCGTGGCTCCGCCCGACGGCTCGATGATCGACTA
>Ga0134128_10011964_pt1 | contig 10342 bp, 14 predicted proteins | sample KB31754_FD_96462 | JGI IMG/M metagenome (GOLD analysis project Ga0134128, IMG submission 96462) | Terrestrial soil microbial communities with excess Nitrogen fertilizer from Kellogg Biological Station, Michigan, USA - KB3-175-4 | ecosystem: Environmental > Terrestrial > Soil > Unclassified ...
GCAAATGCGCTCCAGGCAATAAAAGACGGAGTTGCCAAAAAAGGCTGGTAATTCTTTTATTAAAATAATGTAAGCGATGCAATAAAATGTATCGCTTTTTTTATGTCATTCTCTTACAAATAAGCACAATACCAGTAATGGTTTTGCAACGTTTTGAAATTTATACATGTCAACTGGGAAAAAGTTTCTATGAAAAAGATTTTACCCATAGTCGTTTTACGGGCACCGGTTCATTTACAATAACGAAGGATTACTCTATGGCAACGGGAAGAAAAATGGACGCAATAAAATAATATTAAATGGGAATGTCAATGATAAATTATTTTTCGAAATCAAAAATAATATATTGACAATGTATCGCGGAATTATTGCGGCAGACGGAACTGTAGAAACTTATGAAAAAATAGAGCGCTGACGATAAAAAAAGTGAAAATCTACATTTTCACTTATGAGAATAAAGGCAATAATTGGTAATTTTTACTCCAAAAAATTATCAATTTAAAACACTGGGCTCTTTTTCGGTAGAAATACTTTTTTGCTCCTTTATTTTGCCCCAGCCGCCCAACACATTTCTGAGATTGTGATATCCCTGCTGCTTTAACAGTGAAGCTGCGATTACGCTGCGATAACCGCCGGCGCAATGAACATAAATATTTTGATCTTCTTCCAGGTGGGCAATTTGCGCTACATCCGTCATTTCGCTCAATGGAATATTGAGAGAATCCTTAACGTGCCCCTCAATAAATTCGTTGGGCTTTCTGACATCCACGACCAGCAATTTATCATCGAATGGAAGGTCCATCGCTAACTCATCTGCTTCTACATCAATCACCAGGTCAATCTTTTCACCGGCATTTTTCCACGCGTCAAAACCTCCTTCGAGATATCCCTCAACATTATCAAAGCCAACCCTTGCCAATCGTATCAGGGTTTCCTCTTCCATTCCCGGCGCGGTAACCAACAAAATTGGATTTTTAAATGACAACAATGTTCCGGCCCATTCGGCAAATCTTCCTTCAAGCCCAATAAAGATAGATCCGGGCACAAATCCATTTGTAAATTCTTCGGCGTTCCTTGTATCGAGAACGACGAATCCTTCCTTTATTTTAGATTTCAAATCTTCAACTGACAAGGGCGTCAGTCCTTTTGATTTCACGTCTTCAAGATTATCGTAGCCTTCTTTATTGATTTTCGCATTCACTGAAAAATAAACCGGGGCCTCGTTCAAATCCTCAGTTACTGCCTGGATAAATTCTTCTTTGGATTGTTCCCTTAATGCGTAGTTCGTTCTTCTTTCATTGCCAATTGTGCTTGAGGTTTCTGAACTAATATTTTTGCCGCAGCTGCTGCCAGCGCCATGTGCGGGATAGACGATGACATCGTCGGGCAATTTGAGTAATTTATTATGAATGGAATCGTACATGATAGATGCCAACTCTTCTTTGGAAAGATTACCACTACTTAAGTCAGGGCGACCCACATCGCCGACGAATAAAGTATCGCCGGTAAAAATGCAGTGAGATTTCCCTGTTTCATCTTTTAAAAGATAGCAACTCGATTCAAGAGTATGACCGGGCGTGTGCAGCACTTCGACCGTAATATGGCCGATCTTGAAAATTTCATTATCCTTTGCGAGGTGGAATTTAAAAGCAGCATGGGTTTCAGGACCATAAACAATTGGGGCGCCTGTTTTTTCACTAAGGTCCAAATGGCCACTTACAAAATCCGCATGAAAGTGTGTTTCAAAAATATATTTGATTGTTGCATTATGCTCCTGCGCGAGTTGAAGGTAAACGTCAATATCTCTTAACGGATCAATGACGATAGCCTCTCCATCGCTTTCAACAAAGTAAGCTGCTTCACTAATGCAATCTGTATAAATTTGCTTTATAAACATGCTGATTATTTAAAAATTAAGACCAGGCATCAGCAGAAATGCAAAATGCCTGGCCTATCGTTTAAGACTTTGTCTTTTTAAGAAGATTTTAGCTATCCGACAAGGTTTTTTACGAATTCGTTGATCGCAACAATGCGCTCTTCATTTATAGTATAAAATATAAATTTTCCTTCGCGAACCGTGGACACGATATCCGCTTTCCGCAGAATTGCCAGGTGCTGGGAAGCTACTGATTGCTCAAGTCTTAATTTCACATACAGCTCGGTAACGGTAATTCTTTTGTGATCACTAATCGTTTTAATGATTTGTTGTCTCAATTTGTGATTAAGCGCCCGAAGTACCAAAGCGGCTTTTTTTATCCTTAAGTAGTCGATATTCTGAAGGGCATCACTATGATGCGGCTCCGCATGAATTGCTGGAGGTTGTTGTGTTGTAAGTGTCATCAATTAGATTTTTAGCGTAAGAAATAAAATTTAAAATGGGTGGTTTTTTCTAAAAGCAAAGGTACGTATTCAAAATAGATATATTTTCTAAGGAAATATTAAAAAATCCCTTTATAATAAATGTATCACGCCTGTTTTTGCATGAAAAGGAATTCCTTGAGATAGGAAGGCTCTGCATAAGCGACTGAATCGAATTGACATTTTTTATATTTTTCAAAGCTGATTTTGCAAATTCCATTTGCCTCTATTTCACTTGAAATGAAATGTGCATTTTGATGATCATGAATTAAATTTTGCAGTTTTGCGCTCCCATTTCCAAAAAAATAAATTGGTCTGGCTGCTAAATATTCCAGGTAAGAATCGTCGACTAAGATCTTTGCTGCTGGCTGTTCTACAGGATTTATATCCGCATCGTACAAAGCAGTAAAGACTTCCATCCTGCGGGCGTCAATCATCGGGCAATAAAAGGCATTTTTATCCTTAATCTCTTCAATAGCAGAAACAGCCATCGCTTCGAGAGTACTGAAAGTAATAAGTGGAATTTGAAGTGCGTAACAAAGGCCTTTTGCGGCGGCCAGCCCCACCCGGATGCCCGTGTAAGATCCCGGTCCGTTAGTAACTCCAATTGCATTTAAGCTATCTATTGAAATGTCATTATTATGTAATACTTTATGAATGGCCTCATGAAGGAAGGCTGCGTGGCCTTTTGGATCCTCGTTTGTAATCGTGTCCATAACTTTTTCTCCATTGCAAATGGCGACGATTGCCCGTTCGGTTGCTATGTGAATATTTAAAATATAATCCATTTGAATATTTTACTTTTTAAATGCAGTTTTTTAATGCTGGCGAAGGAACGCACCGAACGTCTGTTTCGGCAAGTTTATCAAGGAGCGCATATACATTGTTTAGGCCAATTTTTTCCGCCCATTCAAAAGGGCCAAAAGGATAACTGGTGCCCAGTTTCATGGCAAGGTCAACTTCCTCCATCGTGCTGACATTTTCGTTAAAGGCTAAAAAAGCCTCGTTAATGATCATGGCCACAACGCGCGCGGCAATGAAACCCGGTTTATCTTCTACAAAAAGCAGATTCCAACCCATTGTTTTTGAAATTTCTGCCGTTGCGCCTTTTTCTTCACTTGCTATTTCCCAAACATCTCTTTGTAAAAATCCCGGCCAGCCATTAATCCTGCTCACATTACCTGGGGCGCCCCATTCTTTCAACGTTCTTACGACAGAATTAATAAAAACCGGCTTTGAATCAAAATCATTAAAATCTATAAAATCGCTTTCCTCGTTATTCAAAATAAAAAAAGCATTATAGGATTTGAGGTTTGTTTCTTCCGATAATTTATTTTTAAATATGATTTGAACATCGTCTTTAGCTTTTTTTAATCTTAATTCATTTTCCTGGCCGATGTTTGAAATAACTAAAACCTTCATAAGGTAATTTTTTGCAAAAATAGGTTTGTTAATTGATGGAAAGTTTTGCAACTTTAGTCCACTTTAAAAAAAGACTATGACCAAGCAAATCATCAATACACCTGATGCACCCGCGCCTATCGGGCCATATAACCAGGCAGTGAAAGCCGGAGGATTTTTATTTATTTCGGGCCAGGTGGCAATCGTTCCGGGTTCTTCAGAATTAAAAACGAATGATATCAGGGAAGAGACTGAACAGGTGATGAATAATTTAAAAGCAATATTAACCGAAGCAGGACTTGATTTTAGTAACGTGGTAAAAACAACTATATTTCTAAAAGACATGAATTCATTTTCAGCTGTGAATGAGGAATACGGCAAATTTTTTGAATCAGATTTTCCGGCACGGGAAACTGTGGCCGTGAAAGGATTACCGAAAGATGTGAATGTGGAAATAAGCATGATAGCAACAGCATAAATAAATTAAAAAAAATTGAACAGGCAGGTAATAATTACATCGAAAGCACATAACTATTTAACAGAAACATTGCAGCATAAAGGGTATGCCGTTCTTCATTCTGACAAAATATCTTATGAAGAGCTAAGTGCAATCATCAGCCAGGCTGAAGGACTTGTTGTGACGACGCGCATCCCGATAGACAAGGCGCTAATAGATAAGGCTACCCGATTGAAATGGATCGGGCGCCTTGGCAGCGGAATGGAATTGATAGATGTTGAATATGCCACATCAAAAGGCATTCAATGCATCAGCAGTCCCGAAGGAAACAGGAATGCAGTGGCAGAGCATGCATTAGGATTATTATTAAATCTTACGAATAAAATCTCTTCAAGCTTTGAAGAAATCAAAGACAAGAAATGGATAAGAGATGCTAATCGCGGAATTGAACTTGAAGGAAAAACTGTTGGCATTATTGGATATGGAAATACAGGGACCGCCCTGGTGAAATTATTATCTTCATTTGGTGTTACTGTTTTAGCTTATGATAAATACAAGTATGATTTCGGCGGAGGTTATATCAAGGAAGCTAATTTTGAACAGGTATGCCGCTATTCAGATGTTATAAGCATGCATGTGCCGCTTACAGCCGAAACCCATCATATGGCAGATGAAAAATTTTTTAATTCACTTGAAAAATCTCCGTTTTTTATTTCTACCTGTCGCGGAAAGGTTACCGACACGGGCGCTCTTATTTCGGCTTTGAAAAATAAGAAAATAGCCGGCGCAGGATTAGATGTGATGGAAAATGAAAAGCTGGAAACATACACCCGGGAGGAGAATCAAAGATTAAATTGGTTATTGGTGCAACCAAACGTAATTTTAACCCCGCATATAGCAGGCTATAGCGTTGAGGCTTTTTACAAGATGGCGAAAGTTCTTTTGCAAAAGTTAGGACTTGAGCCGAATTTCAGGAATTAATTATATTTGTATTTATACAACGTCTTTAAAAAGGGGCGTTGTATTTTTTTTCCACAAAACTAAGGGGTAGCCCTTAAAACGATGATTATATGAGCCAGGTAAACTATGTTACTAAAGAGACTTTTGAAAAAATGCAGGCGGAGTTGCAAAACATGAAAGGTGTTCAACGGCCGGCTGCCTCAAAGGCAATTGGAGAAGCCAGGGAAAAAGGCGACCTGAAAGAAAACGCTGAATACGATGCTGCCAAAGAAGCGCAGGGCATGCTTGAAGCAAAAATAAAACAATTGGAAGGCATCATTGCAACAGCAAGGATATTAGATGAAACAGCTATAGATACCAGTAAAGTATCAATTCTTACAAAAGTGACCCTAACGAATCTTAGCACAAAAAAGCAGGTGACTTACCAGATTGTGTCCGAAAAAGAAGCAGACCTGAAGTTGCAGAAAATTTCTGCGGCATCGCCAATCGGGAAAGGATTACTCGGCAAAAGTGTTGGCGAAGTTGCTGAGATCAATGCGCCTGCAGGCATCATTAAATTTAAAATAGACAATATCACTGCATGAGGAACGGCGTTTGAAAGAAGGAAGTTGAAATACTTAAGATCGCATCATGACAATATTTACAAAAATTATTAACGGCCAGATTCCATCTTTTAAGATAGCGGAAAATGAAAAGTTTTTTGCGTTTTTGGATATCAATCCACTCGTTGAAGGGCACACCTTGGTGATCCCTAAACTGGAAGTTGACAAATTCTTTGATATGCCTGATGATTATCTCGCAGAAATTTTTGCGTTTGCCAAACCCATTGCGGTCGCTATTGAAAAAGCGTTTCCGTGCAATAGATGCGGATTAAGCGTTGTAGGAATTGAAGTACCTCATGCCCACATGCACCTTGTCCCCTTAAACTCCGCGAATGGCCTGAACTTTACGAAGAAAAAACTGTCTCCGACACCTGAAGAAATGAAACGAACACAGGAAAAATTATTGAACGCAATGCAATAAAAATGGAACGTGTTTTTATTATTCAAGGCTCGCCGCTATTTCATTTTCATATTTCAGTTCTTTTCAATCGGCCGGGATTTTTTACTAAAAAATCTTTCCAACCTGTCAATTTTTTAGTCGAAATGTCTGACAAAGAATTTCCCTGGAAGTGATGACACACGGCCACCGCAAGCGCATCAGTAGCGTCGAAATATTTTGGATCCTCATCAAAATTTACAATTCGTTGAAGCATCTTGAGCACCTGCATCTTATCTGCATTCCCATTGCCGGTGATCGACTGTTTTATTTTGCGCGGCGAATATTCTGTAACAGGAATGCCTGCCTGCATCGCAGCAGCAATCGCTACACCTTGCGCCCGGCCAAGTTTTAGCATGCTTTGCACATTTTTTCCAAAAAACGGAGCCTCGATTGCAAATTCATGGGGCGTATGTTCTACAAGCAAATCCGCTACTTTGCGATGAATAATCTGCAACTTTTCATAAGCATCTTTTTTGGAAGAAAGTTTAAGCACATCCATAGCTATCAAGGCTACTCCACTGGAGGTAACTTCTATAATACCAAATCCCATCACCAATGTGCCGGGATCAATTCCTAAAATTATTTTTGAATTTTTATGCAAAGCGAAGTTTATTTTTACCTCTTTTAAAAAAAATCAGCCTGTAAAACCTTCAAACGGCCGGCTCAAAGCTAACATGATCCGTGTTAACAAAAATATCAAAATAATATTCAAATATGTGATCGTGCCCTTGTTGGGCGTATGGCTTTTCTATTCATTATATCAACAGATAAAAAGACAGCCGGATCTTTATCAGTCAATCGATCTCATAAAAGAGGCGCCATTTGGGCGGCAGGCCTGGAAGTTTTGGCTGGTTATTATTCTCGTATTCGCCAACTGGGGCTTAGAGGCCAGAAAATGGAAGTTGTTGGTTACCCCACTTCAGAAGATGAGTTTTCTCACGGCCTTTAAGTCTGTACTAACGGGCGTAACACTTTCTTTAAATACACCCAACCGCATCGGCGAGTATGGAGGCAGAATACTTTATATCAAAGACGGAAGCCGGATTAAAGCTATTTCATTATCAATCGCAGGAAGTCTTAGCCAACTCATAATTACATTGTTGATGGGATGCGGGGGATTGTCTTACTTATTATATTTTCAACACCAGCATTTCGACCAGGTAATGGGCCTTTCCATTTTTTGGATCCGGATCCTGTTATTCATTTCTGCAATAGTTTTGTGTCTTTTGGTATTATTTTTCTTCCGCTTGTCCTGGTTGATCAAGCTTATAGAAAAAATTCCTGCGGCGGCAAAATATGTTCAATACATTAATGTGCTTGAAGAGTTTACTCCTAAATTATTGTTAAGGCTAATTTCGCTTTCGTTCTTTCGGTATCTTGTTTTCGTTATACAATACGTATTGCTGTTACAGGTTCTGCAAGTGGGAATATCTTGGGCAGATGGCTTTTGGACGATCACCATACTGTTTTTGGTATTGGCTATCGTTCCATCATTCGCAATTGCAGATTTAGGGATCCGGGGAAAATTCAGCACTGAGCTTTTAAATATTTATAGCGCCAATACGATCGGGATAATAGGCACTACTTTTGGTATTTGGTTCATTAATTTATTTATTCCTGCTCTTTTAGGGAGCATTTTAATTTTAAGTATCAAACTTTTTAAAGACAAATAATATAATTTGAGAGCAATTATCCCGGTTTTAATTTTACTACTTTCATTTTCTACTCCCCAGCCTGCGCCAGGGAATGAATTCTGCGGGGTTCGCAATACTGCCTTCCAGGACGGAGAGCAGGTAACCATGATTGTTTACTATTCCACGCTCGGTATGTATGTTGGAGCCGGAGAAGCAAAATTTACAACATCAGTTGAAAGATATAATGGCAAACCGGTTTACCATTGTGTAGCCACCGGCACCACCTATTCCTTTTTTGATCATTTCTTCAAATTGCGCGATCGTTACGAAACCTACATAGACACGTCGAACATGCTTCCGGTAAAATTTATCCGAAACGTAGATGAGGACGGCTACAAAATTTACAATAATGTTACATTTAATCATGAGGCAGGCACGGCAGTTTCTACGAATGGGGTATTCAAAGTAACTAACTGTATACAGGATGTAATAAGCTCGGTTTATTATGCACGCAACATTGACTTTACGAAATATAAACCGGGTGATAAAATACCATTCGATATGTTTCTTGATGATGAGATTTATCACCTCTATTTAAAATACGAAGGCAAAGAAAATATAAAGACAAAATATGGGAAGTTTCGGGCGATAAAGTTTAAACCGCTATTGATTAAAGGTTCCATTTTCCAGGGCGGAGAAAAAATGACTGTGTGGGTGAGCGACGATGCCAACAGGTTATTACTCCGGGCGGAAAGCCCCATTGCCGTTGGTTCTATTAAGGTGGACATGATGGGTTACAAAAATTTGCGGCATCCGCTTACTTCATTAGTCAACTTTAGATAGACGTTTATAGATGAACTGTGTATAATTCAAAAGAACAATAAACTATTGTTCTTTTTTATTTTCAAGAAAATTGATCCTTCCAAAAATCAACATGGATAAGCCAAAAACAAGGTAAGTTATTGACAATGTCATGTTTTCTGCTGAAGACAGCACGATGCCTCTGAACTGTTCTTTAATAAAGAAAAATATAATTACCGCACAACTCAATAGCATAAATCCGAGACTTGTCTTTTTAATCATAGTTAAGTTATTAGCGAGAAATTTGGTCTTATACCAAATTGAAATTATAGATAGTCCAACTTCTCTTCTGCCGGCATAATAGCATCTACGATTTACAATAGGGACTTTGGCCTATTTTATAAATCAAAATGGTATTACAAATCTTCCAGCCTAAAAGTGTCTTTACTTCGTATACCCTTCTCTGTTAATTGCAAGTTACAACATTCAATTTCCGGATCATGCTCGAAAAAAAGCACATAATCTTTTTGCTGCGCTTCTGTTAGAAATGATTTTTTTTCTTTCAAGGTTTCCAAAGGACGCGTATCATAAGCCATCACGTATGGAACAGGAATATGTGCGACCGAAGGTAAAAGGTCGGCCATAAAAATGATCGTCTTGTCTTTGTATTTTATTTGCGGTAGCATCATCGCTTCTGTATGCCCATTTACAAAACGGATATTTACGTTCTTCACAAATTCAACCCCTTCAACAGGATCAAGAAAAACTAACTTTTGGCTTTCCTGGATGGGTAAAATGTTTTCTTTTAAAAAACTGGCTTTTTCGCGGTCATTCGGCTGGGTAGCCCATTTCCAATGATCCTCATTGCTCCAGTAGGTTGCGTTTTTAAAAGCCGGAAGCAGTTTCTCTCCTACTTTTTCAATTGAGCCGCCGCAATGATCAAAATGCAGATGTGTCAAAAAAACGTCTGTTATTTCTTCTTTTGCAAATCCATATTTCGCCAGGGATTTATCTAATGTATCATCGCCATTTAAGAAGTAATGACCAAAAAACTTTTCATCTTGCTTATTTCCCATTCCATTATCAATCAGGATCAGTCGCCCATCGTCTTCGATTAACATGCAGCGCATGGCCCAGTTACAAAGATTATTTTCATCAGGAATATTTAATTTCTCCCACATACTTTTGGGAACCACGCCAAACATAGCACCGCCATCAAGTTTGAAATGGCCTGCGTTAATAGAATATAATTTCATGGAGGATGCGTTTTGTTCAACAAAAAAATTTGAATGAAGGCTGCAGTTATTCTTCGAAGAGAGCTAGCCAACTATAACCTGGCGCTTATCCTTTTGCTGCCTGTGCAAGGCCGAAATTAAGCCAATTAAGCCAATCGCAAAAAATCCCATCAGCGACAATATTGAATTACGCATGGAGCTTGTTTGTTCTTCAATAATTCCAAAGGAAGTTAAGCCGATTACGATCGCAACTTTTTCTGTAACATCATAAAAGCTAAAAAACGAAGCCGTGTCATTGGTAACGGGCATTAATTTAGAATAAGTAGAGCGGCTTAAAGATTGAATGCCGCCCATAACAAGGCCGACGGCAACTGCGAGAATATAAAAATGAATTGCGGTTTGCATAAAATATCCGCCAATACATATTCCTATCCAAAAGAGCACTACGCCAATCA
>Ga0134128_10011966_pt1 | contig 10341 bp, 8 predicted proteins | sample KB31754_FD_96462 | JGI IMG/M metagenome (GOLD analysis project Ga0134128, IMG submission 96462) | Terrestrial soil microbial communities with excess Nitrogen fertilizer from Kellogg Biological Station, Michigan, USA - KB3-175-4 | ecosystem: Environmental > Terrestrial > Soil > Unclassified ...
CCGGCGCGGGAGCAAAGGAAATTTCGGCTGGAGCCGCATACGCCATCAAGGACTCACACGCTTACACAACTCAACTTGGTACGGGACCTGCCACCGCCGTCATTGCGAGCGAAGCGAAGCAATCCAGAAATTTATCCAGCTAGCCCGTTTGGATTGCTTCGTCGCTCCGCTCCTCGCAATGACGTCAATACGCGTTCTCGCTCTTGGTCATCAGCGCCAGCGGCGTCTTCAGCAAGATGTAGGTGTCGAACAGCGCCGACCAGTTCTCGATGTAATAGAGGTCGAACTCGACGCGCTTCTGGATCTTCTCTTCATTATCGATCTCGCCGCGCCAGCCGTTGATCTGGGCCCAGCCGGTGATGCCCGGCTTGACGCGGTGGCGGGCGAAATAGCCGTCGACGGCTTCGTCGAACAGCCGGCTCTGCAGTTTGCCCTGCACCGCATGGGGGCGCGGGCCGACCAGCGACAGGTTGCTCTTGAACACCACGTTGAACAGCTGCGGCAGCTCGTCGAGGCTGGTCTTGCGAATGAAGCGCCCGACGCGCGTCACGCGCGGATCGTTCCTCGTCACGACCTTGGACGCGGTCGGATCGGCGTGGTGGTGATACATGGAGCGGAACTTGTAGACGTCGATGCGCTCATTGTTGAAGCCGAAGCGCTTCTGGCGGAACAGCACCGGGCCCGGGCTGTCGAGCTTGATTGCGAGCGCGACCAGCGCCATCACCGGCAGCGCCATCAACAGCGCGATGGACCCGACGACATGATCAAACAGCCATTTCATCACCAGGTCCCAATCGGTGATGGGCGCTTCGAATACGTCGAGGGTGGGCACCTTGCCGAGATAGGAGTAGGAGCGGGGACGGAAGCGCAGCTTGTTGGTATGGGCGGAGAGGCGGATGTCGACCGGCAACACCCACAGCTTCTTCAGCATCTCGAGAATGCGCGTCTCCGCCGAGATCGGCAGCGCGAACAGCACGAGGTCGACGCGGGTGCGGCGAGCAAATTCGACGATATCGTCGACCTTGCCGAGTTTCGGGCTGCCGGCGCAGGTGTCGAGCGCGCGGCTGTCGTTGCGGTCATCGAACACGCCGAGCACGTGGATGTCGTTATCGTCTTCGTTCTTCAGCGCATCGACGAGCTCCTCGCCATTCTTGTCGGCGCCGACAATGACGGTGCGTCGATCGAGCCGGCCCTGACGCGCCCAGCCGCGCACCAGCGCGCGCACGAATACGCGCTCGGAAATCAGCGCGGCGAGGCCGATGAAGAAGTATGCGGAAAGCCAGACGCGCGAAATCTCCCCGCCAAGCTTGGCCAAGAAGGATGCGCCGATGAACAGCAGGAACACGAATGCCCAGGACGAGATCATCCGTGTCATCTGCCGGAGCTGACCGCGGAAGGTCTGGACCTGATAGATGTCGGCGGCCTGGAAGCAGACCACGGCCGCAACCGCCATGCCGACGATCGCAGCGACATATTCCCAGTGGAAGCCGGAGAGCGGGACGACATAGCCGAAATAGATCGCGATGCCGATGGCGCTGAGAGCCAGGAAATCGATCACGCGGACCACGCCCGCGATCACGATCGGCGAATAGGCCGGACGGACTTTTTGATTGGTGACGTTGAGGGCCGCTTGCGACAGCCGTCGGCGGCGTTCGATTCGGCGGCGGCCGTCGGGCGTGATGGCCACGGCATTCGCCGCATCCAGCATCGAGCGTGCGTTGATCGGTTCCACTGTCGTCTACGTCCGTATCTTTCGCGTGCACATAGGCGCGCGCGTGCCGAGGCGGAAATTCCCTCGGCTACGGCTTAGAGGACAAATCGGAAGAAACGGTTAGCTTGGTACGGGATGGTTAATGATTGGCGAACGCGTCGCGATAGCCTGCAAGCACCCCGTCGACCATGGCATTCTGTGAAAAATGCTGGAAAATGCGTTCTCGCAGCGCCTTGGCGCGCGCCAGCGCTGCGTCTGGATCCTCCATGGCCATCTCGATCGCGTCTGCCATGGCGACGGCGATGTTGGGAGCAAACAGCGCCTCGTTGTGTTCGCCGAATATCTCCGGGATGCCGCCGACATTGGCCGCGACCATGGGAATGCCGGCTGCACCCGCCTCGATCACGACATAGGGCATGGAATCGCCACGCGACGGCACGACGAGGAGCCGGCCCTTGGAGAAGCCGTAGCGCGCCTTGACGTGGCCGATGAAGCGAACCGAATTGGAGAGGCCAAGCCGCTCGACCCGGGATTTGAGCGCCGGCATTTCCTCACCGTCGCCGGCGAGCGTCAGCGTGACCGGCTTGTCGGCGCCATGCAGCCGTGCCACCGCGTCAATCAAGAGGTCAGCTCCCTTGATGCGCCGGAATTCACCGACATAGACGATGTCGGTGGCGTCATCTGCCTTGGGAACGGGATCGAATTCATTGGCGGTGACGCCGTTGAAGACACAGCGCACCAGTCCCTTCGGCGTGCCGATCATGCGCTGATAGGTATCGCGCGCGAAAGCGCTTTCGAACAGGAAGAGATCGGTGTTGTCCATCAGCCAGCGCTCGAGTCGGCCATAGAGCGCGCCCTTGAACGTATTGAGCGGGTAATGAAGCGAGCCGCCATGCGGGGTGTAGATGCGGATGGTGTCGCTGGCGCGCGACTTCAGCCGGACGAAGGCGCCGGCCTTGGCGCCGTGGCCGTGCAGGACATCCGGCTTCAGTTTGGAAATGAGCCGGCGAAAGCGCAGCCACGCCCACACGTCGCTTGGCCGGGGCTCGCGGTGGATGGCGATGCGGTGCACGCCAAGCGCAAGGCGAGGGCCGATCTCCGCCAGCGCCGCGTCGGCGCGCTCGCCGCCGGTCAGGCTGTCGGCGATGATACCGACCTGATGGCCGCGATTGGCCTGGCCGTTGGCGAGGTCGATGATGTGACGGAAAATTCCGCCCACGGGAGCGCGTACCGCGTGAAGGATGCGGAGGGGTTGATCTGGCGCGGGCATACTCAGGACCGGCGTTCGGCGGCGCGTGCGCCGGGCATGTGACAACCTTCAGGAAAAATCGATTCCGATTAAGGGCTTTGATGGTTAACAAAACATGATCGCGAGATTTTTGCGAGTCGCATTCCCGCTCCCAAAACAGACGGATTAACCCAGCGGCAACCTTAATGGAGTGTAATCGTGGCAGCTCGGGTGCCGGCAACTCGGGTAGAGTCATGGCGTCCGCGGGAGTGTGCGATGCGTTTTGCGTTGTGGCGTAAGGTCAAGGAAATGGCGCAGGCGGCAAGGTCGGTCCTGATGCCTGCGCCATCTCCGGCAAAACCGGCGGACGTATCTCAAGCCGCCGCATCTCGGCCCGGCGCATCCCAATCGGGTGAAATTGATTTCCGCGCGCTCGGCGAGGCGCTGTCGCGGCAGCGGCGCTGGATCATCGTGCCGACGGTCGCAGCGCTGCTTCTCTTCCTCGTCATCGTCAATCTGATCACGTCCCGCTACAAATCCGAAGCGCGCATCCTGGTCGATGGGCGCGAGAACGTGTTCCTGCGCCCGACCGGCGAGCGTGACGAGCAACGCGCCGCGCTCGATGCCGAGGCCGTGACCAGCCAGGTCCAGCTCGTGCTGTCGCGCGATCTTGCGCGAGAGATTATCAAGAAGAACAAGCTCGCCGAGAAGCCGGAATTCGATCCCGTCCTGAGTGGCCTGTCGCCGTTGAGATCGCTGCTGGCGCTGTTCGGAATCGGCCGCGATCCGTTCTCGATGACCCCGGAAGAGCGGGTGCTCGACGCCTATTATGACCGGCTCACCGTCTATGCTGTCGACAAGTCTCGCGTCATCGTCATCGAATTCCAGTCGCGCGATCCGGATCTCGCGGCGCGCGTCGCCAACTCGATCGCCGACGGCTATCTGGTGTTCCAGCAGGATGCGCGCCAGCAGCAGGCCAAGGCGGCGAGCCAATGGCTGTCGGGCGAGATCGACAATCTGCGCACCAAGGTCTCCGAAGCCGAAGCCCGCGTCGAGGACTTCCGCTCGAAATCGAACCTGTTCATAGGCACCAACAACACCACGCTTTCCAACCAGCAGATGGGGGAGCTGAATACCCAGCTCAACAACGCCCGCGCGTTGAAGTCGGATGCCGAGGCCAAGGCGCGGTTGATCCGCGAGATGCTTCAGAGCGGCAAGCCGATCGAGGCTTCCGAAATCCTCAATTCCGAGTTGATGCGCCGCCTGTTCGAGCAGCGTGTGACGCTGCGCGCCCAGCTCGCCGAGCAGTCTTCGACCTTGCTCGACAACCATCCGCGCATCAAGGAATTGAAGGCCCAACTTTCCGATCTCGATCGTCAGATTCGCGACGAGGCGGGCAAGATTTCGCGCTCGCTCGACAATGACGCGCGCATCGCAGGCGGTCGGGTCGACAGCCTCTCGGCGAGCCTCGACCAGCTGAAGAAACAGGCTTCCTCCACCAACGGCCAGGACGTGCAGCTTCGCGCGCTGGAGCGCGAAGCCAAGGCGCAGCGCGATCTGCTCGAAAGCTATCTTGCGAAATATCGCGAGGCCAATACCCGCGAGAACATCGATGCGGCGCCCTCCGACGGCCGCATTATCTCGCGCGGAATCGTCTCCAATACGCCGGCCTATCCGAAGAAGCTGCCGATCGTCCTGATTGCGACGCTGGCAACGCTGATGCTGTCGAGCGGACTGATCGTGACCGGCGAACTCTTGCGGATGACCGCACCGCGCGCTGCTGCCGCGCTGGTTGCGCCGATTGTTGCGGCCCGCGCCGCGAAGGCCGAGCCGCCCGTCGTGGAGCCCGCGGCGGAGATGATGAGTGAGCCGCCCGAGACCGCGCCGCCGCTGAACGAGATAGAGCGGCTGGCGGAAACGCTCCGCAATGCAGGTGAGGCCGGTCACAAGGTAACGATCCTCGGCACCGCGGCAGGCGAGAGCATCACGCTGACCGCGTTGACGCTGGCGCGGCTGCTCGTTCGCAACGCCAAGGTTGTCGTGGTCGATCTCGCGGCCTCGTCGCCGACGATCCCGGCGATTTCGGTCGATCCATTGGTGCCCGGGCTTGCCGAGCTGATGCAAGGCGATGCCTCGTACTCGCAGATCATCACCAAGGACCGGCTATCGCGTGTCCATCTCGTCAATGCGGGGCGTCCCGGCTTCGACCGGACCCAATTGCAGTCGCCGCGGATGACGCTTGCCATCGACGCGCTGCTCCGGGTCTATGATCACGTCCTGCTCGATGCGGGCAGCGCCTCCGACCTGCCGGCGGAGCTCTTGACCGCAAACGCGCGCGCGGTGGTCGTACCTGAAGCCTCGATGGCTCAGGACGCCCGTACGCTGATGTGCGAACAGCTCAAATCCGTGGGCTTCTCCGAGGTGACCATGCTGGAGGAGCCGGTAGTCGGCTCGGATGCGACCGAGCCCGGACCGCGTGCCGCGGCCTGAGGCGTCAGTTGAACGTGCCGCGCAGGCGCTGGGCGAGATGAAATAACGCCTGGTTGCTCTTGACCATCCGCTTGGCGCGGCTCAGCGTCGAGGTCGCAAGCGCGGTGATCCTGCCGCGCGGGGTGAGCGGAACAAAGCTGTCGAAGATCGGCTCGTCGCCCTTGCAGAACATCCGCTTGTAATCATCTGAACCGATGCCGAGGTCGAGCGCGCGATAGCCGCGCTCTCCATAATGATCGATGATGTAGCGCATCAGGATCAGGCCGGGGCTGTAACGCGAGCGCGCCGACAAGGTGTAGGTGTTGAACATCATCGAGAAGCGATGGCCGTCGGCGACGCCGGCAAAGATCGCGATCACCTCGTCGTCGCATTCCAGCGCGTGGATGTCGATGGCGCGGCCGCCACCAGGAAGCTGCGCCTGGCACGCCGCGCGGACGAACTGTTGGACGCCGGGTTCGGCGAAGACGTCGGGAAGCTTCTGTTCCGCCATCCGCATCGGCTTGACGTGGAAGAACCAGTCGAGCAGTCGCTCGATGTCGGCGTCATTCGTTGCGATGTGATGGCGGTAGCCCGCCGATTGCAGCTTGCGCTCCTTGCCCTTGAGCCGTTTGCGGAACGAGTTGCTGATCCGGTTGATCGCGGGATCGCCGGGAACCATGTGCAGGACCGGAAAATCATTCACCGAGCGCTGCCGCGGCGGCATCGCGAGCGGATTGAGAAAATCCTGCCAGTGTCGCGGCTGCTGCCGGAGTACGAGCATGTCGCACGCTGCTTTCTTTCGTAGAGCCGATAACAGCACGTGGAGATCTGAGGCGGTGGCCTCGCGGGCGAAATCCCGGTCCCACAGTGCCATATTGAAATTGGCGTGCTTGCCGCCCATGAAGCAGGCAACGCGAATGCCATGGTGGCGCCGGATCGTGAGCGGCAGCAACAGCAGCGGCTGGTCGTCGGCATCGTGGGCGGTGACGATGAAGGGCAGGGCGTTCTCGCGCGCGCCAACCTCGCGCTGCCAGGCCGCGAGCAAATCGAAACGCTGATAGGGCGTCGCCAGTTGCCGCGCCTCCAGCTCGCGCCAGATCGGCTCGACTTCCGACAGATTGCTGGTGATTTCGACGCGCGCGATGCGGCTGATCTTCGACCGCGCTGGCGCTTCTGCCGTCGGGCTTTCGATCGCCGCAGCGATGGTCATCACAAAACCTGCTGGATCAGGGAAAAATTTACACTTTTGATCTTCGGCCGACCTTTGCAAAGAAGTGTCAACAAAGGGTAATGACAATCGAGCCGAATGGAGCTGGGATCGGCCGGTTTGAGGGGCGAAGGCTTGCCATCGGACAATCATCTGTTGAATCGCCTTAAGCTGGAACTCGCCTATTTTGGCGGACGGGCGTGGCAAAGCCGGGAGGTCGGCGGCGCCGGGGTGATCCTGCGCTTCGAGCGCGTGATACCGCGGCGAACAGGGCGCTTTCAGCCGCTCAAATCGAGCGAAATCACCCCGCGATTTCTCGATCGAATGGTTCGCGCGCTCAAGCGCTGGAAATATGATTTCGTCAACATGGACGAAGCATGCCGTCGCGCGGTGATCCTGCCGCAGCCGCGCCGCTTCGTCTGCCTGACATTCGACGGCGGTTATAAGGATGTGGCACGGGCTGCCTATCCGATTCTGGCGCATCACCGCGTGCCGTTCACGATATACGTGCCGACAGCTTTCCCCGATGGCGTGGGCGAGGGATGGTGGCTGGCGCTGGAAAAAATCATCGGCAAGGAACCTCGGCTGAGCCTGATGATCGATCGCGCCGAGCGCCATTTTGGCATCCGTTCGCCCGATGAAAAGAACGATACGTTCAAGTTCCTCTCGAGCTGGTTGCGACAGCTTGGGCCGGCGGATCTGTCGACCGCGATCAACGATCTCTGCAAGCGCTATTCGGTCGACCTTCTCGCGCTCACGCGTGAGGCCATGATGGATTGGGAGGATTTTTCCAAACTCGCCGCCGATCCGCTGGTGACGATCGGCTCCGCCACCGTGAATTATCGGGTGCTGTCCAATCTCCGCGATGCCGACGCCCTGCGCGAAATGACGATGGGCAAGGCGGTCGCGGAGTCCGCGTTCCACCGCGAGGTCAAGCATTTCGCCTTTCCGTTCGGCGACCGCAATTCGTTCCGCCGTTCCCACGTGGTGATGTCGGAGGAGGTGGGCTTCGCGAGCGCGGTCTCGACGATTTCGGGCATCGTCGATACCGCAGGTCGCACCAACCTGCATGCGCTGCCGCGGATCTCCTGGGACGGACGTCTGACATCGCTGCGTGCGATGCGCGTCGTGCTATCGGGCGCGACCTTCGCGCCGGTTCGGCCGACGTCGAAACCGGAGATTTAAACGTCCGGGCGCGACATCCAACTCACGATCGGCATGGCCGGCAGCACCCAGCCCATGCCCACCACGACGTAGTAGGCGGCCTGCAACAGCCCGGAACTTTCAAGCAACGGCATTTGCGCCACTGCCATGCCGACGAGCGCCCATGTCGCGGCGAGCGCGACCAGGGCGATGGCTCCAAAGAATTTGCGGGTACGGATGGTCATGACGGAAATGTGCGGGATTTCGCCTGAAAGTGCGGCTTGCGCCGATGTTGCGGCGGACTATAAGGGCAGCGAAAATTCATTCAAGTTTCGATTGGGATGATCGCTATTCCCTCACGACAGGCCAGCTCGAACCGCGCCATCCGGGCGTGGCTGTTTTTGGTCGCGGCGCTGATCGCCCTGATGGTGCTGGTCGGCGGCGCGACGAGACTCACCGAATCCGGCCTCTCGATCACCGAGTGGAAGCCGGTGACGGGCGCATTGCCGCCGCTCAGCCAGGCGGAATGGGAACAGGCGTTCGCAGCCTACAAGCAGATCCCGCAATATCACGCGCTCAACGCCGGAATGACGCTGGCGCAATTCAAGTCCATCTTCTGGTGGGAATGGAGCCACCGGCTGCTCGGCCGCGTGATCGGCATGGTCTATCTGTTGCCGTTTCTCTATTTCCTGTGGCGCGGCGGCGTAGCTTCGGAGCTGAAGCGGCGGCTGTGGCTGATTTTCGGCCTCGGTGCGCTCCAGGGGGCGGTCGGCTGGTGGATGGTGGCCTCCGGTCTCTCGCAACGGATCGAAGTTTCGCAATACCGCCTGGCCACGCATCTGGTGTTGGCGCTCCTGATTTTTGCGGCGATTGTCTGGACCTTGCGGCGCCTCGGTGAACGGCCTTCGCTTGTGGTGCCGGCGCGGTTGAAGATCACGGCAGTGCTGTTGCTCGGGCTGACCTTCGTGCAGCTCTATATGGGGGCGCTGGTTGCGGGCTTGCGCGCCGGGTTCGTCTACAACACCTGGCCAGATATCGACGGCGGGTTCATTCCTGCCGCAGCGCGGTTGTGGTTCCAGCAGCCCTGGTGGCGTAATCTGTTCGAGAACACGCTGACCGTGCAGTTCGAGCACCGCATGACGGCATATACGCTGTTCGCGCTGGCTGTCTTCCACGCCATCGACACGGTCCGTTCGCGTGCTCCGGCGGCCGCGGTCAGTGGAGCCTTGTGGCTGGTTGCCGTAGTCGCCTTGCAGGCGACGCTGGGAATCCTGACCCTTCTGAACCAGGTTCCGATCGACCTTGCCTTAACGCATCAGGCGGTCGCCATCGCGGTGCTGACGCTCGTGGTCATGCAGGCCGAGCGGCTGGCAGCCCGGCAAGTCGCAACGGCACCGCAGGAAGTGCCGGCGTCACTGGCGCGGGCCAGCTAGCAATAGCCATAGACGCCACAGGCATAGGGCAGGCGCCAGAAATAGCTGGGATACGGTCCGCCGCCATAATAGGCGCCCTGATAATAGTAGTCGAACGGGCGGCCGTAATAGCCGGGCAGCGTCGAGGATCCCGGCAGGATCGGCGTGGTCGGCGGCGAGATCAGCGCGGGGTCTTCGACATAGACCGGCTGCGGCGGCGTTGGGGCATAGACCTGCGGCGGCGGCGCGTAGCGGCGCCGCGCCTTGTAGGCCGGCAGGTCGGCGCCAAAGGCTACGCCCGTCACGGCGACGCTCAGTAGCACCGGCAGTGTCCACCGTAACATCGCTCTGCTCCAATACCTGTCCATGACGCGCCTTGACCAGTGCGCGCCATGCTTGCGGAGTGTGGTGAACAGAAAGTTAACGTCTCGCCGACGAAGGCTGGCCGGATGGTGAATATTTGAAGCCTCGCCGCCAGCGAAGTCACGCGTTCAATGCCTGATCGAGGTCCGCGATCAGATCTTCCTTGTCCTCGATGCCGATCGACAGCCGCACGATATCGGGGCCCGCACCGGCCTTGATCTTGGCCGCATCGTCGAGCTGGCTGTGGGTGGTGGAAGCGGGATGGATCACCAGCGAGCGGGTGTCGCCGACGTTGGCAAGGTGCGAGAACAGTTTCAAGTTCGACACCAGATTCACGCCGGCCTGATAGCCGCCCTTGAGCGAGAAGGTGAACACCGCGCCCGCGCCCTTCGGCGCGTATTTGCGCGCGAGGTTGTTGTACTTGTCGCCGGCAAGGCCCGCATAGCTCACCGAGGCCACCGCCGAATGCGCTTGCAGGAATTCGGCGATCGCCTTGGTGTTGTCGCAGTGCTTCTGCATGCGCAGCGGCAGCGTCTCGATGCCGGTCAGGATCAGAAACGCGTTGAAGGGCGACAGCGCCGGTCCAAGGTCGCGCAGGCCCAGCACGCGGCAGGCGATCGCGAAGGCGAAATTGCCGAAGGTCTCGTGGATCTTGATGCCGTGATATTCCGGCCGCGGCTCGCTCAGCATCGGATATTTGTTGCCCTTCGACCAGTCGAAGGTGCCGGCATCGACGATGACGTCGCCGATTGAGTTGCCATGGCCGGCCAGCAATTTGGTCAGCGAGTGCACGACGACGTCTGCGCCG
>Ga0134128_10011967_pt1 | contig 10340 bp, 5 predicted proteins | sample KB31754_FD_96462 | JGI IMG/M metagenome (GOLD analysis project Ga0134128, IMG submission 96462) | Terrestrial soil microbial communities with excess Nitrogen fertilizer from Kellogg Biological Station, Michigan, USA - KB3-175-4 | ecosystem: Environmental > Terrestrial > Soil > Unclassified ...
CCACCGATTGATGCGATCGTGATTCAACAACTGGTAGAGATCGGCCAGCGTTTTTAATTTCCCATCCAGCGTCTTGTGCCATTCGGTGAGATGAAAACGCGCGGAAATGTTTTCATAAATCCGCGCGAGATGCCAATCGCCAAAGAATTTCGTGATGTTCGAGAGCTCGTCGCTGAAGCGGGCGAGGTCGATGCGCAACTCGCGCAGTTCCCGGAGAATGTTGGCACGGCCGCGCGTCGGGCGCACGGTCAGATCGCGATAGGCGCGTTCGAGTGAATTGTCCAGAATGCGATCGTAGGCCTCAAGTTCGGCGAGCTGGAGATTCGCCAGTTCCATCACGTAGAGCGTTTCGTCAAAGTTCTGCCGTTCGTCCATGATCAGCGCGGCGTCCCAGTCCACGACCACGAGGTCGTGCTCGTAATAGCTGAGATAGCGGCCGGTCGATTCGTCGGCCTCCTGCCGCGAGAGATGGTCGATGTCCGGCTCTTGCGTGAGCAGCGAGGCAACCCCGCGGCGATTGGCGCGCCACCAATGCTCCGCGTTCAAGGGCGCGCCCTCCTGCGTGAGCACGGGCGATTCGATGCAGAAGACGGTGTACGCTTCCTCATCGGCGAGCTGCGGAATGGGGCGCACGTAATACGGACTCAATTCGCGACGCACTTCCTCCGCGAGGCGGCGGACTTCATCGTGCAACGAGCCGTTGCTGAATTGTAGGTCGTGATAGCCGACGAGATCTTCGATGCGCTCAACTTCGAACGGCACGCGCATCGTGATGCTGATTGCCCCAACCGGCAGCAATTTCACGACACGTTCAACGCGCATGGGGCCGTTCGGGCCGATGCGTTCCAACGCGGGCAGACGAACCATTTGCGGGCGATAGAAAAAGAGATGGCGCGGACTGCGTTTGCTGGCGTCGACGACGAATTGGGCGACGGGTTGGCCGAGCAGTTCGCGAACGGGTTGGCGAACCATTTCGTAGGCAACGTCGAACGCGTAAATATACACGACCTCGCCTTTGTAGCTCCGCGCCCTGGGCAGGAGTGGTTTGCGCTCGGCGGCTTTCAGATGTTCAGCGGTCGTTACCATCGCAAGGCAATTTACCTCAGGAGCAGCGGCCTGTCTAAATGCGGGGATTACGCAGAAATATGACAAGAAAAGGGGGTTGACGTAGGACAGGCATCCCGCCTGTCTCCATTATTCGATAATGGTGGGATCAACCAAATTCGAAATATGGAGACAGGCAGGATGCCAGGCAGGATGCCTGTCCTACATTGGAAAGCGATAGACCGTCGTTGTGCGGTATTCCGTGCCGGGACTCAAAGTCACCGGCGGAAAATTGGAGTGATTCACCGAATCCGGATAGTGCTGCGTCTCGAGACAGAACGCGCCGTATTGTTTGTAGATTTTGCCCGCTTTGCCTTGGGTATCGCTGAGGAAATTCGCGGTGTAGAGCTGGACGCCGGGTTCGGTCGTGAGCACTTCCATGACGCGGCCGGATTTGGGTTCTGTCACGCGCGCGCAGAGAGCCAATGTTTTGTTTTGGTTGTCCAAAACGAAGTTGTGGTCGTAGCCCTTGTGCGGTTGAGAATATAATTGCGCGATGTCCTTACCGATTGACTTGTCGGTCGTGAAATCGAAGGGTGTGCCTTTGACCGCTTTGATTTCGCCGGTGGGAATCAGCGTGTCGTCGGTGGGCGTGAAATTTTTGGCGTTCAGCATCAGCTCGTGGCCAAAGACGTCGCCAGAACCGGCGCCAGCTAGGTTGAAATAGCTGTGGTTGGTAAGATTGATGATCGTGACTTTGTCCGTCGTGGCCGTGTAATCGATGCGCAGGTCGTTCTTTCCGGTGAACGTGTAGACGACCGTGACCTTCAATTTGCCTGGATAACCTTCTTCGCCATCGGCGCTGGTGTATTCAAGCTTTAGCGCCGCGCCCTCTTTTGATTCCCCCGACGTGGCGCGCCAGACAACTTTGTCGAAGCCTTTGATGCCGCCGTGTAACGCGTTCGGCCCGTTGTTGATCGCGAGCGAATAGGTTTTGCCATCGAGCGTGAATTTTCCTTTGGCGATGCGGTTGGCGAAGCGACCGCAGAGGGCGCCGAAGTAGGGCTGCGGGCTCAGATAACCGGCGAGATCATCAAAGCCAAGCACGACGTCAGCAATCCGACCGTTTTTGTCCGGCACCTGCAATTCCGTGACAATGCCGCCGTAGGTGATGATTTTGCAAAGCGCGCCGTGGCCGCCGGTGAGAGTGTATTGGTCAACGGCGGTGCCGTCAGGCAATTTGCCGAAATTGGATTTGGTGATTTTGGATGGCATTAACTGATAGATGGAATTTACGCTCGCCCTCACCCCTGCCCTCTCCCCCGGGGAGAGGGTGAAACTTGGTGAGCACTCCGGGTTGCCGAACGCTCAAGCTTCAATCCAGCGCGGCTTGAATTCGTTTCTTTATGGCTTCGGCGGACCATTTTTCTTTCCGCCTTTCAACGCAAGGAACAGCATGAAGAGGCCGAAGACAAGCAGCACGATGCCCCAGATGAGATTGATGTTAATCCCGAGGGAATGTTGCTCGTAAATCTCCTTGTTCGATACCGCGCCGAAGATCGTTAAGATCGCGCCGAACAGGCTGAACATGATTCCAATGGGAAGTCGCAGATCGAAGTTCATATTAAAATATAGCTGATGGTTGTCGGTTGTCTCACCAGAAAATAATGTTCAACACGACCGTCGCCGCCAGAATGATGATTCCCAGCGTGACCGGTCGTTTATACCACGGTTCATGCGCCGTTTCCGGTTTTGGTGTGAGCGAATACACCAGCCCTTTCAACTGGTCATCCGTTTTGTTGCGCGCCGTCGCGAGCGAAATCAAAAGCGTCAAAACGAAACAGGATGTCCACGCGACAATTGCGATCCACAGCGTCTGGCCCATTTCGCTGTTATAGGTAAACATATGAGTTCCCAGACTGTGGGCGAGCCAGCCACCCTTGAGGAGGCCGATGGGCTGGCCGGTCGTCATTGACATGCCTTGGAAAATCGCCGCTCCGCACGTGCCGCCGAGCAATCCCCAAAACGCGCCGTGACCCGTCGCGCGCTTCCAGAACATTCCCAAAAGGAACGTCGCAAACAAGGGCGCGTTCACGAAGCTGAAGACCAATTGCAGCATGTCCATGATGCTGTTGAACTGCCGCGCGAGATAAGCGCAGCCGATGCTGACCAGAATCCCGAACACCGTGGCCCAGCGGCCCATCCAGAGATAGTGAGTGTCCGATTTGCTCGGCGCGATATAGCTCTGATAGATGTCGTAAGTCCAAACCGTGTTGAAGGCCGTGACGTTGCCCGCCATGCCCGACATGAAGGAAGCCATGAGCGCCGTGAAGCCGACACCCAACAATCCGGTCGGCATGTATTTAGCCAGCAACACCGGGATGGTCATGTTGTAATCCGGCGTGCCATCGGCTCCGAGCGGCAAAAAGGTTTTGCCACTGGAATAATGCAGGGCAATGGCAATCATACCGGGCAAAATCACCAGCGCGGGAAAAAGCATTTTGGGAACTGCGGCAATCAGCGGCGTGCGCCGCGCGGAAGACATCGAGTCGGCAGCCATCGCGCGTTGCACGACGAGGAAGTCCGTGCACCAATAGCCGAACGACAGCACAAAGCCGAGGCCGGCCACCATGCTGAACCAATCCGCGCCCATCGGATTTTGCGCGTAATTGCCCATGTGCTTCCAGGAATCCGTCCACGTCCCGGCAGCAAAATGCTGGTCGGTAGCGACCACACTCAGCTTTTGAACCAATGCGTGCCAGCCACCGACATCTTTCAGCGCCAGAATCACCAGCGGCGAGAATCCCAACACAATCATGAAAAACTGGAGCACTTCGTTGTAAATCGCGGAAGTCAATCCGCCGAGAAAAATGTAAACCAGCACGATGATGGCCGAGATGGCAATGCTGAAGTTGTAATTCCAATGCAGCAGCGTCTCCAACAATCGCGCCAGCGCGTGCATCGAAATGCCCGAAGAGAACACGGTCATCACGGCGAAAGAGATGGCATTCAGGCCGCGGGTTTTTTCGTCGAAACGCAGTTTGAGGTATTCCGGCACGGAGCGGGCCTTGGAGCCGTAGTAAAAGGGCATCATGAAAATTGCCAGGAACACCATGGCCGGAATTGCGCCCACCCAATAAAAATGACTGGTCATGATGCCGTATTTGGCGCCATCCGCCGCCATGCCGATGACTTCCTGCGCTCCCAGGTTGGCCGAGATGAAAGCCAGACCCGTGACCCAGGCCGGAATGGAGCGGCCCGACAGGAAGAAGTCGGTGCTGCCTTTCATGTACCGCTTGAGGATCCAGCCGATGGAAAGGACGAACCCGAAGTAGATGAGCAGAATCGCGTAATCTATTCCGCCGAGTTGAATGTGCATAGGGAGGGTGTTGTTAGTTATTCGTGTTCAATTTTGAACGCTTCCGGAAACCGCGGGTGGGAGCATGCCCGCCGTTGCCGCTGATTTCGAGCGACGATAGTGATCCGGTGTCATGCAGTCAATATCGCGGTGTCACACTTTTGGGTAAGAGGTGGAAAGTTCCAAGTTCCAAGTTCCAAGTTCCAGAGAACCATCCAAGCCCGAAGCTCCAATAGCTGATGCCGCTCCGGAACTCGGGATTTGGAGTTTACGGCACGTTGTCGCCGACGGTGATTCGCGCGAGTTTTTCGGGGTCTTCGCTCCTGCTGAAGGGGCGGAGGCGGAAGGTGTAGGTGTATGGTTGCACGGGAATCAGGAATTGATCGTGCGGCCAGGCGCCCCAACTGTTGTCGCCACCGACGCCTTGTTGTTTCAAATCGAGGTTGAGCGAAATGAAATCGCGGTGCGGCAATTCGAAGGCGTGCTTGCCGGCATTCAAATCGTCCTCGGTGTAATGCAGCGCGTTGGCGCTCAACAAGGGCATTCCGACGGCGAGCAGGCCGATGCTGCCGTTGCGCAACGCGAGCCAGCGGACGTCGGCTTTGTTGCCGGTTTCGCCCGGTTCGGTGTAATCGGCGTAGAACTGGTCCTCGACTTTGCCGCTGTAAACGCCGACGCGGGAATCCTCGCGGTCGCTGTAGGTTTCCTGCGGGCCGGGGCCGAGCCACGTGAGTTTTTCGAAACCTTTGGGCAGAATCATGCGCATCCCGATGCGCGGTATTTTTTGGACGTTCGTGCGCGCGGGGGTGAAGGTGGCGGTGACGATGACATCGCCGCTGCCGTAGATTTTGTAAACGGTTTGCCAGGTTGAATCCGAGGCGGCGGGGAGCAAGGTCTTCACGGTGACTTCGAAGTGGTCGGCTTTTTTCTCGCCGACAAAGCCCTGGTTCACGCCGGCTTTTCCGGCGTCGCGCCAGTAGGCCTGGGAGGCGCTGGGTTGCTTGCGGCCGCGATCGTTGTCGGTCATGGCGCGCCAGAAATCCGGGCGCAAGCCGGACTGGACGAGTTCGTGGCCTTTATAGGTCCAGGATTTAATGCCGCCGCTGACTTCATCGAAAACGATTTGAAAATCCTTGCCCGCGACGACGGCGCCATTGGTGCCCGCAGTCCAATGTATCGGCGGCAACTCATGGGTGTTCAAAACGTTTGGCGGAGCCGAATCAGGCAATTGGAATTCGTCCCAGGCGAGTTCGTGGCCGGAATCCGCCCAGGGAGTTTTGTGGTTCAGCGTAAAATTCACTTCGAGGAAATATTCGACGCCGGATTGCGGGTCGAACGGCTTCATAGGAATTTGCACTTCTTTCGACGCGCCAGGCGCCAAGTCCAATTCCGGCAACTTGCCGCTCTGAATTTCCTTGCCATCGGCTTTCAAGCGCCATTGGCCGTCGGCGATGTCTTTGAGGCTGGTGAAGTCGTACCAGTTCTTGATCGTGATGGTTCGCTTGGCGAGGTCGGCGGGTTGGCAGCGGATATATTGATACCAGTGTTTCACTTCGAACAGTCCGGGATGCGGGCGGCGGTCGGGAGTAACAAGGCCATTGCAGCAGAAATTGTCATCGGAGGGCGTGCCGGCAGGGCCGAAATCGCCGCCGAAGGCCCAGAAGGTTTTGTCGAACCAGCCGGGCTTTTGATAATGCGCTGCGGGGAGCGGTTGTTGAATCGTGCGCAGGCCTTGATCGACCCAGTCCCAAATGAAACCGCCCTGCAAATACGGCTGCTCGTAAATTTGATTCCAATACGAACCAAAATCGCCGCTGCCATTGCCCATGGCGTGCTCGTATTCGCACATGATGAAGGGGCGCGTCTCGGGCTTGGCCGCGTATTCGCCGAGGACGCGCGGGTTGGGATACATCGGGCAAATGATGTCCGTGTAATCGGCGTTCTGCGCGCCTTCGTATTGGACGGGCCGCGAGGCATCGCGCTGATGAATCCAGGCGGAGGTGGCTTCAAAATTCGGGCCGCTGCCGGCTTCGTTGCCGAGCGACCAGATTATGATGGAGGGATGATTTTTGTCGCGCTCGACCATCCGCACGGTGCGATTCATGTGGGCATCGGCGTACGCGGGATCTTTGGCGAGGGTTTTGTCCGTGAAGCCCATGCCGTGGCTTTCGATGTTGGCTTCGTCGATGAGATAAATTCCGTAACGATCACAGAGGTCATACCAGGCGGATTGATTGGGATAATGCGAACAGCGGACCGCGTTAATATTGAATTGCTTCATCATCTTGATATCGCGCTCCATGATTTCGGGGGTGATGGCCTGGCCGCGATCGGGATCGAATTCGTGCCGGTCGACGCCCTTGATAAGGATGCGCTTGCCGTTCACGAGCAAATTGCCGTCGCGGATTTGCACGGTGCGCAGGCCGACGTTGACGGGGATGACTTCGAGCACGCGGCCATCGATGTTTTTGAGTGCGAGCAACAGTTTGTAAAGGTTCGGCTGCTCGGCCGACCAGAGTTGCGCGTGAGGAACGTTGACGGTGAGCTTGAGATCGCGCTCGGAATGCTCCGGCACGGAAACCGCGAGGCTGTTCGTCGAAATCGCTTTGCCCGACGGATCCAGCAATGTGGCTTCCAGGCCGAAGGCGGTGATTTGGTCCGAGGTTTTTTCAATGGCTGCTGCCATGGAAAACGGAGCGGCGTTTTCGATGCTGGCCTTGATGGACACCTGAGCGACATCTTCCTTGTAATCAATGTTCGCCGTGTTGATTTCAAAATCGCGAATATGCAACTCGGGCGGCGACCACAGATAAACATCACGAAAAATGCCGCTCATGCGCCACATGTCCTGGTCTTCAAGATATGAGCCGTCGCTCCAGCGAAAATTCTCCACTGCGACCAAATTTTTGCCCGGCTTGAGATATTTCGTAATGTCGAATTCCACCGGCGTGCGGCTGTCCTTGCCCATGCCGACTTTCTCCCCGTTAATCCACAAATCAAAAAACGAATTCACGCCGTCGAACGTCAGCATCACGCGCCGGCCCGACCAGTCGCTGGGGATTTCGAAGGTGCGGCGGTAGGCGTTTACGGTGTTGTTCGGGTCGTCCCCGGGAACGAAGGGCGGCGTCCAGGGTTGCCGCCAGGGGAAATGGTAATTCACGTAAATGGGAATGCCGTGGCCGGACAGCTCCACGTTCGAAGGCACTTCGATTTTATCCCACGCACGGTCATCGAAATTCGTGGACCAGAAATCCGGCACGCGCGCGAGTTGATTCGAGGAGTAATGATATTTCCATGTCCCGTTCAGCGAGCGATAGAAGGACGATTTGGTGCGTTCGCTGTTGGCGACGAATTGGATTCTGCGAGCGGTGGCCGCGTCGGGGCAAATGACCATGGTGGCGTGCGGCGGTTGATTGCTGAGGCCGGTGAGGCGGGGATTTTCCCATTCGTGTGGCGGCTGCGGCTCGGCGGCGCGGCCAGTAACGGCGGCGGCCAGTTGGAGGCAAATGCCAAGGAAAAAAACAGCAACGAACTTCTCAGCGCCCGGCAAAATCCGATCGATACTCATGGTGGCGTCGAGCGTGGCAAAAAAGCGATGTGGCTGCAACTGCAACCGACGAAGGTCGGCACGCGAGGCCGATTTTGTTCGTAGTTCCGCCTTCAGGCGGTCCTTGCCCTGCCGCCCAAGCCGTAACCATGTGTTTGGCAAGATGCCAAACACCACACGCCCGAGGCGTGTGCTGCCCTTCTAATTGGATCGTTCCCCCTGAAAACGTGGAAGATCCGTCGATCATCAAGGCCATTCCCCGTTGCTTGCCGCCATGCTCGACGTGGACAAATGTCGTATATCAATTGTGGCCGCGGCTGTTATCATATGGACATCAGATTCCCACAACAGACCGGCAACCTGCTGCGACTATGAATATATTGACTGCGAATATTGAGGGCTACGCCCGACCTTCCTCCAGGAAAACCGCGCTCGGCTTTACTTTAATCGAGCTCCTGGTCGTCATTGCTATCATCGCCATTCTCGCGGCAATGCTCTTGCCGACCCTGTCCAAGGCCAAGATCAGAGCGCAAGGCATCTCGTGTATCAGCAACATGAAACAATTAATAACGGGCGCAATCATGTACGGTAGTGACAATGCCGACATGTTGCCCGTTAACGTGCCCGTTCAAATGGGGGGCGATTCCACCACGGGCAAACCGAATTGGGTGGATGGCACCTTTATGAACGTCGTGGGATTTCCAATAACTGAGAATCCCCCCAGATGCGCGACCAATGCGTTTTATCTCGGGACGGGTCTGCAAACAGGTTTTGGCGTTACCTTAATTGGCTCCATTGGATCCTACGCCAAGGCACCCGGAGTTTATAAATGCCCTGCGGACCGTTTCTTGGATCCCCAATGGCATGGCGAGCGCGTCCGGTCGTGTTCGATGAATGCCTATTGCGGCAACAAAGCCGGCGTGGACACGGTTGGAGGTTATAAGCTATTCGTAAAATTTACAGATTTTGGAAACGGTCTGGGCTCTGCGGATTGCTGGGTCTTCCTGGATGAAAATCCGCTTAGCATAAACGATGGACTTATCTTATTCGCTGCGGATGGAAATGGCGTGAACGACCGCCCGGCGGTCAATCATGGCAATTCATCCTCGTTTGCCTTTGCTGACGGTCATGCCGAACTTCATAAATGGATGGACACGTTTAAGAGTTCCACTCTCACGACTCCGGGAATCGATACCCGATGGCTCGCGACGCACGGCACAGTCCGCAAGTGAACCTGATTTACACGGCTCGTTACTTAACAAGCCACCCACCAGCTCTCCTCCCTGGAGAGCAGACGTGACGGAGTTGGATTTATACCCGCCCCTAGATTGACTTCGCCACGGGGTTCGCCTACAAAGCGCGCATGACCACCCCTGCTCCGGTCGCGCCAGAACCTCATTTGCGGCGGCGTCTCGGGTTGCTCCAAGCCACAGCGCTCAATATGTCCAACATGGTCGGCGTGGGCCCGTTCATCACGATCCCCTTGCTCATGGGCACGATCAACGGCGGCGGGCCACAGGCGATGCTCGGCTGGATTGTTGGTTTGCTGATTGCCATTCCGGACGGCCTCGTCTGGGCGGAACTCGGCGCGGCCATGCCCGGGTCCGGCGGCTCTTATATTTATTTGCGCGATGGTTACGGGCGCGAACGCTGGGGACGGCTCATGGCGTTTTTGTTCATCTGGCAATTGATCCTAAGCGGCCCCTTGGAAATCGGCTCCGGACTGATTGGCTTCAAGCAGTATCTCAATTATCTCTCCCCGCAGACCGGGAATCATCACCTGGACCAAATCATCGTGGTGGCGCTCGGTGTGCTGGTCGTCGCGCTGTTGTATCGGCGGATTGGTTCGATTGGGAAAATCACGGTGGCGCTGTGGATTGGAGTGTTGCTGACGACGGGCGCGATTATTTTTGGTGGCGTGGGGCACTTTGATGCCAAGATCGCATTCGATTTTCCGCCGCACGCGTTTGATTTTTCGCTTGGGTTTGTGTTTGGGCTCGGCGCGGCGGCGCAAATCGGCATCTACGATTATCTCGGGTATTACGATGTGTGCTATCTCGGCGATGAGGTCAAAGATCCGGGCAAAGTGATTCCGCGCTCCATTCTCATCAGCCTGGTCGCGGTCGGCTTTATTTACTTGGCGATGAATTTCTCAATGATCGGCGTGATCCCGTGGCGACAATTTGCGGTGACGGATCCGAACGCAACGCCGCCGCCCATCGGGTCGATGTTCATCGAAAAGTTATACGGCTCGAAGCCGGCGCTGATTTTCACGGTGATGATTTTGTGGACGAGTTTTGCGTCGGTGTTTGCGTTGACGCTGGGGTATTCGCGCATTCCGTTTGCGGCGGCGAAGGACGGGTGCTTTTTTCGGGTGTACGCCAAGGTGCA
>Ga0134128_10011968_pt1 | contig 10339 bp, 9 predicted proteins | sample KB31754_FD_96462 | JGI IMG/M metagenome (GOLD analysis project Ga0134128, IMG submission 96462) | Terrestrial soil microbial communities with excess Nitrogen fertilizer from Kellogg Biological Station, Michigan, USA - KB3-175-4 | ecosystem: Environmental > Terrestrial > Soil > Unclassified ...
TGGTTCAATTTGACATCCATAGCGGGCGAACTCACCAGATAAGGGTTCATGCAAAATCATTGGGCCACCCTATCATTTGCGATGTCGTGTATGGCGATGGCAAACCGGTTGTGCTTTCTTCGTATAAGAAAAAATACAAGCTCAGCCAGCACGATCTGGAAGAAAGACCTATTATCAATAGGTTGGGGCTTCACTCTCATAGCTTGACTTTTACCGATCAGCACCGGTTGAAACACACGATTGAAGCGCCATTGCCTAAAGATATGAAAGCGCTTTTGCAGCAATTGAAAAAGAACCGCAATCTTCAGGAGAAGTAAGGACTGTCGTAATCTATTTTATAGTTTTTCCTGTTTTGGATTTAAATAGAATGTAAGATCCTTACAAATCCTCAGCAAATAAAAAAACCGTGTCCCAACCCCAATTTCTCCGAAAGATTAAGACACAGTTTATATCAACCAATTATATTTTTCTTAGTTCAATTCCGGCGCTGGAGTAAACCTCAAATAAGGTTTTACTTCTCTTACGCCTTTTGGATATTTTACGCGGGCATCCTCGGTACTTATGGCCGGAGAGATCACTACATCTTCACCTACATTCCAGTCAGCTGGAGTAGAAACGCTATGATTCGCAGTCAGCTGAAGTGAATCTATTACGCGAAGCACTTCGTTAAAATTTCTTCCTGTAGAGGCAGGATAAGTCAGTGTTAGCTTCACTTTCTTATCAGGGCCAATAATAAATAATGATCGTACGGTTGCTGTAGCCGATGCATTTGGATGCAACATGCCATAAAGAGTGGCCACAGTCTTATCTTCATCAGCAATGATCGGAAATTCTACATTCACGTTTTGGGTTTCGTTAATATCCTTTCTCCAGCCAAAATGCTTGTCCAACGGATCTACGCTCACAGCAATCACCTTCACGCCACGTTTGTCAAATTCACTTTTTAACGCTGCCGTTCTTCCGAGTTCGGTAGTGCAAACAGGTGTATAGTCTGCAGGATGTGAAAAAATAACTCCCCAGTTGTCACCCAGGAAATCATAAAAATTGATCTTACCTTCTGTTGTTTCCGCCGTAAAATCGGGGGCTGTGTCGCCTAACTGTAAACTCATAATTGATACTTTTTTTATTTAATGATATGCAAATATATTAATCCCTACCAAATTAGTAGGGATTAATTTTATATTTTTGCACCATCGAAAAAAAACCGGCTGCTTTTTTAACTTAGATTAAACGAATGCTTTCAAAAAAAACACAATATGCTTTAAGAGCGCTTACCCATCTGGCACTGCATTATGGTGATGAACCCGTAAGAATTTCCACGATCGCTGCTCAGCAGAAAATTCCTTTAAAATTTCTTGAAAATATTCTTGTGGAATTGAAAAACGCGGATATGTTAGAAAGTAAGAAAGGAAAAGGCGGTGGCTATGTTTTAAAAATGTCTCCCAAAAAAATTATGCTGGCGACTGTGATCCGCGTGATCAATGGGCCCATTGCGCTGATGCCTTGTGCCAGTTTAAATTTTTATGAAAAGTGTGCAGATTGTTTCGAAGAAGAAACTTGCGGCATCAGAAAAATGATGATCATTACGCGGGATGCAACGCTAAAAATCCTGGAGAAAAAAACCTTGTATGATATTATTTCCGTTCACGGATAACAACTGTTTTCCCGGAAGCCCTATAAACAGATGAACCACCAAACCTGTTCTTTACCCCATCTATCGCTTTATAAAGTACGTTTTTGCGCTCTGTATTTTGAAATAAATTTGTCTGAACGGCATCATTGCTCAGATCGCTGAGGCGCACGCCCAGCAAGCGTATAGGTTTCCCCTGCTTATACAGTTTATGGAACAGGTCTTTAGCAACAGGAATAATTTCATCATCTGCTGAAGTATAAGGAATACTTACCTGGCGCGAAGTTGTCTCAAAATCCGGATACCTCAATTTAACCGTTACACAACCAGCCACCTTTTCTTCCTTACGAAGTTCAAAAGAAATTTTTTCCGTCATTCGCACAATCTCGCTCATTAATAGATTCACATCAGTAACATTTTCGTGAAAAGTATTTTCTTTCGAAATGGATTTTTGTTCGCGATATTCTGAGATCACGGATGTATGTTCACCTTGGGCTTTTTGCCAAAGTTCATGGCCCCATTTTCCCACTAATTTCTCCAGGTTTTCAGGTGTGGTTTGATGAATATCTTTAATCAATTTAAAACCATGAAAATCTAGAATTTGGCTTGTCTGGTCACCAACGCCCGGAATTTTGTTGACGGCTAACGCGGCCAGGAATTCCTTTTCCTTACCTAATGGAACCTGCAAAAAGCCGTTGGGTTTTGCCTCGTTCGTTGCCATTTTCGCGACCATTTTATTTTTGGCAATTCCGAAAGAAATAGGCAAACCAGTTTCTTTCATGATCAATTCTCTAAGTTCAATTGTCCATTTGAGCGGATCAAAAAAAGTATCCATTCCACCGAGGTCAACATAGAACTCATCGATGGAAGCTTTTTCAAACAGCGGCGCTTTAGAGGCAATAATCTGTGTGACCCACCTCGAATAGCGGGTATATTCTGAGTAGTTTCCTGAAATTACAATGGCATGTGGACACAGGCGCATGGCGGTTTTCATTGGCATTGCGGAATGCACGCCAAATTTGCGGGCTTCATAACTACATGTGGTTACAATTCCTCTTTCATTTTGTCCGCCGACAATTACCGCTTTTTCTTTCAGGGAAGGATCTTTAATAAATTCGACGGAGGCGAAAAAGGAATCCAGGTCAAAATGCGCTATCATGCTTGAAGTGGTCATATGCAAAATGTAAATTTACACATTCCGGCTTATCAGGCATTTTTATAAATATCCAGCAGGCCATCGGGAATATCTATGTAAAGTTTGCGGTTCTTTTTATCAATCTTTTCAAGAGAATTTTCATGCACAGGTATCAGCGCTTCTTTTCCATCAATCATAACGGCGCACAAAACCTGGTGAGGCTGCTCAATTACCTCGATCACTTCCCCTATTTCAACGTCATTATCTATAATCACAAAACCCAGTAATGAAATTGGCGCTGCGCCGGCGGCGTATTTTTTAAAATCACTTTCCGTTAACCAGACTTCTTTTTTAATGAGATAATGAGCCGCTTCTTTCGACTGCAATCCTTCCAGTGAAATATAGATTTCGCTATCGCTTTTAATTTTGGAACCGGTAATAAAATAGGGAAGAAAGGAGTCCTTTTTTTCTTCAATAAAGATAGCTTCCAGGCCTTTCAATGAAGTCTTTTTACCAAGGCTGTGTTCCAGAATTAATTGACCCTGAACGCCAAATGTGGCGGCTATTTTGCCGATCTTGAAATAATTATCCATCTTGACGGCAAAAGTATTTTTTATTTGGCGCATTAGCTAATCAAACGCCCATGTATTCTTTAAGCAAATCGCACCGGGAAATGGTACGCAGCTTCGTTAACGCTTTGTCTTTTATCTGCCTTACCCGTTCCCTTGTGAGGTTGTATTTATGCCCGATGTCTTCAAGACTGATCGCTTGTTCAACCCCGATCCCGTAGAAATAGCAGATCACTTCTTTTTGGCGCGGTGTCAGCACACTTAATGAACGCTGAATTTCCTGGCGCAGGGAATCATTAAACATGATTTGTTTATCGGCACTGTCGGCATTGCCGTTCACAAGCACATCTATAAGAGTGCTTTCTTCGCCATCGCTTAACGGCGAATCCATACTTACATGTCTTGCTGCGACACGCATTGTAGCCGAGATTTCGTCTTTATCCACATCAAGGAAAATTGATAACTCTTCAGCGGTTGGCGTTCTCTCAAGCTCTTGTTCCAGTTGGGAAAAAGCCCGGCTTATCCTGTTGGTAAGGCCCACTTTATTTAAAGGCAATCTTACAATGCGCGATTGTTCCGCAAGCGCTTGCATAATGCTTTGCCGTATCCACCATACACCATAGGAAATAAATTTAAATCCGCGGGTTTCATCAAACTTTTGGGCAGCTTTTATTAATCCTAAGTTTCCTTCATTGATCAGGTCTGGTAATGTGAGTCCCTGGTTTTGATATTGCTTGGCAACGGATACTACAAAACGAAGATTTGCTTTTGTTAGTTTATCAAGGGCTTTTTGGTCTCCTTGCCGGATCCGCATTGCCAGTCTGACCTCTTCTTCCGGAGTAATCAGCTCTTCCCTCCCGATTTCCTGAAGGTATTTATCTAAACTCTCGCTTTCACGATTCGTAATGGATTTCGAAATTTTGAGCTGACGCATACTCATAGAAAGTAATTAAAATGGGGGATTACAATATAGTATTTGGTTTAAATTATACTAATCTGGATACTAAACGTAATTTATAGTAAAGAAAGTATGTTTCCAAAAAAAATGTTAAAGCTTGAACCAGCCTGACATTATATTAGAGAGAGCGAATTATATTATTAAAATAAAATACGAAAAAATTAAACAAATAATGTTGGTTAGTTGAATTATTTTCTATTATTGCAGATAATGCGCAAAGTTTAAATTAAAAGATGAGTAAGAAAATACAATATACAGTTGAGTACCCGGTTAGATGTTCACCATCGATTTTATATGAATTTCTATCGACCTCATCGGGGCTACAGGAGTGGTTCGCAGATAAGGTGGAAGATTCAAACGGACTTTTCAGCTTTTCATGGTCTGGCTCAGCAGAGGAAGCTGAAGTGGTGGACAAAGAAGAAAATAAATCGATTCGTTTTCATTGGCTTGACTCGCCGGACGGGGAATTTTTTGAATTCAGTATTGAAAAGTCTGAGGTTACTAATCTTACCATTTTGATAATAAATGATTTCGCTGAAAAAAAAGATATTAAAGACCAAAGCCAGCTTTGGGAAACCCAGGTTAAGGAACTTTTTCACCGGCTGGGAAACTAATCTTAATAAAATCGATTATTTCTCTAAATGACTGCTCCAGCAGCTCCGCAACATTTTCCCATTTGCTAAGTTCAACGCGCCTCGCCACTTTAAAAAAATCTTTTTTAGCAAGTGCCCCGATCTGAATTTCGTCAAGGCATTTTATGTCTGTAAAATTGTAGGGATGAAAATCATGCTCCCATTCACCTTCGTTGACGCATACAGCAAAGTCCTTCTCCCTGAAAAATACCAGCCATTTGGCTAAATCTTTTTTATTCTCAAAAAATTTCCCTGAAAGATGTAAAGTGATGCTAAAAAAATTACCCCACCAGAACATCGTCCTTACTGCGAAAATATTTTCTTTACTAAACATTGCAGGATAATCCAGCATCAGGTAAGGTAGCCCGTTATAATTTTCGCCCCTTGATATTTTCCCTCCCCGATTCTGAAAAATCAGAGGCAGTTCAACATGATTAATCTCGACAATTTGGCGATAACTTGTATGCAGTTCTCCAAAGAGATAATATAGTTTTTCCGTTATTTTTTGTTTCCTAAATATCCATTCAGTGTTATTAACGAGTTCAGTTTCAAGTTCCGAAAGATGTATTTTTGCCGGATCGATCATAAACCGGAATTTACAACAAAGAGATTAATCGAACCGAAGATTCTTAAATGTTTAAAAAATTAGACAAACTTATTTTAAAAGCTTTTGTGTGGCCTTTCATCGCCACATTTTTCATTACACTATTTGTATTCATGATGCAAATTCTGTGGAAATATATAGATGATCTTGTTGGAAAAGGACTCGACGTTATTACACTAACAGAATTTCTTATTTATGCAAGCGCCACGCTGGTGACGCTCGCCATGCCTATCTCAATTCTATTATCGTCCATAATGACATTTGGCAAGCTTGGTGAAAACTTTGAGCTTGTAGCCATTAAATCTTCCGGGATTTCGCTGCTGCGTTTTATGAGGCCTTTGTTTTTTGTATCGATTCTATTATCCGGCATCGCATTTTTATTTGCCAATTACATCGCGCCGGTTGCTAATTTAAAATTCGCTGTCATCTATCATGATATTTATGAAAAGAGTCCCGCGTTTGATTTGAAAGATGGCGTTTTTTATAATGGCTTTCGGGGATTTTCCATAAAAGTGGGAAAGAAGGAGCAGGATAAAAGCACATTGCATGATGTGTTGATCTACGAGCAGTCTAACGGCCTGCAGGACAATACCATTATTTCCGAGAAAGGAAAAATGACCATGAGTGATGACAAAAAATTCCTGGAATTTCGCTTACAAAATGGTAACCGGTATGAAGAAAATTCCGGCTCCGGAACCGCCCAAACCGAATTTATAAATTTAGGATTTCAGGAGTATAATAAATTATTTGACCTTAGTCAACTCAATCTACAAAAAACATCGGACAGCCTTTTTATGAACAATATGCGTATGAAGAATATGCGCCAGCTTAATGAAGATCTTGATTCCCTGAAAAAAATGCCGGATTCACTTTTTCGAAAAACAAAATCGGATCTCACTTCTTATGTGCAATACACCAAATACCGCGACAGCACTTCATCCAAAGAGGTAATGGCATCAGCTACAAAACGATTGGAAAATAAAAAGGCAACCTCTTTCGATCAATTGATTCCCGACAGTCTAAAATCTCTCATCAATGATCAGACGCTCAATACCGTGAGCAATGTAAAAAGCATGGTTGAGATTGCGAGTACCGATTTCAAAGCTAAGGATGATGACATCACCCAGCATAAGATAGAATGGCACAAGAAATTATCACTCTCAGTCGCCTGCCTCGTATTGTTTTTTATAGGTGCACCACTTGGTTCTATCATTCGAAAAGGCGGTCTGGGACTACCTTTGGTGATGGCGTTGCTTTTCTTTATGATATTTTACCTGTTGAATATTTTTGGTGAAAAGTTTACAAAAGACCATGTCCTTATTCCTATAATAGGCATGTGGCTCCCCGTGATTGTGCTTTCTCCCGTTGGATTTTTTCTTACTTATAAAGCCATGCACGATTCGCAATTATTCAATAGGGAATACTACTTCCGCGTGTTCAGGAATATCAGAAATTTTGTTAAAGGAAGGGCGAATTTGTCTGCAAAAAATTAGCTTTAATATTAGGCGCATGTAAGAGATTTTTCATTACCAGGCACCGGTTCCCCTAAAATAGACTCAGCCTTTGTAATAGAAGCATCTTTAAAAATTATTAAGTGATGTAACTAAAACAAAGGCTGATGTATTGAAAAGCAATCTGGTGCAAATGTATCAAATCATTTTAATGTTGGCCAAAATATTTGGCGGATCTTTTTACGAAATACGTTAATGTTTTCGGTCAATTTTTATTTCATCAAAAGTTCTATATTCGTTTCATCACCTATCAAAAAAATAAAACCATTTTTATGGAAGCATGGGAAGAATACCAGGAAAAAAATAAAGAAAGATTTTTAAATGAGATGATGGAATTATTGCGCATTCCGTCTGTCAGCGCAAAAAGCGAGCACATTCAGGATATGACCAAATGTGCCGAAGCTGTGAAGAAAAGTCTTCTTGCGTCGGGAGCGGATAAAGTTGAGATCATGCAAACGGATGGTTTCCCTGTTGTGTATGCAGAAAAGATAATTGATGCGAATAAACCAACTGTATTAGTATATGGCCATTATGATGTGCAGCCTGCAGAACCGCTGGAGTTATGGCATAGTAAGCCCTTTGATCCGGTAATAAAGGACGGCAAAGTTTACGCCCGCGGATCGGCAGATGATAAAGGCCAGTTTTATATGCACGTAAAAGCGCTTGAAACCCTGGTTAAGACGAATACTATGTCAACTAATATCAAGTTTCTGATCGAGGGTGAGGAAGAGATTGGTTCACCAAACCTTGGCAAATTTGTCGGAGAACATAAAGAACTTCTAAAAGCTGATGTAATTCTTATAAGCGATAGCTCAATGCTCAGCATGGAAAATCCCTCACTGGACATTGGTGTCCGGGGACTTTCTTACATCGAAGTGGAAGTTACCGGCGCTGATCATGACTTGCATAGCGGCACCTACGGCGGCGCAGTTGCCAATCCGATCACGATTCTTTCAAAAATGATCGCCAGTTGTCACGATGAAAATAATCATATCACCATTCCCGGTTTTTACGACGATGTAATAGAGTCCACGAAAGAAGAACGCGAATTGATGAATAAAGCCCCTTACAGCGAAGAGGAATACAAAAAAGAAGTCGGCGTTAATGAATTATGGGGCGAAAAAGGATACACGACAAATGAGCGAACCGGCATTCGTCCAACGCTCGAAGTAAACGGAATCTGGGGGGGGTATACCGGCGAGGGAGCAAAAACAGTGTTGCCATCAAAAGCGACCGCAAAAATTTCTGCAAGATTGGTTCCGAATCAATCCTCAGCGAAAATGTCTAAAATTCTAATTGACTATTTTTCAAAAATTGCACCGCCGTCCGTTACTGTAAAAGCGTTTGAGCATCATGGTGGTGAGCCTTATATGACACCAATAGACAGCCCGGGATATAAGGCGGCTTCAAAAGCTGTGGAAAAAACTTTTGGAAAAACACCCATTCCAGTAAGAGGCGGGGGCAGTATTCCAATTTGTTCTATTCTTGAAAGAGAATTAGGCGTAAAAATCATTTTCATGGGCTTTGGGCTCGATAGTGACAACCTTCATTCACCAAATGAAAAATACGGTATCGCCAATTTTTATAAAGGAATTAAGACGATTCCTTACTTCCATAAATACTTCTCAGAACCCAATTTATAGTTTTTCAAATTCTTATAAAAAAAATGCCGGCGAAATATCACCGGCATTTTTTATGATTTTAAAATAATTATTTAGTCAACTCTTCTATCACTTCTCCGACATTGCCGTTGGGCATTTGAATATGAAGCAGCGCTGCCAGTGTTGGAGAAATATCCGACATGCGCACATACCTGTTCGATTTACCTTGCTTAATCCCCCAGCCCATAAATACCAGTGGTATATGCGTATCATAAGGATTCCAGCTTCCATGCGTTGTGCCTGTTCCGCCAACGCTTCCACCAAACCAGCCGGCGTCAGCTACGATCATTACCGGGCCGCAGCGTTTTGAATTATATCCGTTAATGATCATGGTTTTGATCGGCTCCGGGATCGGGGCATTACCAATCTGTTCTACATCTACGGCAAACTGAATACCGGGTTGTTTTAGCAAAAATGAAACAGCAGCCTTTTTTACTGCATCATAATTCAGCTTGTTGTCATTAATTTTTTTTAAATCAAAATTGAAATGATAATTGCTATAACCGGGAGCTAAATTTTCAACTCCAAATTGGCTGTTTAAAAATTCATTTAAAGGCTGCGTGATATTTCTTGAAACAAGGAAATCCGCGGGAATATTATGTTCCTTCATAAAGCCGATAGAATGAGCAGCTCCATGATCAGCCGTTAAAAATACAAGATAATTTCCTTTTCCAACCTTTTGGTCGAGGAACTGGAAAAAATCTGCAAACTCTTTATCAAGGCGAAGATAAGTATCTTCAACTTCAATGGAATTAGGTCCATATTTATGTCCGACATAGTCGGTAGAAGCGCAATTGATGGTCAGAAAATCGGTCGCTTTTCCATTTCCTAAATGATAAGCATTCAAGGCTTCTTTTGCGAAATCCAACGTGAGTGTATTTCCAAATGGAGACGTACGGATTACTCCCCGGTCTTTTTGGTAAAGATTTTTGAGGTCATGAGGAAAAACAGGTGCGGTTTCTCCCGAAAATTTTCCTTCCCATGTAACATTATCTTCACTACTTTGAGTATACGTATTTATTGGATACAACGTGTTCCAGCCGTTGGCTAATAACCTTGCTGGCTCATCTTTGGCGTTGAATTTTTGCACCCATTCAGGCAGTTCCTTCATGTAGTAGCTGCTGGTAATAAAGCGGCCGGAGGCATCATCAAACCAAAATGCAGCATTCGCAGCGTGTCCTGCCGGAAGAATAGAAGCGCGGTCTTTAAGCGAAACTCCTACCACACGCGATTGAAAATTTGTAGCCAAACGCAACTCATCCGTTATCGTAGATACCAACATATTCTTTGGAGACATTTTACCGGCATTTCCCGTGGTCCCAACCGTTTGAACTGAAGAATCATCTGTGCAATAGACGTTTTTTCCAGTCATTTGATCAATCCAGTCATTTCCTACAATCCCGTCAATCGCTGGTATAGAACCGGTAAAAATAACTGTGTGTCCAACGGCAGTATAAGAAGGGACATAATTAATAAAAGTATTTTCACAGGAGAATCCTTCATTCAGAAGGCGTTTAAATCCGCCTTCAGTATATCGGTTAGAGTATCGATATAAATAATCCCACCGCATTTGATCAACCACAATTCCCACCACAAGCTTTGGCTTTTGCTCTTTTTTTGCCTGCTGCGCAAAAATAAA
>Ga0134128_10011969_pt1 | contig 10339 bp, 6 predicted proteins | sample KB31754_FD_96462 | JGI IMG/M metagenome (GOLD analysis project Ga0134128, IMG submission 96462) | Terrestrial soil microbial communities with excess Nitrogen fertilizer from Kellogg Biological Station, Michigan, USA - KB3-175-4 | ecosystem: Environmental > Terrestrial > Soil > Unclassified ...
ACAATGTGGGATCCGGTGGTGAACTGGAAGTTCTACACCGAGCCCGAGCCCAACATGGACGGCCGCAGAATATACTGGCCGCGCGGACGCGTGCTGGGCGGCTCGAGCGCGATCAATGGCCTCATCGTGATCCGCGGACAGGCCGATGATTACGACCACTGGGCAAGGCTCGGTAGCACCGGTTGGTCGTGGAACGAGGTGCTGCCCTATTTCATCAAAGCTGAAACCAATCCGGATCCTGCAGAAAGCCAGCTGCACGGCAGGCATGGGCCGGTGCCGGTCGCAAGCATCAGGACAAAACACGAGCTGATCGAGGCGTTCATTGCCTCGGCCCAGGCGCACGGTCTTCCGCGCACGGACGATTTCAACGGCGCGGCGCAGGAGGGAGCGGGCTATTACCAGCTTACGACCCGAAACGGCTGGCGCGTCTCTGCCGCCGATGCCTATCTGCGTCCAGCGCGCAGCAGGCGAAACCTGCGCGTGATCACGGACGCGCTGGTCAAGCGCGTGCTGTTCCAGGAAGGCCGCGCTGCTGGAATCGTGTGCCGGGTGGGTGCGGAGGATGTCGGCATCCAGGCGCGGCGCGGCGTGATCGTCTGCGCGGGAGCCGTGCAGTCCCCGCAGCTCTTGATGCTTTCAGGCATTGGCCCTGCCGCCGTGTTGAGGCGAAACGGTATTGCGGTAGTGGTAGACCGCGCCTCGGTTGGCGAGAACCTGCAGGATCATCTGCAGTTTCGCCTGATCTATCGCTGCTCGAAGCCGATCACGACAAACGATCAGCTGCGCTCCCTGCTCGGCCGGATACGCATTGGCCTTGAATGGCTGCTCTACCGTGGCGGACCGATTGCGGTCGGCATCAATCAAGGCGGCCTGTTCGCGCGCGTGCTGCCCGGTGCAAATCGGCCGGACATTCAGTTCCACGTGGCGACCCTGAGCGCCGACATGGCGGGCGGCAAAGTGCACGACTTTTCCGGCTTCACGCTCTCGGTATGCCAGCTGCGGCCCGAGAGCCGCGGACGTATCGAGCTTGCCTCAGCAAATCCATTCGAGCCACCGCGCATTTTTGCGAACTATCTCGCGACCGAGACCGACCGCGCGTGCGCCGTGCGTGGCATATCGTTCGGGCGTGAATTGGCACAAACAAAACCGCTGTCCGACTACATCGCTGCCGAGGTGATGCCGGGGCCCCAAGTCAAATCCGAAGCCGATCTATTGGCGTTCGCGCGCCAGAGCGGCGCGACCATTTTTCACCCTGCGGGAACCTGCCGGATGGGCGCTGATGAGGGCGCCGTCGTCGACCCGCAGCTGCGGGTGCGCGGCGTTGATGGGCTCTGGGTTGCGGATTGCTCCATCATGCCGACGCTCGTGTCCGGCAATACGAACCTGCCCGCGATCATGATTGGGGAAAAAGCTTCCGATTTGATCCTGCAGGATGCGCGGCGTTGATGCGCGCTTCCCGATCAGCCCGAGGCGGCGCGCGTGAGGCCCTGCCGAATTTTCGCGGCAAGTAGCTGCGCAATCTGGGCGGGCGTATCAGCAACCATTACGTCCGCGGCTTCGAGCGCCTTGCGCTTCGATGCATAGCTGCCGCGGTTGCCGGTCACGATGGCGCCCGCGTGGCCCATTTTCTTGCCCGGCGGGGAGGCGGCTCCCGCGATGAAAGCGGCGACCGGCTTACGCATTGTCCTTGCATATTCCGCCGCGTCCTCTTCCATGCTGCCGCCGATCTCGCCCACAATGACAACCGCCCGGGTCTTTGCGTCGCGATCGAGCGCCTCCAGCGCCTCGCGCGTGGTGGCGCCGAGCATCGGATCGCCGCCGATGCCGATGAACGCAGACTGACCCACGCCAGATTGCGTCAGCTTGAGGCACATGAGCGTGCCGAGGCTGCCGCTGCGTGAAATGACGCCTACCGGGCCGGGCTTGAACACGCTCGGCACGAATGCGGGCATGATGCCGACAAAGCACTCGCCCGGCGTCACCAGCCCCGAAGTATTTGGCCCGATGATGCGCGTCCCGTGCCGGGCGGCGGCAGCGTGCATTGCCATCACGTCCTGGGCGGGAATGTGCTCGGTGAGCACGACGAGGAGCTTGATCCCCGCTTCGCTGGCCGAGACCGCCGCCTCGCGCGCATTCGCGGGTGGAATAAACATGACCGCAACATCGGCCGCGGTATCCCGCACGGCGTCTGCCGTTGAGGCGTAGATCGGCACATTGCAGTGTCGCTCGCCTGCGCGCTTCGGATTGACGCCAGCGACCACCTGCGTGCCGTACGCAATCATCTTTTCCGTCCAGAACGTCCCCTGGCGTCCAGTAATGCCGAGCACGACCACCTTATTGGTCCGGCGCACGATCATTGCGCTGCCTGCACGGCCGCCGCGATGGCATCCTCCATAAGATCGTAGGGTGTGATCCCGAGCCGGTCGCGCACGAGCGCAATGGCCTCGTCTTCCCCGGTGCCGTGGATCGAGAAGAAGACCGGGATGCTGGGCCTGCGCTCCTGCCACGCCTTAACCACGCCGTCCGCCATGACATCGGTGCGCGCAAACGCGCCGCAGAAATTGATCACGAGACTTTTTACACCCGGATTGGAAAGGACGAGGTCGAGCGCGACGGCGGATTTGGTGTAGGCCTCGCCGCCGATTTCAAGGAAGTTGGCGGGACGGCCGCCGAAGTGGCGAATGACATCCATGGTGGTCATGGTGAGACCGGCGCCGTTCGCGAGCACGCCGACATTGCCGTCGAGCTGAATGAATTTGAGCTCGTTCTCTGCGGCCCGCCCTTCAAGGGTCGTCATCGGGGCAGGGGTGGCGAATTTCACGAGCTCCTGCTGGCGAAATGCGGCGCCGTCGTCGAGCACGAATTTGCAGTCGAGCGCGATAATGCGCCTATCCGTGAGTTGCGCGAGCGGATTGACCTCCAGCAATTCTGCATCATACTGGCGATAAGCGGCGTAAAGGCGAGCGAGAATGTCCGCAACGGACGCCTGCGCCAGTCCGAGATCTACCCCCGCAAGCATGCGCACGAAATCGGGGCCGCCTGGCATGCTGCCGATCTCGATATGCTGCCGTCGGATCGCATCGGGCTTGGCATCCGCGACCTCCTCGATGTCCATGCCCCCTTCCGTCGAAAACAGAACCAGTGGCTTACGCGCTTCCGTGTCATTGAGCACGGCGGCATAGAATTCACGCGCGATCGGCGCCTGCTCCTCGACCAACAGGCGCTCGACTCTGTACTCGCCGATAATCATGCCGAGGATGGCGGCGGCTGCGTGTTGAGCTTCCTCCGGAGTATTGGCACGCTTTATGCCCCCCGCTTTTCCCCGTTTGCCCGCCGCAACCTGCGCCTTGACCACTGCGGGCCCGATGGCGCGCACCGCATCGGCAGCTTCGTCCGCAGTCCTGCACAAAACTCCGCGCGGGACCGGAATGCCGGCCGGTTTTAGCACAAGGACTTTCGCCGCATGCTCCTCGAAGTTCATACGATACTCAGCGGCCGTATTTGGCCCAGTAGCGGCCGAACAGCTCTTCTTCGGACGGCTTGTCCTCGGGGATAATTGTCACGAGGTGCGTGATATTGATGAAATGCCGGTAGTTGAGATTTTCAGAAATACTGTTGCCGCCCCAAGTGCCGCATCCCATGCTCAAGGTGAAGTTGAGACCGTTGTCGAAGCCGCCACCGTTCCCGAATGTATGCGCCTGGTTGACCAGCACGCGCACTACATCGAGTTTCTCGGCAAGCTGCCGCGCATGCTCGATGTTTTTTGTATGGATGCCGCAGGAATGGCCGCGCCCCTGATGCGCGAGGATTTCCCTCACCCGTGCAGCTGCGCTATCGAAATCCTTCGCGCGGTAGACGGTGAGCACGAGCGAAAGCTTCTCGCCGGAGAACGGAAAATTGCGGCCGACGCCGGTTTCCTCGACCATGAAAAATTTCTTTTGCTCAGCGGCGGACGGCAGGCCGAATGCGCGTGCCAGCACACCGGCATCACGCGCGATCAAATGGCGATTGAGCTTGCCATCCTGCCATAGCTGGCGCTGGATACGCTCCTTTTCCATGCCCGAAGCCATGTAGCCGGCGGCGCGCTCGAGCGCCGCGATTGCCTTCTCATAGATCGCATCCAGAATGACCAGCGAATTCTCTGACGAGCAGGAAGTCGCGTTGTCGAAGATCTTCGAGGCGCAGATTTTTCGCGCGGCATCGTCCAGATCCGCACTCTCGTCGATGATCACCGGAACGTTGCCGGTGCCCACGCCGATGGCCGGTGTGCCGCTGGAATAAGCGCGGCGCACGTTATCCGCCGATCCCGTGGCAACGACCAGATCGGCCTGTTGCATGAGTGCTTGGGTCATTTCCTTCGAGGCCGGCGGCGGCAAAATTTGCACCAGGTCTTCGGGCAAGCCGATCTTCTTCAGTTCTGCACGCATGTAGTCGACCGTACGGCCGGTCGTCTTCATGCCGGCAGGGGAGGCGGCAATAATGATCGCGTTGCGGCCTTTGACCGCCATCATCGCTTTGTTCACCGGAGTGGCGCCCGGATTGGTCGATGGCGTGATCGCGGCGACGACCCCCACGGGCTTCGCGTATTTGACGATGCCGCGCGCACAGTCCTGCTCGATAATTCCAACGGTCTTGGCGCGCAGGAGATCACGCAGCGTGCCGAAAGTCTTGCGCTGCTTTTTGATGATCTTGTCGGGCACGTTGCCGAGCCCGGTATCGGCGACTGCGAGCGCCGCGAGCTCCTTGGCATGTTCCGGCTTATAGAGCGACCAGGCGAGTGCGGTCACTGCCTCGTCCACGCGCGCCTGATCGGCCTTGGCAAAGCTTTCCATGGCGGCGCGGGCGCACTGCACCAATTCTTCAATCACCGCGGAGACGCTCGGCTCTGCCGACGGTTTTACTGGAAGCGCCATGATAGTCCTCCGCGATCGTAGCCCGCATGAGCGCAGCGACATGCGGGGAATGCCATCGCCCGGATGTCGCTTCGCCCATCCGGGTTACTTTCCTTTTTAGGCGGCTTGTTGCGGCCGCATGTCCTCACGCTGTATGCCGGCAACCTGGGTCGGCGCCTTCATGGCATCGCGCCGGAACGGCTCGCCAAGCTCCTGGTTAAGGATCACCTCGATAAACGTGCTGACCCGCTTCTTCTGCGCCTCGCACGATTCTCTCAGCGCCTCCGTCAGCTCGCGCTGGGTTTTCACGGTCACTCCCTTCAAACCGCAGCCTTCGGCGAGCTTGGCATAGCTGAGATGCGGGTTGAGCTCGGTGCCGACGAAATTGTTGTCGTACCACAGGATGGAGTTGCGCTTTTCGGCGCCCCACTGATAGTTGCGGAACACCACCATGGTGATGCCGGGCCATTCGTCGCGCCCGATGGAGGTCATCTCGTTCATCGAAATTCCGAACGCGCCGTCGCCGGCAAAGCCGACGCACGGTGTGGCGGGATTCCCGATCTTCGCGCCGATGATCGAGGGAAAACCATATCCGCACGGGCCGAACAGCCCTGGCGCCAGATATTTGCGGGCCTGATCGAAAGTCGGATACGCGTTGCCGATCGCGCAATTGTTGCCGATGTCGCTCGAGATAATGGCGTCCTTGGGCAATCCAGCCTGGATGGCGCGCCATGCTTGCCGCGGCGACATCCGATCGGGCTCCCGCTTGCGCGCATCTTCGTTCCATGTGGTGCCAGGATCGTCGTCCTCATGATCCATGCTGGAGAGGGTCTGCAGCCACTTGGATTTGGTGGTGTGGATCAACGCTTTGCGCTCCTCGCGTCCGGCGTTACCCGCCGAGGCTGAAAGCTGTGCAAGGATTGCTTTGGCCACGAGCTTTGCATCCCCGCAGATGCCAACCGTTACCGGCTTGGTCAGGCCGATGCGGTCGGGGTTGATGTCGACCTGAATGATCTTGGCGTTCTTCGGCCAGTAATCGATGCCGTAGCCAGGCAGCGTCGAGAACGGATTGAGCCGCGTGCCAAGCGCGAGCACCACGTCGGCCTTGGCGATGAGCTCCATGGCCGCCTTCGATCCGTTGTAGCCGAGCGGTCCGACCGCCAGACGGTGGCTACCCGGAAAGCTGTCGTTGTGCTGATAGTTGTTGCAAACCGGAGCATCGAGCCTCTCGGCCAGTGCAACGCATTCAGGAATACCATCCCCAAGCACGACGCCTGCGCCTGACAAGATGACAGGAAATTTCGCGCTGGAGAGGAGCTTTGCCGCTTCGGAAACGGCCTTGGCGCCCCCGGCCGGCCGTTCGAATTCAATAATTGCCGGCAGGTTGATGTCGACTACCTGGGTCCAGTAGTCGCGCGGCACGTTGATCTGCGCGGGTGCAGAGAGCCGCTTCGCCTTCGAGATCACGCGATTGAGCACCTCCGCAATGCGCGCAGGGTCCCGCACTTCCTCCTGATAGCCGACCATGTCGCGAAACAGCGCCATTTGCTCGACTTCCTGAAAGCCGCCCTGGCCGATGGTCTTGTTCGCGGCCTGCGGGGTGACGAGCAGCATCGGCGTGTGATTCCAGTACGCCGTTTTGATCGCGGTGACGAAGTTGGTGATGCCGGGGCCGTTCTGCGCGATCACCATACCCATCTTGCCCGTCGCGCGGGTGAAGCCGTCGCAGATCAACGCCCCATACGCTTCGTGCGCTACGTCCCAGAAGGTAATGCCAGCCTCGGGAAACAGATCCGAGATCGGCATGAAAGCCGAGCCGATGATGCCAAACACATGTTCGATGCCGTGCATCTGCAGCACCTTCACGAAGGCCTCTTCGGTGGTCATTTTCATGGGCAGCTCCCTTTCTCGATAACGTCCCGCGGCGCCGAGGACATAATGCTGAAGCTCAAATTATCACTGCCGCGCCGCAAATCCATAAGGCGAAGCCGGTCATCAATGCCGCTGCTCGATTGAGGCATAGACGCGCGGCTCGGGCCCGTTGTAGAGCGTCAATGGGCGGATCAGGATGTTGCTCTCTAACTGCTCCAGCACCTGCACGGCCCAGCCGGGCACACGGCCGATTGCAAAGATCGGTACAAACAGATCACGCGGAATGCCAAGGAGGTGGTAGACCACACCGGAATAGAAATCGACGTTCACATTGACGCCGTGCCGCGCATACGGCGCCATTGCCTGCACGACGGCCTGCAGGATTTCATACCAGCGCGGCTCGCCCATTTCTTTCGACAGCTCCTGCACGCCCGCCCGCATATGGCGAGCGCGCGGATCCTCCGCGCGATAGACGCGATGGCCGAACCCGGTCACGGCCTCTCCGGCCTTACGTTTCGTGCGCACATATTCCGCGGCGCGCGCCGGATCGCCAATTTCTTCCGCCATTTTCATCACATCCTCGGCGGCCCCACCGTGAGCTGGACCGGACAGCGCGGCGATTGCTGCGGTAATCGCCGCGTGCAGATTGGCCTCGGTGCCGATCACCACGCGCGCAGCGAACGAGGATGCATTCGATCCATGCTCTGCGTGCAGTATGAGGTCGCGGTCGACCAGCTGTGCGCCGTCGGCATTGGGCGTTTTTCCTTTCAGCATCCACAACAGATTCGCGGCGTGGCTTTGGCTGCGATCCGGCGCAATGGGCTCGTTGCCCTCGCGGATACGCGAGTGCGCCGCAACGATGATAGGGACCTGCGAGGTGAGGCGAATGGCCTTGCGCAACGTGGCGTCGCGCGAGTTGTCGCCGACGTCAGGATCGAATGCCGAGAGCGCAGAGATCGCCGTGCGCAGCGTGTCCATGGGATGCGCCGATTTCATCGCGCGGATGATCCCGTAGATCGGCTCGGGCAGGCTGCGCGCTCCTTTCAGGTCGGAATCGAAACTCGAGAGCTGCTGCGCGGCGGGCAAATCCCCGTGCAGTAGCAGCCATGCGGTTTCCTCGAACGTCGAATGTTCGGCAAGATCGTGGATGGAATAGCCGCGGTAGCGCAAGTCTCCGGCCTTGCCGTCGATGAACGTGCATGACGAGCGCTCGAAATAGACGCCCTTCAATCCGCGGTGAATCTTGATCGCTTCGGTCGTTTCCGCCATGGATGCCTCTGGGCAGTTTCTTATTACATGCTGCAGCGAATGGATTTGATTGCCGAGCTTTTTAATCACGCACGAGCGGATTTGCGCAAGGTCGTGCTGCCGGAGGGCGAGGACGAGCGCGTGCTCGCCGCTGCTTGCAGGCTGCACGAGCAGAGGATCGCCATTCCCATCATTCTCGGCAGCGAGGAGGCGCTCACGCAAACGGCAGGGCGTGCGAGCCTCGACGTCTCAGGGCTGGAAATAATCGATCCTCGCAATGACGCAAGACTAAACTCTTATGCGTTGGCCTGCGCAGCCACTCGGCAAAGTCTGACTCCCGGCATGGCCACGCGCCTGGTGGCCAAACCGCTTTATTTCGGCGGCATGATGGTGTGCCAGGACGATGCCGCCGCCATGGTGGCGGGTGCAATGAATCCGACGCGCCGCGTCATTGAAGCGGGACTACTGACCATTGGACTTGCAGCAGGCATTGCGCTGCCGTCCAGTTATTTTCTGATGCTCATTCCGAATTATCTCGGACAAGGCGAGAAGGCGCTTGTCTTTGCCGATTGTGCGGTGAACGCTCAGCCGAGTGCCGAAGAGCTTGCCGATATCGCAATCGCCTCGGCGGCAAGCGCAGAAAAATTGCTGCGTGAAAATGCCCGCGTCGCGATGCTTTCGTTCTCGACCCATGGCAGCACCCAGCACGCAGACGTGGAGAAAGTCCGGCGCGCGGTGGCGCTTGTGCGCGAACGGGCGCCGCAGCTTGTAGTTGACGGCGAGCTGCAAGCGGACGCCGCGCTCGTGCCGGTAGTAGCGCAGAAGAAGGTAAAGGCGCCGAGCGCGGCGGCAGGGCACGCAAATGTGCTGATATTTCCCGACCTCGATGCGGCAAACATCGGCTACAAGCTAACGCAGTGGCTCGGCGGCGCGAAGGCGATCGGGCCGTTTCTGCAGGGGTTTGCCAAACCCGTCAGCGATCTGTCGCGTGGCGCCAGCGTGGACGACATTGTCACAACGTGTGCGGTCGCGCTGGCAATGGCCTGACCTCACGCGAGGGTGCAATGCATGGCCGCCTGTGCTAATCCCGGCGTGAAATTCCTATATTGAAAACACCCTGAATTGGCGAGGCACTCATGTACACGGAACTCGGGCTCTACATCGACGGCAAGTGGCTCAACGGCGGCAACCGCAAGAGCGAGGAGGTACTCAATCCGGCGACCGGGAAGCCCCTCGCGCAGCTTCCACACGCGAGCAAGGCGGAGCTCGATGAGGCGCTTGCTGCGGCCAAGAAAGGTTTCGCCGTGTGGCGCGCAACGTCGGCCTATGATCGCGCGAAGATCATGCATAAGGCCGCGGATCTCCTGCGCGAGCGCTGTGACGCTATTTCGAAGATTCTGGTGCAGGAGCAGGGTAAGACTTATCCCGAGGCGCGCGCCGAAGTCGTCACTTCAGCGGACATCATCGATTGGTATGCGGAAGAGGGCCGGCGCAGCTTCGGCCGCGTCGTGCCTGGGCGCGCGAAGGGCACGCGCCAGCTGGTGCTGAACGAGCCTGTCGGCGTCGTTGCGGCGTTCACGCCGTGGAATTTCCCCGTGCTTACGCCTACGCGCAAGGTCGGCGGGGCATTGGCCGCGGGGTGCACGCTCATCATAAAAGCCTCTGAGGAGACGCCGGGTTCATGCGTTGAATTGGTGCGCTGCTTTATCGATGCAGGTTTGCCTGCAGGCGTGCTCAATCTGGTCTTCGGGGTACCTTCCGATGTTTCCGAGCATCTCCTGGCAAAGGACGAAGTGCGCAAGATTTCCTTTACGGGCTCGATCCCCGTCGGCAAGCATCTCGCGGCGCTCGCGGCCAAGGGTATGAAGCGGACCACCATGGAGCTGGGCGGGCATTCGCCCGTCGTGGTGTTTGCGGATGCCGATCCGGACAAGGCTGCCGACACCATTGCCGCGTTCAAATATCGTAACGCCGGCCAGGTCTGCATCTCGCCGACCCGGTTCTATGTGCAGGAGCCGGTCTATAAGAAATTCCTCGCGCGCTTCACCGAGTATGCCAAGGGCATCAAGCTCGGGGATGGACTGGAGAAGGGAATCACCATGGGGCCGATGGCTAACGTGCGGCGCGTCGATGCCATGGAGAAATTTGTCGCGGATGCAAAAAGCCGCGGCGGCAACGTCGTGACTGGCGGCAAGCGCCACGGCAACCAGGGCTATTTCTACGAGCCCACGGTGATTACGGATGTGCCGGATGACTCGATGATCATGACACAGGAGCCGTTCGGGCCCGTAGCTCCGATCGTGACGTTCAAGACTTTCGACGAAGTG
>Ga0134128_10011970_pt1 | contig 10338 bp, 7 predicted proteins | sample KB31754_FD_96462 | JGI IMG/M metagenome (GOLD analysis project Ga0134128, IMG submission 96462) | Terrestrial soil microbial communities with excess Nitrogen fertilizer from Kellogg Biological Station, Michigan, USA - KB3-175-4 | ecosystem: Environmental > Terrestrial > Soil > Unclassified ...
CCGGCTTTCCACGACGCTGCATGTTCCGGGTGAGCTGATCGCTTTTCAGCAGGTGGATTTGTATGCCAAGGTGAACAGCTTTGTAAAGCGGTTGTATGTCGACGTTGGCTCCGAAGTCAAAGAGGGTGATCTGCTGGCCACCATGGAGGCTCCCGAGCTGCAAAGCCAGCTGGCTACGGCACTGGCGAGGGTGAAGAGCCAGGACGCGATCTATATTGCCAGCAAGTCCAATTACGACCGGATCATCGAGACCAGCAAGACGCCGGGAACGATCAGCCAGAACGACATCGATCAGGCCGATGCGCGGCAGAAATCGGATCTTGCCCAGCTCGAAGCGGGTAAGGCGGCGTATAGCGAGATCGCCGAGACGTTGAAGTACCTGGAGGTACGTGCGCCTTTCAGCGGGGTCATCAGCAGCAGGAATGTCAACCCGGGGGCGTATGTAGGTCCTTCCGGAAAAGGTTCCGAGGTGCCGATGTTCACCTTGCAGGAGCAAAAGCACATGCGGCTGGTCGTTTCGGTGCCCGAAGATTATACGGGTTATTTGAGCGACAACGATAAGGTACAATTTACTGTAAGGGCGTTACCCGAGCGGAAATTCACGGCCCAGGTGCGTCGGCTGGCCGGTGCGCTGGACAGCAGGCTTCGTGCGGAAAGAACCGAAATGGATGTATACAGCAATGACAAGACGTTGTTGCCTGGCATGGTGGCCGAGGTGGATCTGCCTTTGCCGGCAAGGGACAGCACGTTCATCGTACCGGCGTCGGCCGTCGTCAACGGCACCGAGGAGGTCTTTGTGGTCCGGGTAGGTCCGGATCAGAAAGCGGAATGGGTCAGGGTCCGCCAGGGCCGGTCGGAAGGCGGCAGGATCGAGGTCTATAGCGACAGCCTCAAGGCGGGCGATGTGCTGGTGAAATCCGCCAGCGAAGAGGTCCGCGACGGAAGCACGCTTAACGTGAGTCGTTAGATCGCGGGTGAACGGACGAGCGGGCATCGCTGTTGTCGGAGTCGGGAGACGGCGGCGCCCAATAGTTGCCGGAGAGGATGATGAGATCGATCATCTTGATGCTGTTGTCGTAATAATCGAAATCCTTTAATTTAAAATTGGTGACATAGCCCCATAGCTTGTCGAGCCATTGCTGGTTGTCGGGACCCGCCATGGCGGCCACGGCAAAGGGACAAATGAAACAAAGCGCTTCGAAGGTGCGGTGGGGGAGGTCGATGCCGGCGAGGTTGTAGCCCGCGGAGATATTGTCGGGGTTGCCTTTGGTGGTCTCTTTGATCCACGGGTTGATATGGGAAAGGAATTCTGCCGCACGGGGATCGCCGGATACGAGATAGTCGGCGGCGATGCGCCAGGGAACGCGGCAGGCATTGAAATTGTAGACGCCGTCGTATTTCGATTCCAGGTAATTAGGCTGGGCCGGCGTGGCGGTCAGCGTGGAATCGAAGTGGATGTGTTTGATAAAGTCGGGTACGAGCCCGGCATCCGGGCTAAAGGTGTCCTGCAAATATTCAAAGACGCGGTAGTTGTTCGTCAGCACGCTATCCCAGGCGGGGTCGCCGGTGGCCAGCCGGAAGGCACGGATATGATCCGGCATAAAATCCGAAGAGCGCATGTCATAGAAATCGTGGCTTCGGGGACTCTCTCCATTCGCTTCCATAACGATATAGGTAAAGGGATTGATCTCCTCCCGTTTAATGGCGGCGATCATATCCAGCGCTTTTTGGCGATAGGGGATATTGCCATGGCGGCCCCATTGGGCGTCGGCGAGCAATAGAGAATAGGCGATGTCCATGTCTCCGTCCGTCGCGGTCCCGCCGTCGACGCTGCGGCAATAGCGGGTCTGCATCCAGGCCATGAGGTCGGGGCTGGTAGTGCTCGGATGGGAGCGATAATAGCGGTAAAGGCAATCATAGGTCTCCTGTGCGGTTGAATCGAAACCGGCCATGAGCGCAACGATCATCATGCCATAGCCCTGCCCTTCGGAGACACAGATATTGTCCCCTCCTGTCCCCTCGAACCATACGTATTTCTCACCGGGAGTACAGCCGTCGAGGATGTAGTGTTTTTTCCATTGCAGATAGAAAGAGCGGACGCTGTCGTCCATGGCCTCGCGGCTGAGGTCATTGGGTAGGATGGCCGTGCCCTGATACGTATCGTGTTGCGGGAAGGGCCGTGCCGGAATGGCGGAAGCCGGCCCTGTGGAATCGGATTTCATTGCCCGTGCAATAGATAATTGCGCCAGCAGCACCGTGAACAACAAGAGATATTTTACGCGCATAGGGCAAGGAGAGCAATTTTCACGCCACTAATATTGATTGGCCGGGGTCGTCGGGGGCTTTGTCTTTATGGTATCGCCGTATTCTTCGGCGCTGCCATTGCCCTGGTCGATCCCTTCGGCGCCGGGGGGTGGCGGGTTCTCGTATTGGTGGTTGTAATCGTATTGCAGGCTGGCGTTGAGGCTGTCCGGCTTGATGAAGCGGGCGTTCTTATCCAGGCCAAGGGATTTGTCGGCGAGGGCCAGGCGGAAGAAGTTCTCCCAGATCGGGCGCGCGATATGGCCTCCGTCCGAGGACCGGCCTTCGAGCTGGATGAAGCGGTCGTCGCAGCCCACCCAACAGCCGGCGAGCAGCTGCGGGGTGTAACCCATGAACCAGGTGTCGGCGTTGTCGTTCGTGGTACCGGTCTTGCCGCCCATTTCGGCCAGACCTAACCGTTCGCGAAGTCCTTTGGCCGTCCCGAAGTCGACGGGGCCCTGCATCATGCGGGTCATGGTGTAGGCGGTGTTCGGGCTGATGACCTCTTTCGATTTCGAGCTGAAATCGGCCAGGACGTTGCCGTGTTTGTCTTCGATGCGGGAGATATAATAAGGGGCGGTATTGACGCCACCCGAGGGGAACATCGTATAGGAGCCGAGCATTTCGTAGAGCGAGAGTTCGCAGGCGCCGAGAGCCATGGAGGGATAGGGCTGGACGGCCGTGGGGATATTGATCTGTTTGAGGAACTCCGCGAAGCGCTGCGGGCCCTGCGGACCAAAGGATTTCATAAGATAGGCGGCTACTTCGTTGATCGACCAGGCCAGGCCATAGGCCATGGGGTAGGGGCCGGGGGACCAGTGAGAGCCTGCCCTCGCCGGTACATAGGCGTTATATTCCGGGAAGAACTGCTGGACGGCGGGGCATTCCGTGGTCGGGGTAAAATTGAAATCTTCGATAGCCAGGCTGTAGAGGAAGGGCTTGATGGAGCTGCCAACCTGCCGTTTTGTATTGATATTGACGTGGTCGAACTTAAAGGTCCGGAAATCGATGCCGCCGACCCAGGCTTTTACCGCGCCGCTGAAGGGGTCCATGACCATAAAGCCGGTTTGGAGCATCTGCCGGTTATAGCGGATCGAATCCATGGGTGTCATCACGGTGTCTTTTTGCCGGGCGGCATTCCAGGCGAAGACCTTCATTTTCACGGGGATGTTGAAGCTGTTGCGGATCTCGGTCTCGGAGAGGCCGGCATCCTCCTCGTTCTGCCAGCGTTCGCTGTTGCGCATGGCGGCTTCGAGGATATTGTTGTGGTCGGCCCATACGGCGCCGCTGCGGATGCTTTTCTGTGCGTCGAGCATCTTTTGCAGGATGGGCATTTGCATGTCGACGGCCTGGTCGGCATAGGCCTGCATGCGGGGATCGATGGTCGTATAGATCTTGAGGCCGTCCTGATAAAGATTATAGGGTTTGCCGGTGGCGGGGTTGACGTGATCCTTGCACCATTTACGGAGATCGCCGCGGAGCATATCGCGGAAATAGGGCGCGACGCCGTTGTTCTCGTCGAGCTTCCGGTACTGGCTGATGTCGATGGGTTTGGCTTTGAGCGCGGTGGCCTCTTCCGGTGTGATAAAATGGTTGGTGGCCATGCGGTTGATCACGATATTACGGCGATCAGTAGCCGCTTTTAGATTGGTGCGGGGGTTGAAGAGGCTCGGGTTGTTGACCATGCCTACGAGAACGGCGGCCTCATCGACGCTGAGGCTGTCGGGTTCTTTATGAAAAAAGGTCCGGGCGGCGCCACGGATGCCATAGACGTTGTCGCTGAAGGATACGTCGTTGAGATAGAGGGTGAGGATCTCTTGCTTGGTGAAATTGCGTTCGAGCTGTACGGCAATTATCCATTCCTTGAGTTTCTGGATCGCGCGGCTGATGCGGTTGTGTGACCGTTCGCCGTTGAACATATTGAGTGCGAGCTGCTGGGTGATGGTGCTGCCGCCGCCGTCCCGGCCGAAAAGCAGGATGGCGCGGAAGACGGCCTTGGCGTCGATGCCCGAATGTTCATAGAACCGTTCGTCCTCGGTGGACACCAGGGCATGGATCACATTGGGGGAGATATCTTTAAAGGCCACGTCGAGCCGGTTGCCTTTGGAAGTATAGTATTTGCCCATGGAGCTGCCGTCTGCGGCGTAGACCTCCGAGGCCAGGATGAGGGTAGGGTTCTCCAGTTCATGCAGCGAGGGTAGCTGGCCGAAGGCGCCCAGGGCGATAAGGGTGATGAAGCCCGCGAAGGCGACGATGCCGCAGAGAAGGGTGATCCAGAAGATCTTGATCAGTTTGGACGTTCCCGGGGCTGAGTTTTTGGTTTTTGGCATAGGTGATCGGTAAAATACAAAAATAACGCCTGAGAGCTAGAAAAACATACGCGGAAAGGTTAAAAAACCCGCTGTTTGATGCGGTTCATGAAGGCCTCGCGGAATTTTTCGCTGATGGGGATCTGTTTGGTCCCGATGAAGACGTGGTTATCGCGGATGGAATCCAGGCGGGCGATGTTGATTATGTAGGAGTTATGGACGCGCGCGAAGGAGGCCGACAGCTGTTCCTCGATATCTTTCAGGCGGCGGTAGATCAGCAGTTTTTGGGTGGGGGTCACCAGGCGGGCGTATTCTTTTTCTCCTTCGAAATAAAGGATGTCCTTCAGCAGCACCTTGGTGAGCATCCGGCCCGACTTAATGAAGAAATATTCCCCTTCGGCGGGAGCGGTGTCGGTGACGGCGATGGAATCGGGGCGGGCGAAATGGGTTTCGATCTTTTGCAACGCGGCATAGAACCGTTTCAGGGTGATCGGTTTCAGGAGATAGTCGATGGTATGAAAGCCGTAGCTGTCTGCGGCATATTCGCTATAGGCAGTGGTAAACACGAGGGCGGTCGAAGGCGGCAGCAGCGCAGCCATCTCCATCCCTGTGAGGTGCGGCATGTTGATGTCCAGAAAGAGGAGATCTATCATGGGATGCGTCTTGAGGAAGCTCAAAGCTTCGCGGGCGTCGTAGCATTTCCCCTGGATCTCCCAGGCGGTGTTCTGCCGGATCAGCATCTCCAGGAGGTTGACGGCATTGGGTTCATCGTCGACAATGAGACAGCGGAGGTTCATACGAGCGGAATTTTTAACAAGGCGTGAAAATGGGTAGCGGTATGCGTAGTTGACAACGTAAACCGGTCGCCATAGAGCAAGGTAAGCCGTTTTTCGAGGTTGCGGAGGCCTGAGCCGGTCTTTCCCGTTTGTGGCGGGTCTTTGGGTAGCCGGTTTTCGGTCACGAAACGGAGATGCCCGTCTTCCCTGGTGAGGGAAAGGCTGATCTGGTTGCCGGGGGCGCCCCGGTCTATCCCGTGTTTGAAAAGGTTTTCTACAAAAGTCATCAGCAGCATCGGCGGGATGAATAGCTCGTCCTCATATTCTTTATGAAAGGCCACATTGACGCCGTGCCGGACGCGGATCTCTTCGAGGGCGATATAGTTCTCCAGGAATTTGACCTCGGTGGCCAGGGATACCTTCTCTTTGGGGCTTTCGTCGACGAAATAGCGCATGATATCCGAAAGCCGGCATATCAGCAAGGCGGTCCGGGGGGCTTCGCGATAGGCTTCGTAATAGATATTATTAAGCGTGTTGAACAAAAAATGCGGCTGCACCTGGGATTTGAGGAGGTTGAGCTCGGCCTGGCTTTTCTGTTCCAGCATTTGTTCCGCCTGCCTTTTCAACCGGAAATAATCGATGGCGATCCGGAAGACGAAGCTGAGCATGAATACCAGGAGGCCGGCGAGGATAAAGTACAGAAAGGTCTGGAGATCCAGCTTTTCATGTTCTTTGGCGAAGAAGCGGTTATATATGGTAACGGAAAGCAGGGCCCGGACCACGCCGACGCCCACCAGCAGGAAAAGGGCTGCCAGGGTATACCCCGCGATCCTCCCTTTTTCGTAGAGCCGTGGGAAGAGGAAGCTGATGTTCCCATAGATCAGCAGGGCATAGAAGCCTATGTTCATTACTCCGAAGGTGAGTGCATGGGCGAAACCATCTTCGGGCAGATAGGTGAGGAAGGTGAAGAGGAAGACAAAGCCCCAGATCAGGACTTGCAGCTGCACGGGGGAGGCCTTTCGAAAGAAGATGCGCATGCCTAAAGATAAGCGCCTTTTTTCCTACCCTGGACCGGTTTTCAATGGGGGAGGGGCCTTCTTCAATGCCCCCGAATATTACCTAAGTAATAGAAAACTTTCAAAATCAACCCGGTTTGACTACGAAAATGCGAAATAATTATAAACAGGGAATTAGCCTAAAGTTTATAACCAATTAATTATTAATTGAATATACACTATCGTATTTATATTAATTTATAAACATATATGTTAATAGTGACTACGTAGGTATTTTTTATCTACCTTTATGTTGCATTAATTTATATCGATATTTTATTAATATGATAACGAGCAAACTCACCGCAAAACGAATTTTACCTTTTCTGCTGCTGGCGGCGATCGCTGTAGCGGCCATCTTTGTTCCGAGCCTGGCGCCCACCGTGGACGATGGGAAGTACAACGCCGCCGACGTCACCTGGATACTGGTGGCCACGGCCCTGGTCTTTTTGATGACGCCTGCCCTGGCCTTTTTTTATGGCGGGATGGTGAACCGGAAGAATGTGCTTTCCACGATGATGAAGAGTGTGGTAGCGGCCGGTGTGGTAGGGGTATTGTGGATCGTGGTGGGCTATAGTCTTTGTTTTGGCGACGATATTCACGGATTCATCGGCAATCCGCTGACCCATTTGTTCTATAAGGGGGTGGTGTCCGGGCCTGTTTGGGGACCTGCACCGACGATCCCGAAAGGCTTGTTCTCGATGTTCCAGCTCATGTTTGCGATCATCACGCCGGGGCTCGTGGTAGGCGCCATCGCCGAACGCATGCGTTTCTCGGCCTATGTGCTGTTCACGGTGTTGTTCAGCCTGCTGGTGTATGCGCCGCTGGCGCACTGGAGCTGGCATCCCGATGGCTTTTTGGCCAAGATGGGGGCGCTGGATTTTGCCGGTGGCACGGTAGTGCATATCTCTGCGGGTTGTGCGGCACTCGCCGGCGCCATCGTCCTAAAACGCCGGAAGATGCATATCGCCGGTCAGGAGACGCATCCTGCGAATATTCCTTATGTATTGATCGGTACGGGGCTGTTGTGGTTCGGCTGGTTTGGCTTCAACGCCGGTTCCGCGCTGGCTGCCAATTCGCTGGCTGTATCCGCTTTCTCCACTACGAATACGGCTGCGGCCGCTGCGGGTCTTTCCTGGATGTTCTTCGACGTGCTCCGGGGTAAGAAACCTTCGGTGGTAGGATTCTGTGTAGGCGCTGTGGTCGGGTTGGTGGCAATCACGCCTGCGGCGGGTTATGTTGCCGTACCCCAGAGCATCTTTATCGGGGTGCTGGCCGCAGTGATCTCGAATATGGCCGTTCATTTCAAGGCTACCAAGACGGTATTGGACGACACGCTGGACGTGTTCCCCTGTCATGGTATTGGCGGGATGGTAGGCATGCTGCTCACGGGCGTTTTTGCCACGCTGACGGTCAACAAGGCCGGTGCGAACGGGTTGTTGTATGGCAATCCTTCGTTCTTCTTTATACAGCTGAAGGCCATGGGTATCGCGGTAGGATATAGCTTTGCAGTCTCTTACGGCATCTTCAGGCTGGTGAACTTCATCGTTCCGGTGCGGGTGAGCGAAGAAGAGGAAGAAGAAGGGTTGGATGCTTCGCAGCACGACGAGAAATACACCCAGGGTACGCTGCTCGTGGCGACGACCAAAGGACTGGAAGAACATGAGATCATGTAAGTATCAACCTACAATAGGAGAAAGGCCCCGTCAGGGGCCTTTTTTTTATATTTGCGCATGATCACGCAACAAGTATTGGCCGAGGCGAAGAAACTGTGGGACTATCATCATATGCATCATACACCCACCCAATCCGATTGTATCCTGGCGTTGGGAAGTCATGATCTGCGGGTGGCGGACAGGGCCGCAGCGCTATATCTGGAAGGCTGGGCGCCGATACTGGTCCTTTCAGGCGGTTTAGGCTATCTCACCAAAGGGTTATGGAAAGACCCGGAAGCGGACCTGTTTGCCCGTATCGCCCTCGACAAGGGGGTGCCTGCCGAAGCGATCTTTATCGAGAATAAGAGTACGAACACGGGTGAGAATATCCAGTTCACCCGAAAACTGCTGGATGAAAAAGGCCTTCATCCGAATCGTTTTTTACTCGTGCAAAAACCCTATATGGAGCGACGGAGCTATGCCACCTTTAAAAAACAATGGCCCGACAAGGACCTGCTGGTCACCTCGCCGCAGATTGCGTTTGAAGACTATGCTAACGACGAGATCCCCATGGAAAGGGTGATCAACAGCATGGTAGGCGATTTGCAGCGCATCCGTATCTATCCGGCAAAGGGATTCCAGATCCCGCAGGATATCCCCGATGAAGTATGGACCGCGTATGAAAAGCTGGTGGCCTGGGGATTCACGAAGCACCTGGCGTCATAGATACCGCAGCCAGGTCTTTTCGCGGTGTGCTGCTTTATAGCGGCCATACCAGCGGCACACCGGATAGAGTGCGATGACCAAGGCGGCCCAGATGGCGTATACTGCACCCAGTGAGACGCCCGCGCCCGGGGGACGGCCGAATTTGAAGGGGCTGAAATCGAACTCGCCCCATGGGTGCCCTTGCCAGCTCGCTGTCAGCAACATGAGCGCGTGGAGGAGATACAGGTGCAGCACAAAATAGAAGAAGGGGACTCGACCGTAGACCTGGAGGATGCGGCCGGGGGCGGACTCGCGGCCTGCGGGTTGCCCGGTGGGCGCCGGGCCTTTGGTCGCGACCGCAAGGATGAGCAGCAGGATACCCAGCGTGACCAGGCTGAACAGCAGCGAGGGCGGGTATTTGGTGACATTGAAAAATGACAGGAACGTATATACGCCATTCTTTTGTGGCTTCCATGGCACGGGATCTCCATAGACATTTACCTCTCTTAATACGACGAAAAGCGCCAACGCGGCTACACCGGCGCGGACCAGGAATCGCTTTTGAGCCGCCGCCGGCCTGGTGAACACCGGGCCCATCCAAAAGCCCAGGAGCATGATCGCCAGCCAGGGCAGCACGGGATAGGCGATGACGAACAGCCGGCCGGAGCCCAGGGGAAAACCGCCGGGACCGGAGAGCAATGAGCCGATGAAACCCAGCACGGGGCTCGAAGGCATTTTGACAAAAGCAATGCCGTCGTGGCCGGCAAGGAGGACGATGGCGATCGCCAGGATGATCCCCGGCTTCAGTCGTGATAACTGCGACAGCAGCACCAACCCTGCCCCGATGGTGGCGATCACCTCGAAAAGGAAAAGCCGGAAATGAATATCGAAGGACAGCGCGAAATTGACCAGCGTGAATTCGAGGAGGATGAGGATCAGTCCGCGTTTCCGGAGGAAGTTTCGTGTTCCTGAACCATTCAGATATAGCCAGGCCGATGTTCCCGAAAGGAAGACGAACGAAGGCGCGCAAAGATGCGTGATCCAGCGCGTGAAGAACAGTATCGGCGTCGTGGTTTGGAGATCCGTGGGGCTTTGCGCGGCATGGATGTGCAGGAAGTCACGGGTATGGTCGAGCGCCATGATGACCATCACCAGGCCGCGGGCTATATCGATAGCGGAAAGTCGTTTCATTTTACCAGGAATGGGTGGGGCTAAAATAGGTGGGGTCAGGGGGATATTGTCAAAGGATTCGACGGCGGACTGTTTTTTTCGACGAATGGCAGGGTTGCATCGACTATCGACCGGCTGATTGTCCGGCCTATTGCCCGAGGCGCCGGTAGACCTCCTGGCGGTGGGCGCGGGAGATGGGGATCTGTTTATCGCCTATGTGGGCGCAATGCTGGCTTACCCGATCGACCCGGTCGAGCGCCAGGGTAAAGGAGCGGTGCACGCGGATGAATCGCTCCGCCGGGAGCCGCGCGGTGAGATCGGCCAGGGCCGAGTGAACGAGATAGGTTTTGCTCATCGTGACAATGCG
>Ga0134128_10011972_pt1 | contig 10337 bp, 14 predicted proteins | sample KB31754_FD_96462 | JGI IMG/M metagenome (GOLD analysis project Ga0134128, IMG submission 96462) | Terrestrial soil microbial communities with excess Nitrogen fertilizer from Kellogg Biological Station, Michigan, USA - KB3-175-4 | ecosystem: Environmental > Terrestrial > Soil > Unclassified ...
AAAGCAGCCCCAACAGGAACAAAATAGCCGTAATATCCATTCCCCTGGGTGGGGTTACCATGCTCCGGAATGAGGGGTTACCATAAATCGGAATGGGGGGTTACCATGCTCCGGAATCTACAACGTGGACTCCATTGGATTGGTTATTCCTGCAAAGGATTCTGAAATTTGGGACTACGCTCGAAAGAATGAGCTGATCATCGTAACGAATGACGAGGATTTTATTGATTTTATGAATGTGAAAGGATTTCCGCCCAAGGTCATTCTATTAAAAACCGGCAACCAGAGCAGGCTCTACATTACAAATCTGCTCATACAGAGGAAAGATGAAATCCTTGCGCTTTCAAACTCAACCGAAGTTGGGCTTCTGGAAATAATCGCCAAATGATTACTTACCCTTGCGCCAACCGTATCATTTCGTATCAATTTCCAACGCTCCTAACCTGAAGATCACCCGAAAATCCATCCTAGTCCCAGATTCGTCCCAACTTTTTGGCCACTATCGGCCAAAATCGGCAAAGAAAGGCAAAAGAAAAACCCTGAAAATCAGGGGTCTCTAAATATAATGCGCATCAAACGTGCATTACGCGCTAAGCCGCTACTTCCCAATACAGAAAATGAAAACCCGCAATTGTAGCGGGTTTCAGCGATTTTAGTCATAAATTAGTAACCTGATTTAATCCAGTTTACTCACTTGGGATAAAAGCTCTTTGGCGGGAACATCTTTCACTTCACCGTCAATTGATATAACAAGAGAGCGCCCTTGAGCGGCACTTTCTTCTACCAACTTCCGAGACGCTTTTTTCATCCCCTGTAGGATTTTTTTAAAAAATTCGGTCGGCTGATTTTTATTGGGAATCATCTCGTTTTGCTTGATCGTTTATTACTCGCCAAATATACTCATTAATAATAATATTATCAATACCTATGGCCCCTTCGGCAATTGGCTCCGGCACAATTGTCTCATTATTAACTATCATCCACCGGTCACAGCGAGGAATGTATAAATTGAACAAATTATAAATGCCACGGTAATATCGCCGTTCGATGACATTACCAGGAATGTTATGACCACCCTTCCTTACGCGGTCAGCCACCCGCCGGGCAGCCGCCTCAGGGGAATCAAGCCAGATAAAGAGCAAGGTGACCTTATAACCTGCTTCTTGAGCAGATTTGATTAGAGAAACATAGCTCCGCGTAGCCAATGTCGTCTCAAATGCGAAGTCCATACCGCCTGCCATTAATTCATGTATCCGCGAAAGCATTAACCGGCCGGCTTCGATCGCGACGCTTTCTGGATTGAATGGAGATAGCCCTGCAGCGATACTGTCAGCATTCACAAATTCCCGGCAATTCAAAATTTCAGGGAGGATGGTAAAGCTGGCCGTTGTTTTACCCGCCCCATTACAACCGGCAACTATATATAAATTCGGCAAATTCTTTAAATTTTAAGCCAAGATCGGTAAACTCATTCTATTAAACAAAGTCTCTTGTTGACTTCCCGCACGCTGCAAAACGCAGGATCCCATTGCTCGCCCTTCATCAATCCAAGCCACTCGCTATATTCCTTTGCTTCGTTGCTTTTGGGCTTTTCAAAGGCCTCAAGCATTTGAAAATAACCGTGAATTCCGCCTACATCTTCTGGCGGGCAGGCACCGGCACCCGCAAGACAATATGGTCGCGCTATATTCTCTGATTCGACTTTCTCCAAGGTTATTCGGTGTCTCCAATAATCGCCGAAGTCATAAATATATTCAAATCTTTGGCCTACCTCCTTGAATAACTTACTCATTTTTGTCTTCCTGGCATTCAACACCTCCGGGTCCGGGTCGAAATCATCAAGGATGCCGTATCTTATTAAGGCCGACGAGGTCCGGACGCAAAATTCAAACAAGTGGCTGTTCTCCCAACCGAAGGCGCCTTGAATAGCAAGGTGCAATTTATACAACGAGTAGGTCGACGGGACGGCAATTCTTCGCCAAACCAAAGGGCTGCTTCCGTCCAATTCAATATAAAAAAGGTAGCTCATAACTATTCTCCGTCAATTGCAGTTTTGCCGTCAATAAATTCCGAAGCATACGCCAAAGCAGCATTAATAGACGGCTCTGTAATTCCTGGATAAGCAGCAATCAATTCCTGAAAAGAAGCTCCTTCAGAGAGCTTTTTCAAAATCAATGCAACGGTGATTCTGGTATTCCTGAAAACAGCTTTACCCAGAATAATATCTGCCGTCGACTCTATGTATGCCATATAATTATTTGGACTTTTCGTGAACTGAGCCAAAACTCGATCTTGCAGATCTGTTCCGTCGTCCAGTTTTGCCTCCCGATTGACCAATTCACTCTTTATATCAGCAAGCGAATAGCCTTTGTCGTTTGTTCATAAGTTAAATATTGTAAGTATCCTAATTATCGCAATTCTTTGCCGCCTTTTTATCATTATTATTTGCCCGAAAGTTCAGAACGGCCAGCCGAATTATTATAGTGCTTATCAGGGTTTTATTTCCATCTATACAAATTCCGCCATCCATTCAAACGTTTTTGCTTCAATAGGGTTCCAATTGCAAAGCGCCTCCCCAAACTTGTTTATTTCCGCGGGATAGCATTGAATAAAAAATTCGGACTTCGCATAATGAGGTTCCGTAAAATGGGTATTCATAATAACTCGTATAGCCGTTTTACCGGTTGGATCGTAACAAAACACCTCAAAAAGCAAATACGTCGCCCATGGTTTCTCTTTACCGCCTATCTCAAGTCTCACTCTACTATCGATATCAGTCGGAAAGCTTTTGAGTTGGGAGGCAAATTCTTTAAACCCGTTTGCTAGTCCATAAAGCTGCTGAGACGCAAAGTGCGACCCACTCGACGCTTTTATTAAAAATTCCATGAATCCGTCAGTTCGATCTGCTCCTACATCAATCACTGTTATCTCCAATCCGGGTTGCCGCATTTCAATAGCATAAGTTTTGTACCAAAATATAAAACATAAACTTTATTCCCGCCAATAAATTCCCCCTTTGAAAACCAATCCATAGGCAAATTATTTAAATATCATCTGATACCAATACAGAAAATACTTTCTCGCATTGGATGCGGGTTTCAAAGGAATTAGTGACTGATTAGTAACCGATTTTAACTCAGAAATATACCTATTCCGAAAAATCTCCGCCAGCCTTAACCCGATGTTTTATGGCCCATTTGGTTTGATTTCCTCAACCGAATGCCATTCATGTTTTATCTGGGTCATTAGTAGAGCATTGTCAAATTTGACAGACCCTTTTGGGAAAATCGCCTCATTTTCGAAGAAACTGGATTGCACCGAGTTTACGTGAAGAGGAGAAACTTTCCATTCAAAGGTTTCAAGTTCCAGACCATCGAATTTATCCTTGTTAGGAGAATATCCAACAGCACCAGTTTTTAAAAAATTAGAGGCACTTTCCAAATTTTTAAAAATAGAATCTGGGTTAAATTTCGATGTTTTCTTTGCATCTATTGATAGGGTCGTACTATCATCGCTTTTAAACGCAACAGAATAGTGTCCATCCGATTCTTTCACATCAAATTTTGCAAGATGATGTCTACCAGGGAAAATACGACCGCCTACTAAATTATTAAATTTTGATGAAGTATCTCTCCTTGGAATGAAAACACCTTGCTTTGCAATTCCGTTTTGAGTCCACTCCACTGCAATTCGATGTGCACCGTTTTCAGATGAAATACCAATAAAAGATGGAAAGCCTTTGGGCCGGATATTTATAAGGCGAATTAAACAAATGCCAACAATAGCCCTATCATTATAAATTTTGGGGCCGAACGGGAAAGGTATGATCTTTTGGATCACTTCTTTGTCTACGGCAAAGTTGATAAGGATTCTCCGATCAATTATTCCTTCTATCGTAGGGATATTCATGGGATATTTACAAAAGTTTTGTTCCACACCATGGACAATATTTTATTCTAATAAAGGACGAACCTCCGTCGTGAATAGGAAGACCGTATGATTTCTGGCTTTTGGCATAAGTAATAACACAATCATAGTTGATCTCAGGCAACTTCTTAGCTTGTATATCTTCGATTAAATGATAGGCCATATCGATACAGCAAAATTTCTTATAATTTATGCCTGCTTCTTTAGTTCTTTGTATTAGCTCCCAAGTTTGACATTGTTTATCATCATGAAACGCTTGTTGATACGCTTTATATTCGGGTGTATCCCAAACCTTTTTTGGTAATGGTAATTTTGAGTAGATTTTATGAAGTTTCTTGTACTTCGATAATTCCATATGCATGACTTTGAAGTAAGTTACAGAACAATTCATTATATTTTATCCAAGAATATACTGTATTATAGAGGATCGATAAATCTATTTGATCATAGTTAAACAATCAGCCTTCCAAAATTTCCAAATTAATAGCCACAGGACCCTTATAATTAATTGCCAAGTTAAATGACACAGGTAAGCCAGTTCCTAAGTTATCCCAGTTTTCCTCCTCAAAATGTCGGTTAAAGTAAATAACATCGCCAAAATCCGATCGTCGGACCAAGCCATAACTAAATTCCTTTCTGTGGATTATCCCAGTAAATATTGTATCTTTTCCGCTGCTACTGATAATGCCCCTAGGTTTATATTTAACTTCAGGATCAACATTTGCCTTTCCAATCTGGTCAAAAACCTCACGTGAACTCGAATAATCTTTAAGTATAAAACAAGTCCTTGCGTACCACAGCTGCGCTAAATACCTGGTATCACCCTTAGTGAATGATTTTCTAAATATGTGCAAAATATCTGTATAGTTTGGCGTCTCAGTTCTAGACAACAAAAAGCCTAGCTTAAAACTAACATCCCTTTCATTAGGGCTTATCTTTAGCGTTTCTCTACAAATCTCGATTGCCTTTTGTGGCATATCGTTTGATTCATAAAAATTCGCAAGTCGCAAACATATATACGGGTTTGACTTGTTGATTTCAAAGGCTTTTTCCAGTGCAGCTTGAGCAGAAGGCAAATTATTAAGTAAATATCTAAATCTAGCCTCCATTTCAAGTAAAAATGGTTCATCGGGCACATACTGTTGAGCTTCAGATATATATTTTTCAATTTCTTTAATAAGCCTCTCAATAGTCGGACCATCAGAATGCTCAACTACATATTCAAATCTTAAAAGCTCCGCCTTAATTAAGGTGTGAAATGGATGAGAAGTTCTATCGTGCCTTCTAATGAGTCGTAAACAAATGGCCTTACACTCGTCCAAATATTTAAATATTTCGACTTTATGGCGACCATTCTCGGCCTTTCTATATTCAAGCTCCGCGAATGAGTGAGCAATTACCGGATCGTTTGGTGCCCCCTTATATGCTTTATCCAAGAATTCCTCAGCCAAATTAAAACTTCCGTTATCCCGTTTCATTTCAAAAATAGCCTGTTGTTGAAACAGTTTTGGATCATCGGGACTAACGCCTTCTGCGATCTTATATAAATTTCTAATTTTTATCGGATCATCAAATAAGCCTAACAAATGAGTCGCATTTGTAATTGAAATAAAAGCATTTCTGTCACTAACATAATCAGTATTTAGGTTCGATAATACCCTAATATATTCATCGTATTTATCCTGTTTCTCTCGTAGAACTGTCTCAAATACCATCTCCGCTATTTGAGGATGTCGAGTTACATAAACGTAATCCTCTATTCTATTATCATATGATGAGAATACAATAAATTCCAAAGGTTTGAAAAATTTTTCTTTAAATTCTTCAAAGTTGATCTGGTGAACGCGGGCGATCAATCCAGCTCTGGCATATGACCCGAGCCTATGAAATATACTAACGGTCAAATAAAGGGACTGAGCTAACGGATCATCAATACTTTTGTATTCATCCTCAATTATGTCAGAAAAAGGTTTGCCAAGCGTTGACTCATGCAAAGCAACCAGCAGCTCTCTATCTGAATTATTCTTTAGTATCGAAATTTGCTCCTCTTGAGGTTTTCCTTTTAAGTATCCTAATGAATCGTACCTGTCTAATAAGACGATAAGTTCTCTAATTTCTCTTTCATTTAAAAATTTCAAATGGTATTTATCCTCAACATATTTTTCCAAAAAGCCGCATTCTAGGTTCCAAACATTAATTCTCTCTGCTCCCATAATCGTAACAGGGATTCTGTCTTTCTGACTTCTTGTGATAACTCTCTCAATTGAAGTTGAATTCTTTGCAACCTGATCAATAAAAATAAATATGCGGCACTTTAAAAAATTGTATAGCTCATAAATTGGCTCATATTCAAGTAAAGAGTTTTCTTTTAAAAAAATACAAAATAGATCAAAGGTATTACTTGCTTCCCAAGCTATTCTTTTTAGCAGCACAGACTTGCCCGATCCGGCGTGTCCCTTTAAGATATAGAAGTGCGAAGCATTGTTTGAATTGTCTTCTTCGGTGAGAAATACCTCAGAAAGAATTCCATCTTTCAGCGATCTGTTTACGTCGAGGTTTCTTATGATTGGATCCCAATTCTCAAAATAACCTTTGTAAAAGGCTTTAGGTTCGGTTATAGGCGCAGCCATCGCACGGTGTACGAAATCAATATCTCTTTCAAGAAAATTCAAGAGGGTCTCGCTTGGACGTCTTTCGTTTGGGCTAACGGCAAACCTGGAAAAAATGGGCAGATCGAACTTCTCCTGCTTTGAAGCAAAAGACCTGAAAGTTTTATCGATACGCTTGTCGATTTCGAATAAGAAGTCCTTGAATGAGCAAACTATCGATGTAATTCTTTTTGATTCCCAAAGTGAACTTTCAGCTGGTCTTATATAGGGGCCAATCATGTAAGCTCTAGGTCTATTATCTGAAAAGCCGATTTGATTCAATACCGACCTAATATCCAAATCGGCAAAACTAAAGCCAACGAAAATCATAGTGAAGCTAAACGCGTCCTCTTTCAAATGACTGTAAAGCATATCTCGGTTCATCTTGTGATTTACATATTGATCTGGAGTAAGAACAAGAGGATACCTTTCGTCGTCTATTATATGAAAACTACCATGGAGCTTAAAATATGGAACAGTATTGTTTTTAAATATTTCCTGCTGGCGACTATTTTTATAAATAGGATTCAGAATTTGAAGATTTTCCTTTCTTCTAGTCATTTGCATATATGCTTCCTCTAGAATTAAGTCGTAATTGGTTGTAAAGATACTTTTCCATGAAAAGTAGGAATTAGCAAATGGTGTTCCCCAGGCGTAAAATCCGAGAAAATATCTTTTACGTAGAATTGTACATCATAAAGGCTTTTTTGTGCTATTGCAACCTCCGATATATAGGTAAGATCGTTATCGAAATAAGAAGAATCTAGAAATTTTTCAGCTATCATCTTCCCAAGTGTCTTTCCCATAGGAACCGTTTTGCCTTGGTTATGCACTGCATCAAATGATGCACCAGCACCTAGGAAAAGCACAACATTTCCGCTCCTGATTTCGTCCAATAGAATTTTCGGAATTTCAAGCATGCTTTTAGTCTCTTAATTGGTTATTGGCTATAATAAATTGTATGTTCTGGCAAATAAAAAAGAAATACTCCCAAGTAAAAAGGGTGAAATCACTAATGTCGTTGACTTAAGGGGTTCACGCCAAAATATTTTATTGCTACACAATTGGGTTATAAAATAAGGTATCCACGTAGGTCGAAAGAACTATCAACAAGATCAATATAACTGCATAGATACCGGCTCGCTCGTTACTCTTTTTAATTAAATTTCTCAGCGATAAAATGAGAAGAACGCCAAAGACCAACGTCCATATTCCAAAATACACGATAGCTTCTCCATCGCCCAAATTGGCCCTTTGCGAAAAAAAGGTATATTGGCCTGCTGCCCTATTTACAATCTCCTGAATATTGACTATGCATATCCAAAGGCCTAGCAGATAGGATATTAGGCAGACTATCGTCCAAACAATATCCTTTAATTTCCATTTCATGTTCAAACCTATTGATTATTTTCTAAGGTTCAAACATCTTTGTAATTCATGTGATACAGCCTGGGCGGTCTTCGCTTTCGTTTATGGTGCCTACCAAGTCGAACGATTTCTGTATTGGCGGCTACCTGTTTGTCGAAGACAGCAAGAGCCAGTTTAATGGTCCTCTTAATGAACATGCCGATCAGGATACATTTGGTCGTCCAATAAGCAAAGGTGCGGTTGATCTTTCTACCGTGCTTGGCTTTGCCCTTCTGTTTATCTGCATTGCTTTCAGCAATGACTTTTTCCTCAATAGGGAAGGCCAATGCAGCGCACAGGGTCATCATCATTACCTTGGCGTAAATATCCTGCTTAACGGCGGTAGCGGTCTTGCCACTGAAGGCTTCCACCTGCACCCGGGCCTTGTACATCTTGTAGCCTTCCTCTGCACCCCAACGGATCTGATACAGTTCACCGAGTTCCGGCAGCTTGTATTTTACGGGATCTAATAACGAGGTGCCCAATATTTCCTCCTCTCCATTCTCCAATGTTATCTTAACCAGCCTGCATTTAACTTCCCTTTTCATGGAGGGGAACTGTTCGACAAAGCTATCATAGTATCTGTCCGGCACCGTCAAGGTTATTATTGTATCCCGCTTGCGACTGGCTCTAAATTCTCTGACTGGCAACCAATGCTCCCTCATCCGTACAATGAAGTTTATGCCCCTGGATTGCAAGCCGGCAAACAGCGCCGTGCCCGGATATCCCCGGTCCAGCAACAATATATCTCCCCGTTCCACCTTCGGCAAATGCCTCAATAACAAATCCTGCTCGTTGCCATCCGTCGGACCTGTCTGCACATCCAGGGTCAGATAGTTCACCGGGTCATACAGGGCAGAGAGCAAGCACATACTCTTGGGCAGGTCTTTGTTCTTTCCCCGTCCCATGCCCCTCCTGTCAAACTCCTCGTGAATGCTCGGATGGTTCGGCAGGTTCAGATAAGTGCCATCGATCGCCAACAACTTCTGTCCATGATAGCCGTAGTAATCGACCTCCTTATAAAAATCCTTCCAGACAATATCGTTGAGCTCCAGGAACGCTTCGGGCGCCAGCTTCCGTCTCGACCTGCTGAAGCCGCTCTTGGTGATCCTTCGGATGTTAAACTGCTCATTCTCCGTCTCCTTTAGGAAGCTGTCCATCTCCCGTTGTAGCCCCGTCTTTCCCATTCTTAATATACTGATTATCAAATGACCAAACGGCAGCAGGCGGTTCCTGGTGAAGGCCCCTTCCTGGCCGTGCGTGTGACGGCCTTTGAATGCTTCGCTGTCATTGATATGGTAGTTTAGTTTGTTGGTTACTTTGATCCGGTAATCTTTTGTTGGTTTTCGGCGATCACACCGCCCCTTCTTATATACCCATTACAAATTACTTCATTATCAATATCCACCCCACCGTGAAAACACCTTTTCTTGCTTAAGTCAACAACATTAGTGAAATCACCCATTTTTGCAGCTTAAGCGATATTGATGAATTATTAGATTCGCCGAATTAAGTCTTTTTTCCAAAATATATGCTTCTTCCCCACCTTCTTCGACTTAACCTTCCCACCAAACGTCCAGCGTCTAAGCGTCAGCGGTGAGATATTCAGCAGTAGCGCCGCCTCCTTCAACGTCAGCCACTCCTTGGCCTGGAGAGCCCGAACCTCATCCTCAGTTATAAACGCCTTAGCCTCCCGTTTAACCATTGTTTCGACGCCAACCCGCTGGACAGCCTTCTCCCTTTGTTTGACTTTGTAAAACCGCTTTGCACAAGCATCAGAACAAGTCTCGGAAGTAGTCTTCCTGGCAATGAATTCCTGCTTACAATAGGCGCAAATCTTGACAATTCTCAAATTACTACTCATAAGGGGTTATTTTCTTTCAGTTCGAGGTGCCAGAAACCGTATCATACTGTATCAAATCGTATCATACCGTATCATTGCGTATCAATTTCTGGCGCTCAAAACCGGAAGGTCCCCTAAAAACAAGCGTAGTGCCCGGATTCGTCCCAAAAATTCAGCGATTAAATGCTGAAAAAGGCAAATAAAGGCAAAAGAAAAGCGCTGAGAATCAGCGCCAAAAGAATATAACCCGTACAAACCGCGCACTCCGCGCCGGGCGTCCCTGCGGTCCGCCGCATGCCTGTCGGCATGCTACTTCCCAATACAAAACTTCGAAAAAATATAATCCAACCGATCCTCGGTAGTGATTTCGCCAGTGATCTCCCCCAGATAATGTAGGCAATGCCGTATATCCAGCGCCAGCAGATCCCCCGGCAGCAAATCATCCAACCCCACCCGTATAGTCTCGAGAGAAGAAGCGACAAGCTGCAAGGCATGATAATGCCGCGCATTCG
>Ga0134128_10011974_pt1 | contig 10337 bp, 16 predicted proteins | sample KB31754_FD_96462 | JGI IMG/M metagenome (GOLD analysis project Ga0134128, IMG submission 96462) | Terrestrial soil microbial communities with excess Nitrogen fertilizer from Kellogg Biological Station, Michigan, USA - KB3-175-4 | ecosystem: Environmental > Terrestrial > Soil > Unclassified ...
AGAAAAAGAAGGCCGCGTGATGATACTTTCTTTTGGGTGCTGTTCTCAGTGGAATAATAATCGGAATTCGTTTCGATGAAAAATCTTCGAAATATAAAGATGCACTGAGAACAATTGTCGATAATGGCATCCAAAAGGGTCAAGAACCATCTTACGCTCGACTTGTTTTGTTCAATAGGAAATGAAAAAATGTTACATAAGTCTTCCGAATTCCAGTCAAAGATGTCTGTCAGTCAATTCGAGAAATTTGAACAGGCTATCGGAGACGAGGATTCATGGCCTGAAATGACTGATGATCCCATAATCAATTTTTATATTGACGTAAAAATGGGATTAGAGGAAATTTGTGATTGGGAAGAGCTTACCGATTTCGAAAAGGAAATGTATGTCGAGGAAGCCCTTGACATTGCCGAGAACGGATGATACATTGAAAGTCGTAAGGCTGGTGCTAGGATAGAGTCTGACTTTAACCTCCTGTCAGACTCGGCCCTGATTCGGACCTGGATTGCCGACCTGTAAAGAGGGCGTCCTACCGTTAGACGAACGGGGAAAACTGAAACCTAGCGCCAATTGCAGGGCCGCTTCTCCCAACTCGAACAGGCTGGGAAGCGGCCCTTCCTTCATCCTCGCCCCTCCGCGCCGGCTGGCCGCGTCGGGGCTCTAACTCTTCTGTTCATCTCAGCCTCCATCCGTATACTTTTTATCCCCAACCCCTTGAGGGGCGAGGGGATGACGCGCGTCTGTCGAAAGATGCACAAATGCTCATTATCGATGATGTGAGCAGCCCTGATTATCAAGAGGCTTCCCCTGCCCATGCGCCCCCACTCCGGGTCGTTATGAACGGCGATCGGCTTGAGATTCAGGCATCAGTCGATTTGGCTGGGCTTAAGAAGCTTCAGGCAATGCTGGAAAAGTATCAGGGCATCTTGGAAATGATGCAGCCGGAAGGGAAAGAGGCCACCAACTGAGGCGGCTTTTTTTGAATTAGGACACTCGCTCCCTCAAATTCGGACACTGAGGCGCAACTTAGGACAGTACCCGGGCCTGAGAGACTTTTTCGAATGGGTTTCTCAGGGCTTTTTCTTTTTCTCTGATAAATAATCAAAATTTCAGAGAAAAGAGAAGAAAATTTGATTCCCGTAAGTAACGTAGTAAATACACAATCTTTTGGAACTTGGGAGCAAAAGACTAATCAGCTTGCTTCTTTAATGTCATCGAATGTTGTGACCGCTGATAATAGCGCTTCAGGTTCTCTCACCACTGGAAATGTTCAGGTCAATGGATTCGTAGCTGTCACGAATTTGGCCGTAGGAAGCCTCATGGGAGGCAATAACACAGCCAACGCTAATCTGGTCATCGGAACCAACACGGTCATCCAGAGCGGCTTGACGACGATCCTAACCGTATCTGGAAACTCCTCAGGTTCGAACGTCTACATCACCGCCAATTCAATTTCCTTTGGTCCGACTTCCATTATTACGTCTGCAATTGCGTCCACAAACACAATCTTTGCAAATATCGTTTCTACAAATACGTCAGTCAATATAGGAGCAAATGTTTCCCTTTCTACTACAGAACTTACAATAGGGAATTCAACTGTCAATGCTCAAGTCAATTCAACAATATATTCAGGAACATCCAACAATTCAAATAATCTTGGTGGGCATGGAAGTTCTTATTATGCTAATGTTACTTCTCCTGTTTTCACAACTTCTGCTAATGTGGGATCGAATGTCAGCTTATCTACTTCTGGCCTCAGCATTGGCAACTCATCTGTTAATTCTTTAGTAAATTCGACTACATTCACAGGAACGGCTTGGTCGGCCAATAATGCTACGAATCTAGGAGGAACCGCTGCTGCCGGATATCAAACAACCGCAGGATTAGCAGCTAATGTTGCGCTCTTATCAGCTAATTATGCGACATTTTCAGGAAACTCTAACAATTCAGCTTATCTCGGAGGAGTTGCAGCCAATGGATATGTCCTAATAGCCTCTCCTATATTCACTGGAAATATTGAAGTAGGAGCTAATGTTATCGTTTCCCCTACAGGATTGTCTATAGGAAATTCGACAGCTAACGTCCAAATCAATTCGACGGCTGTTTTAGCTTCTAATCTAGTTATTCAGGCTCCTCTCATAAATACAATTGGAAATGTAGCTCTTAACGGAGCCTTGTTTGCCAATGGATTAGCTGGGCTCGATGGAATGGTCCTGACAACCTCGGGAGACGGAAGCAACGTCTTTTGGATGGGAATTCAGGGAAATGGAACAATCGGAGGAACGAATGCCACCATTCAGTTTGCAAATAATGGGGACTTTGATGGTGATGCAAATCTAACTTATAGTCCTGCAACTCATACATTATATATTGGAAACACAACACTTACTCCGGGAAATGTTTCTCTTCAGTTAAATGCGACAACAATCTTCCTTGGAAACGCAACAGTAAATTTAGTGATGAATTCAACATTCATTACTTCAACAAATCTCGTTGCTAATAATGCTTTCTTTAAAGGAGTGTTTCCAGACGGAAATAGAAACCGTATTATTAATGGGCAATTTTTAATTAATCAATACAACAATTATAATGGGATTATTTCTGGAACAGTTGCCTTTTCTAATCAAACGTCTTCGTTCTATTTACAAGATAGATGGTATATGTCTTTTGCGGGCATTTCCAACACCGGCGCACAATTTTTCTATGGGCAGTCAACACCTAATCTTCCACAACAGTTTGCATCGGGATTTGGATTTACTTGTGGAGTAGGAGGATTTACAACCGTTAGTGGGTCATCTCCTTCATTAAGCATTCGACAAAAAATTGAACAATTTAAATTAAGAGGATTCAATATCGGATATGCGAATTGTCTTCCTATGGTTCTTTCTTTCTGGGTTTATCCGGGAGACAGTGGAACTTATGGTGGCGCAATTTTAGCTAATACTTATTCATTTCCTTTTACTTATACGGTGACAGGAGGACAATGGAATCATGCTGTTGTAAATGTTGCTCCTCTCACAACGGGAGGAAATACTTTTTTTGCTACCAATAGTTCGTCTACGGGATTAATTGTTTCTTTTGAGCATATAGCTATGGCTAATCAAAGTAATCCTGCTCTTGCTCCATCTGGAAATACAAACACTTGGTCAAATAACTCAACACAATATATTTGCCCAAAGTCAGCTTATTGTATTATGACCGGAACAAATAATAATTGGTATATTACCGGAGTTCAACTTGAAGCTGGAAATTATCCAAGTCAATATGAATATCAAACTGAAACACAAGAGTATTTTGATTGTTTTAGATATTATTATAATCCATCGACTGTCATGAATGTTCAAGGGTATGCCCAAGCGGCGGGCGTGAATTATAATGGACAAGTTATTAATCCTGTTCCTATGAGGAATACACCTTCTTTAAGCATAGTAAATAATGTTATTACAAATGTTAAAAACATTACGTCAGCAATAACAAATACAGGAGCTACAATAACATTTTCTTCAAATGCAGCAGGAGCATTTCAATATTCTCTTTTTTCAACAATTTTGAATGCTGAATTATGAGTTTTACTTACTCTCTTACAACCTCAAATGGAATTGTCTTAAGATCAGATGGGACTTTTATTCCTGACGATAAAAATAATGTAGATTGGGTAGTCTATCAAACATGGCTATCTCAGAACAATGTTCCGACTCCTTTATCTAATTCTGCTCCTGTCATATCTTGTGCGCTCTGGCAGCTTCAGGCCACCCTTTCAGCTAATCAATGGACTAACGCTCTATCGTTTGTGGCATCGTCAAATAACGCTAATCTGATTGCTTTTGTTGCTCACGGTTCTAATCTTATACCATCGAACAGCACTACCTTGGCTCAGATAGCAGAGGCTATTGGTATTTCGTCTAATTCAATTTATTCTATTGTCGCCAACGCTGCAAATGTTGTTATACCATGAGCGTAATAGACTTAACTAATATAGCAGGAAATTTTGAAATAGGAAAGGAAAGTAAAATGAGTGTGGTTTGTGTTGATCTATCTTCGTATCAGAAGGGGTTTGATTTTCAAGAGTTCAAAGAGGCAGGAGGACTTGGAGTCATTCTGAAGGCGACCGAAAATAATATGAAAGATTCATGCTATAAGAGCTTCAAAACAGCCGCTCAGAAGGCAGGATTGGCAGTTGCCTCATATCACTTCATGAGACATTCGGAGCCTGTCACGCAAGCCGAGACGTTCTTTAATGTGGTTCAGCCTGTTGCAGGAGAGAGATTGGTTTGTGATTTCGAGGATAATTCTGTTCCTGCGAATTATGTAATTTCTTTTCTAGAAACTCTCAAAAACAAGAATATGAATCTTCAGCTAACCGTCTATGGATCGCCCTATTTCCTAATCGAGAAATTTGGCTCCAAAAACGCATGGGTGGCTCAGGAAACGTCTCTCTGGCTCGCTGAGTATACCAAATCCTCTCATCCGGCTCCTGTGCCTTCTGTGTGGCCTACGTGGTCACTTTGGCAATATTCAGACAGAGAAGTTGTGAAAGGATTTGGAAAAGGAGTAGACGCCAGCCGGTTCAATGGTTCGGACGATTTATTTCTTAAGTGGATGGGGAATGTTTCGCCTTCTTCCAATCAAACCTCTTTAGTTTCTTAGGATAGAGCCCAATTAGATTATCATGTTCGTCACAAGCGAACGTCAGACTTGGTAAGTCTGACGCGATACAATAAGAAAGGCCGGAGGGAGTGAGCACCCTCCGGCCTTCACTACGCCTATTTATCCGATTTGGCTGCTAAGCAGTCGCGATCTTCACCGCTTGGCGTAATTTTTTTGGAGGCTTCCATTTCAAATCCTCCAAAAAGAAGGAGAGAGCTAACAAAGATGATGCCTGAAGCACCGTATCTGTTAATTTCCCTTGTCCTACGCCTCTCTCCGATGATTGAAAGATAGCACATAGTTTTAAAATGTCAAGCCAGTTTCGGCAACATACTGTCGAAAATTTCTTTGTCGAGAAATTCCTTCTCAGCCCATTCCTTGACAACATTCTCAAGAACATCGCCAAGGGAGCCGTCAAGAGCCCAACGGGGCGACTTGGATTGAAACCAAGCCTTGATTTCCTCTTCGGGATATCCCTTGTTCGTCATCACTTGACCGATGATATTCCAGACCATGGACGCAGGGCGCTCATAGGAATACATCTTCCATACATTAGGATCATTCCTATCAACCGTAGGGAAAAGGTTAACCATTCGATCAGAAGCATCGAAATGGTTAAGTCTCAGGATCGATAGCAGGCCAGTCAATCTTCATGATAGTTTCCTTTCATTTCACTCGGTTAGAGTTTGACGGCTTGTTTGGCCAGAGCGATTAAATCAACGTCCGCTTTGGCCGCCGCCCACGTCGCCGCCCGCGCCGCCCACGTCTCCCACGTCCTCCCGCGCGCGCCCACCGCGATCGCGGCGGCCTTCGAAGCCATCGACGCCGACTCAGCCGACTCAGCCGAACGGTCAGCCCCGGAGAGCCAACGTTGCGCCCACGCCGCAAAAGCGGGGTCATCATAGACGGCGAGCGCACACAGGATGCCGAAGCAAACCCGCTGCTCCATGCTTACGGAAGGAAGCGGAAGCTCGTGAACAGTAGTTAGACTCTTGCAGCCGACTTTTAATTGTCCTTCCGCAGCACCAACTTCACCCTCTGCAAGCCATAGGCGAGGCGCTAAAAACCCTGCATGAATGGGATTGAGGAGAACCGCTAACTCGGGCGACAGATAGGCATGAATCCAGCCGTCTGAGCAAAGACATACGTTTCTACCCATGGCCTCGTGCGTGATCCCGTCGCCCCATTGCGTGTTGTTCCGGGTCCGCCCGTTTTCGTCCGTGAGCTTATAGAGTATTGTCATTTTTAATTTCCTTTGGCTCCACAATCCGCCAGATTGGCAAGAGACTCGTCAGTGATTTCGATTTCGACGGCTTCAACTTCTGTCTCGCCTCGATCACGTCCATAGAACGTACAACCCTTGTATTTCGAGGAGTTATCAAATGGATGCTTCCTGCCGATCTTATCCCCAAGAAAATTCGCTTGGTCGTGCCGTCCGAAAGCTTCGCAATAATCTGTGATCGTGTTCCCATTTTTTTCACTCCTTCATGTTATAAAAAAGTCCATTCCGTCACAACGTGCCCAATGATCATAGACACTCTGAACATATTCAGGATTGTTCTTAAGACTTTCTGAATATTCTTCTGCTAAATGCTTGTCGAAAAAGGCATAATGTTCATTATGATGGCTCCCAATATTGAGGTCTCCAAAACAACGCTCACAAGAGTATTCTTTATTAACTTGCTCACAACTAAAAAACGGATAATCTCTTTCAGTTTCAATAATAGTATTTTCATTAAGCTTCAGGACTGAAAGATTTCCCATTTGTTCAACGAGATAAACAAGAATATTCCCTTCTGTCTTCGAACGCTCAACGGCATTCTTAAATCCGCCGATGCTGGTAATCGCACCGTTAGGCTGTTCAATGTGCATTTCTCAGATGTCCTTTCTCATGACCTTGCGAAATTTCCAACCACGTTTCTTACATAGATCGATATAGGATTGATTTTCTGCTATCCAAGCGTCCAAATCGATTTCAGAGACAAAATTTTCAAATTTGCACCAACCTGAGTGTTCATCTCATCAGTGTGGTTGGGGTTCAGGTTCGAAGAGGCACATAGAAAGAAAAATTCCAAGTGCCTCTTCGTTGAACAGATAAGTCGAATAAGAATCATATCCTGCATGGGTCTTGCGGACCTTTAGAATTCCATTCGGATGTAGGAAATAGCCGTATCCCATTTTAGGATCGTCTTCGTCAGCGATGAAATGAGCAGGCTGACCTAACTCCTCGTTGAACTTCTTTTGGTCGCCAATATATCGCTCATGTTGGTCTGAGAACCTTGATAACCATTCAGACAGATCACTCATTTTCTTTCCTCTCATCCAAGCAACCTTTTGAAATTACAACACAATCCCATACTTCTTGATCTACACCCCAGACCGCAGAAGGATAAAGCAACTTCACAATATAATGCTCGAATGGCTTTGAAGCATGAACACCACAAACGACGCCAGCAAACTCCGTTCCAACATCGTCAATTCGTCTAATCCAGACAGAATCGCCGTTATGGAACGTTTTCTTACGAAATTCTTCTAAATTTGTCATGTTAAATTTCATCCCTTTTCCAAAGATTTTCAACCCACGGCCAACGTTCTTCTGACTGCTTCTCCTGAACGGCATTGTTAAATGCCCTGCAATAAGCGATGCTCTTGTGCATCGAATTCCATAACGAGTCACTATATCGCCATGCCACACGAGCCCTCGACGCTGGCATTAGAGCGTCAGCCGACATCAAGAGAATTTCCAAATCCTTATCGGCCTCAGGCTGTAATGCCAAAACTGCTTTATTGAAAGTCTGAAGATTGCTCATGATGATTAGCCTCCTCAAAAGCTTCTGACAGAGCCTCATAGTTGCTCATAACAAAGATATATTCAGCCCGAGTAATTCCTGCCAGTTCTGCACCCTGACGAGCATCAAACATATTAATAACACCTGACTCACGAACATCTTCATAAGCCGCAAAATTCTCAATCTGCTTCTGAGTGAACGTCATTTTCTGTTCCTTAGATAAATAATTTTGATAATCCAATGTATGTCTTCAGGAGATTTTTGTCAAGATGATTCCCACAACCCGTACCGAGTTCCTGCAATTTTGCCTCAGAAAATTGGGCGCTCCTGTCATTCAAGTAAACGTTTCAGAAGAGCAAGCTGATGACATCCTAGATCAAGCGATCTATTATTTTCAGGAATGGCATATGGACGGAAATGATACCGTTTATTACAAATATACGATGACTGCTACAGACGTTACTAACGGATATGTTACTCTTCCCTCTTCTATTATTGGCGTGAGGAACATCTTTCCTATCGGACAGGCTATCAACACTAACTCAATGTTTAATATGAGATATCAGTTCGTTCTCAACGACTTATATAATCTGGCTAATGTTTCAATCATCCCTTATTTTATGGTAATGACCCATCTGAGCCTGCTAGAGGAAATGCTAGTCGGACAGAAACCAATTCGATTCTCTCGTCATACGAATACTTTATATCTTGATTTCGATGTTCAAATGGATGCTCCTGCCGGGACTGTTCTGCTCATTCAATGTTATGGAATCATAGACGGCTCTGATTATCCATCTATCTGGGGAGACCGCTGGCTTCAAGATTATACGGTAGCTCTTCTTAAAAAACAATGGGGACAGAATCTCAGAAAATTCAAGGTCGTGCTTCCTTCTGGCATTACAATCGATGGACAGGCTATCTATCAGGAAGCCGTAGCTGAAATTGCGGAATTAGAAGAGAAGATGAAAAATACTTATTCAATTCCTGCATTTGTATACATCGCTTGATCATGAAATATCTTCGAGAAATCTTTGACTCACATTATCCGTATAAAAAAATTCCTGAACCAGAGAAATTTGGTAAAATCAGAATTCATAGATATAATTTTGAAACTCCTAAAAATTCTTACACGGTAGGTATCACTCATTTTCGAAATTTCACAAAGGTAGCTTTTCACGACAAAAAATTTAATTTTGGAATAACTAATTCTGAAGGAAAGCACGCTCATAAGGTCTTTGGAACTGTTAAACATATTATTAAACATCATCTCTCTCAGTATCCAGAAATTAAAACTATAACGTTTTCTGGATCAAAAGAAAGTATAAATGGTGGCAAAGGTCTAAAAGGAACAGATAATTCAAAAAGAACAAGTATTTACGATAAAGCATTAAAACATTATGATATCGATACCTCTGATGAGCCTGAATATCGTGGCTATAGGGTTCACGTCAAATGAAATATCTTCGAGAAATCTTGAAATTTAGATAATATAAATCTGAAATCCTACGAAACAAATCCAAATAAACATTACGATAATTACAGTAATTTCTTTCTTGATAAATTTAAACATCTTCGATATGGTTGCCATTTCATGAATCTATCGTTCCAAATCGATTAGGAATAGACGTATCTACAATAGGACTAGACGTATTCCCAACGGCGTCTGAGCCAGTATCAGGAAGAATGTTCTGAGTGTCGTATTTCTCGATAGTAACCACCCCTCCCTGCTCATTGGTGATGATTTCTCCATTAGAGTCTTCTAGAACTCCGTAGTCGAAGGCGTTCAACGATAGGTTCTTCTGCAACGAATCAATCTCCGGTATTCCTGTATTAAATTGTTCTCCCGAATATTCAAATAGGTCTAGACTCATCTGATAAGTCGGAAGTTCTCCCAACTCATAGAAAAGTTCCTTGTTATTTGTGTAACGAATAACGAAACATTTCTTATTCATTGTAAAATAAATCAGATCACCTTCTTCAGGGCGAGATTTGTTAGTAATAGGCTCAATTTTTCGTTCATATTCCCTACGAGCCATAGAGACTGTGACAGAATCTCTAATCTCAAGCTGAAATTTAGTGAATATGTTGTTCTGGGCTCCATCGAAACCGTCAATTGACTGAACATGAACAATAGTGGGAATGACTGTGGTGTAAGATGACTGATCATCCGCCAGATATAATTGGTCTAAGTTATTGATATTTCTAGGAATATAAAAAACTTCATGACCTTGTTGTGATATTGCTTCCACAATCAAGTCCTGAAGCATTTCTTGTTCAGCCTTGAAAGAATAATTATTGAAGAATGGATTCTTAGAGCTATTATTCAGAATTGGCATTTATGTTCTCTGAGATATTTCATAACCTTATTTAATAAATACCGCTATGCTCGGAGCCCGCTACTTTTATTTCCAATTAATCAGAAAATATGTTGGAATCTTCGGATCAGTTTTCAATAATATAATTATTGAAAGGACAGATTCGGAGGGAAATGTAACTCAACAGATCAACGTTCCTATCACCTACATCGAGAAAGACAAGATGTTAGACCGTATGAAAGCTGATCCTGATATCAACCGTCAGGCAGCGGTTGTTTTGCCTCGTATGTCTTTCTTCCTAGACGGTTATACTTTCGATACGTCTCGTCAGGTTCCCAAGATTAACAGAACGAATATTTCTCAGATTAAGTCTAATGCAACTTTTCAATATTCCCCTGCTCCTTGGGATTTACACTTTTCTCTTTGGGTTTATGTGAAGAATGTAGAAGACGCCACCAAGATAGTAGAACAAATCATTCCATTCTTCAAACCGGATTACACGGTCAGAGCCTTTCTTATTCCCGGAGCAGAAGCAGTCGATATTCCTATTGTTCTGAATGAAATTTCTCATGAGGATAATGACTCA
>Ga0134128_10011975_pt1 | contig 10336 bp, 8 predicted proteins | sample KB31754_FD_96462 | JGI IMG/M metagenome (GOLD analysis project Ga0134128, IMG submission 96462) | Terrestrial soil microbial communities with excess Nitrogen fertilizer from Kellogg Biological Station, Michigan, USA - KB3-175-4 | ecosystem: Environmental > Terrestrial > Soil > Unclassified ...
CGAGCGGCTGCTGGCCGCGGCCAACGAGCTGTTCTACAACGAGGGCGTGCACACGGTCGGCATCGACCGCATCATCGAGCAGGCCGGCGTGGCCAAGGCCTCGCTGTACAACACCTTCGGCAGTAAGGAAGAGCTGGTCCGGGCGTATCTCGAGACCCGCTATGCCAGCGTCACCCAGCGCCTCATGCGGGCCGTGGACCGCTACTCCGCCCCTCGCGAGCGGCTGCTGGCCGTGTTCGAGGGCGAGGGCGAGCTGTTCGCCCAACCCGGCTATCGCGGCTGCGCCTTCGCCCGGGCCAGCGCGGAGTCCCACCCCGGCGACCAGGCCGAACGGGCCGCCGATGACTATCGCCGCTGGGTGCGCGACCTGCTGACCGAACTGGCCGCCCAGGCCGGAGTGCCCGAGCCCGAGGCCCTGGCCCGCCAGTTGCACCTGCTCTACGAGGGCGCCGGCCAGTCAGCCCGGATGGACCACGACCCGGCCGCCGCGGCCGTGGCCCGCGCCGCCGCCGCGACCCTGCTCGACGCCGCCCTGGCCTAGGCCGCCCAGGGGAGCGCCCCGTCACTGGGAGCGGCGGCATCGCCTAGCGGAGCGCCCCCGCCTGGGGGCGGCGCCCTCGCCCAGCGCCCCTCGCCCGGGGGCGGCGCCCCCGCCCAGGGGCGCGCGGCCTCGCCTGGGGTGGCACTCCGCCCGTACCAGCCGTAACACACCACTCGGCAGCCCGCTCAGCCCAGCCAGCCCCGGCAGCCCCATGATGCGGACGCCCGGAATCCGGATTGGGACCTGGCCGCAAAGAGTCCAACGACGTGGTTGTTGCTCTCACGTCGTAAGAGCGACGTGAGAGCAACAACCACGTCGTTCGCGGGGCTTCTCCCAAGATCAATCAGGCAAAGGAAGCGCGCGCTGGGCGGGGAAACGCCGCGTGGGCCGGGGAAGGGCCGCGGGGGGCGGGGGAGGGCCACGCGGCGCGGGGGAGGGGGCTGCGCGGGGGCGCGGGGGGGGCGCCGCGGGAGCCTGGTCGCCGCCGGGTCGCCGGGTCGCCGGGTCGCCGGGTCGCCGGGTCGCCGGGTCGGCGGGTCGGCGGGCCGCCGGGCTGCCGGGCCGCGGGGCCGCGGGGCCGCCAGCCCTCGGAGCAGCCGGCCCATGCGCGAGGTGGTCTCGCATATGCGGATCATCTATCGCATACCCCGCAGACCGGGCTCTAGCATGGCTGATCAGGATTTCCTGCTCGGGCGAAAGAAGGCCTCCCATGCGGGTGCGCGCCGGGTTCCTCGTCATCCCCGTTATGGCCATCGCCACGCTCGTTGGCGGCCTGCCAGCGGGAGCCAGCATCATGCCTAGCCGCCAGGGGGCGACTGCCGTCGGCCCGGTCGGCCCGGTCGGCCCGGTCAGCCCGGTCAGCCCGGCCCGCCGCCTGGTCGACAACGTCTTCAACGGCGCGTCCTGCACCACCCAGCCCGACAGCCCCTCCATCACCAGCGCCTGCGTGGCGGTCGGCTTCTTCGCCGACGGGCCGACGGTCGACGGCCTGATGGAGTCCTCGTTCAACGGCAAGTGGGGCGGCAATATCTTCGGCAGCATTGCCACCGTCACCGAGCCCATCGAGGTCTCGTGCGTCCCCCAGGCGGACAACATCCCGACCTGCGTGGCCGTGGGCGAGCACTACACCAACCCCAGGTACCCGGCCCAGCTGGTCGCGACCGGCGACGCCAACGGATTCAGCCCGGTCGCGTTCCGCAACCCGAAGGGCACCAGGTGGTCGGTGCTCGACGATGTCTCGTGCGCCAGCACGACCTTCTGCATGCTGGTCGGCGGCGCCGGCACCACTCGGCGCACCGCCCATGGTCTGCGCTACATCTCGCACGCCACCGCCTACCGATGGACCGGCAGCGCCATGAGCCGCCTGTCTGTCCCGGCCCCGGCTCATTCCCGCGGCGCCCAACTCGGCGGCGTCAGCTGCGCGAGCGCGACGAGCTGCGTGGCGGTCGGCAACTACACCGGCGCCGGCGGTCGCTCGCTGCCGTACTCGGCCACCTGGACCAGCGGCAGCTGGAAGATCCGTACGGCCAGGAGTATCCGCGGCAAGGGCACCACCACCTTCGAGGCCGTCTCCTGCACCTCCCCGGCGAGCTGCGTCGCGGTCGGCGTGGCGGTCCGGCCCGGCTCCACCGCGTTCGCCGAGCGCTACGCCGCCGGCGCCTGGAGCGTGCTGCGCATCGCGCCCAGGCGCCGGTCGGCGTTCTACAGCGTGTCCTGTCCGGCCGCGTCCGCCTGCGTGGCGGCCGGCCAGTCGGGAACCAGGTCGCTCATCGAGCGGTGGAACGGGACCAGGTGGTTGGCGCAGGCCGTGCCGGTGACGGCCAAGCCCTTGACCACCGACGTGCTGTTCCATGTCTCCTGCGTGACCCCGGCGATCTGCACCGCGGTCGGGGCTCGCCACAACCCGGCCACCCGCTTCACCAACCACACGCTGGCGCTGGGCTGGAATGGCTCGGCCTGGACGGTCCAGAAGACCTTCAACCAGTAGCCACCCGTCAGCCCGCCGTGGCCAGCGGGATCTCGCAGCTGTCGGAGTAGCCCTGCGACGTTATCCCGTGCGCCGTGTTGACCCTGGTGGCCAGGTTGGCGAAGCCGATGAACACGGTCAGCTCCACCAGCGCCGCCGGGCCGAGCCGCTCCAGCAGGCTGGCCGACAGCTCGTCGGTGACGGTCGTCGGCGTGCTGGTCATGGCCTCGGTGTACTCCAGCACGTCGCGTTCCAGCGGCGTGAACACCGCCGAGTCGCGCCAGCGGGGGACCTGGCTGGCCTTGGCCAGGTCCAGGTTGTGGTTCAGGGCCAGGAAGTAGTTGACGTCCAGGCACCAGCTGCAGCCCACCTGGGCCGCGACGGCCATGTGCGCGAACGTCTTGAGGCTCACGTCGGCCGCGTCCCACGTGCCCACCGCGGCCGAGAACGCCTGGCTGGACTCGGCCACCGCGGGGTTGTTGTAGGTCACTTCGACGGGCTCGGGTACGGTGCCGAGCTGCCTGATCAGGTTGTCCCTCAGCTCGGCGGGGAGCTCGGCCTTGGGAACGCGTATCGCCATGGGTGTCCTCCCTGGAAGTGTTACCTGCCGGACATGAAGACACCGCTCGCCCCGCGCGCGTGACAGCCCCCGCCGGGCCGGGCCGGCTACCAGAACCAGGCAGTCATCCCGGCAGTAAACCGGGCGGGCCTGTCAGATCGCTGTCAGAACCGGTCGGCGGTCGAGTAGGTTATGCACCGGTTATGAGGGATGACGAACGGCTGGTTCTGCTCGCGTGGCCGCGCAGCGGAAGCTCGAGCCTGTGGCAGATCATGCAGGCACACCCGGGCCTGCACCTGATGGCCGACGAGCCATTCAACGAGAACTTCACCGAGTGGTCACCCGGCAACCCGGACTACCTGGCCCGGGTCCGCGACGTCGAGTCGCTCGACCGGGTGCTGGAAGAGCTGTTCGCGAGCTACCGCGGCATCAAGGTGCTCAGCTATCAGCTCGACGAGGACCAGTTGACCCACCTTGTCGAGCGGCGCGATCTGCGGATCATCTTCATTAGCCGGCGCAACCTATTGCAGACGGCGGTGTCCGACCGGATCGCGAAGCAGACCAGGGTGTATAACCGCTGGGACGTCCGGGAGCACGAGCCGTTGGAACGCCGGTATGCCTCCCTGGCTCCGCTCGACCTGCATGACCTGCGCGGGTACGTGCAGGAGCTGGCCTCGCACCTGGCCTGGGTCGACTCCCTGCTCAGCCGGCGCGGTGACGGTGGCACGCTGCGGCTGAGCTATGAGGAGCTCTACTTCGCGACCCCCGATGAGCAGCGGGCCCAGCTTTCCGCCCTGTGGTCGTTCCTCGGGATGGCGCCGCTGAGCTCGCCGGAGGTCGACTACTACCTCAGCCCTCAGACCGCCAAGCTGGGAGGAAGCGGCACCTACGGCCGACTCCCGAACCTGGCCCAGATCGATGCCGAGCTCGGCGCGGATGACACGGGCTGGCTGTTTCCCCTGGCGCCGTAGCGGCTACTCGCCGGCCAGGGGTCGCTGGAACTGCCAGATGACCAGTGACGGGCGGCACCCCCGACCGCCTGTGCCGCGGACGGCAGGTAGTCCATCAGCGACCACGGCCAGTCCGGCCAGTCGCCGATCCCGACCGCGGGCGCGGGCGGCGGTCCAGCCGGCTGTCCGTCCGGGTCCGTCCGGCGGTCCGTCCGGCGCCGGCGGAAGCAGGCTCCGGCCGCCGCGCGGCGCTCTTGACTGGCCGGGGCCGTGCGGTCACGCTGGCGGCGGAGAGAGGCTCACCTGTACCCGGTACCTCTTGGAGGTGGCCACATGACGACTTCGGTGGGGCAGGAAGAGATCCAGCTTCCGGACGGGCGCGTGACGCTGGCCGACCCGGGCCAGGCCGGGAACCCGCGCTACACCAACGGGGACCTGGCTCCGTTACCGATCGAGCGGCGAACCTGGAACACCTACAACTACTCGGCGCTGTGGGTGGGAATGTCCCACAACATTCCCAGCTACCTGCTGGCCTCCGGCCTGGTGGCGCTGGGCATGAACTGGGTCCAGGCGGTGCTGACCATCGCGCTCGGCAACATCATCGTGCTCGTCCCGATGCTGCTGAACAGCCACGCGGGCACCAAGTACGGGATTCCGTTCCCGGTGTTCGCGCGGGCGCCGTTCGGGCTGCGCGGGGCCAACCTGGCCGCGATGCTCCGGGCCGTGATCGCCTGCGGCTGGTTCGGTATCCAGACCTGGATCGGCGGCGAGGCCATCTACACCCTGGCCGGAGCCATCATCGGCCACAGCTGGACCGGCGCGGCGACACTGGGCGGGTATCCCTGGACCCAGTGGCTGTCGTTCGCGATCTTCTGGGTCCTGGAGATGGCCATCATCGTGCGCGGGATGGACACCCTGCGCCGGTTCGAGAACTGGGCCGCTCCGTTCGTCCTGGTCGTGGCCGTCGCCCTGCTCATCTTCATGGCCGACAAGGCCCACGGCTTCGGCGGCATCCTCTCGCAGCCGTCCCAGCTCGGCTGGGGGAGCCGGTTCTGGCCGGTGTTCTTCCCCTCGCTGATGGCCATGATCGCGTTCTGGTCGACGCTGTCGCTCAACATGCCCGACTTCACGCGGTTCGGCCGCAGCCAGCGTCAGCAGGTGATCGGCCAGGTGCTCGGGCTGCCGACCACGATGACGTTCTTCGCGCTGCTGGCCGTCTTCATCACCGCCGCGTCGCAGAAGGTCTACGGCGCGCCGATCTGGGACCCGATCCAGCTCTCGGGTAAGTTCCACAGCCCCGTCGTCATCGGCCTGGCCCTGTTCACGGTCGTGGTGGCGACCCTGTCGGTCAACGTGGCCGCTAACACCGTGAGCCCGTCCTACGACTTCTCCAACCTGGCTCCGCGGTTCATCAGCTTCCGCACCGGCGGCCTGATCACCGGGGTCGTCGGCATCGCCATCCAGCCGTGGCGGCTGCTGGCCAACCCGCACATCTACATCTTCACCTGGCTCGGGTTCTACGGCGGCCTGCTGGGCGCCATCGCCGGCGTGCTGATCGCGGACTACTGGGTGATGCGGCGGACCCGGCTGCGCCTGGCCGACCTGTACCGGCCCGAAGGCAGCTACTGGTACCGCGGCGGCTGGAACTGGCGGGCCGTGATCGCGTTCGGCGCCGGCGCGCTGCTCGCCGTCGGCGGGGCCTACTCAACACCCGGCAACGGCCCCTTCCCCCGGCACGGGCTGATCCCGCCGCTCCAGCCGCTCTACGACTACAGCTGGGTGGTCGGGCTGGCCGTCGCGCTGATCTTGTACGCGGCCCTGTCCACGCTCTCCCCGAGTGGCCAGCTGCGCCACGCGGCCGAGCCGTCGGCCAAGCCCGCGTAGTGGAGATCGCGGACATCTCCCGGCTCGCGGCGGCCCTGGCGGGCGTACGTCAGACGGTGGCGGACGGGCGGGCCCAGTGGCGCTACCACGGCCGGCTGGTGGCCCGCCAGCTCGACGACGCCCATGTGGTGATCCGGGCCGACTTCGATTACCGCGACGCCATGCTGCGACAATTTCCCCGCACCTTCAGCGTGCCCGACCGGTACCTCAAGCACATGATGGTGGTCGCTGACCTCGCCGGCGGTGACGCCGAGGCCATCGCCGACGCCCTCGAGGCAGCATGGGAGCTTCAAAGGAGCGCCGGCTGACGACGTCGGGCGGCGGGGCCACCGGAAACCGCCACCCGAAACCGCCACCGGCAAGGAGCAGTTCATGATCACCCGGGTAGAGGTGTTCAGCTACCGCGTTCGGTACGAGCACGGCACCTACGTCATGTCCCAGGGGCGCGAGGCGACCCATGAGATCGGCACGCTGGTCCGGATCGTCGCCTCGGGCGGCGCCTCCGACGCCGTCGAGGGCTGGGGCGAGATCACCCCGCTCGGCGGCACGTATCTCCCCACCTACGCCGGCAGCATCCGGGCCGCGCTGCAGACGCTCGGTGAGGCGCTGCTGGGCCAGGATCCGACCAACATCGGCGCCATCGGCCGCGTGATGGACATGACGCTGATGGGGCACGGTTACGCCAAGAGCGCCCTGGAGATGGCCTGCTGGGACATCTTCGGCAAGGTCGTCGGCAGGCCGCTGACCGACCTGATCGGCGGCCGGCTGAACGACGACTTCCCGCTCTACGAGGCGGTGCCCCTGGGTCCGCCCGCCCAGATGGCCGAGTTCGTGCGGGCGCGCGGCGAGGCCGGCATCAACCGGTTCCAGCTCAAAGTCGGCGGCGATCCCGCCGACGACATCGCGCGGGTGGTAGCGGCCAGGGCCGCTGCCCCGGAGGACGCCGTCATCGTCGCCGACGCCAACGGCGCGTGGCAGCTCCTGCAGGCGCGGCGTGCCATCCGGGGCCTGGAGGGCCTGGACGTACTGGTCGAGCAGCCGTGCCGGGAGACCGCCGAGTGTGCCCTGGCTCTTCGCGGATCAACCTTGCCGATGGTGCTGGACGAGAGCGTCGTCACCGTCGCTGACCTGTTGGCGGCCAGGGACGCGGGTGCGCTGGCCGTGAACCTCAAGGTGAGCCGGGTCGGCGGCCTGGCCCGCACGGTGCGGCTGCGCGATCTGGCCCAGGAGCTCGGCGTGTGCGTGTCGCTCGAGGACATGTGGGGCGGCGACGTCATCACGGCGGCGGTCAGCCACCTGGCCGCCAGCACCAGCCCTGAGCACCTCATGAACGTGTCGTTCTTCAACGACTGGACCGATGGCCACGTGGCCGGGCACGAGCCGCGCTCGAGCAAGGGCCGCGGCCGGGCGCCCTCGGCGCCCGGCCTGGGCATCGAGGTCGATGCCGCCCGGCTGGGCGAGCCGATCTTCGTGGCGGGCCGATGATGCCGGGAGCTTCGCGGAAGTACCGCTTGGTGCGCTCGGGGTTGTCCGCGCGGTACACATAGCCCAGCTGTTCAAGCGGATCCTTGAATGCCTCGATGGGCTCGAAGGCGGCTACCGAGATCTGCACATCGATGAGCGGCTTGGCGGCCAGGCCGGCCACCGCGGCTGAGCCGATGTGATCAATCCGCAGCGCCACCGCGCCCAGCGCCACCGCGCCCAGCGCCGCCCGCAACGTTGGCCCTAGCTCGCCGAACAGCACCGGCCAGGCAGGGCCGTAGTCGACGACCTCGATCCTCCGGCCCGAAGTACCCGGCCCATCGCCTCCACATTCCCGGCCACTCATGATCGCGGAAGTCCGTCAGGGCTATGCGCTGACGGACTTCCGCGCTAGTGCGGGGCCCGCCGGGTTAGGGCGTGAGGGCTATGGCGACGGGGTGGGTGCCGACCTTGACCGCCTTCAGGGCGGTGTTGGTGGAGGTGCGGATGGGGGTCACCGTGCCCGAGGCGTAGTTGGCGACGTAGGCGGTCTTGCCGTTGGGGGTGATCACGATGGCGGTGCCGGGTCCTCGCCCGACCGTGATGGCCTTGAGCGCGGTACCGGTGGCGGTCTGGATCGGGGTGACCTTGCTCATCGGGTACTGGCGGCTGGAGGCGGCGGTGACGTAAGCGGTCTTGCCGTTGGGCGTGATCGCGATCTGGGCCGCATAGGTCCCGATCCCGATGTTCTTGCCGGGCTTATCGGTGGAGGTGCTGAACGGGGTCACGTAGAGGTTGTCGTTGTTGGCGACGTAGGCGGTCTGGCCGTCCGGGCTGATCACGATGTCATCGGGCCCGGTCCCCGTCCTGATCGTCGTCCGGATCGTGTTCGTGGCCGTGTCGATGGCCAGCAAGACCGGGACCTCACGGGGCTTGAGCTGGAAGGTGGCCACGTAAACGGTCTTGCCATCCGGGGTGATCGCGATGGCACCGGGCACGTACCCGGCGGGGATGGGCTTGAGCGTCGTGTTGGTGGCGGTGCGGATCGGGACTACTGTGCAGCCGGAGCCGCACGTGTTCCCGGCGCCGCTGGCAACGACGTAGGCGGTCTTGCCGTTGGGGGTGATCGCGATCGCGGCGGGTCCGGCGCCGACCTTGATCGGCTTGAGCGCGGTGTTGGTGGCGGTGCGGATCGGGGTCACCGTGCCCGACAGGCCATTGGCGATGTAGGCGGTCTTGCCGTTGGGCGTGATCGCGATCGCGTCCGGGTTGGTGCCGACCTTGATCGGCTTGAGGGCGGTGTTGGTGGCGGTGCGGATCGGGGTCACCGTGCCGGAGCCGCGGTTGACGACGTAGGCGGTCTTGCCGTTGGGCGTGATGGCGATGGCGTCGGGCGCGGCGCCGACCTTGATGGGCCTGAGGGCTTTGTTAGTCGCGGTGCGGATCGGGGTCACCGTGCGCGAGCCGCTATTGACGACGTAGGCGGTCACCGGGACGGCCCTGGCGGCCCGGGCGGGTCCCCGCGCGGCGACGCCGGCCGCGGCCACGCCGACTCCGGCCAGCCCGGATACGGCCAGCCCGGATACGGCGATTCCTGCCACCGCGGCGCTGAGCCTGCGCGCGAGACGTCCGTGCATGGGCAGCCACCCCTCTCTCCGGCCGGATCTGAGGTCAGGCCGGGCCACAAACCAGGCGCCGAGTGCGACGCCCGCGGTCCTCCATTCTTAGGCTGCCCGGGCCGGGAATGCCACCAGCCACGGCCGCCCGGCCCGTTTATAGGAGTGCTGGCCAGGGGCCTGCCGTGGCACAATGCCTGCTCGTGAAGAAAGCGGACATAACGCCCGAGCTTGTCTCGCGGCTGATCGCGACCCAGTTCCCGCAGTGGGCTGAGCTGCCCGTCCGTCCGGTCGACGCCGATGGCTGGGACAACGCCACGTTCCGCCTCGGCGAGCGCATGTCGGTCCGGCTGCCCAGCTCGCCGGCCTACGCCGAGCAGGCCGGCAAGGAGCACCGCTGGCTGCCGGTCCTGGCCCCGCAGCTCCCGCTGCCGATCCCCGAGCCCCTGGCCCTGGGCGAGCCGGGCTGCGGCTTCCCGCGCCCGTGGTCGGTGAACCGGTGGATCGACGGCCAGACGGCGGAGGCCGGGACGGTGGCCAGCCTGCCCGAGTTCGCCGCTGACCTGGCCGGCTTCCTCGCTGCCCTGTACCAGGTGGACCCGTCGGGCGGCCCCGGGCCGGGCCAGCACAACTTCTTCCGCGGCGGGCCGCCGGCCTACTACGACGCGGAGACGAGGGAGGCGCTGGCCGCGCTGGACGGTCACATCGACACCGTCCTGGCGGCCGAGGTCTGGGCGGCCGCGCTGGCCTCCCGGTGGGACGGCCCGCCGGTGTGGTTCCACGGCGATGCCCAGCCCGGCAACTTGCTCCTGGACCCCGCCGGCCGGCTGAGCGCGGTCATCGACTTCGGCACGTCGGGGATCGGCGATCCGGCCTGCGACACGACGATCGCGTGGACGTTCTTCTCCGGCGAGAGCCGGCGCGTGTTCAAGGAGCGGCTGCCGGTTGATGAGGCGACGTGGACGCGGGGCCGCGGCTGGGCGATCTGGAAGGCGATGATCGTGCTGGTCCCCGCACTGGACACCGACCCCGCCGACGCCGAGTTCACGAAGGGCGTCGTCGCCAGCATCCTCGCCGACCACAACGACGGCAGGTAGCCCCGTCAGCCGGGCGCTGGGGCCGCCGTAATCGTGGTTCCCGCGCCACCGGACAAGATGGCGGCTACGTCGCCCAGCGCGCCGATCGTGGCCGGGTGCCCGGTGGCCCGGGCGAACCGCGCGCAGGCGGCGATCTTGGGTCCCATGGACCCGGCCGGGAAGCTGAGGCCATCCAGCGCGGCAGCGTCGATGGTCCGGATCGGCGTGGCGCCGGGGGCGCCGAAGTCCCGCATCACGGCGGGCACGTCGGTCAGCACGAGCA
>Ga0134128_10011979_pt1 | contig 10334 bp, 7 predicted proteins | sample KB31754_FD_96462 | JGI IMG/M metagenome (GOLD analysis project Ga0134128, IMG submission 96462) | Terrestrial soil microbial communities with excess Nitrogen fertilizer from Kellogg Biological Station, Michigan, USA - KB3-175-4 | ecosystem: Environmental > Terrestrial > Soil > Unclassified ...
AAGTCTATTCTTTCTTTATTACAAAATTTTTCAGCGAGTGCATACATATGATTGGTAAAGTTGCTCACAAAAACTGCTGCTACATGATAATTAAGCCTCGCGGTATCATTCGCTTCTGTAACATTATTCGAAAGGGTTTTGGCGAAGCCAAGAATTCGATGCAAAGTTTCTTTACTATTGCCATCGACTAAAAAGGGAATTTCCGGAAGGTGCTCATTTAGTCTGGATAATGTTTGTAATGGGTAGAGTACCCCGAAGGTTGCTGATACTCCTTTCAATGCCCCAATTGAAACGGAGCCCGCGGTATGAACGATCAACTTATTTTTTAAACCCGTTATTTTTTGCAGATTTTCTAAGGTGGCGTCATTCAGCGCGATAATATATATATCAGCCTCGGCAAAACATTCCTCCGTAAGGGAAATGAAATTCGCCTTGTAAACGTCGGCAAGCTGTTTTGCATGGGCGATATTTCTGCTTGCGACCTGCACAATTTCATGACCTGCCTTATTGATAACTGCACACAATACAGTGGCGGTATTTCCGGACCCAACCATTACAACCTTCATCTTAATGTTTTGTTTCTATCGAATGGTCAGGCGATCATCAGTCATCACGCTTAACGCACATCAACAGAAGTGGTTAACTTATTAATGTTAAAATTATTCCTTTTATCCGGGAATAGTCTGAAACTTGGTGGTTGTTTTTAATGAGGGTAAGGCGAAGATAAACAAGCGAATTAATAAAACAATTTTTGTAATAAACTTTTGATTTTTAATTTTTAAACTAATATTGCAACACACGAATGAGTATTTTATTTGGATATATTCAATAGGGAAAACCCCTGTAGAAAGGTAAATTAAGATTGTTATGGCAAAAAATTTATTGATTGTCGAGTCGCCTGCAAAAGCGAAAACGATTGAGAAAATTCTTGGAAGTGATTTCGAGGTAAGGAGTTGTTATGGACATATTCGCGACCTGGAAAAGGATGATATGGGAATTGATATTAAAAACAACTTCGCTCCAAGATATAAAGTCCCCGACGATAAGGCCAAAGTGGTTAAAGATTTAAAACAAATGGCGAAGAAAGCCGACACCGTATGGCTGGCATCGGATGAGGACCGCGAAGGCGAAAGCATTAGTTGGCATCTTGCAGAAGTTTTGGGTCTTGATGTAAATACTACTAAAAGAATTGTATTTCATGAAATTACAAAGCCGGCAATCACGAGGGCCGTCGAAAATCCAAGATTGATCGACATGAATCTTGTAAACTCGCAACAGGCGAGGAGAGTGCTGGACAGGCTGGTAGGCTTTGAGCTATCACCCGTTTTGTGGAGAAAAATAGGAATGAAAGGTGGGTTGAGCGCGGGCAGGGTTCAAAGTGTGGCCGTAAAGCTGATCGCAGAACGCGAGCGTGAGATCAATCAATTTACGTCAACCAATAGTTTTAAAATTGAAGCTTTGCTGGCGGCGACAGATCCGTCTGGAAAAAGAATTTCATTCAAAGCAGAGGACGGTGGCGCAAGGACAATTGAAGCCGCCGAAAAGTTTTTAGAACAATGCCGGGAGGCGGTTTATTCTGTAAAAGATGTGGTAGTAAAACCGGGTAAACGCACTTCTGCCGCGCCCTTTACAACTTCAACACTTCAACAGGAAGCCAGCCGTAAATTAGGATATGGCGTAAGCAAAACCATGTTGCTCGCTCAAAAGCTATATGAAAGTGGGAAGATCACTTATATGCGTACTGACAGCGTGAACCTGAGCGCGACTGCCAAAGAGCAAATCGAAGCTGAAATCAGGAAAAATTATGGTGATAAATACCTGCAGCTACGTAATTATAAAAACAAAAATGAGAGCGCCCAGGAAGCCCATGAAGCGATCCGCCCCACGGATATGAGCGCAAAAGAAATTCATGATCCAGAGACTTCGAGGCTTTATGACCTGATCTGGAAACGCACGATCGCCAGCCAGATGAGCGACGCGGTACTTGAAAAGACGACTGCAAAAATTAAGATTAGTAAGGTGGACGATGAACTTACTGCGTCAGGCGAAGTATTAAAGTTCGACGGTTTTCTCAAGATTTATAACGAAGGCAATGATGATGACGAAACCGAAGGATCTGCGTTTGGAAGTGAAAGCAGGCTGCCGCCTTTGGCTGTCGGACAACAACTCGATTTCGAAGAAATGTCGGCGACGGAAAGATTTACCCGGCATGCACCGCGATACACAGAGGCATCTTTGGTTAAAAAATTAGAAGAACTTGGCATTGGCAGACCCAGCACTTATGCGCCCACGATCAGCACGATTGTAAAAAGAAGTTATGTGGAGAAAAGAGACAAAGAAGGCGTTCGTCGTAATATAAGAATCGTAAAGCTGACAAAAGATAACCGTATTGAAAAGAAGACTACGCATGAGATAACCGGCGCTGAAAAAGCCAAGCTTTTTCCGACAGACCTCGGCCTGGTGGTAACGGATTTTCTGAATTTGCATTTTGATAAAGTGATGGATTATTCATTCACCGCCAATATTGAGGAAGAATTTGACAAGATCGCTGAAGGAAAAGAGCAATGGAGTTCAATGGTGGGTGCGTTTTACAAACCATTTCATGAATCAGTTGAACATACGCTGGAAAATGCCGAACGTGCAAAAGGGGAACGCGAATTGGGAACCGATCCGGCAACTGGCAAACCTGTGTTTGCCCGTATGGGCAGGTATGGGCCAATGGTACAAATTGGCGTTCAGAGCGATGACGAAAAACCGCGTTTTGCGAAGTTAAAAGCTACGCAAAGCATTGAGACCATCTCGATGGATGAAGCAATGGATCTCTTTAAATTACCGCTTACAGTCGGTGAACACGAAGGCCAGGAAGTTTCCATAAATATTGGAAGATTTGGCCCGTATGTAAAATTCGGAGAGCAGTTTGTTTCCATACCAAAAGGTGAAGAGCCAACCTCCGTCGATCTTCAACGGGCTATCGAAATCATAAACATGAAAAAGATTGAGGATGCCCCCATTGGCTTTTATGATGAAAAACCGATCACAAAAGGTAAAGGACGTTTTGGGCCATTTATCAAATGGAACGATCTATTCATCAATGTCCCAAGAGCGTATAATTTTGATATGCTTTCACAGAATGATTGCAATGAATTAATCGAAAAAAAGATAGAGAAAGAAGCCAACCGTTTTATAAAACAATGGCCCGCGGAAAAGATTGCCATTGAGAATGGAAGATGGGGACCTTTCATTCGTCATGGCAAAAAGATGCTGAAATTAAGTGGCAAACAGGGTGGTGGCAAATATTCTGCAGAGGAACTGGCAGATGTTGAATTGGACGACGTTAAAAAAATGATCTTGCAACAGGATCCTAAAGCATTTGATAAAAAAACGGGTGCGAAAAAAGGAGCCGCGAAAAAGACTGCTCCGAAAAAAAACGCCGCCCAAAAAACGGCGTCTAAAAAAGCTGCTCCAAAAAAATCTTAAAATATAATTATCCCGTTCTTTTGTTGAGGTACAATCGAAATCACATGAATCCCAAATAGGCAAGACATGCACATGAGCTTCCTACGTCATAAATATTTCAAATTCCGTGATTTTTTAATATACTTTAGATAAGCTAAAATATTGATTTTAAGAATATAGCAGAAAACCTAAACTTTTCTATCTTTACATTATTAAACAATGATTCGCTAAGTCTTCATGCTTGAAAACAACGAAATATCTGCACTCTTTCATCTTATTGATGACCCCGATGAAGAAGTATTCAGCACCGTTACCGAACGCATCATTTCCCATGGACGCGCAATTATTCCGAATCTTGAATACTTGTGGGAAAATAGCGTCGACGTTAATGTGCAGGAAAGAATCGAGCTGATTATCCATAAGCTGCATGTTCATGATCTGACGGAAGATTTTATTGATTGGAAAAATGGCTCCTGCGAACTTTTACAAGGCGCGTTATTGGTTTCTCAATATGCCTATCCTGAAATGCTTGCCAGCACTACGTTACAGGAAATGGAAAAAATACGGAGAAATATTTGGCTCGAGCTCAATAGTTATCTCACACCGTTGGAACAGGTGAATGTGATCTCAGGAATTTTATATAGTTACTATAAATTGAAAGGAAACGAAGTAAGCTATGACCTTTGCGACGATTTTATCCTGACAAAACTCATCGAAAATAAAAGAGGCAATGCCATCACAAACGGTATATTATACTTAGTCCTTTGTGAAATGCTTGACATTCCGATCAAAGCGATAAATATTCCCCGGCAATTTATTCTTGGATATTTCGATTCGGATTATAATTTCCCTAATCCTTCAAAACAAAAAAGCGAAAAAATAAATTTTTACATTGACCCGCTGAATGGACAGGTTTATTCTCATAAGGATGTAGAAGATTATTTTAAGCGGATTTCCGTTCCTCCTACAGCTTCATATTATCGGCCACTTAATAATAAGAAGATCATTCAACATCTGCTGACCGAATTCAGCAAATGCTTTATTGATGCAGGCAATCAGTATAAAAAAATTGATCTGCTTGTTTTATCAAAATTGTTGGACGATTAAATCGCGGATGCGATAGCGCTGCTTTTCCTGTTTATAAAAAATCAAGTTCCTACATGTATTATCATTCGCCCGTCGGCTTAGTCAAAATAGTCATCAGCGATGGTTTTGTCAATGAAATTATTTTTTCAGATCAGGTTGACGAAATTAGTTTGAATGATAAGGAGGAGCCAAAAACTGCAATCGATGAGGCGGTTTTCAAAAATTGTTCCGTTCAATTTGATGAATATTTTTCAGGCAAAAGAATGGTTTTCGAACTTCCGTTGCAACAAACCGGAACGCCATTTCAACAAAGCGTTTGGAATGAATTGATGAAAATTCCATTTGGAAAGACGATAAGCTATTTTCAGCTTTCACAACGAATAGGAAATGTAAAATCCATAAGAGCAGTCGGTACTGCTAATGGAAGAAATAATCTTTCGATTGTTGTTCCATGTCACCGCGTGATCGGCGCCGATGGCTCGTTAACAGGCTACGCGGGCGGCTTGTGGCGAAAACAGTGGCTATTGGAGCATGAAAATAAAACGGCTAACGGGCTTCAGCTTTTATTTTGAAAATTTAAATTAACCTGACATTTAGTTATATCATTACGATTAAAAAATGAGTAAAACTATATTTTGGCTTGTTAGGCATTCAATATCGCCTCAACATTTTGATGCATAAATATTCTGAAATTTATCCACAATAAGCATACATTTTTACGGGGCAGTTCATATAATTTCTGCGATATTTCCTTAATTGAATTAATAAATTTATAGCTTTAGATTGTTTTTAAATTTCCGGGAAATCAGAATTATCAGTCATTCATAACAGAATTTAAGATTTAATAAGTCAACAAATGGACCATCATCATCACGAAGAAGAGCATTTGGAAAGCTCGGACCTGTTGCGGGATGTCGTAATAGGCATGAGCGATGGCCTTACCGTACCTTTTGCTCTGGCGGCGGGGCTTTCAGGAGCAGTGGCCAACAGTTCAATCATTGTTATCGCGGGAATTGCGGAAATCGTAGCTGGCAGTATTGCGATGGGGCTGGGCGGATATCTTGCGGGCAAAACGGAACTCGATCACTATTCGAGCGAACTAAAAAGAGAGTTTGAAGAAGTGGAAAGAGTTCCGGAAATAGAAAAGAATGAGGTGAAAGAATTTTTCGAAAACATCGGGCTCAGCCAAGAACTTCAGCTTAAAGCAACTGAAGAGATTTCAAAAGACAAAAAACAATGGGTTGATTTTATGATGAAATTTGAATTGGGGCTCGACAAGCCTGACCCGAAAAGAGCAACAAAAAGTGCATTAAATATTGGAATTTCATACGCCGTCGGCGGTATTATTCCCCTAAGTCCTTATTTCTTTCTTGCAGACTCAAAAGAAGCATTAAAATTTTCTGTAATTGCTACTTTGATTTGCCTTTTTGTCTTCGGATATTTTAAAAGTAAAATTACGGGTGTTCCGGTTTTGTCGGGAGCGCTTAAAGTCATGTTCATTGGCGCGCTGGCAGCCGCAGCTGCATATGGTGTGGCTATGCTTTTAAATTAACCTTCTATATACATGAAAAAAATTGCTTCTTAGTGTGGTAAGAATGTTAGGCAGCCTCGAATAAATACGAGTGTGCTTTTACGATTTTTTGAGCAACTATACTCTATTTTGGCGAAAAGGTAATATGTATTGGTTATCATCGTTTTATATTTGCTAAACCCCGTTGCTAACCTATTCTTTTTGAAAATCAATGAAATACTTTTTTTCTAAACACACCCTATTCCCAGACAACGGAAATAATTAATTATTCTTTAATCATTTGTCTTGCAACGCCCAACGCGCTTGTAGAGAAATGATTATATCAAATTCTTAATGGATCATCAGTTTTTGAATTTTGGACAAATCCCTTCATTTCTATGAAGGGGTTATTTTTTTATAATACTACCGGTCATAGGTATTCGATTTTCATCGAAAAGAGACGTTTCTATTCGGTTGAAATATTGTGCTTGGCATCATTGGAAATGTTTTTGATCGTCCAGGTAATCTTTTTTTCAAATGGATGTTGGCGAACCATACAGTTTTGTTTAGCACAAATTTTACAGGAATATTCTCTGCATCCGTCAGAGTGAACAAACAGTTCAACCGAACTTCCAAACTCATTTTTTATCAACGCTGCAAGCGCATCTATTTCTGCGTGCGCTTCATTTACATTTAAATACCATGGGACCGTGAGGTGGCAATCGCAGTGAAGCCTGCTGCCGTATTTGATGATCCGCAGGTTGTGAAGGTCAATCCAGTTTTCTACACGGTTGTTGTTCAAAAGTGCAACGATATTATTCAGCAATTTTGTGTCCGCCTCATCCATTATACCGGCTATGGATGTACGCAAAATCTTATATCCTGTGAAAATAATAATGAAGGCCACTATGCTGGCGATAATACTATCAAGAAAAACAAGTTTGGTATAATATATAAGAAAGAGGCCGGCGACGATAGCAATTGTTGAATAGGTGTCTGTCCTCAGATGTTTTCCACCAGCGATCAATTGCAGCGACTGGTTTTTTTTACCTGTGTTTAAGCAAATTGTTCCGGCAACGTAGTTGATAACGGCAGTAATACTTATTAACAAAATTCCGAAATCAAGCTTGGCAATTTCGCGTGGATACATAAAATTTTCAACGGCCTTATAGATAATAATAAATCCGGCGATCACGATAAGCGTTCCTTCGATGGCAGCAGAAATAAATTCAACCTTTCCGTGGCCATAAGGGTGTTCTGCATCTTTGGGTTTTGCAGAAAGAGTGAGGCTGTAAATTCCGATAAAACCCGCTACCACATTGACAATGCTCTCCAGCGCATCCGTCAATATGGCTAAAGAGCCGGTGAGAAACCATGCGATAATTTTGACAATGAATAATATGATTGCAATGACGGTAATTACTCTCTGCAGCCTTATATTTTCTTTAGATGCGATCACTTTCCTGGTTTAATAAAAAAAAGCAAAGTAAGGAAATCCTTTTGAACTGTTGATTTTCTGAAAGGTCCAGGCATTCTTTTTTTATCGTTAATTAACGTACATTTCGGCCCTTAAAAATTGTGCCATCAGTAGCAATTTGAACAAATAACGGCGATTCAATTTATTCATATCAGGTTTTTACCATCCACCATTTTTTTTGCCAGATACAAAACCGAACCTTTAAATTTGCGGTATGCGTAAAACGCTTAATATATTAGCGAGTTCTGTCCGCCTGACTATGCAGGAGCTTAGGGTGAATAAACTGCGCACTTCATTATCTCTTATAGGTATTTCATTTGGTATTTTTTGTATCATCGGTGTACTGGCAACAGTAAACAGCCTCGAAATGAATATCCAAAATCAGATAAAAAGCCTTGGTACCAACACCATCTACATCGACAAATGGGATTATAATGGCGGCCCGGATTATCCATGGTGGAAGTTTGTAAATCGTCCTGAGCCAAAATTTGAAGAAATCAATTTTATTAAAGAGAGAAGTCAATTGACCAGCAACGTTGCTTTTGAATTAGATGCGCGCGTTAACGTCGAATATGATAATTATGCATTGCAGGGAGTAAATATTTCGGGACTTACAGAAGAAGCAAATGACATTCAACCGCTAACCATGGGTTTCGGCCGTTACATTTCAGGCAATGAATTTTCTTCGGGAAGCCCCGTGGCGATCATTGGATACACAAATGCTGAGAACCTTTTTGGCAGCGCTTCTTTAGCTATCGGAAAGGAAATAAAAATCCAGGATAAAAAAGCAACTATCATTGGAGTTATCAAAAAGATGGGGACGACTATGATCGGCCAGGATTATGACCAATCGATAATAATTTCATATCGCTTTGCAAGGCAAATTGTAAATGAGGATCAAAGCAGCCCGAAAATAATAGTACAGGGGAAGGAGAATATCACTTCCGAAGCGCTTGCCGATGAACTGGAAGGTGTTATGCGCTCCATCAGGAAGCTTAGTCCAACGCAGGCAGACAATTTTACTTTAAATCAAATTTCCAGTTTTAGTGAAAAAGTGAGCTCTCTCTTTTCCAACATCAATCTTGGAGGGTGGGCAATTGGATTATTGAGCCTCGTGGTTGGCGCCTTTGGTATCGCCAATATTATGTTTGTGACGGTGAAAGAGCGTACGCCGATGATTGGCTTGAAAAAAGCAATCGGCGCCAAAAGAAGAAGCATTCTTTCAGAATTTCTCCTGGAAGCCGCCATCATCTGTGTTATGGGAGGACTAATGGGATTAATCCTCGTATTTATACTGACCCTTATACTGACCAATATTTTCAATTTTCCCGTCTATATTTCGCCCAATATTTTGACACTCGCAATTTCCATTTGCATCGGTATTGGGATCATGGCGGGCATCATTCCAGCTTACATTGCGTCCCGCCTGGATGCCGTGGTAGCCATCCGGTCTAAATAATCTTTCTGATAAGTCAAAATATAGAAAATCGATTTTTAACTTTGCGACCTATGATCACAATTCTCGCTATAGAATCTTCCTGCGATGAAACAGCGGCATCGGTTTGCAGGGATGGCGTTATTTTAAGCAACATTATTTCCAGCCAGAAAGTCCATGAAAAATATGGAGGCGTAGTGCCCGAACTCGCTTCCAGGGCGCATTTGCAGTCAATAGTGCCGGTGGTAGATGAAGCGCTGAAAATTGCCGGTGTTGAAGTAAAGGACATGGATGCATTTGCATTTACACAATCACCCGGTTTGATAGGTGCGTTGCTTGTTGGCGCGGAATTTACAAAATCATTGGCACTGGCATTTAATAAGCCCCTGATTGCTGTTCATCATATGCAGGCTCATGTGTTGGCCAACCTGATTCGACCCGCGAATAGTGAAGCCAGCATTCCATCTTTTCCTTTTCTGTGTCTTACTGTTAGCGGTGGCCACACGCAGATAGTACTTTGCGAATCACCGCTCGATCAAAAAATTATCGGTGAAACGCTGGATGATGCTGCCGGAGAGGCTTTTGACAAGTCGGCAAAAATCATTGGGCTGCCTTATCCCGGAGGCCCGTTAATCGATAAATACGCGAAGACCGGAAACCCGGACGCTTACAAATTTCCAGAGCCAAAAATCAATGGCCTTAATTATAGTTTTAGCGGACTAAAAACTGCGTTTTTATATTTCATTCGCGATGAAAAATTAAAAAATGAAAACTTTGTCGAAGAGAACATGGCGAACATATGCGCCTCCATTCAATCACGCATCGTTTCCATTTTATTAAATAAATTAAAGAAAGCATCTGCAGAAACCGGTATCAAAGATGTGTGCATTGCCGGCGGAGTTAGCGCCAATAGCGGCCTGCGCCATGCATTTGAAGTGATGGGAAAAGAAGAAAGATGGAATACGTTTACCCCGAAATTTGAATACTGCACAGATAACGCCGCAATGATTGCCGTGACTGCTTTTTATAAATATTTAGATTCACGTTTTGAGGATTTTTCTGTTGTGCCGTCAGCAAGAACATTAGCACAATGATTTCTTCGGCAGGAATTTTACAAAGCGTTCTATACCTCTTGTTCCTTCTGTATTTATGATCGAACGAAAATGATGATCGTGAAAAGCCATTTTATAGAAATCTACCTTTTGTTTTTTTTAGAAATTTTTTATCGCATGAATGATTTCAAATGACGATCAATCTTATTCTCAATACCAACTTCATTTTATAAAATGGCCAACAGCCTGTCGTAAAATCTTAGAGTATTTCACGATTTCTATAAGATCCGTTTCTTCGTCAATGGTTTCTTATTATTA
>Ga0134128_10011980_pt1 | contig 10333 bp, 9 predicted proteins | sample KB31754_FD_96462 | JGI IMG/M metagenome (GOLD analysis project Ga0134128, IMG submission 96462) | Terrestrial soil microbial communities with excess Nitrogen fertilizer from Kellogg Biological Station, Michigan, USA - KB3-175-4 | ecosystem: Environmental > Terrestrial > Soil > Unclassified ...
AGTCGGTGTTGTTCTTGAACAGGTAGATGTCGCCGGCGATGCCCTCTTCGCGGAGCCGCCGGTCGGCGTCGACCAGGAGCCCTTCCAGGATTCGCTCCCCGGCCTTGTCGTGCGCGACCAGGTCGACCACGTTGTCGCACTCGGGGGTGGCGTACTCGGGGTGGCTGCCCACGTCCAGGTACAGGCGTGCGCCATTACGGAGGAAGACATTGCTGCTGCGGCCCCACGACACAACACGGCGGAAGAGGTAGCGAGCCACCTCGTCCGGTGACAGCCGCCGCTGTCCCCGGAAGGTACACGTAACGCCGTACTCGTTCTCGAGCCCGAATATCCGCCTGACCACTTTACGAGGCTACGTTCGACACCGTCTTCTTGTCACGGACGGGCCCTGGCGCATGCTCCGCAGGTACCGCCAGCGCCGACGAGCTGCGTGACGCGGGAGTCCCTCCGGGCCTGCGCCCGCAGACAGATGATCCAGTCCGCGGCAACCACCTCCAGACCGTGACGCGCCGTGACCTGGCTCTCGGAGCGCGACCGACGCTATCGCCGAGTATGAATTTGGTCATCATGGTCAGATGCGCCATCGCCTGCGCGCATATTCGCCGGTTCGGGCGGCGTGGCCGGCGGCCCTCCCAGGCGGGGGTTCGGCACGGGCCATTGCGCTGGATGCGGGCCGCACGCCAGACAGGCCCCGCGCCGCCTCTCAGGGGTTAGCTCACGCTCGTGGTGGGGCGCAGCCTCGGTGCTGGGTGGCCGGGTTACGAAGACTCGCGCCGGGGATCGCGGCGGGCGGCCGTAAATAGACCCGGCGAACCAATCGGGCCGCGAAGAAACCAAGAATCAAGTTTGACCCGGGGACTGGAACTGATCAGTTACTTTGCATAAGACGTTCGTGGCGGCTCCAGTAGCCATGCAAGCCATTTATCTTCGGTGCGGCTCGCGATTATCGTATGGCGCCGGCAAGGAACGCCGTTCTTCAAACCTCTGCGGCCAGCCAGCGCAGGAAGGTAGTTTCTCCGAGATGCGTGGCGGCTGGCCCGGCGCAGATTCTCAGAACGGCCCGGGCGGTGTCACCGGCGCGGCGAGCGTGAGGTCGGCCTGCGGGCGGTTAGCAGCAGGTACTCCCAGTCCATGACGGTCGAGGTGGTCCCGCGGTCGTGGCGGCGGGCCAGGTCGGTGAGGGCGTGGTCGAGCTGGGCGACACGTTCCGGGTCTTCCGCGATACCCCGGTAGGCGGAGACTGTCGGTCCATAGCAGGTCTTGAAGCAGTCACGGAACTCCTCGGGCGTGGCGAAACAGCCCACCCGCGTGGTGCGCCGGCGCATGGCCAGATTGGTAACCCGAGCGCCGAACAGCGCGCTGACGTGTTCCTCCTGGCCCCATAGCGTGGGGGGCTGCGCGCCGGGCGGGGGCGGCGGAATGTAAGGTCTCATGGCCGCGAGCATCTCCCCCACGAATCCCTGGGGCGTCCAGCTGACCACGCCGATCGTTCCTCCCGGCCGGCAGACCCGGACCAGTTCGCCGGCGCTGGCCTGGTGCTGCGGGGCGAACATTACTCCGACGCAGGACATGACCACGTCGAACTCGCCATCGGCGAAAGGCAGCGCCTCGGCGTCAGCCTGCCGCCACTCCAGCTCGGCGCCGCGGCGCGCGGCTTCCGCGCGACCGGCCTCGAGCAGTTCGGGAGTCAGGTCACTAGCCACCACGCTCGCGCCGGTCAGGGCGGCGGGAATGGCGGCATTGCCCGCGCCGGTCGCCACATCGAGCACCCGCATCCCCCGGCGGACCCCGCAGGCCTCGACCAGGGCCGCGCCAAGGCCCGGGATGACCTGCCTGGCAACGGTGGCGTAGTCGCCCAGCGCCCATACGGCCCGGTGCCTGGACTTGAGCGCGCGGTCGGCCTCGGCCGCGTCCAGCTTTGTCGTCATCTGCGTCCCCCTAGGCCCGATAGTGGTTGTCGCATGCCGAGGCTACGAACGGCTCCAGGGCGGCGGCTAGTACTAGATCTGTACCAGGGCTGGCCGGTACGGACGGCGCGGCCTAGCCTGCAGGGATGGGCGCCTCTTACTACCAGTTCTGTCCTGTCTCCAAGGCGATGGAACTGCTGGATGAGCGCTGGACGCTGCTCGTGCTCCGGGAGCTGCTGGTCGGAAGCGAGCACTTCAACGACCTGCGCCGCGGCTTGCCGCGGATGTCACCATCGCTGTTGTCCAGGCGGCTGCAGCAACTGGCACGGGCCGGAATCGTTGACAGGCGCGATGACGGCGGCGAGGTCCGGTACGTGCCGACGTCGGCGGGAAGGGAACTGCTCCCGGTCATCGAGGCGCTCGGGGCCTGGGGGACGCGCTGGGTCGGCGAGCTCGGCGACGAAGACCTCGACCCGCAGTTGCTGCTGTGGGACATGCACCGGAACATCGACCATGCCTCGACCCCAGACCTACGCACAGTGGTCCAGTTCCGATTCCCGGACCTGCCGGGCAAGGTCCGCAACTGGTGGCTGGTGATCACGCCCGGCGAGGCGGATGTCTGCGACACCGATCCTGGCTACCCAGTTACAGTGACGCTGACCGCCACCCTGCGTCATATGACCCAGGTCTGGCGTGGCGACCTCAGCTGGCCCCAAGCGCTCCGCACCGGCGCGGTGGAACTGACCGGCCCCGAAAAGCTCCGCCGTGCCCTGCCCGACTGGTTCACGCTCTCGCCATTCGCCTCAGTTCCCCGGCCCTAGCCTGCTGAGGCTAATCCCGGATCCGGTGGCGAGAGCCGCCGACCCAGATGGCGGAGAGTCTTGGACTGCGATCGGCACCCCGCATTCGATGATGCAGGAAGCGCCTGGCCGGTACGGCAAGCCTGTAAGACGAACTGCCATTCACCGCGTACGCGTACGCATCCTGCCTTATCCCGACCGCAGTCCATGAACCCCGGGGCTCGCCGACTCGTCTACGCAGCCAAGGTCACGCAGGCCGTTGCGGCGGCATCGTGAGCGGGAGGACCTGTCACGTGGCTGACAACGACAGCAAGCCGCTCGACCAGCAGGTCGGCTCGCGCCTTGCTGGTGACTGACGTGATGGTCGCCCTGGCCTTGTCTTCCTGGCCGTGCGCGAGCTGCCAGGTCAAGGACTCGGGCAGCCATAGCGACCCGACCACGAGCGCCAGCGCCGGGATCGTGGCCGGTTCTCATTTGCTGCTGGCAGCCTGCGAGCGCGGTCATGCGCTTCATTTCAGCAGAGATCGTCGCATAATTTTGTCAAACTTAGCAACAGCATGAGTGCTGACCTTTGAAGCCGCGGCCCCGGTACGCGCGGTGGCGGCGCAATGTGCCGTTGTCAAAGCTTATGTGGCACTTTCCCGCACTCTCCGTTGGAGGTTTCGATAGGGCTGCGCGCCAGCGGTCGGAGTTCAGGTGGATGCGGCGGCAGAACGCCGATTAGTCACGTCTGCTGAATTAGTTGATATGCGCTAATCCGATGTGCGCAGATCGGCTCTCATGGGCGGTTCCCCGGTTGGTTTCGCTGGTCAGCTGGCGAGCAGCAGTATGCCGCTGATGAGGAGGGCGATGACCTTGGCTCCCTCGAGGCCGATGTAGGCGTAATGGGCATGTGAGCGCGGCGGGTCCTGCCCGGCGAGAACAGCGTCGGAGCGGCGAGCCAGCCTGGGCCGGACCAGCAGCAGCTGGGCTATGAGCATCACGATGGCGGCCACGGTGGCAGCAATGGCGCCGGCCGGGGGTGAGGCCGCGGCGAGCGCGGCGGCGGCGGCCACCGCCCAGATCACTTCGGCAGTGTTGAGCGCCCGGAAGACCAGCCGCCCGATGCCGAGACCGACCTGCAGGGTCACGCCTGGCGCTCGGAATTTCAGCGGGGCTTCCAGGAACGAGATGGCCAGCACCATGCCGAGCCAGACGAACGTGATCGCTGCCGCGGCCGCCGTCGCGGGTGCCGCACTCACGGGCTAGCCCCGGCCCTGGCGAGATGCGCCACGCACAAGTCGGGCCCGGCGAATGGCTCCAGCCGGGCGACGGGCTCTCCCGTCTGACCGCCGGAGGCGGGCTCGGCACTGTCTGCGGTGTCAGCCAGCAGTTGACCCCACGCGCGGCCGGCGTGGATGGCCCGCGCGCTCGGCTCCGGGCCGGTCCCGACGCTCTGCACCAGGATCCCGGCGAGCAACTGGTAACGCCGAGGGCCGGCCCGGTTCATCTGCCGGACCGGGCGGAACAACTGCGCAGGGCGGCCCGGCCGGCGGTGGTCCGGCGCGACCTGCTCGGCCTGGCCGCTGGCGACCAGGCTGTCCAGGTGGAACCGGACGGTGTTCGGGTGCACGCCGAGCTGGCGGGCAATCGTCACGATGCTCAGCGGTGTCTGCGCCGCCTTCAGCAGCCGCAGCACCTCCTGCCGCCGGCTGGGCGCCTCGGGGCTCTGCGCTGAGTGCCTCGCCATCGTGATCAGCCTTCTTGGCCGCCGGCTTGTACGGGCCGGCCAGCCACCAGGGGAGTGTCCGCGCCCACGGCACCCAGCTTGGCAGCGCCGCCAGGGGAGTCGAGCGGGGCGTCCCGCCCCGGCAGAGTCTGGGAGAAGAACGCCTGGTTGTCGGCCAGGTACGGCTGCCAGGCCTCGGGGAGGTCGTCCTCGTAGTAGATCGCCTCGACCGGGCACACCGGCTCGCACGCGCCGCAGTCGACGCATTCGTCCGGGTGGATGTACAGACTCCGTTCGCCCTCGTAGATGCAGTCGACCGGGCACTCATCCACGCACGCCCGATCCATGACATCCACACACGGCTCCGCGATCACGTAGGTCATGCCGTAGAGTTTACACAAGGCATAGTTGTAAAAACTCGTGGCAGGAGATCGTGCATGACCCAGAACGCGACGACGGAGCCCGAACTCGACGTACGGCCGCTGCGCAAGCCGGACAAGCACCCGGCCATCTTCGCCGCCTACAACGACCTGCCGACCGGAGCGTCGTTCCTCCTGATCAACGATCATGATCCCCGGCACCTGCGGGAGGAGCTCGAGGCCGATCACGGCGGCAGCTTCGGCTGGGAGTACCTAGCCCGCGACATCCGCAACTGGCGAATCAGGATCACCAAGCTCGCCTCGACTCCGCTGCCGCGGATCCTGACCAGCACCGCTGGCCTGGACGCCGCGGCCGGCGAGCCTCCGGCCAGCGGTGCGGTGTGGAAGCTGGAGGCCCACGACCGGGACCTGGACGCCAACATCATCGCCCTGCCGCCCGACGGCACCATCGACGCGCATGCCGGGCCTGATCTCGATGTGCTGATCCACGTGCTGGGCGGCTCGGGGACGCTCACCGGCGAGCGCGGGACCCTCCCGCTCGAACCCGGCGCCCTGGCCTGGCTTCCACGCCGCTCGAAGCGTCAGTTCACCGCCGGACCGCGCGGCCTGCGCTACCTCACGGTCCACCGCCGCAGGCAGGCACTCACCCTGAACCCGGGCACGCGCCCAGCGCACTGACGCAACACGGCCAGGGCATCGGCAGGCAGCCCGCCTACATTCCGAAACGCCAGCGGCCAGACGCCCCACATCGTCCGGCACGCCAGACCCCCGCTGCGCGCATGCGATTGTCAGTGCCGCAAGTGAGGCCGGTTGGAGCCGTCACGGCGAGCACCATCGCATCACCATGAACATGATCCAGTGGTTACGGCCCGCCACATCCGGCTGGCCCGTATTCAGCGGGCCGGGTGCCAGTCAGTTCGGCCGGTCACCGATTCGAGGTCAACCGGGTCGAGCCGTGGCCGCCGGCCTGACCGCCGGTCCGTCCGAGGGCTGGCGTTCCCGATCACTGACCGGGGGCGATCCGCAGGAGGTAGTCGGGGTTCCGGCCCATCTCCATCCACAGGGCGCCGTCCGCGGTGGTGACGGGGGGGTTGAGCGGCTCGGCGTAGCCGTTGGAGGCGGGCATCTTGAACTTGAACTCGTCCGTGCTGCCGCTCAAGCTGACCTCGTAGTAGGCCCAGCTGGTGGCAGTCAGCGCGACCATCATCCAGGCATTGCCGCCCGAGTCCAGTCCCGGCGGGTACTGGATCAGCGAGTTCAGCACGTTCTTGCGCTCGACCAGCATGGTGCGGGCACCGTCCTTGGCGACTGACTCGTAGCAGTACAGGAAGGTACCTGGGCAGTAGCCCTGCTCGATCAGGTCCCCGGTGCCGTTGCCAGCGATGTTGATCGCCCCGAGGCCTTGGGTCTCGGGGAAGTAGCCCGCCTTTCCGTCGGCGATCCGGACGACCCCGTCGGAGAACCCGGCCGAATAGCCCACGGCCCACATGCTCCCACCCGGGCCCTCGGTCAGGGGCCCTAGCTGCGGCGCCTTGGCGGGCGGCTGGACCGGCGTGCTCATCTGACCTGAGGGCGACACACGCACGGCCAGGGTGTCACCGCTGGCCCCGCCGCACTCGACCCAGATGTCGCCGTCGCCGGAGTAAAGCCCGCCAGGGACGTTCGCGTTCCCGATGCCCCCGCACTGCCTGGGCAGAGCGAACGTCTTCGTCGCCCGGGTGGCCAGGTTCATCCGGGCGATCGAGTTGTACTCCCCGCCCAGCCAGACGTCCCCGTGCCCGTCGAAGGCGGGCGGGCCGGTGAAGATGTCGAACGCCGGCTTGGTCTGGTAGACGCTGACCTTCCGGGTGACCGGGTTGACTGCCTCGACACTGGTAGCCCTGGTGATGCCGGTGTACGGGCCGATGATCCAGACCCGTCCGTCGGGGCCGAGCACCGCGCCGTCGCCGGGGCCACTGGCCGCCTTGACGACGTCGACCGGGGCGGCTGGCTTGCCGGTGTACCGGTAGTAGCTCGCCTTGGCCGCGTCCGCCTTGCTCACCTTGTTGCGGCGCCCGTAAGCGACCAGCCAGTCGCTGAGCGCCTGGCCCGATGTGCCCGCCTTCTGGTTGTAGGCATGCGGCTCGTCAAGGATCACCGGCTGCCTGGCCGGTCCGGTGCTGCCGATGTAGATGCCCACGTGGCCGGGGTAGAACAGCAGGTCGCCCGGCTTGCGGTCGCTCCCGGGAACATGGACCATGCCGTCCTGGCGCGGCTGGCTGCTGGTCGGCCCGGAGCCGAGCACGTCTTTTCCGTACACCAGGTAGTAGACCCACCTGGTGAAACCCGAGCAGTCCAGGCCGAACCGTCCGTTGAGCGCCTTGTCCTTGTTGTGGTTGTCCTTGCACGCTGGCCCGCTGTACAAGTCGGCGGGCGCATGCTTGGGCCTGGTCCAGCCGTCCTGGCACCGGCCCTGCGACGGTCCCGGCGTCGAGTCGTGACCCCCGGCCCAGGAGTACGGCACGCAGTCGGCCGCCGCAGGGCTCTGGCAGCCCCTCGCCCACGGCGCGTCGCCGGCGATGATCTGCTCCGCCGTGCTCACCAGGTCCTGGCCTGCAGCCGCGTCATACGGCGGGGCCCCGGCGCTGCGTGCGGCCGCCACCCCGGCCGACGCCACCCCGGCGGCCATGACCGTGCTGAGTGCGGCCAGGCCAGCCACGACGATATGACGGCACCGTGCAGCGCCCATTTGATCCCCCCACGAATTGACCCCAAGACCAGTCAAGCATCCCATCCCAGACCGCCATTCAGGCTCGCGGAAAGCCACATACGATCCACTGCGGCCCGCCGATTCGAGCCGCACCGGGAGACGCCAATGACAGCAACGGCCACGCGCGGCGTCGGTGTGCCATGGCGCCACCGGGCGCGCCATGGGATAAGAGCCCACGACATCCAGGACCACAACCAAGTCGCCACTGCTGCAACCTGGCTGCTAGACGGCATCTGCGCAGGTCAGCGAGGTATTCCTGGCCCGGATGACCTCGTCTGCCGGTGCCTGCCAGCGGCTCGGGGTGCCGCCTCAGGCCTGCGGCGATCGGGCCTGGCGCTCGTCATGCGATCAAGGGACAGACTGCTGCTCGGCGGCCTGGACAGGGACGTGCTGGATACATGCTCAAATCATCGGCAGGCCAACGCGCGTGCTGAAGGAAACGGCAGGGTGCGGTGATCGCGGCCTGGTCAGGGCAGCGGACTCATAGTCCGCTTTGCTCCCCGATACCCTTGGGCACGCCGTGCGCGCATTAGGCTCGGTGGATCACCAGGCTGGCGATGATGGCCTCGGCTGCTGACCGCCCAGCGACCCAGTAGGCGATCAGGTACACCCTGCTGCCCGGCGGGAGCGCGCCGGGCACGGCCCAGCGAAGCCGGAAGGTCCGGTAGCCCGAGGTCAGCGGCTTGGTGGTGCGCAGCAGCGTCGCGGCCCAGCCGGTCGGCCCGGCCGGGCCGCCGGACGTCCGGTCCGCAGTGGAGATCCCGAGCCACAGTGTCCGTACCCGGACAGCATGCGGGACGTTGACCTGGGCGGTGATGGGCACCCGTCGGCCGGCCGGGACGGCGAAGACTTGACGGGACCCAGGATGGGTAATCAGGGCGGTCTGCCCGAGCACGCTGATTCTGATCGGCAGCCAGGCGGGGGGTGGTGACTGGGTAGCCGGCCTTGCCGGAGGGTTGCCCGCCCCCAGGCTGAACAGGCTCACTGCCGTCCCGAGTGCGACCACGGCTACCGACAAGCTTGCTCTCGCGATGCGGCGTGCCCGCCGCCGCCTGATCCGGCGGATTACCGACTCGACCGCAAACCGCGGCTCGCCGACTTGCGCGGCGGCGGCCGCGAGGCGTTCGCTGATGTCATGCTCCCTTAGAGGCATGAATGTTCTCCCTTCCCGCGCCTGCCGAAGTGCTCTCCGTTCGCCCTCATCGGCGCTCGGTTTCTGACATCAGCTCGCCCAGCCTCGCCACGGCCTCGCTGAGGTGCCGGCTGACCGTCCCTACCTGCACGCCGAGCACCGAGGCGACCTCGGCCACCGGCAAGTCCTCGTAAAAACGCAGCACGACGCAGGCGCGCTGCCGGGGCGACAGGCTGTCCATAGCGGTAAGCACCGCACCGCGGATCGCTACCTGCTCGTGTTGGATTCGTGTTGATCTTGGGCTTCGCGGGCACCGATAGCGCCATCGGAATCCCTCTCTTCCTGCTGTCAGCGCAGGTCAGAGAACGGACGAGGGATCCTGGAAGGTCGAGCCGGTGAGCGGGTTCGAACCGCTGACCTGCCGCTTACAAGGCGGCCGCTCTGCCAACTGAGCTACACCGGCGGGACTGCTGCATGGTAGCCCACCTCCGGCCGTTCTGGCTTACCCGCATCCTGTCGGTGCCGCACGGCACAATGGCCATGGCGGCCGGACGAGGCTGGAGGACCCGGTGACTGACATGCCCGTGCCCGGGGACCGCACCCGGTGAAGATCACCGACACCGGGCTGCGGCTGTCGGCCAGCGATGTGGCCAACTTCCTGGCCTGCCAGCACCTCACCCGGCTGGACCTGCTGCCGGCGCGGAGCGAGCTGCGGCCGCCCAGAACCTGCGACGTCGGCTTCCAGGATCTGGTGGCGCGGGGCGAGGCGCACGAGCTGATAGTGCTGGAGCGGTTCCGCGCGGCCGGCCTGGGGGTAGCGGAGATCGCCTCCGCCCCGGACGCCGAGGCGGAGGCGGCCCAGGCCACGCGGGAGGCGCTGCGCGGCGGCGCCGACGTCATCTACCAGGGCGTCCTGCTTGGCCCCCCAGGCACCGGCGGGCCAGGGAGCCCGGCGCTGCTGGGCCGGCCCGACTTCCTGGTCCGCGCCGGCCTGCTGCCCGCGCCCGACGGGCAGGCGCGGCCAGCCGGGGACCATTACGAGGTGGTGGACGCCAAGCTGGCCCGGTCGGCGAAAGGCCGGGCGGTGGCGCAGACGGCGTTCTACACCGGCCTGCTGACGGCGGCCCAGGGGGTGGCGCCGCGCTGGATGCACCTGGCGCTAGGCGACGGGGAGCTGGCCTCGTTCAAGGTCAGCGACTACGCGGCCTACGAGCGGCAGGCCCGGCGGGTGCTGGCCGACTTCATCGCGGCCGATCCGGGGCACAACCCGCCGTCGGACCCGTACCCGGAGCCGGTGGAGCACTGCGCGATCTGCCGGTGGAGTCCGCTGTGCACGGACCGTAGGCGCCGCGACGATGATCTCTCGCTGGTCGCGGGCATCACGGCGGACCAGCGGCGGGTGCTGAAGGCGGCGGGGGTGGCGACCCGCCGGGCGCTGGCGGCACGGGCGGACCTGGCCGGGATCCGGGCCGGGCGGGCGGCCCTGGAGCGGGTCCAGCAGCAGGCTCGGCTGCAGGTGGCCAGCGAGGATGCGGGACGGATCGAGTATGAGCTGCTGGACCCGGAGCGCGACGGGGCCGGGCAGCCAGTGCCGAACCGGGGGCTGCTGGCGCTGCCGGAGCCGGCGACGGGCGACCTGTTCTTCGACATCGAGGGA
>Ga0134128_10011981_pt1 | contig 10332 bp, 8 predicted proteins | sample KB31754_FD_96462 | JGI IMG/M metagenome (GOLD analysis project Ga0134128, IMG submission 96462) | Terrestrial soil microbial communities with excess Nitrogen fertilizer from Kellogg Biological Station, Michigan, USA - KB3-175-4 | ecosystem: Environmental > Terrestrial > Soil > Unclassified ...
ACCGTTGAAAGGGCCACGCACGTGGCGAAGATGGCAGCAATCAGCCATGAATGCCCGACCGACGGCCACACCGGAAATGATCTCAAGCTCAATTGTTTCCGCCCTCGCGCGATGTAGGACATAGCGCCCAATAGCACGCAGCAACTTCCCAACTTAGCCAAGGGAAATCATACATCGCCCCGACGCCGTTGGCCCCGCCGAATAACACCGGCGGCGAATAGATCAGACCCCAGGATGCTTGACCATACATCGTTGGGCGGTGGCTGCCAGACAATTGCTCGAACATTTGCTTCTGGCCGTTGTTGACGCAGTGGGCAAGTTCGCGAAGCACTTTACCGTCACGTTTCGCTGGAAGAAGCGTGCCGGGCCTGGCGAGCGGTTCGCTTGTCCGTACTTATCCGATGAACAAACGCTGGAAACGATCCTTCCGTAGGTCCGATATTGGACCGGACGGGTGTCTTGATCGCTGTGTCCGATCGCGCATCCGCCGCAAAAGGACATAAACGGTACCGTCGCGCCCGCCTCTCTCCACCTAATTTTGGCAGTAACAAACAGGAATAGCGACTTTAGTCGCCAGTCTTGTTCACGTATATCCTGCCAAAGTAACCATCTGCGGACTTCTCACGCGCACTAACAGCCATTTGATCCGCGAAACCATTGATTAACAGACCGTTAACGCGCTACGTTGCGTTAGAAGTCGTGCGACGGAGAATTCAGATTTTCACGATTCATAAGACTATATGCGACTGATAGCGACCAAGGTCGCTATTCAAAGCAACAACACTAATAACCTGGCACGAATGGATAGTGTCAACATTGGCGTCGTTAGTTATCGGACTGATTAGCGTCTGCCCATAGTGGTGAGTAGAAGCAGATGGACCAAAGTAAGAATAGTTGGAGCTATAACAGCAGCTGGGGTGCCGCCCGGGGCCGACAAAAAGTTTCACTGGTCATGGGTGGAGCAGGCTTTCTCGGCTCCCATCTGTGCGAGCGCCTTCGGTGTGAGGGCCACCGTGTCATTTGCATTGATGATTTTTCGACGGGCAGGCAGGAAAACATCGCAGGCCTCAAGCAAGACAGGGGTTTTCGCGCCGTTCGGCATGATGTGATAGAGCCGTTCGACTTCGACGTGGATGAAATTTACGACCTCGCTTGCCCTGCCTCTCCGCCGCGCTATCAACTCGACCCAATCCGAACTTTCAAAACGAGCGTCATCGGCGCACTCAACGCGCTTGAACTGGCGCATCGCGGCACCGCCAGGATTCTATTGTCGTCAACCTCCGAGGTGTACGGCGATCCGGCGGTTCATCCGCAACCGGAACACTACTGGGGCAATGTAAACCCGTTCGGTCCGCGATCATGTTACGATGAGGGGAAGCGCGCCGCCGAGACCCTGTTTCACGACTACCACGAGCGTCGGGGCGTCGATATCCGCGTCGCCCGCATCTTCAATACCTACGGTCCGCGAATGAGCCCGAGTGACGGGCGCGTGGTGTCAAACTTTGTCGTCCAGGCGCTTAAGGATGAGGATATCACTCTTTATGGCGACGGGTCTCAGACCCGCTCGTTCTGCTTCGTCGATGATCTCGTCGAAGGCTTGCTGCGGCTGATGCGATCGGAGTTGACCACGCCGGTCAACCTCGGCAACACGGGCGAGTTTAGCGTCCGGGAACTTGCAGAGCTGGTCATTGACCTCTCAGGTTCGAAGTCCCGGATCGTCCACCACCCCCTACCGGCAGATGACCCCCGCCAACGCCGGCCGGACATCCGCCTCGCCGAGAGTTCCCTTGGCTGGACGCCATCTACGCCACTGCGCGACGGTCTCGTGAAAACGATTGGTCATTTCAATGAGGTATTGAACGCAGGCCTCCTCAACCAGGAACTGGTATCGTGACAACGTCCATAGTCGTCACTGGAGGGGCTGGATTTATCGGCAGCCACACTTGCAAGCAGCTGGCGCTGTCTGGATACCTTCCGGTCGTCTATGATAATCTTAGTACCGGAAACCGGCAGTCTGTCAGGTGGGGTCCCTTCGTTGAAGGCGACATCACAGATACTGCGGCCATGCGGGAGTGTCTCGCGCGCCATCAGCCCGTCGCGATCATCCACTTTGCCGCCGCTGCTTACGTCGGGGAATCCGTCGAAGACCCGGCCAAGTATTATCGCAACAACGTCGTCGGGCTCATCTCTGTCCTTGATGCCTGTCGCCTGGCAGGGGTGGACAAGGTCATCTTCTCAAGCAGTTGCGCTACCTATGGGGTCCCCGAGGCGCTACCGATCGGCGAGGACTCGCCGCAACAGCCCATCAACCCCTACGGCCGAACCAAGCTCATGGGTGAATCGGTTCTTGCGGACTACGGCGCAGCCTACGGCATGCGGTGTGCGATCCTTCGGTATTTCAACGCCGGCGGCGCAGATCCGGATGGCCAGTTGGGCGAATGGCATAGTCCCGAGACACACGTCATCCCCAGGGCCCTGTTGGCGGCGAGCGGACAAGCGTCGAGCTTCGAAGTGTTCGGCACCGACTACCCGACGACGGACGGCACATGTGTTCGCGACTATGTCCATGTCCAGGACCTCGCCCGGGCGCATGTTCTCGCGGCCGCCCATCTCGTGAGCGGCGGCGGCAATCTGCGGCTTAACCTCGGCACAGGGCGGGGAACCTCGGTCAATGAAATTTTGGAGGCCATCGAACGGGTAACGGGCCGGCGCGTTCCGGTCGCGCTCCGCGACCGGCGGCGCGGAGACCCACCGATACTTGTGGCTCGCACCGAACGCGCCGCCGAAGCGCTTGGCTTCGTGCCGGAGCTGTCGGACATCGAGACCATTGTCAGGACGGCCGCCCCCTTCTTCGGACTGGGGAACAGCCATGCCTAACCAATCGGCAGCGAACCATGGCCCGTTCTCGCTCTCCCCCCTCCTCAGTCCGACGACACGTGTCCGATACGTTCTCGGTATTGCCGTGTGGGCCGCGACCCTGGCCTATTTCTGGACTTGGTGGCTGGCTCCCGACCACATCGCCGACGTTGGTACTTACCTGCTCGTGACGGCGGCGGTTGCCTGGGTCACTCTTATTCCTCTGTATTTCATCGTCATTTATTTCTCAGCGCGACGGCCTGTTGGGTCCCTTGAACCGGCACAGAGCCTGCGGGTGGCAATGGTCGTGACCAAGGCGCCATCAGAGCCATTTTCAATCGTCGCCGAAACCCTCGAGGCAATGCTGGCAGAGGACTATCCACACGATACCTGGCTTGCCGATGAAGACCCTTCGCCGCAAACGCTTGCCTGGTGTGCAGACAAGGGCGTCAACGTCTCCAGCCGCCGCGGCGTCGATGCCTATCATCAACGCATGTGGCCGCGTCGCACACGTTGCAAGGAGGGGAACCTCGCCTATTTTTACGATCACTTTGGCTACGCCAACTATGACGTCGTTTCCCAGCTCGACGCCGACCATGTTCCCAGCCCGGGGTACCTGCGGCAGATGGTGCGACCGTTTGCTGATCCGGAGGTAGGATACGTTTCGGCCCCCAGTATCTGCGACAGCAACGCCGCACGAAGCTGGTCGGCGCGCGGACGGCTTTTTGCCGAGGCGAATATGCACGGCGCTCTGCAGGCCGGATACACCAGTGGTTTGGCGCCGCTTTGCATCGGATCGCACTATGCAGTCCGGACCGCGGCACTAAGGGAAATCGGCGGTCTTGGTCCTGAACTGGCCGAGGATCACTCAACCACGCTGATGATGAATGCCTTCGGCTGGCGCGGTGTCCACGCGATTGACGCCATAGCTCATGGAGCGGGACCCGATACGTTTGCGGATCTCGCGACGCAAGAGTTTCAGTGGTCACGCAGTCTCGTGACCATCCTGCTGAAATATTCGCCGGCCTACGTGCCCCGACTTACAAACAAGCTCAAATTTCAGTTTCTCTTCTCTCAGCTCTGGTACCCGTTGTTCTCAGTGTTCATGGCCGTCAGCTTTGCGATGCCAATTGCCGCTTTGGTTCTGCGGCGAAATCTCGTCAACGTCGAGTATCCGGAGTTCCTGCTTCACTTCGCGCCGATCACCGTGGTCCTGATCGTGCTCGCCCATCAGTGGCGTGCGCACGGCACTTTCCGCCCGATCAACTCCAAAGTCGTTTCGTGGGAGACCCTGGTTTTCTTGTTTGCGCGCTGGCCATGGACGCTTGCGGGGTCGATCGCCGCCGTTTACCAGCACCTGACCAACAAATATGTCGACTTTCGGGTTACGCCGAAAGGCAGCGACCGTGTTGAACCCATCCCTCTGCCCGTGCTGGCGCCCTATGCACTGTTGTCGTTGGTGTCGGCACTGCCGGCGGCACTCATCGAGGACGCCGGCCCGGGGTCGGGCTTCTATGTTTTCGCTGTCGCGAACGCCCTTCTTTACGGCCTGATCCTCGTTGTCATCCTTATTGGTCATACCCTCGAAAGCAATGTGAGCCAGCGGTATCGATCGCGCTTCTCGATTGCCGGCCTTGCCATGGCCGCCCTGCTTGTGCTGCCGGCCGCGTCCTTGGCACAGCACGGCCTCGAAGGCCTTGCCGCAGTTTCAGGCGGCACCGGGTACTTCACCCTGACCGAGGTGGCCTATACGGCGGCGGGGGCCGGCGCGGCCTCGTCTCAGACCATCCGTTTCGCACCACGATGGGGGTCCCAAGATGACTAGTGGACCGCTCCGAGACATCACTCGCCCGAGTGGTACCACATCGAGCGAATTGAGTGCAGGCGACCATACGCAGACGTCGGTGGGCCTGAAAAATCGGCAATCGCCCAGGCTCGGCCAATACTGGCGGCGCCTGGATCTGGTACGGACAAACGAGCTTAGGAGTGCGTGAGATGTTTCATAAGAGCTTTTTCGGTCTTTTTGCCATGCTGCCGGCGATGGCCGCGGCAATAGTGCCATCCTTTGCCGCCGACAATCCACCGCCTGGCGCGGTGCCACTGACCGCGTCGGAATTGACGGCGATTTATTCAGGCAAGACCTGGGTCTGGTCTAACGGTGGCGGCGCATACACCGCTCCCGACGGCACATTCATTGCTGCATCGATCGACGGCCTGAAGCAGAGCTATGCCAATGGGCGATGGTTTGTTGCCACCAAGGGACGGCTCTGCTGGCAGGCCACATGGTACGGGCGCTACAGCGGCTATCCAGCCCGTAGTTGCTTCCAGCACGTTGAGAGCGACGGGGTCATCTATCAGCGGGGCTACCCGAAAGGCGACTGGGGCATCTTCGCCCACAATCCAGCCCTCACCTATGACAGCATCAACTATGTGAAGGACGGCGACCTTGTTGAGCCGGGCTATGCAGCCGCAAAGGCATTTCTTCACCGAAAAGACATCCACCAACCCCCGGAAGCTTTCGCTCCGGCAACGGGAGGCAAGCCATGATGAGACGAAGTATCATCGTCAGGAATGTGCTCGCGGCATTGGCCGTCGCACTGCTTGCGACACCGTCGCAGTCGGCACCGCCGGATAGTCGTCCTATTCCGCAGCCTCATGGCTTCGTCCTCGGCGCCTACGATCCGCACGCAGACTTCACCAACGATCCCAACTCCAAGATCGAACACCTGTTCTTGCCTTGGGAAGACGTCGATCTCACTACCCTGCCGGATGCCGATAACTATGCCCGGCAACGCGGCCGGACGATCCTTATCACCATCGAGCCCTGGACGTGGTCGCAGAAGAAGCACATCGCGCCCAAGGAGTTGCGCGACGGCATCATGTCGGGGCGCTACGACGGCAATATCGCAGCGATCTGCGGGATCGTGAAGAATTTCAAGACGCCCACGACGATCCGTTGGGCGCAGGAGATGGAGGATACCACCGGGCGCTTCATCTGGGCCAATTGGAACCCCCGGGACTACATTGCGGCCTATCGCAAGTTCGTCGGCGAATGCCGTGCAATTGCGCCCAACGTCAAATACATGTGGTCGCCGAAGGGAAACCCGGGGTTCAGCCGATACTATCCAGGCGACGACGTCGTAGACATAGTGGGGCTTAGCGTGTTCGGGTTACAGCCATACGATGAGAAGGCCGTGGGCCACGATCGGTTCTTCGCCGAGTTACTCAAGCCAGGCTACGATGAGGCGGTGAAGTTCGGAAAGCCTATCGATGTAGCGGAATTGGGATATCGCGGCGACGAGAGCTATGTCCGGAGGTGGGCTTCGAGCGTCCTGATCAAGGATCCGCAATTCCCAAAGCTGGTGGCGGTCGTCTATTTCGACGACAAGGACGTCATTAGTTGGCCTTACAATCTTGGCGTGCCGGATTGGCGCGTAACGTCCAACATAATACCCAAGCACTAAGTTGAAAGATTGGGCGCGGCCCTCGATAGAGCCACGCCCAATCCAAGCTGGTGCCTAACGTGAAGAGATTTCGACCAGTTGATGGCGATTGGCAAAGGTCTTGGTGACACACGTCGATACGTGACCGAATCCGCTCGGCGAGCACATCAGGTTCGAAACTCCGTAAGGAGCCTTGTACAACCCGTTGGCGGGCGCGCCACCGGCATCCGGGTTGGCGAGGGCAACTTGGTCGTTGGCCGACCGTGACGTAAAGTGATCGTCGGCCAGTGCAGGGCCGGTAATAGAGGCAAGCGCGAGCAGCGCGATGGCGGCAGATTTGGCGTTCATGGTTTCACCCCGATGGTTACAAAACGGATATTTCGTCGTCTATTACCCGAGATGTTGACCTCGCTGCCTAAAGGTCGACTTGAGCGATCCACGCAATTTTCAATAAAATTCGATGGAACTTGAACAATCGTTTGAAACAAGACCGCGGCGGGTGAAAACAAACAACACCAACATTGGTGCAACATATTTGCTTCTGGCCGAAGCGTATGTGCTGATTTCGTTAATAATAGGCAGCGTCGCGGTAGTCGCATTTGGACTCGAAGGCCGCACATGACTCGCAGCGATACAGCCGAGGATTATCCAATGACCGCTCCCGCAGAGATCCGATCTCTTGATGCACCGGCTGGTGCAAAGGCAGGGTCTGCAAGTTTCATGGTCGCTGCGGCCCTCGCCGCGCTGGCCGTCGCTGCCTTCGTACTGATCGCCGGGCGAACACAGCTCTGGTACGACGAGGCCAACTACCTGGTCATCGCTCAGAACATCAAGCGCATAGGCCTGCCTGTTTTTTACTGGCTTCCTGCCCAGCTAAGTCTCTTTTTGGACAGTCCACCTGCCCTTTTCTACTTCTTGAGCCTGTTGCCCAGTTGGGTCCTTAACGACCCTCCACTGGTCAGGGCCGTGTACGCGGTGGTCGCCTCCGCCGTCCTTTTTGGACCTCTTTGGTACCATCTACGAGGAACGATCGGGGCATGGCGAACCATCGCGACGACGGCGATACTGGCAGCAACGACTGGCTATTTGCTCATAGAGTCAATTCAGGTCCGCATGGACCTGCCATTATCGGCACTGACATTCGCTGTATTGATATTTGTTGCGCAGGTTGACACCGCGGTGGTGACTGCCCGCGTCCGAGACACGGCCCTGCCGTGCTTGGCGATTTTTGTATTCTCTTCGCTCGCTTACCTAACAAAATATCAAGCCGTCTGTCTCACCGGCTCGCTTCTGCTTTGGGGCCTGACACGCTTTTCAAACCCGCGTAAACTCATCTCTGTCGCGCTCGCTCACATTCTTGGCATGGCTGCGGCGACCATTGTCCTCATGGCCATCTCGTGGACATTTGGTGGCAGTGCCGATACGTCGATACTGGACAATTTTCGCCACAACCTTGGCCGCATCTTCTCAGGTGGCCCGGCCTCGAGCGACTATCAGCAACTCTGGCCAACACTCAGTATTGTATCGGCAAAACTTGCGATACCTGCGCTGGCCGCGGCCACGGCCTTGCTCTCTGGAAAGATACGGTTGGCGCAAGAGCCCCTGCTTTCTCTCTGTGTCTATCTGTCACTCATGGTGGCTGCCTTCAACCTAATCATGTTCCGTATGCCAGGAGGCGGCGACTACTACATGGTGCAGGCTGCCGTCCCGCTGGCGTACGTCACAGCGCGTTCGATTGGTGCTTTGGTTCCGGGCGGACGAGTGTTAATTCTCACGCTGGTCGCCGCCGCGATTAACCTTGGTGCGAGTCTCCCCCTTGGGTCTGATCCGCCGCAGCGCTGGAGCGCCGGGCTGCTGGCGATTCGAAGTGGTCTCACCCAAGCCGATCAAACCCGTGCCGTTGCAGACGCCATAAGGCAGCACGTCCGGCCGGGCCAAACAATTCTCATGGATGACTGGCAGTACCAAGCACATACTTTGAGTTATTGGCTCGATAGCGCCGCTCCAAGTGGCTATCTGCTGGAGATGCAACCGGAGCAAGCGGCTCATCTGATCGGCCTCACGGGAACGGGCCAGGTTGGTGCGATAGCCTTTGTAGGGTCCGGGGCAATTCAGACTTTACAAGACGGCAAGTGGGCGCAAGTCTGGCAGCAGATTACTGCAAACTTCGTCGAGACATCGATCGCCGGAAGTCCTGACTGGCATGTCTATTTACGCCGCCAGTAGTCATCACTCTGCTTGAAGTCACAGCTTGGGCAGGACGGGGCCGGCGACCCGGGAGTATCATGGTGCCTGCATTCGCTCAGCCCCGGCCGTGCCTTCCGTGATGGCTCTTGCGTCCGGCGTCGAATGCTCCGCGGGATGGCGTCGGGTGGCCCGCCAAATTCGCCCGAGCAGAAGAACGGCCATCGCTCCCAGGCAGGCGTTACGGCCGACCAGAAGGAGAGCGCCAGGGCGCCCATTGGTCACCAGATCACTCCAATGATCCACCATTAGCCCGTTGAGCACGATCGCCAGCGCGAAGAAGGCGAGCCACCAGGTCGGCCTCGCCTGCGGCAGGCACAGCCCCACAGCCGCGATACCAATGAGCCAGATGAGGTATTGCGGGCTTAGGACTTCGCTCACGCCGATATATAGAAGTGTTGATGCGAAGATGACGTCTATACTCAATGCCGCCGTTCGCCGTTCATCACGCGTGGACCACCACCAAAGCGCAACCACGACGCCAAGCAGGATCATTGCGCCGAACATGACGTGCGCGACAATGTCGGCGATGGGATCGACGATCTCCGGCGAGCCGTTTCGAACCGCCGAGGCAATTGGGGCGCCTGTCAACAGCTCCCAGATGTACCATGGAGTTGCTGCGATCGACTCGATCTCCAAACCGCGCCCAGCGTGATTGAAGATGAAAGCAAATGGGTTACCGAAGAGCACAAAGGTGCCCCAGAACACCGCCGCGAGAACGCCTCCGGCCGTCAAGCCTACCCGGAGTAGTCGCGAAGTCGTTGGAACGCCGACGAGCAGTAGGATCGGCCATGCCTTGATGGCCGTTGCCAAGCCGACTACGACGCCAAAAGCAAAGCTCGACCGAGACATCGCGAATATGCTGAGCCCAATGATGACGAGCGCGGTCGGGATGATGTCAAAGCGAAGCAGTGCAATATTGCCGGTCACCGCGATCGCGAAGATCCAAAACCACACACCCAACCATCGATTGGTTCTTCGCGCCAGACGAACTAGCGCGAAAATAGCGGCACCATCGAACGCGATCAGAAGAGCGATAAACGTGATCTGATAAGGCGTGACGAAAAGGCGGGGAAGTAGGAAGATAAAGGCTGCGCCTGGCGGATATTGCCAACTAACCTCGGTCGGCAGTTGATGATTTTGCAATATCGTGCCGGACCATGATGCGTAAGCGTTTATGTCAAAGTAGCTCACGCGGTCAAAATCAGTGAATATGCCGATCTGCCACAAGGTGTAAACGCGCGCTAAAAACCAGATTGGCAGTACAATGCACGTCTTGATGAGTCGTATGGCGACTGCCTTATCCAAAAAATGCGTACGGGTCTCGCTGCCCTCGATCATTTTCTTCCCCATAGGTCGCAGATCAATCTAGAGAGCAACGCAGCGCGCGGTCAATTGCTCCGCTGCGCCTGGCCCCTTGAGCTCCCGCCACCTATCATCCACCGAACGAGAGACTCCGGCAGATTGCAAGTTGGGCACGAAAAGCGTGGCAGCTTTCGTCGATATCAAGCAGGACTGACAACCTGCGGCGAGACGAGCGTGCACAATCGTTGCGCTGCTGCGGCGCAGGCAGGTGCGACGATCTCCGACCTGATGGAAGCGACGAACTGGCAGGGCCATTCGGTCCGCGGCTTTCATGCTGTCATCTCACCCGGAAGCGACGGCGGGAACAGCCGGTCGATGGCGGCGAGCGCCTGCGCCGGCAGGGAGGTGTCTCGCGGGCTCAATGCCGGCCTGTCGTTCCGCTCTATCGCGTCGCAGATTGGTCGAGCACCATCGCCCGGTAAGT
>Ga0134128_10011982_pt1 | contig 10331 bp, 9 predicted proteins | sample KB31754_FD_96462 | JGI IMG/M metagenome (GOLD analysis project Ga0134128, IMG submission 96462) | Terrestrial soil microbial communities with excess Nitrogen fertilizer from Kellogg Biological Station, Michigan, USA - KB3-175-4 | ecosystem: Environmental > Terrestrial > Soil > Unclassified ...
CAATTACTCCGGCGTCCATCCGGAGGTGCTGGCCGCCCTGGCCGCAGCAAACGAGGGGCACCAGGTGTCCTACGGGGAGGACGTGTACACCGCACGGCTGGGCGAAAAACTGGCGGAACTGTTCGGCAAGCCGGTGGACGTGTTCCCTGTCTTCAACGGCACCGGAGCGAATGTGACGGCCCTGCAGTCCCTGCTGCCGCGCTGGGGCGCCGTGGTGTGCGCCACGACGGCCCACATCAACTGCGATGAAAACGGCGCGCCCGAACGGGTGGGCGGCATGAAACTGCTGGCTGTCGCCACACCCGACGGCAAGCTGACGCCTGAGCTGATTGACAAGGAAGCCTGGGGCTTTGGCGACGAACACCGCGCCCAGCCGCTGGCCGTCTCCATCACCCAGACCACTGAGCTGGGCACCTGCTACACGCCCGCCGAGGTCAAGGCCATCTGCGACCACGCCCACTCCCTGGGGATGAAGGTCCACATGGACGGCGCCCGGCTGGCGAACGCGGCCGCCTTCCTGGACGTGCCGGTCCGGGAATTCACCTCCGACGCGGGCGTGGACATCCTCTCCTTCGGCGGCACCAAGAACGGCATCATGTTTGGCGAGGCAGTGGTGGCCCTCAACCCCGAGGCCGCCGACGGTTTGATCTACCTGCGCAAGATGAACATGCAGCTGGCCTCCAAGATGCGCTTCATCTCCGCCCAGCTGCTGGCCCTGCTGGAGGACGGCCTGTGGCTGAAGTCGGCCGGCCACGCCAACGCCATGGCGGCAAGGCTCCGCGCGGCCGTGGACCGGATTCCCCAGGTCCATGCCACCCAGGCCACCGAGTCCAACGGGATCTTCGCAGTGCTCCCCGAGGGCGTGGCGGACCGCCTGCGCGAATCGTTCCGCTTCTACGACTGGAACGAAGCTGCCCGGGAGGTGCGCTGGATGTGTTCCTTCGACACCACCGAAGAGGACATTGACGCATTCGTGGCGGCCATCCGCCGCGAAGTCGGCGCCTGACCGCTGCGGACCCGCTGCGCCCTGTGGTTCCGGCGCAGGCGCCCAGCGGCGCGCCTGCGCCGGAACCCGGCACGAAAGCAATAACCTGCCAAGGTGAGCACACCGCAGCTGCTTCCCGCTGATTTCCAGGCCGCCCTGGCCTCGCTGCGGGCCGCCCAAAACCGCAGCGAACTCACGCTTGAGGAAATACCCGCCCCCACCAGGCTGGCCCCTTTCGGGGTGGCCTTGGGTGCCGAGGTCATGGCCGACGGCGAGGAACTCGCCACGGGGCGCTTCATCCTGCTCCACGATCCCAACGGGTCCCCCCTGTGGGAGGGAACGTTCCGGATTGTCACCTACATCAGGGCGCAGCTGGAGGCCGACATCGGCAATGACGCGCTGCTGGGCAATGTGGCCTGGGCCTGGCTGGTGGAAGCCCTTGAGGAGCACGGCGCGGGCCACCGTTCCGCCGGCGGCACGGCCACCCGGATTCTCTCCGAAAGCTACGGCACACTGGCGGCCCGCCCCGACGCCGTTGACATCGAGCTCCGGGCTTCGTGGACGCCCACATCCGCAGCCGTCCAGCCACATCTGGAGGCATGGTCGCAAATGGTCTGCACCTTTGCCGGGCTTCCCCCCGTGCCCGACGGCGTGACCCTCCTCCCGCCGCGGCGCCGCCGTTAGGCCATTCGCTAGACTGGACCCATCATGATCAACCCAAAAACCAGCGCACACAGCCGCGCCCGGAGCAAAAAAGCCGACGCAGCACCCGCCCCCTCCGCAGACCCGGCCCCCGCCGTTGACCTTGCGGAGATGCCGCTGACGTCCGTGGTGATTGACGGCGTCCGCGTGGAACTCGGCGAACTGCCCGACGTGGTGGAGCTCAACGACCCCCGCGAGGGCATCCCGGAAGTGGTCTCGACGGAGCCAGCGCTCCGCCGCTGCGCGGCCGCCCTGGCCGCGGGCCACGGTCCGGCCGGCGTGGATACCGAACGGGCCTCCGGCTTCCGCTACGGCCAGCGCGCCATGCTGGTGCAGATCCGCCGTGACGGCGCCGGAACGTGGCTCATCGACCCAGAGGCATTTGACGACCTGGCCATCATTGGCGAGGCGCTCCGCGGCGTCGAATGGATCCTGCACGCCGCGAGCCAGGACCTGCCGTGCCTGGCCGGCGTGGGCATGTGGCCGGACAGGCTCTTTGACACCGAACTGGCCGCCCGCATTGCCGGGCTGCCCCGGGTGGGACTGGGTGCCGTCGTCGAATCCCTGCTGGGCTACCACCTGGCCAAGGAACATTCCGCGGCCGACTGGTCCACCCGCCCGCTGCCCGAAGCCTGGCTGCGATACGCCGCCCTCGACGTGGAAGTCCTGGCCGAGCTGGAGGAGGAACTGGTTGCAGTGCTTGCGGCTGACGGCAAGCTTGACTACGCCGCGCAGGAATTCCAGCACCTGATCGACGCCGGCGTGCCGGCGCCGCGGACCGACCCGTGGCGCCGCACCTCCGGCGCCCACACCATCCGCAACCGCGTGCAGCTGGGCGCCGTGCGGGAGCTGTGGGAAACCCGCGAACGCCTGGCCGAACACCGCGACATTGCCCCGGGCCGGCTGATCCCGGACTCCGCCATTGTTGCCGCCGCCAAGGCCATGCCCACCACAGTGCCGGCGTTGCTTGGCCTGGCGGGGTTCCACGGCCGGGCCGCCAAGCGCGACGCCCCCAAGTGGCTCCACGCCCTCCAGACGGCCAAGAACAGCTCCGACCTTCCGCCCCTGCAGGCCCACACCAATGCCCCTCCCCCGCCACGTGTCTGGGCGGACCGCGACGCCGATGCCGCGGCCCGGTACACGACAGCCAAGGCGCGCCTGGGGGAACTGTCCACTGAGCTCAACATTCCGGCGGAGAACATCCTCACCCCCGACCACCTGCGCCGGGTCTGCTGGCGGCCGCCGCTGCCCGTGACGGAAACGTCCGTCTCAGCAATGCTGGCGGAGTTCGGCGCCCGCGCCTGGCAGCTGGAGCTGACGGTGCCGCTGCTGGCAGACGCCCTGGCCCACCCGGAGCCGCTGCCGCCGAAGGAACCCCGGAACGCCTCCTGACCCCTCCCGAGTGGGCACTTAACGTGGATGTTCCACGAAAACATCCACGTTAAGTGCCGGTTCGCGGGGGTGGAAGGGGCCGTGTTGAAGTCTAAGTTACCGACGAGTAACATGATGCGTGACACAGTCGTGCACTTCCTGGGAAGCGTCCGGCGCACACGCATGTCTTTCGCTAAGAGGAGTTACAGGTGAGCCAGAATCGGCAGATCAGGGACGTCGTGTTTGTGGACGGCGTCCGCACCCCCTTTGGACGGGCCGGGGAAAAGGGCATTTACGCCTCCACCCGGGCCGATGACCTGGTAGTGAAGTGCATCCGCGAACTGATGCGCCGCAATCCCTCACTGCCGCCGGAACGCATTGACGACGTCGCCATTGCCGCCACGTCGCAGAACGGCGACCAGGGCATGACGATCGGGCGCACCGCGGCCCTGCTGGCGGGGCTGCCCCGGTCCGTGCCGGGCTTTGCCATCGACAGGATGTGCGCCGGCGCCATGACCGCGGTGACGACGACGGCCTCCGGCATCGGCTTCGGCGCCTACGACGTGGTCATTGCCGGCGGCGTGGAGCACATGGGCCACCACCCCATGGGCGCCGGGGCCGATCCCAACCCGCGCTTCCTCGCCGAGCGGCTGGTGGACCCCGCTGCCCTGAACATGGGCAACACGGCCGAGAACCTGCACGACCGCTTTCCTGCCATCACCAAGGAACGCGCGGACGCCTATGCCGTGGCCAGCCAGGCCAAGTTTGCGGCGGCCAGCGCGAACGGGCAGATCCAGCCGGACCTGGTGCCCGTGGCCACGCTCAAGGCCGAACAGGGCTGGACGGTCCAAACGGTTGATGAGCCGCCCCGGCCCGGCACCACCCTGGAAGACCTCGCCGCCCTCCGCACCCCGTTCCGGGCCCACGGCCGGGTCACGGCAGGCAACGCCGCGGGCCTCAACGACGGCGCCACGGCCGCCATCCTGGCCTCGGCCGAAGCTGCGCAGGAACTGGGCCTGCCCGTCAAAATGCGCCTTGTCACCTACGCATTTGCCGGCGTCGAGCCTGAAGTCATGGGCATCGGCCCGGTCCCGGCCACCGAAAAGGCCCTCAAGCGCGCCGGCCTCACCATCGGTGACATCGGCCTGTTTGAAATCAACGAGGCCTTTGCCGTCCAGGTGCTCAGCTTCCTGGACCATTTTGGCCTGGACGACGGCGACCCCCGGGTCAACCGCTACGGCGGCGCGATCGCCGTGGGCCACCCGCTGGCCTCCTCCGGCGTGCGCCTCATGAACCAGCTGGCCCGCCAGTTCGCCGAAGACCCCTCGGTGCACTACGGCCTGACCGCCATGTGCATCGGCCTGGGCATGGGCGCGGCCGTCATCTGGGAAAACCCGCATTTCACCCCCACCGAAGCCCCAGCGGTTTCGACAAGCCCAACCACCGAAGGGAGCGCAGCATGAGCGCCCAGGACTACGGCCAGCTCACCGCCCTGTTTCCCGACGAGGTGGTGACACACTCGTACGTCCAGGACATCGCCCTGCCAGGGGTGGATGGCGCACCGAGTGCCGGCACCCTTGCCCTGGTCACCCTCGACAACGGCCTGGACCACCGCCGCCCCAACACCCTGGGGCCGAACACCCTGGTGGAATTCGGCACGGTGCTGGAAGCCCAGCGTGAACGGGCCGCCCGCGGGGAAATCAAGGGCGTCGCCGTCATCGGCAAGCCGTACTTCCTGGCGGCGGGCGCCGACCTGTCCGCCGTCAAGGGCCTCAAGGACAGGGAGGCGGGGCTGCACATGGCCCGGCTGGGCCACGACGTCTATTCAACCCTGAACGATTTGGGCGTGCCCAGCTTTGTGTTCATCAACGGCCTGGCCCTGGGCGGCGGGCTGGAGATTGCGCTGAACGCCAACTATCGCACCGTGTCCACTGGCGCGAGCGCCCTGGCCCTGCCCGAGGCCTTCCTGGGCCTGGTGCCCGGCTGGGGCGGCGTCTACCTGCTGCCGCGCCTGATCGGCCCGGCCAACGCCGTGCAGGTCATGATCGAAAACGCCCTCTCCAACAACCGCACGCTCAGTGGTGCCGCTGCCTTCAAGCTGGGCATTGCCGACGCCCTCTTTGAACCCGCCGACTTCCTGGAGCAGTCCGTCGCCTGGGCGGCCCGCGTGCTGGCCGGCGCCGAAACGCCCGGCCGCCCCAACGCCGTCTCGGAACCCCTCAGCGAGGAAGGCAGCACAGCCTGGGATGCCGCCGTCGAGCGTGCCAAGAAGTTTGTGGAGGCCAAGACCTCCAACGCCGCCCCGGCGCCTGCGAAGGTGATTGAACTGCTGGAAAAAGGCAGGAACTGGACCAAGGCGGAGTCCTTTGAGGCTGAAAACGAGGCCCTCGCGGAGTTGATGCTGACACCGCAGTTCAAGGACACCGTGTACGCGTTCCTGGACCTGGTGCAAAAGCGCGGCAAGCGGCCGGCCGGGGCGCCCAATGCCACGCTGGCCCGGCCCGTCACGAAGGTGGGCGTGGTGGGCGCCGGGCTCATGGCCGGCCAGTTTGCCCTGCTCTTCGCCCGCCAGCTCAAGGTGCCCGTGGTCATGACGGACATCGACCAGGCGCGGGTGGACAAGGGTGTTGCGTACGTGCACGGTGAGGTGGAAAAGCTGCTGGCCAAGGGGCGGATCAGCCAGGACGCCGCAAACCGGACCAAGGCTCTGGTCACGGGCTCGGTCTCCAAGGAAGCCTTTGCGGATGCCGACTTTGTCATCGAAGCCGTGTTTGAAGAGCTGAATGTGAAGAAGGCTGTTTTCGCCGAGGTGGAGGCCATCGTCTCGCCGGAGTGCATCCTGGCCACCAACACCTCCTCGCTGTCCGTCACGGCCATGGCGGCGGACCTCCTGCACCCCGAACGCGTGGTGGGCTTCCACTTCTTCAACCCGGTGGCGCTCATGCCGCTGCTGGAGATTGTCCGGGCCCCCAAGACCGACGACGCCGTGCTGGCCACCGCGTTCGCCACGGCCAAGGCGCTGCGCAAGACGGCAGTGCTGGTCAAGGATGCAGCCGCCTTCGTGGTGAACCGGGTGCTGCTGCGCCTCATGGCCGAGGTGTCCAAGGCCTTCGATGAGGGCACCGACGCGCACACTGCGGACAATGCGCTGCGGCCCATGGGCCTGCCCATGACGCCGTTCACGCTGCTGGCCATGGTGGGCCTGCCGGTGGCCCAACACGTCACCGAGTCCATGCACGCCGCGTTCGGGGAGCGCATTGCCGTCTCCACGAACATCCAGGCCTTGATCGACGGCGGCAAAAAGGGCTTGTGGGAGCTTTCGGAGGACGGCACCCGGCACATCCCCGGGGAGACCCTCGCCCTGCTGAGCTTCGGCAGCAATCCTGCCACGGCGGAAGAACTGCTGCGCCGGACCCAGGACGCGCTGGCCGAGGAGATCGGGCTGATGCTGGCCGAAGGCGTGGTGGCCGGGCCGGAGGACATAGACCTCTGCATGGTCCTCGGCGCCGGCTGGCCCATGCACCTGGGCGGCATCACGCCGTACCTGGACCGGGTGGGGGCTTCCGAACGGGTCAACGGCAGGCTCTTCCACACGGCTTAGGCCTGCTCCACCGCACGACGGCGGCTGCCCACCCGGGGTGCGCAGCCGCCGTCGTGCGGCATTTGGCTTTCACCCAGCATTGGCTGGAACAATGGGCCCATGACCTCACCAGCTCCCTCCCGCCGCGCCGTTTTGCGTTCGTCCACCGTCGCCGCGGGCGGCGCCTGCGTGCTGGCCCTGGCCGGTTGCGTGCCCGCTGTATCAGCGGGCCCCGGCCAAGGCTCCACTCCCGGCGCCATCCCGACCACGGGAACCCCCGTCCGGGTGGGCAAACTCTCCGACGTGCCCGTGGGGTCCACGGCACAGGGCAAGGCCAATGACGTCAACATTGTGATCTTCCGTGCAGCCCAGGACAAGGTGTACGCCTACTCGGACGTGTGCACGCATGCCGGCTGCGAGGTCGCCCCGAGCGGGGCGGACTTCAAGTGCCCCTGCCACGGCTCCGTGTTCAAGGGCGCGGACGGAACCGTCATCACGGGACCGGCAAAACAGGCCCTGCCCCGCTATGCGGCCGCGATTGACGGCGAGTGGATCACCGTCAGTGTCTGAATCCGCCAGGGCAGCCCTGTTGCCGGGCAACGTCACGATCCGGCCCGTGCGCGCGGCCGATGCCCAGGCACTCGCGGACGCCTACGCACTCAACCGCGCATTCCTGCAGCCGTGGGAACCCGTCCGGGACGAAAGCCACTACACCGCCGAGGGGCAGCGCACCGCCCTGGCCGGCGCGCTGGCCGAAGAGGCCGCCGGCCGGGGCGCCTTTTGGCTGTTGGTGGACGGCCGGCGGGTGGTGGGGCGCATTTCACTCACGGACATCGTGCGCGGCGCCTTCCAGAACGGGCACCTGGGCTACTGGGTCGCCGAGGATTTCCAGGGGCGCGGGCTGGCAACGGCGGCGGCACAGTTTGTGTGCGCCCATGCGGACCGCGAGCTGGGGTTGCACCGGATCCAGGCCGGCACGCTTGCGCACAACATTGGCTCCCAGACGGTGCTCCGGCGCTGCGGCTTCACGGCCATTGGGACGGCGGAGGCGTACCTGTTGATCAACGGCATGTGGCAGGACCATGTGCTGTTCCAAAGGATCCTGCCGCACTGAGCGTGGCTGCCCGGCCCTGGCGCCGCACCCCGGCGCGGCACCCCGGCGCCGCCTAGAAGAGTGCCACCCGGGGGTTCTTGGGGAAGATGGTGTCCAGCTCGGCCAGCTCGGCTACCGAGGGCTTCCAGGAGGCCGCCTGGGCATTCTCGCGCACCTGCTCCGGCCGGGTGGCCCCTGCGATGACGCTGGCCACCGACGGCTGGGCGGCGAGCCAGGAAAAGGCCACCTGGACCTCGCTCAGGCCTCGGGCCCGGGCAAAGTCGCCGAAGCTCGCCAGCTGGGCCAGGTCCGCCCCGGCCAGCATGTGCTCGCGGGTGTATGTCAGCCGGCTGCCCTCGGGCGCCTTGCCTGAACTGTACTTGCCGGTCAGCAGCCCGTTCGCCAGCGGGTAGTACGGCATGACGCCCAGGCCGTAGGCCTCCGCGGCCGGCGTGACTTCAAGTTCGGCGCGGCGGTCCAGCAGGTTGTAGTGGTTTTGGCTGGCGACGCAGCGGTTTCCGCCGGACATCCTGGCCGTGAATTCCGCTTCCGCAATCTGCCAGCCCGCCATGTTGGAGTGGCCCAGGTAGCGCACCTTGCCTGCGGTGACTAGCTCATCCATGGCCGCCAGCGTCTCTGCAAGGGGCGTGTAGCCGTCCGGGGAGTGGTAGTAGTACAAGTCGATGTAGTCGGTGTCCAGGCGCCGCAGGGAGGCCTCCACGGCCTGCATGATGTACTTCCGGGAGCCGCGCCGGCCCCAGTCCACGCCGTTGGCGCCTTCGGCGTCGAGCCCGAACTTGGTGGCCACCACCACGTTCTCCCGCTCCCCGCCCAGTGCCTTGGCCAGCATGGCTTCGCTTTGGCCGGGGAAGCCGCCGTACATGTCCGCGACGTCAAAGAGCGTGATGCCGGCCTCCAGCGCAGCATGCACGACGGCGTTGCTCCCCTCCTGCGTTTGTGTCGCCGAGCCGACGCGGCCCAGGTTGTTGCACCCCAGCCCCACGGTTGAAACGGTCAGTCCGGAATTGCCCACTTGGCGAAAGTCAGTCATGCTTCCACACTATCGAATCCGCTGCATCGAATCCGCCGCCTAGAGGGAGAAGGCCGTGCCGCCCGTGGGCGAGTGCCGGGCCTTGATGGCGGAGAGGTCCCCGGCCGGGGCCACGCCGATGCTCAATTTTGTAAAGTCCAGCTTTTCCTCGCGGATGCAGGTCTTGACGTTGGCCACGGCCCGGGCCGGTTCCGGGGCCAGGATGTAGATGTTCAGCTTGCCGGTGGAATGGGGCCCGGCCACGAACTCGCTCTTTTCCACCACGCCGCTGCCGCGCCAGGCCAGGTGCGCCGTGAGCGCCTCGCGGGCCTTCTCCTCCAGGTACTTGTCCCGCTCGCCGGCCTTGGCATTCTTCAGGGCAAATTGGGCCACCACGGTGAACTGCTCCGCCCGCGAAAGCTCCGCGTAGCCGTCGGCGTGGCATTGTTCGGTGAATGCGGCAAGCATGCCCAGGGCCTCCTCAAGAGTGTCCACCTCGGCATCCTTGGACGTGCTTTGGTGCCCCACGGCGCCGTGGTTGACGACAAACCAGGAGGCGTCCCCGTCGGCCTCCCCCGCCTCAACCCAGGCCTCCCGGAAAACCAGGGCGCCGGCGTCGTCCGTCTTGTACATGCGGACAATGTTGGGATCGGTCCCGCTCATGGGAGTGTCCTTCCTAAGGTGAACCAGGCCGAGTCTCGGCCGTCAAAGGGTGCCTGGCGGTCTGCAACCGCAGCCGCCAGGCTGGCGCAGGCCGCCTCCATGCGGGAGCACAGGGCGGGCGGATAATTCATTTCAAGGCGGTGCCGGGCAAACTCGTCCTCGTCGTCAACGTACACGCCGCGGTCCCTGGTGCGGATGACATCCAGGTCCATGTCGACCAGGTGGAACTCCACCACGCCGGGCCGGATGCGCCGCCAGGACGGCTCGGTCGCCAGGTCGATGTACAGCTCGACGCCGTCCGGGTGGGTGCCGTCGTAGAACGTGGCGACCCAGTCCCCCTGGTGCGGGATCAGCAGGACGGCGTCCGAGGCCGTGTAGAGGGCAGCCCCGGGCCGGGAGATGAACTCGCCCGTGCCCTGGAAAACCCAGTGCCCGTGGCTGTCCGAGCCCAGGTAGCGACCCGGCACCACCCAGTGGGCCAATCCGTTGAACTTGCGGTTGCGGGCCACCACGAGGTCGCCGGGACGGGGCGTGTCCCCCTGGTCCGGGGCCGTCACAGGATGGGCAGCTGGCCGGTGCGGGGAGCCGGGACGCCGGGCAGCGGCCGGGCAAAGGGCACCTTGGTGCCCAGCACCTGCTCCACCACGTCCTGGGCCACGCGCTGGGCGGTCAGGCCGACCCGCTCCAGCACCTGGGCGCGGGTGCCGTGGTCGAGGAATTCGACCGGCAGGCCCACCTCGTTCAGGGCGGTGTCCACGCCCGCCCCGCGCAGTTCCTGGCGGATTCTCGAGCCCACGCCGCCGGCCCGCACGCCGTCCTCGATGACAATGACAATCCGGTGCCGGGAAGCCAGGGCAATGAGCGAACGCGGCACGGGCAGCACCCAGCGCGGGTCCACCACGGTGGA
>Ga0134128_10011983_pt1 | contig 10331 bp, 11 predicted proteins | sample KB31754_FD_96462 | JGI IMG/M metagenome (GOLD analysis project Ga0134128, IMG submission 96462) | Terrestrial soil microbial communities with excess Nitrogen fertilizer from Kellogg Biological Station, Michigan, USA - KB3-175-4 | ecosystem: Environmental > Terrestrial > Soil > Unclassified ...
CTCGCTCATGACCGAAGCGGTCAAGGGCAAGGACAAGGCCAGCGTCCGGTCCTTGTACGGGCGCATACACTCTCTCCTTACCCGGCAGGACACCGTTCCTGATGCTTCGCTGGGCAAGCTCGCAGCCCTTTCCGGCGTGCGCGAGTTCCCCGCCCGCGTCAAGTGCGCGAGCCTGTGCTGGCATACCCTGAACGCAGCATTGGAGCGCAGCGTGGCGACGGTCTCCACGGAGTGAGGCATGCGTAGCCACGAGAACGAGCCCTTCGTCGTCAGCCGCGAGGTCCAGGCGGTGATCGTCCCCGCCGGTGTCGAGGTCAACCTCAAACCCGGACAGTCCGGCTACATCACCCAGGCACTCGGCGGCAGCTTCACCGTTTATATGGAGGGGAACCTCTTTCGTATCTCCGGTGAGGATGCGGACGCCATCGGCAAGGAGCCGGTGAAGCCCCCGGAGCTGCCGCCCAACTCCACCGAGGACGACGTCCGCGAGCTCGCCTGGGCGCAGATGCGCACCTGTTACGATCCCGAGATCCCGATCAACATCGTCGACCTCGGCCTGGTGTACGACTGCAGCGTGCAGCCCAACGACGACGGCACCCGCACGGTCGAGGTCAAACTCACGCTCACCGCCCCAGGCTGCGGCATGGGGGAGATCCTGGTCGACGACGTCAAGGACAAGATCGAGCGCATTCCCACCGTGCGCGAGGCGCGTGTCGAGCTGACCTTCGATCCCCCCTGGAACCAGAGCATGATGTCCGAGGAGGCGCGGCTGCAGACAGGGATGTATTACTGACATGTCCTGGATCGATGTCGGCAGCACCTCGGATCTCAACGAGGCCACTCCCCTCTCAGTCGAAGTCGACGGCCTCGCGGTGGTCGTCGTGCGTTGCGGCAGCGACCTCTACGCCGTCGAGGACCGCTGCACCCACGACGGCGAGGCGCTCGACGGCGCCGAAGTCGAGTCGTGCCAGATCATCTGCCCCCGCCACGGCGCGCGCTTCTGCCTGCGCACCGGCGAAGCGCTGACGCCGCCGGCATACGAGCCGCTGCGCACATACGCGGTGCGGGAAGAGAACGGAAGGGTTCTGCTCGAGCAGACTGACTCTTGACCACGCTGCTACCGTGAGCTCGCCTGTTCCCGACGACGCGTTCAGCCGCGGCGCGGCGGCTAGCATTCAGCGCCGAGCGCCTGCCCTACGATTCGGCTCTCTGGCGCACGATCCTTACCCGCTCTACACGATCTGCACTCCTGACACCGCCTGCCCGTTTGCAACGTAGCTCCCGAGGTTCGGCGGCGCGTAGGGCGCGGGCGCCATGGAAGGGTCCGCGACGACATTGCCGCCCGTGACGCGATCGAGAACGGATCGATGCAGGAGCAGGCCGCGAGGGATGGCTCGTCCTGCATCGAGTTTGGGGAGGCCATTCCATGGCGGTTTCGCCCAGGGCTCATGCGCTGGCGCCAGCGCGGCCGGCCGGATCGTCGCTCTGGGCTCACTCGAGAACAGCACGCCGAGCCGGGCGAGCTCCTGCGTCAGCCACGAGCAGGCACCGTCAGAAAGCCCACACTCTCCGTTGTCATTCGGATAACCGCCGCCGACGTCTGCATGCGCACCAGGGAAAAGAGCCTGCTTGATGCGCGGATCCGCATCCCAGAGCGTCGGAGTAAAGTCCGCCCGTCGCTCGTCCACCGATACGGCATGTAGTCCGACAGCCACGAGGTCGCTGAGCTTCGTGTCGCAGAACCGGAAGGCGTCCACCCTGAACCTGGCGCGATTGTATTCGGGAATGCCGAGCGCACCCACGGTGTCCCACACCGCGACGCATTTGATTCGAATGCCGGCAATCAACGGCGGCAGCACTGGCTGCGAGATGAAGGCGGGAAGATCGAGAATCGTCTCCTGGAGTTTCCCGAGGCGGTTCGGGTCATTGCGAAGCGCCGCCTTTCTGTAGTCATACCATACGGCGCAACCCGCCCGATAAGCTTTCTCCTTGTCCTCGAGGTCCAGCATGGCACCATCGAGCAGTCCACGTGCGGCAATCAGCCCCGCGAGCGCCCGGGCCGTGTAGGCTCCCCGGCTGAATCCCAGCAGGACGATGGCATCGTCCTTGTCGTAATTTCTGGAGACGAAGGTATATCCGCGGACGATCCGCGTGATCAGGCCCGCCCCGGCTGCACCGCCAAGCAGCTTGTCGAGGATGTTTGTCGAATCTCCGACGCCATGTATGTACTTGGCAACCTGGCGCAGCTCCCCGGTCGGTCCCTGCAAAACCTTCTCCTGCTCCTTCGCAAGCTGAAGGGTATCCAATGACTCGACGCCATCGAGGTTGGCGAACGCTTTGAATACATTGCTCGCCGGTGCGTCCTGCGAGTCCTGATCCGCCTCCCCCGGCCCGTTCCATGTTCCGTCCGCACAAAAGACTATGTTCTTTGTCATTTTTGTGTGCTCCGAACCGGGCCATTGTTATTCTCGACTTGCCGGCGCAGTATACTGCGCGACGGGGACCTGTTGGTGCCGCCCACTCGAAGCGGAAATCATGGCGGCGGGGGTACCTATCGTGGGCGTTGCGATCGCACTCGTAGCACTGACGGCCATATGGCTCGCTCTGACCGCGCTCATCCGCTGGGTGATCCGGTGGGTGCTGCCCACGGTGAGAACCACCATTTCATGGACGATCGGCATGCTCGCCAGCGGCGGGGTGCTTTTCATACTAACCCTGGTCTTCCTCGTCCCCATGATCAGGCCGCAATACCTCAGGGAAATGCCACTCATGCAGGCGGAACCCCCTTCTCCGCCGCCGCCGCCGGTCAGCATGGTGCCGCCGAGCGAGACGCCACCTCCTTCAGTCGCCAAGGCAGCGCCACCCCCTTCGGCCATGAAGGCAGCGCCACCTCCTGCGGACTTCAGTGTGCCTCCGGACGAGGCATTGCCCCACTACTACACCGCGGCACCGCCCACCCCCAAGGGCCCGCAGGCAGCCGACTCCTCGGCATCTTCCAGCACCGGGTACACCTATCCGCAATTCCCATGGCCGCCTCCGCCACCCTCTGGAGAGATCGTCGTCCCCAATGAGGTCCTGCTCGCGGGATTGTCGCACCCGGCCCTGGGCGACATCGCTCGCCTGCTGGTTCAGGCACTGCAGCACGCCGGCTACTACCAGAGCGTCTACTACGAGGCTCCGCATGGATTTGCGTTGGTCGCCCGCCTGGAGCGCATCCACCCGGACGGCTCGCCCTATCAGGGCACTGCACGCTTCGACAGCAGGTTCTCTCCTCTTCCGGAATTTTCTCTGTCCGGATACCTGCACGCCCTCTTCCGGGCACCCACCGGCTACTATCGAGTCATTGCATTCATCATTTCAGACACGCCTTTTGCTGCCACCGGGACACCGGTTTCCTCGCAGGAGGCCAACATGTGGCTGGAGCACGGAGCGAACGCGCTGCCGCTGCGCATTGCTGATGTCGGTTACTCCGTCGGCTACGCCTGTACGGCGCTGATCTATGAGTTTCAAAAGCAGGATGCGCAGAGCGATCCCGTGGAAGACACTCCGGGGCTGCTCTCTGCGGACACGCATCTCGTCAAGGCCAAGATTGCGGAGGCGCTCAAGTGGCAACTGCACTGACTCACTGCAAGCGATGGCTCGCGGGCATCTGGTTCACCGGCTTCGGGCTGATCTTCTTCATCGTCCTGGTTCAGACTCAACTCGGACACTACCGTGAGGATGCCAATCAGGTATGGGGCTGGTTGCTGCCGACGGTCATGCCGACCCTCTCGCTCATCATAGGCGTCCTGGTATTGGACGCGGCGCGGCACGAGAGACGCCGGGCGACGACCGATCGCTTCCTCTTCCTTCTGACCGCATGGCTGTCCGGCGCGTACCTGACCTCCGTTCTGCTGGTCATCGTGCTGCAGCCGCTTTCCTCCGCATCGCCGCTTCAGGCCATGGCTCAAGCCAATGTATGGCTCGGACCGTTTCAGGGGCTCGTAGCGGCAGCAATGGGAGCGTTTTTCGTCAGGGCAGCGCACGATAGCGCCGGTGCTGCGCCGGCGGGTGCTGCACCGGCTGCTCCTACTCCTGCGCCTGCAGGCGCTACTGCCGGGCCGGAGGGCTCCGGCGGGGTATAATTCCCCGCATGACGCCAGCCTTACTCGAGCGCCTGCGCTCCGATCTCGCAGGACTTAGGGAACAGGGCCTTTACAAGAGCGAGCGCGTGCTCGCAGGGCCGCAGGGAGGCACGGTGCGCACCGGGGAGCGGGAGGTGGTGAACCTCTGCGCCAACAACTACCTCGGCCTCGCCAATCATCCGGCCATACGGGAGGCGGCGCACCGGGCCCTCGACCGGTTCGGCTTCGGCATGGCCTCCGTGCGCTTCATCTGCGGCACGCAGACCGTGCACAAGCAGCTCGAGGAGGGCCTCAGCCGCTTCCTCGGCACCGAGGATGCCATCCTCTACTCCTCCTGCTTCGATGCCAACGGCGGTCTCTTCGAGACGCTGCTCGATGAGCGCGATGCCATCATCTCCGATGCGCTCAATCACGCGAGCATCATCGACGGCATCCGGCTCTGCAAGGCGCAGCGCCGCCGCTATGCCAACAACAACATGGCGGAGCTCGAGGAATGCCTTAGGCAGGCGAGTGGCGCACGCACGCGGCTCATCGCCACCGACGGTGTCTTCTCGATGGATGGTATCGTCGCCAACCTGCCGGCGATCTGCGAGCTGGCGGATCGCTATGATGCGCTGGTGATGGTCGATGACTCGCACGCCACCGGTTTCATGGGACCGGGCGGGCGCGGCACCCCGGAGCACTGTGGCGTCGCCTCGCGAATCGACATCCTGACGGGGACACTCGGCAAGGCGCTCGGCGGCGCCAGCGGCGGCTATGTCGCCTCACGCAAAGAGGTGGTCGAGTGGCTGCGGCAGCGCTCCCGGCCCTATCTCTTCTCCAACAGCATTCCTCCGGTCGTGGCCGCGGTGGGCCTGAGGGTGATCGATCTCCTGGAACATTCGCCGGAGCTGCGCACGCGGCTTCATGAGAATGCCCGGTATTTCCGCGCCGGCCTTTCGCGCCTCGGTTTCGACCTGAAACCGGGTGAGCATCCCATCATCCCCGTGATGCTGGGCGATGCCGCTCTTGCCGGCCGCATGGCCGATCGCCTCCTCGAGCGCGGCGTCTATGTGATCGGCTTTTCCTACCCCGTGGTGCCGAAGGGTCAGGCGAGAATCCGCACCCAGATGTCGGCGGCGCTCACGCGCGAGCAGCTGGACAAGGCCATCGAGGCATTCGGCGCGGTGGGCAAAGAGCTTGGGGTCGTGAAGTGAGCATGCGCGTCGAACGGCGTGCGGCGAGGTGGGTCCGTTGAAAGCACTGGTCAAAAAAGAAGCCGCTCCGGGTATCTGGCTGGACGATGTGCCGGAGCCGAAAGTCGGCCACAACGATGTGCTGATCGAGATCGGCAAGACCGCGATCTGCGGCACCGACATGCACATCTACAACTGGGACGCGTGGGCGCGCAAGACCATCCCCGTGCCCATGCAGGTCGGGCATGAGTACTGCGGCCGGATCGTCGAGATCGGCTCCGAAGTCAGAGGTTTCAGGCCCGGCGATCGCGTCTCGGGCGAGGGCCACATCACCTGCGGGTACTGCCGCAACTGCCGCGCGGGACGGCGGCACCTGTGCCGCAACACCGTGGGCGTCGGCGTCAATCGCCCCGGCGCATTCGCGCAGTATCTCGCCATTCCCGCCGACAACGCCTTCAAGCTGCCGGACTCGATCAGCGACGATGTGGCCTCGATCCTCGATCCGTTCGGCAACGCCACCCATACCGCCCTCGCCTTCAACATGGTCGGCGAGGACGTACTGATCACAGGCGCCGGCCCCATCGGCATCATGGCCGTCGCGATCGCGCGCTTCGTCGGCGCCCGTCATGTCGTGATCACCGATGTCAACGACTATCGGCTGGAGCTGGCGAAGAAGATGGGCGCCACACGCGCCATCAACGTGCAGCGCGAGTCGCTCGATCAGACGATGAAGGACCTCGGCATGCAGGAGGGATTCGATGTCGGCCTCGAGATGTCGGGCAATGCGGCGGCGTTCCGCGATCTGCTGCGCACGATGCACCACGGCGGCTCGGTCGCCATCCTCGGCATTCCGCCGGACGAGACGGCCATCGACTGGAATCAGGTGATCTTCAAGGGCCTGACGCTGAAGGGCATCTACGGCCGGGAGATGTTCGAGACCTGGTACAAAATGGCGAGCCTGCTGCAGAGCGGCCTCGAGCTCGAGCCCATCATCACGCATCACCTGCCGGTGCAGGATTACGCCCAGGCCTTCAGCATCATGGGCTCGGGCCGCTCGGGCAAGGTCATCATGGACTGGAAGAGTCTCTGACCCGGCACGTCAACAGCAAGTGAGTAAGCCGGCCAAGGCCGCCGTTGCTCGGCCCAGGGACGGGGCCGCAGGCGACTTTGAGCCAATCAATCAACAGCCGTACAGAAGCAGTAGGAGTAGAGGTGCCCGGGCACGCTGAAGCGGGCCAGCTGGCTCAGGTCCTTCGCCACCGGATCGAGGCGGCTCGCGACTTCGGCCAACCCGAGCGACTGCGCATCGACATGGAACAGTGATACCGCAGCCACCGCCGCGCGCACCTGAGCCTGTTGAAACAGCTGCTCCTCCCAGGAGAGGTGTGGCTGAATGAACTCCACGTGATATTGCGTCACTTTGGCGAATTGCGCGGCAGCCTTCACGGCATCTTCCAGAGTTCCCAGCCGGTCCACGAGGCCGATCCGCCTCGCATCCGCACCCGCCCAGACGCGGCCCTGTCCGATTGCGTCGATCTGCTGCGGCGTCTCCCGGCGCCCTGAAGCCACGCGATCGACGAACTGTTGGTAGCCTCGGTCGATCTGCGACTGTACGAGCTCACTCGCTTCCTTGCTGAGAGGCCGGTCGATGGTGAGCGAGCCTGCAAGCGGCGTCGTACCGATGCCATCCACGCTGACACCGACCTTGCTCAAGGTCTGGTTGATGGTCGGGATGACGGCAAAGATGCCTATCGAGCCTGTAAGGGTCGCCGGACTCGCCCAGATCTGGGTCGCGGGCGCAGAGATGTAGTACCCGCCCGAAGCCGCGAGATCACCCATGGAGACGACGAGCGGCTTGCCCGCCGCGCGCAGCGCCTGCAGCTCCCGATAGATCTCCTCCGAAGCGGCGACACTGCCGCCGGGACTGTCGACGCGCAGCACGACGGCCTTGATGTCCTTGTCGATGCGCGCCTGCCGGATCAGCTCCGACAGCGAGTCGCCGCCGATGGTGCCCGGGGGCTGTTTGCCATCCGCGATGTCGCCGGAGGCGACGATGACTCCGATGGTGGCACTGCCGTCGCCGTCATGGACCTTCTTCTTTGCATGGACGATCCGCGCGTAGTCTTCCGCGGAGATCTGGTTGAAGGAGCCAGTCGACTTGTCCTCACCGACCATGCCGGTCAGCTGCCGCTCCAGCTGCAGGTTGTCCGCGAGCGCCGTGACCAGCTTCGCCTGCAAAGCGACTTTGGCCGCATCCCCGTTGGCGCTGCTCACGGACTTCGGGAGTGATTGAACGTAGCTGTCGATGGCATCCGCCGGGAGCTTGCGGGCCGCGGTCAAAGCCTTCTGATAACTCGACCACAGCACATCGAGGTAGGCGAGGCTCTGCTCCTTGTCCGCGGGCGACATGTCGCTGCGCGTGAAGATCTCTATGGCGCTCTTGAATGTCCCGACGCGAAAGACGTTGATGTCGACGCCGAGCTTCTGCAGCAGCCCCTTGAAATAGAGGGGATAGCGGCTGAAGCCCTCGATCATGACGAAGCCGGTCGGATCGAGGTAGACCTTGTCCGCCTGCGCCGCGAGGTAATACTGATCCTGGTCGAAGGTCGTGCCGTAGGCGATGACTGGCTTGCCGCTCGTGCGGAACTTCTGGATGGCGCGGGCGAGCTCCTCGAGCATCGGCTGGCCTGCGCCCTGCATCTTGTCCAGATCGAGCACCAGGACCCTGATGTGTTTGTCCGTCGCGGCGCCGCGGATGGCATCAACGAGGTCCCAGAGCAGGGTCTCCTGTCGCTCTTGTCCCTGGGCGCCCCGGATCGCGCGCTGCAGGGGGTCGCCGCTCAGCTGCTCGACGAGGCTTCCCTGCGGCTGAACGACGAGCGCAGCGCGATCGGGCACACTCGGGAGCGATGAGCTCACCGCCCAGACGATGATGCCGAAAATTACGAGCAGCAGGACGAGGTGCAGCACCCGGCGCAGCCCGTCGAGGCCGCGCCAGATGCCGCTCAGGATCGCCCGCAAGGTTGTTCTCATGCGCTGCGCGTCGGACTAACGGGGCTCACGGAGCGCCATGTCCTGGCCTTCAGATCTTTTCCTCGATCCTCGCGGCCTTGCCCGAGAGATCCCGCAAGTAGTAGAGCTTGGCGCGGCGGACGTTGCCGCGGCGCTTGACGGAGATGTCGCTGATCGCGGGGCTGTAGGTCTGGAACACGCGCTCCACGCCCTCTCCGTGCGAGACCTTGCGGACCGTGAAGGAGGAGTTGAGGCCGCGGTTGCTGCGTGCGATCACGACGCCTTCGTAGGCCTGGATGCGCTCTCGGTCGCCTTCGACGACCTTCACCTGCACAACCACGGTGTCGCCCGGCTTGAAATCCGGGACCTCGCGGGTCATGCGCTCTTTCTCGAGTTGTTGGACGATCTTGCTCATTTTCTCATCCTCGATCTTTCATCCCGTGCCGCGCCTGCGGCGAGAAATTCGCTCAGTAACCGCTGCGCCTCGGGCGTGAGCCCATGGCGAGCGATCAGATCCGGTCGGCGCAGCCAAGTGCGCGCCACGGCCTGGGCCAGCCGCCAGCGGCCGATGTCGGCGTGATTGCCCGACAATAGCACCGCCGGCACTGCCCGGCCCTCGAATACCTCGGGCCGCGTGTAGTGCGGCCAATCGAGCAGCCCGGCGGTGAAGGAGTCTTCCCCGCTCGAGCGCTCATCGCCGAGCGCGCCCGGCAGCAGGCGCGCTATCGCATCGATCACCGTGAGCGCCGGCAACTCACCGCCCGAGAGGACGTAGTCGCCCACCGAGAGCTCCCGGTCGATGCCGAGCTCGACGATCCGCTCATCGAGCCCCTCGTACCGGCCTGCGACCAGGAGCAGTCCGGGTAATCCCGACAGCTCCCGCGCCGTGGCCTGGTCGAACGGCCCACCCTGAGCCGTCAGGCACACCCGCGGACTTCCCTCCGGCAGCCGCGCGTGCGCTGCGCGAATGGCCGCGAGCATCGGTTCCGGCTTCAGCACCATGCCCGGGCCTCCGCCGTAGGGCCGATCGTCTACGGTGCGATGCACATCGCTCGTATGAGCCCGCGGGTCCTCCGTGCCGACCGTCAGCAGTCCTCGCTCGAGCGCCCGCCCCACCACGCCGTGGCGCAGCGCTCCGGCGATCATTTCCGGAAAGAGCGTGACGACCTCGATCTTCATGGAGCGCCTATTCGAGCTCCGCCGGCCAATCCACCAGGATCCGGCCCGCTGCAAGATCCACACGCCTCAAATGCGCCGGATCCGCCGACACCCAGTGCTGCCTGCGAGCCGCTTCCCGCGGCTTGGCGGCGGCACCGTCCCGGTCCTCCACCACCATTACCGCCCCCGCGGGAGCGTCGATGAAATACGCCACCGTGCCCAGGATCACGCCATCGAGGTTCTGCACCTCGAGCCCGATCAGGTCCGCGCGGTAGTACTCGCGATCACCCGTCGGCGGCAGCTCCGTCCGTTCGACCTCGACCCAAGCTCCAGTCAGGAGTGCGGCACCCTCTCGGGTCTCGATACCTTCGAGGCGAACGACCAGCCGCTCTCCCTGTAAGTGCCCCTCGATGAGCCTACGCCTGCGGCGCTCGCCCCCTTCCGGGCGCAGCGCCCACTCGCGGTACTCGAGCAGCGCCTCCGGCGGCTCCGTAAAGGAGGACACGTGTACCCAGCCCTCCAGGCGAAAGGGCGCCCCGATCCTGCCGAGCTCCACCCAGCGCACCAACGGCGCCATTAGCGGCTCTCAGGGTGGCGCCGGCCTCTGCCTCAGGCGGTCGCCTGGCTGCGATACGATGCGACGAGCGAGCGCACCCGCTCCGAGGGCTGCGCACCCTTGCCCACCCAGTAGTCGATACGCGGCAGATCGAGCTTGAGCTTCGTCTCACCGCGGTGCGCGATGGGATTGAAGAACCCCACGTGCTCGAGGCTGGGTCCGCCCTGGCGCTTGCGGCTGTCGGTCACGACGACGTGATAGAAGGGCTGATTTCGCGCCCCGCGCCTCGTCAGGCGAATGGTCACC
>Ga0134128_10011984_pt1 | contig 10331 bp, 9 predicted proteins | sample KB31754_FD_96462 | JGI IMG/M metagenome (GOLD analysis project Ga0134128, IMG submission 96462) | Terrestrial soil microbial communities with excess Nitrogen fertilizer from Kellogg Biological Station, Michigan, USA - KB3-175-4 | ecosystem: Environmental > Terrestrial > Soil > Unclassified ...
CCGTTCTTGATCTGCTGCACCTGGGTGATGGTATTGGCGAGGTGGTCGGTCTTGGAGAATTTGGTCGGCGGCGAGTTGAAGATGTCCATGAACTTGTCGCCTGACTCCAGCGAGTCCAGCATCTTCTGCCCGGTTAGATCCTTGCCGGCCTTGTTGGCATAAAAGGCGAAGGTCTCGATAGCATTGTAGCCGATGATCGCCTGCGTGTTGGCTTCGGTTCCGAACATCTTCTTGTAGTTGACGAGCCAGTCTTTGACCTTGCCCTTGGCCGTATCCTCGTAGGGGATCTCGAAGCCGGACGCCGCATAGAGGCCTTCGACCGCGTCCTTGCCGAGCAGAGGCACCTCCATCACGTTGGTCGGCGTCGCCCCGAGGAAGGTCACGTTCCAGCCGAGCTTCTTGGCCTCGGTCATCGCACCGATGGTTTCGCGGAGGATGGTGCCGAGCAGCACCATGTCGCAGCCGTCCGCTTTCATCTTGGCGACCTGCGCCGAGAAGTCGGACGCGCCGCGCTTGTAGCTCGTGATCGAGGCCGGCTGCAACTTCATGGCCGCGAGCTGCTGGTTGAAGCCGTCGAGCACGTTCTTACCGTACTCGTCATCCTGGTGCAGGATGCAGGGCTTCTTGAAGTTCTTCCAGTCGATCATGTATTTGACCGCGGCGCGCGTGCTCTCCACGTAAGGCAGAAGGTTATTGAACTTCAGCCGCTCCTGCGGTTTCTTCGGGTCGAACTTGAAGGTGAACTCGGCCGCCGTCAGCGGAAACAGCTGCAGCACGCCGGCATCGAACAGGACGTCCTGCGCGGCGAGTACGGTGGGCGATCCCATCGGTCCCACCATGGCGAAGATCTTGTCGCGCTCGATCATCTTTTGGGACGCAAGCACGGCGCGCTTCGGGTCGTAGCCCGTGTCTTCCACGATGAGCTTGATCTTGCGGCCGTTGATGCCGCCCGCCGTATTGATTTCCTCGACCGCCATCTTCATGCCGTTGGAAACCGGCACGCCCCATCCCTTGATCGGGCCCGACAGGTCCTGGTGCGTCCCGATCACGATCTCGTTGGCCGAGATGCCTTCGTTGGTGACCTTGGTCTGGGCGATCGCCGGGAGTTGCGTCAGCGCCAGCGCGCCGATCGCAAGGCCGAACGCCGTCAGCGTTTTCGACATTTGCAGTCTCCTCTTCCCTGATTGGCCCATATTGGGCGAAGGCGGGGCCCTGAAAACATCCTTCGCCATTTTCGGTAAACCTTCCCTGGTCCTTCCGGCCATCAGGCCACCGCCCGCGCGCCGTACATCGCATCGATCTCGCCGGCGTAACGCTTGTTCACGAAATTGCGCTTCAGCTTCATGGTCGGCGTCAGCTCTTCGTCCTCGGGCGTGAGCTGCCGCTCGATCAGCATGAATTTCTTGATGGTCTCGACGCGGGCGAAATTGGCATTCACCACCTCGATCTCGCGCCAGATCAGATCCTGGATCTCGGCCGCGCGACACAGGCTCGCGTAGTTAGTGAAGGGTATGTTGTGGTCCTGCGCAAACTTCTCGACGTTCTCATGATCTATCATGACAAGGCAGGTGAGATAGGGCCGCTTGTCGCCGATCACGACCGCATCCGAGACATAGGGCGAGAATTTAAGCTGGTTCTCGATTTCCGATGGCGTGACGTTCTTCCCGCCGGCGGTGATGATGATGTCCTTCATCCGGTCGGTGATCTTGACGAAACCCTGATTGTCCAGAGTGCCGACATCTCCGGTGTGCAGCCATCCGGCCGCGTCGATGGTCTCGGCGGTCTTTTCCGGCTGGTTCAGATAGCCGTCGAACAGGAAATCGCCCTTGAGCAGGATCTCGCCCTGCGGCGAGAGCTTTACTTCACCCCAGGGCACGGCCTTGCCGACCGAACCAAGCTTGATCTGGTCGGACGGCATCAGCGTCGCGACGCCGCAGTTCTCGGTTTGGCCGTAGACCTCGCGCATGTCGAGGCCAAGCGCGAGATACCAGCGGATCAGGTCCGGCGCGATCGGCGCCGCGCCGGTGAAGGCGACATGGCAGCGGTCGAGCCCGATCATGCGGCGGATATTGCGGAACACCAGCCAATAGGCGGCGCGATCGGCGAGCCGCAACCATACGGGCGGCGTCCTGCCCTCGAGCCTGTAGTCGTTCATGCGATTGCCGATCGCGAGCGCCTGCTTGTACATCCAGTTCTGAAAGCTCGTTGCGTCCTTTAGCGCGATCGCGACCCCGGAATAGAATTTTTCCCAGATGCGCGGTACCGCCAGAAACACCGTCGGCTGCACCTCGCGCAGATTGTCCGGCACGGTTTCCGGGCTCTCGGCGAAATTCATCACCGAGCCCAGCGCAAGCGAAGTGTAATATCCGCCGACCCGCTCGGCGACATGGCACAGCGGCAAGAACACCAATCGCTCCTCGCTGTCGCTTGCGGGAATAAAATCGTTGGCGTGGCGCATCTGGTGCACGACGCTGCGGTTGGCATGCATCGCGCCCTTCGGCGGGCCCGTCGTGCCGGAGGTGTAGACCAGGATCGCGAGATCGTTCGACGAACGACTTGCAACCATCTCCTCCCAGAGCGCCTCGCGGCCCTGGGCGTGGTTGCGGCCGAGCGCGCTGAATTCCGCGAGCGACAGCACCATGGGGTCGGAGAAGGCGGAAAGGCCTTCCATGTCGAAGACGACGATCCGCTCCAGCGTCGGACAGCGTGAGCGGCAGGCGAGCGCCTTGTCGAGCTGCTCCTCATCCTCGACGAAGATCACGCGGGTCCGCGAGTCGTTGACGAGATACTCGACTTGCGCGGCGGAATCGGTCGGATAAATGCCGGACGACACGCCGCCGGCGCAAAGGATGCCCATGTCCGCGAACACCCACTCCGGCACTGCGTTTGCCATGATGGAGGCAACGTCACCGGGGCGGAAGCCGATCGCATGCAGCGCGTAGGCGATGTCCTTTGAGATTTGCAGCCATTCGCGCCAGCTGGTCGGCTGCCAGATGCCGAACCTCTTCTCGCGAATCGCAGGCTTGTCGCCGCGCGTCTCGACCGCGAGCAGAAAGCTCTTCGCGATCGTGTCGGCGACCGTCAGCACCGCCGGCCTGGCCATGCCCTTCCCTCCCTGTCGTGTCCTGCCTGGCATGCCAGCTTGTGCCGGTCTTGTTCTCCAAGGCAGGAACCTATTTAGCGCCAAGTTTTCTTCTTTTTCCAGCGCCGTTCTCCGCGTGCACCGGCTTCCTTGGCGCCAAGGTAAAACTCCTGAATGTCCTTGGAATGCATCAAACGGTCGCAAGTGTCGTTCATGACGACACGGCCGATCTCGAGCACATAGCCGTAATGCGCGGTTTCGAGCGCGATCCTGGCATTCTGCTCGACCAGCAGGATCGACATCCCCTGCTCCTCGTTGACGCGGCGGATGATCTCGAAGATTTCCTTCACCAAAATCGGCGACAGCCCGAGCGAAGGCTCATCCAGAAGCAGCAGAGTCGGCTGGTTCATCAGCGCCCGCCCGATCGCGAGCATCTGCTGCTCGCCGCCGGAAAGCTGGCCCGCCGGCTGGTTGATCCGCTCCTTCAGCCGCGGGAAATAATCGTAGACGCGATCGAGATCCTTGGCGACGCCTTCGCGGTCGCTCCTCGGATAGGCGCCCATCATCAGGTTTTCACGCACCGAGAGGAACGGAAATACCTCGCGCCCCTCTGGCACATGACTGAGGCCCAGCCGCACGATCCTGTCGGCTTCCATGCGCTGGATCGGCTTGCCCATGAACTCGATCGAGCCTTTCTGCGGATCGAGAATGCCGGAAATGGTCTTCAGCACCGTGGTCTTGCCGGCGCCATTGGCGCCCAGCACCGTCACGATCCGGCCGCGCGGCACCTCGAGCGAGATACCGCGGATTGCCATGATCGGCCCATAATAGCTCTCAATGTTGCTGACCTTGAGGATGATGTCGTCTGCACTCATCGCATCATCCCCTATGCGCCCAGATAGGCCGCGACCACGTCCGGGTGGCCCTGCACATCGGCCGGCGCCCCCATCGCGAGCACGCGGCCGTAATTCAGCGCAATCACCCGGTCGGACACGCGGCTCACCAGCGTCATGTCATGCTCGACCATCACGACGGTGATGCCAAGCTCGGATTTCATGTCGCGTATCCAGAACGACATGTCGTCGGTCTCCTCCACGTTCAGTCCGGAGGACGGCTCATCGAGCAGGATCAGCTTGGGTTCGGAGCACAGCGCGCGAGCGATCTCAATCACCTTGCGGACACCATAGGGCAGGCCCGAGATCAGCGTGTCGCGATAGGGTTCGAGGTCGAGAAATTCGATCACCTGCTCGACGCGACGGCGATGCGCCTTCTCGTTGGCACGCACGCTCGGCAGGAACAGGAGTTCCTGCCAGAGCTGCGTGGTCGAATGGCGGTGGCGGCCGACCAGGAGATTGTTGAGCACCGTTGCATTCTCGAACAGCTCGATATTCTGGAAGGTACGGGCGATGCCAAGCTTGGCGATGCCGTAGGCCGGCAACTCCGTGATGTCCTGGTCCTCGAAGAAGAGTTTGCCCGCGGTCGGAGTGTAGATGCGCGAGATCAGGTTGAAGATCGAGCTTTTTCCCGCCCCGTTCGGGCCGATGATCGAGAGGATCTCGCCCTTCTCCACGGCAAAGGACACGGCGTCGACGGCCTTCAGGCCACCGAAATGCAGCGAGATGTTCTCGGCGCGGAAATAGCTCATCGATTCCGCTCCGATTTGACGTAGATTTTCTGCCGCTTGAAGGTGGCGCGTTTGTAGAGCGGGAAGAGCTGGAAGAACAATTTGATCTTGAGCCAGCGGCCGTAGAGCCCGAGCGGCTCGAACAGCACGAACAGCACGATGATCACGCCGTAGATCGCGCCCTTCAGCCCGTTGGCGGAGGCGAACGCGGCGACGCTGTCCTGGATATGCATGGCGCGCTCACTGCCGGCGCCCAGCGTGGCCGCGAGCCCCCCGATGATGCCGGGCATGTCATCCTTCAGATAGGTCAGGAACGGATCGATCATGACGATGAAGATCGCGCCCAGCACCGCGCCATGCAGGCTGAACGTGCCGCCGATCAGGATCACGATGATGAACTCGATCGAAAGCTGGAGCGTGAACATCTCCGGGCTGATGAAGGAGAGCTTGTGGGCAAACATGACGCCGGCAAAGCCGGTGATGGCCGCGGAAATCGCGAACGACTTCACCTTGTAGAGCGAGACGTTGATGCCCATGCTGCGCGCGGCCGTCTCGCTGTCCCGGATGGCGATGAAGGCGCGTCCCGTCGGCGAACGCAAGAGATTGAGCGAGCCGACGATGGTCAGGACCAGCAACGCAAGGCACATGAAATAAAAGGTCGGGCTGTCGCGCGGAATCTGGATGCCGAGGAACTGGATGGCCTTCACCCGCATGCCCTCATTGCCGTGGGTGACGCTTTCCCAGCGCGCGAGGATTTCCTCGACAATCAAGGCAAAGGAGATGGTGGCAATGACGAGATAGATGCCCTGCAGCCGCAGCGCCGGGAAGCCGACGATCGCGCCGATCACACCGGTTAGGAGGCCCGCCGCAAGGAAATAGACGGGAAACGGCACGTTGAATTGCTGCAGGTACGCCGCGGTGTAGGCGCCGATCGCAAGGAAGGCGGCATGGCCGAGCGAGGCCTGTCCGGTAAAGCCGGTCAGGATCAAGAGCGCGACGCCGACGGTCGCGTAGATGCAGACAAAGACGAACTGGCTGACGAGGTAGCTCGAGAGCACAAAGGGCGCGATCGCCAGCAGCACGAACAGCGTGCCGTAGGACCACACATAGCCCGAATGCGGAAACAGGCGAATGTCGTCTTCATAATCGGTCTTGAACAGGAAACGCATCGCGTTCAGACCTTCTTGCGCATGCGAAGACCGAACAGGCCTTCGGGCTTGAGCAGCAACACCAGCAGCAGCACGATATACGGCGCGACGTCCTTCCAGCCTTCCGGCAGGTAGAAGCCGGCCATGCTCTCGATCACGCCGATCAAGACACCGCCGACGACCGCGCCCGGAATCGAACCGAAGCCGCCGAGAACCGCGGCGGGAAACGCCTTGAGCCCGAGCACCAACCCAACGTTGGAATGGATGAAGGTGATCGGTGCCAGCAGCACGCCAGCACAGCTCGCAACCGCGGCGCTGATGGCCCAGACGACCGACACCACGCGCTTGACGGGAATTCCCATGTAATAGGCCGCCAGCATGTTCTCGGAAGTGGCGCGCATCGCCGTTCCAAGCGTGGTCTTGTTGAAGAAGAGATAAAAAGCGGCGCAAAGGATGATCGTCGCCGCGATCACCGAAAGCTTGTCGTAGGCGAGGACAAGGCTGCCCAGGCGCAGCACGCCCTGGCTGAAAGGCGTATCGATCTTCAAATCGTCGGTGCCCCAGATCATTCCGGCGACCGAGCGCAGGAAATAGCCGAGCCCGATCGTCGCCATGATGATCGAGAATTGCGGATAGCCGAGGATGGGTCGCACCACCACGCGCTCGGCCAGCATGCCGAACGCGGCCATCGCCAGGACGGCGCAGATAAAACCGATCCAGTAGTTCAGGCCGAGCAGACCGATGAAGGTGAAGGCGAAGAAGCCGCCCAGCATCATCAGATCGCCCTGGGCGAAGTTCACGACTTCAGTCGCCTTGTAGACAAGGACGAAACCGAGCGCGATCAGGCCGTAGACGCAGCCGAGCGCAACGCCACTCACCAGCTGCTGAACAAAGTCCAGCATTGCTTCCCTCCCCGGATGCGTGGCGGCTCTTTCGGCCGTCTTTTGCATCCTACCCTTCGCCTAGCCCGCGAAGGGTGCATTCGTCCTTGGCGCCAATTCAGCAGGAAGGGCAGAGCGCTGTCAACCAATCGATGGTCCTTCTCCCGGACGGCGGCATTTGCGGGCGAAGATTCACCGCGCCGAAACGTCTTGGGTCCATGGTCGCCGCGGGAAGCGAAGCTGGACGGCATCTCATGAACGGCCAAACATCCGCGCTGCAGTTGCGAGGGTTAACAAAGCGTTTTGACCGGCTGGCGGTGGATGCGCTCGATCTCACCGTCCGTGCGGGCGAATTTTATGCCCTGGTCGGCCCTAACGGCGCCGGCAAGACCACGACACTCCGAATGGTCGCAGGACTGCTCAAGCCCGACGCGGGCTCGGTCGACATTTTCGGCATCGACGCGCTCAACGACCCCGTGGCCGCCAAGCAGGTGATGGCCTGGGTGTCGGACGAGCCGATGATCTACGACAAGCTAACTCCCTTCGAATATCTCGAATTCGTCGCCGGCCTGTGGGGTATCGAGCCGAAGGTTTCGCAGTCTTGCGCGCACACGCTGCTCGTCTCGCTCGGCCTCGAGCCGCATCTCAACGAGCGCTGCGAAGGATTTTCGAAAGGCATGCGCCAGAAGGTGGCGCTTGCCGGCGCGCTGGTGCACGAGCCGCGTCTCATCATCCTGGACGAGCCGCTGACTGGACTCGACGCGGTTTCCGCCCGTCATGTCAAGGGACTGCTTGGCGAGCGCGTGCGCGCCGGCTGCACCGTGATCATGACGACGCATATTCTCGAGGTCGCCGAGCGCATGGCTGACCGCATCGGCGTGATCGCCTCGGGCCGGCTGGTCGCCGAAGGAACGCTGGCGGAGCTTCGCCAGCAGAACGGCAAGGACACGAGCCTGGAAGACCTCTTTATCGCGCTGGTGGAGCGGAAGGCTGAGGCGGCATGAGCTCGGCCGCCGCGCTCTCCTGGTTTGCTCGCCACGAGCTCCGGCTCGCCTGGCGCGAGTGGCTCGCCATGATGACCGGTGGGCGGCGGCGGAAGGCGCGCGTCGCATTGATCGGGCTTATCGTCTTCGCCGCGCTGATGCACCTGCCAGCTTGGGCGGTGATCGGACGGTACGCTACCCTCGCGGCGCCGCTGGACAAAACCTCCCTCATTGTCGTGACCGCGACGGTGTTCCTGGCCTGGGCCCTGATGCTGTCGCAGGCGATCGAATCGGTGACGCGGGTGTTTTACGCCCGTGCCGACCTCGACCTGATTATGTCGTCGCCGGTCCGGCTCACCAACGTGTTTTCGGTGCGCATCGCCGCCATCGCGCTGACCGTCACCGCGATGGCGCTGCTGCTGTCGACGCCCTTTGTCGACGTGCTGGTCATGAGCGGCGGCACACGATGGCTTGCAGCCTTCGGCGTCGTCGCCGCAGTCGGATTGTCAGCGGCGGCATTCGCGATCGCAATCACCATCGTGCTGTTTCGCCTGATCGGCCCGGCGCGAACACGGCTTATCGCGCAGATCCTCGCGGCCGTCATCGGCGCCGGTTTCGTGATCGCACTGCAGATCGCGGCAATCCTGTCCTACGGCACACTGTCGCGCTTTGCGGTGCTGACGTCCGACGCGGCCGCCGCCTACGCGCCTGACGGCGAGAGCCTGTTGTGGTGGCCGGCACACGCCCTGCTCGGCGACGGCGAGGCACTGCTACTGTTGTTGTCGGTAGCCCTCGTGCTGCTCGGTCTGGTCATGGCGATCTTCTCGCCGCGCTTTGCGGATACCGCGATCAGCGCCTCGGCCCACGCCATTTCCAGCCGGCAGAGCAAGCAAGCGCGGACGTTCCGCGACGGCTCGCGGCAGCAGGCGCTGCGCCGCAAGGAATTCCTACTGCTCGGCCGCGATCCCTGGCTGGTATCGCAGACCCTCATGCAGCTTCTCTATCTGGTGCCGCCCGCGCTGTTCCTGTGGCGGAGCTTTTCCGACTCTTCCACCGCGCTGGTGCTGATCACACCGATGATCGTGATGGCGGCCGGCCAGCTCGCGGGCGGGCTGGCCTGGCTGACCATTTCGGGCGAAGACGCCGCCGACCTCGTCGCCACGGCGCCGCTGTCGCCCTCACGCGTGATCCGCGCCAAGATCGAGGTCGTGCTGATGTCGATCGCCATCATCTTCGTGCCGCTGGTCGCGGCGCTCGCGATCCTTGCGCCGCTGCAGGCGCTGGTCACGTCGGCTGCCGTCATTGTTGCCGCCGGGACGGCGACCGCGATCCAGCTCTGGTTCCGCGTGCAGGCCAAACGGAGCCAGTTCCGCCGCCGCCAGACCTCCTCTCGTATCGCGACCTTTGCCGAGGCCTTTTCCTCGATCGGCTGGGCGGCTACATCGGCTCTGGTGCTGGTGCTTCCGGTTGCTGCCGCAGTCAGCGGCCTGATGACGATCGGCATCATCGCCACGACCTGGAAGCTCAGCCCCAAGCGGGACTGAACTCGCGGGCTTGATAGTAAGGCATTTATGCCTTACATACCTGATGATCTCATGAGGATTGGATGAGCACTCTCACAATCACAACAAAGGGTCAGGTAACGCTGCGCAAGGACCTGCTTGAACATCTTGGCGTACATCCCGGCGAAAAGATCACCGTCGAGAAGCTTCCCGACGGCCGGATCGAAGTAAAGGCGGCCAAGCCGACCGGGAAAATCTCGGATCTCTTCGGCAGACTAAAGGACAAGAGGAAAGGTCCTGCTCTTACGATCGAAGAGATGAATGAGGTCATCGCGCGGGGATGGGCAGGCAAGCGATGAAGATTACGGCCGACACCAACGTATTGGCGCGTGCCTTCCTGGAAGATCATCCCGAGCAGAGCAAGGCTGCTCAGATCGCATTGAGAAGAGCCGAAGTTGTCGCGCTCCCGCTCTCGGCTCTTTGCGAACTGGTTTGGGTATTGCGAAGCTACAAGATCGGGTTCGCCGACATCGCGGCGACGATCCAAGACCTTATCAATGGGGCGAATGTCGTTGTAAATCGACCGGCGGCAGAAGCTGGACTTGCCATGCTGATCGCTGGTGGCGATTTCGCGGACGGCGTGATCGCGTATGAAGGTAGTTGGCTCGGTGCAGATACGTTCGTCTCCTTTGACAAGAAGGCGGTCAGTCTGTTGGAAGCCGACGGCAAGTCAGCGCGCTTGTTGATCTAGCCCCTGATCAGCTCCATCACCGCCTCCGCAAACACCTCCGGCTCCTCCTGCGGCAGATTGTGTCCGGCGCGTGGAATCCTGCGATGGACGCGGCTGCCGGTGAAATTCGCGGCGCTCGCCTTGCCGTCAGTCGCGCGAGCGACACCATCGCCCTCACCGTCGAGCGTGATCGTGGGCACTGTGATCGGCGGTAGCGCCGCGAGCCGCCGCTGGATGTCCGCATAGCGAGGATCGCCGTCGACGAGCCCATAGCGGTGGCGGTAGCTGTGGATGACGATGTCGACGAGCCCATAGCGGTGGCGGTAGCTGTGGATGACGATGTCGACATAATCGGGATTGTCATGAGCCACCGACGTGCGC
>Ga0134128_10011993_pt1 | contig 10327 bp, 9 predicted proteins | sample KB31754_FD_96462 | JGI IMG/M metagenome (GOLD analysis project Ga0134128, IMG submission 96462) | Terrestrial soil microbial communities with excess Nitrogen fertilizer from Kellogg Biological Station, Michigan, USA - KB3-175-4 | ecosystem: Environmental > Terrestrial > Soil > Unclassified ...
CAAGCCGGACGTGACGATCATCGGCGCTACCGGCAAAGCAGCTGACGTGACGATCGAAGACAACATCGCGCACGGCATGTACGCGCCCAACGGAAACCTCTACGGCACCGATTGCTCGGCGACGCTCACCGTCGCAGGGGACGAATTCCGGGCGTACGGCGTCACCGTCGCGAACACCTTCGATCGCACCGCCGACCCGGCCGATGCCGCCCGCGGTCCGCAGGCGGTCGCGGTCAAAGCAGTAGCCGACAAGGTGATCTTCGCGCACGACACCTTCACCGGCGTACAGGACACCGTGTTCGCGTCCTCATACGCAGACAACTTCCAGCCCCAGGAGTGCTTCACCGAGGACGGCGTGGCTCAGCCGCCCGCGACCAGCCCGCCCGCGACCGCCACCCCGCCACCGGCGCGGCAGTACTACCTGGACGACACGATCAGCGGCTCGATCGACTTCATCTGCGGGTCCGCGACGGCCGTATTCGACCACGACGACATCAACATCCTCGGCGGCCACTCCGGCGGCTCGGTCTCCGCGCCGGACACGCCAACCGCGTTCACCTACGGCTATCTGATCACCAACAGCCGCATCGACAACGCGGACGGCACGCTCGCCGCCGGCGCCGACTTCCTCAGCCGGCCCTGGCGGCACACCGGAACCACGAACCCGGTGGCGCAGATGACGATCCGGGACACCTACCTCGGCGCCGCCATCTCCTCAGCCCACTACGAGAACTGGTCAAGCCCGTTCTTCAAGTGGACCGACGCACGCTACTTCGAGTACCAGAACACCGGACCGGCGGCAGCGGACGTCGCCGCAGACGTACCGCAGCTCACTGACTCACTAGCCGCCTCGTACACGATCCGAACCTACTTCGGCGACTGGCGCCCGTTCACGCCCTAGCCAGCATCGCCGTACCCAGCACCATCATCGTCACCGCGATGATCCCGTCGAGCACGGACCAGGCGCGCGGCCTGGCGAAGAACCGAGCCAGCCGCCGCGCGCCGAATCCGAGCCCGCTGAACCAGATCGCGCTTCCGGTCGCGGCCCCGGCCGCGAAGAACCAGCGTCCTGATCCGTAGCTGTTTGCGGCCGAGCCGATCAGCAGCACCGTGTCCAAGTAAACGTGCGGATTCAGCCAGGTAAGCGCAAGGCACGTAAGTACCGCCGCGCCGAGGGAGCCCCTGCTGCCTCCCTCGGCGCGCGCCGCGTCGAGCTTGTCCGGCCGCACAGCACGCACCGCGGCGCGCAGGCCGTAGCTGATGAGGAACGCCCCGCCGATCCACGCCACGACGGCGACCGCGTGCGGCCAATGCCGCACCAGCGCCCCGAGTCCGCCGATCCCGGCCGCGATGAGCGCCACGTCCGAGACCGTACAGATCGCGACGATCACGCCGACGTGCTGACGCCGCAATCCCTGTCGCAGCACGTACGCGTTTTGCGCGCCGATCGCCACGATCAGCGAAAGACCAGTTCCGAGTCCGGCCAGCCCGGCCGTCAAGCCACTCACCTGGTCGATGCTAGAAAGCCGCTCGCCAACAGGCCAGCTAAACTTTCTTATCTATCATTAGCAATTGTGATGACCGATCTCCCGCTCGACCACGTCCGCACCCTGCTCACCGCGGTGGACGAGGGCACCTTCGAGGCGGCCGCCCGGGCGCTCCACGTCACGCCCTCGGCGATCAGTCAGCGGATCAAGGCGCTCGAACAGCGCACCGGCCGGGTCCTGCTAGTGCGCTCGAAGCCGGTACGGCTGACCGAATCCGGGACAGCCGTCGTCCGCTTCGCGCGGCAACTCGCCGCGCTAGAACGTGACGCCGCAGCCGAGCTCGGTCTGCCGGGCGGGGACGAACCGGTCGCCCTCTCCATCGCGGTCAACGCCGACTCCCTCGCGACCTGGTTCCTCGCTGCGCTCGCGAGCGTGCCTAAAGATCCGCTGGTCTGCTACGAACTGCACCGCGAAGATCAGGACTACACCGATCAACTGCTGCGCCAAGGCCTGGTGATGGCCGCCGTGTCCTCTTCGCCGCAACCAGTGCAGGGCTGCATCGTGCGTAAGCTCGGCCGGATGCGTTACCGCGCGATGGCGACGCGGTCCTTCGTCGATCGCTGGCTATCGCAGGCTCCACTGAGGCAGGCGCTCAGCAGCGCGCCAGTCGTGATCTTCAATCGAAAGGATGATCTTCAGGATCGATTCCTGCGCCGCCTCGGTCCACGCGTCACCTCGGGACCCCGGCATTACGTGCCGGCCTCCGAGGCCTTCTTCGAAGCGGTGGCGGCGGGATTCGGCTGGGGCATGCTGCCGGACATCCAGGTCGCCGAACGCGGCAGCGGTGATCTGGTCGAGATCGCGCCCGAGCACCCAGTCGATGTGCCGCTTTACTGGCAGCAGTGGAAGCTCGGCTCGCCGGCATTGGCTGCCGTCGGCGATGCGGTGACCGCGACCGCCGCCCGCGTCCTGAACTAGTTCGCGCCAAGCCTGTCCAGCTGAACGGGACAACCTGCTTTTCCCACCCTCGAGCCGCCGGCCGCCATCCCGCTTTCCCCATACAAACCCCGCGATGACATCTCCGCTACGCGGCTTGAGTGCAGCGGCGAGTCTCGTTTACAACGGCGCTTGACCACAGACGTCCTTGCGCGCTGGGTGTCTCGCGATAGCTTCGCCGACGGCGGTTGACGGTAATGCGGGACACGCGTGCACGGACTTTAAAAAAGGCGGGCACCAGCGAACCCGCCGGTTCTAGCGGAGATGTCATCGCGGGGGTTTTGTATGGGGGAAAGCGGGATGGCGGGCGGCGGTTGGTCCGGAGGGGAAAGCGGGTTGTCCAGCTGAACGGGACAGCGCGACGGCTTCACTTGGCCAGTGCCGCGTACACGACGATGTTGTCCAGATAGTGTCCGTCCGCGAACGCACCGCCGCAGGTGATCAGCCGCAGCTCCGGATCGGGCCGCGCGCCGTACACGTCCTGGGTCGGGAAATCAGTCTTCGGATAATGCTGCACCAGCATCACCTGGAACGCCACACTCTGACCCGAGCTGAGCCCCACGGTGATCCGATCTCCCGGATTCAGTGACTTGACATTGAAGAAGACCGCCGGGCCGTTGAAAGAGTCCACGTGTCCTGCGATGACCGACGGTCCATTCTGGCCCGGCACCGAGCTGCCGGTGTACCAGCCGGCCTCGGTCAGGTTCGTCGGCGGCTCCAGAGCGCCCGACGCGTCGAGGCCGAGCGTTTGCAGCGTGGTGTGCACGTTGATCACTGGAATGTCGATCGACACCGGATGCGCATCGACGGCCGGGGAGCTGCTCGCGCTCGCGTCGTCGCCGGTGGGCGAGGCGATCGGTACCACGACCACTGCCGGTGACTTCGCCTTCGGTGCCGGGGAGGAGGCGCCGCGCGCTATGGCGGCCGTTACTCCGACAACTGTGGCCACCGCGAGTGCGGCCGCGGCGACGCGTCCTAGCGAAGGCCGGCCGTCCTTGACGAACCACTGGTGTGGCCTGGCGTGCTTGGGATGCCATCTCATCGCGTGCTCACCCGGATTGCCGACGCCGGTTGAGTTGTCTGATCGCGGCGAGCCCCAGCATCGCGGCCAGCAGCGAGAGCTCCAGGGCTGGCGCGTAGTCATGCCTCGTGTTGGCGGTACCGCCGAAACCGGTGGCTACACCGCCTTTCGGCATTGCGTTCATTCCGGTGGCATCACCGACCACGAGCACGCGTGCGATGTCCTCCGCTCCATCCAAGATCACTACGCTGTACGTACTGTTCGCGACCAGGTTGGTGGAGATTGTCTGCGTGGTGACGGCCTTGGTCGTGACCAGCAGTGCGCCCGCTCCCGGATTGACCGCCTGGTAAGGCGAAGCGCCCGGCGAACGCAGGTTGGCGGCCAAGGGCTCGGTGCCCAACATGACGGACGCGGTCGGGCTCAGCCGTGACGCTTCGATGACGCGGACGCTCGCCTTTCCGGCTGGCGCGGTCAGTGCGTCGTCCAGCACCTGGAGGTTGGCCGCCGTACCGAAGGCCGCGACCGTGTACGCCTGTCCGGCCGTCACGGTGAGCTGGGTCGTGGCCAGCGGGTTTGCTGTCGCGGAGCTGCCGGCCGCGCGGAACGCCGCGATATAGCTTCCCGGCGCGACCGGTTGATACTGCGAAATCGTCCCGTACGCGGCGTGCGCCATGGCTGGTTGTGTCTGCGCACTCGGGGAGAGGTACCCGTCGACGGGCGCCATCGTTGGGGAAAGCTGCGCGAGCCTCACCCAACCCACCGTGGACGTGGCGGCGCTCGCCGCGATCGGCTGAGCGTCGATGGCGAGGAGGAGAGCGGCGGCGACCATCGATGTTCTACGTATTCGGGTGCGCACCGGTGGCTCCTTGGGCGGCCGTACTTGACCTGATCCCCGCCTCGCGGACGATGTGGCGAAGGACCGACGCCGGATCGGCCCTTCGGGTTCGTCGCGAGCCATGCCACAGATTGTCATCCAGGCCGACTTATGGGAAGAGTGTGGCCGTGGCCAGCGTCTTAAGTCATCACGCGTCGCGCCTCCGCAGCACATAGTTGGCCAATGCGAGCAGGACGACCGGATAGGCGACGATCATCACGAACGACCACGGCCGGGAAAGATCGTTGGCATGCGGTTGCTGCGAGATCAGCTGCCCAAGGCAGTCCGTGGGCAGGAACTTGCCGATCCGGTCGCCCCACGGCGCCGGGAACGCGGAAATCACCCCCGGCAGGATGAACACGAGGCCGAATACCGCGCAGATCGCCCAGGCCGTGTGCCGCAGCAACACCCCGAAGGCGAGCCCGATCAGCGCCAGCACGGCGAGGTAGAAACCGGCGATCAGTACGGCGCGCAGGGCTCCGGGTGAGCCGAGCGACACGCCAACGCCGACCTTGTGCATGATCGCCTGGACGGGGAAGAACACGGAGAAGGACAGGATCTCGCCGCACAGCAGCGCCAGCACGCCGATCATCACGGTCTTGGCGGCGAGCACCGCGCGCCGCTGCGGCGTCGCGGCGAAGGTCGAGCGAATCAGGCCACTGGAATACTCGGCGCTGATCACGAGCACTCCGAGCACGCCCATGACCAGCTGGCTGAATTCGAAGCCGTCGAAACTCGAGGCGAGCGCGTCGAACTTGAAATCCGGGTGCACGATGAGGTTCGCCCAGTTGGAGCTGACGTTCTGGGCGATGAGAATGCCGACCAGGATCGACGGCACGGCCGCGAACAGCAGCGCCCAGTACGTGCTGCGCACCGAGCGGAACTTGATCCACTCGGCGGCGAGCAGGTCGAGGAATCGCGCCGGCGGACCGCCGAGCGGGGTGTTCGAGCCCGTGAGCGTCACGGTTTCCCGCCCAGCTCCCGAGCCTGCTCCCATCGCTTCCGTTGCTGTCGCGGTGCTCATTGCGGCTCTCCAGCCGCGCGATACTCGACGCTTTCCTCGGTCAACTCCATGAACGCCTCTTCCAGCGAGGCGCGGTCCGCCCGCATTTCGTGAATCGCCAGCCCGTGCGCTGCGGCTATGTCGCCGATCCGCTCCTGCGTCACGCCGGTCACCGCGAGCATCGCGCGCTCGGCAGGTTCCACCCGCGCGCCCTGCGCCACCAGCAGCCGGGCCAGATCACCGGCATAGGGCGTGCGCACGAGAATCCGGCCCGCCGAACCGGCGTCCACGAACTCTTCGACGCCGGTGTCCGCGATCAACCGGCCCCGCCCGATCACCACCAAATGGTCCGCAGTCTGCGCCATCTCGCTGAGTAGATGGCTGGAAACGAGCACCGTGCGCCCTTCCGTCGCCAGCGACCGAAACAGTTCGCGTACCCAGCGCACGCCCTGTGGGTCCAGGCCGTTGACCGGCTCGTCGAACATGAGCACCTGCGGCTCGCCGAGCAGCGCCGCCGCGATGCCGAGCCGCTGCTTCATGCCGAGCGAGAACCCGCCGACTCGCTTTGCGGCCACCTCACTCAATCCGACTTGTTCCAGCACGGCGTCGACTCGTGGACCGCGCATTCCGTTGCTGCGAGCGAGGGCTTCGAGGTGCGCGCGTGCGCTGCGGCCGCCGTGCACAGCTGTCGCGTCGAGCAGAGCGCCGATGCGGTACAGCGGCCGTTTGAATTCGACGTACCGGTGGCCGTCGATGCGGATCTCGCCGCGATCCGGTTCGTCGAGGCCGAGGATCATGCGCATCGTGGTGCTTTTCCCGGCGCCGTTCGGACCGAGGAAGCCGGTGACCATTCCCGGTCGCACGGCGAACGACAGGCCGTCGACCGCGAGCTTCCCGCCGTAGCGTTTGCTGATGTCCTTGATTTCGATCATGCGGAACTCCGCTGAATTCGGGACCTCGGCGCGCGGCCGGATCCGACGATGCTGACCTGATCAGCCTCCCGGCGAACACATCGCGCGTCGTCGGACCGGCGTATCGAGCCGGGAGAAGTACGGCTGCTTCGGCGATGCCATTACGTACGCCCTCGGAATGAGGCGCCGCGGTACATCCGCGGGACGATGCGCAGGCAGCGCGCACGGATTACGGTCAGGACGTGAAGCTCTCCGCGATCGACTGGCGTCGTGCGTCACCGTTCGTCGTGGACGCGGCGGCCGGTTCCGTACTCAATCTGCTGCTGATCAGGTCGGCGCTGATACCGCAGCATCCGCGGCCGTTGGCGCTGCCGATGAGCGTGGGCGTCGCCGCGGCCGTGCTTTCAGGAGTCGCCATCGCGCTGCGGCGGCTCGCCCCGCTCTCCATGCTCGTGCTGGCCTTCGTGGCCTGCGTCGTCTCCTACCTGGGCGGATTCCAGCGGGATCCATTCATCGCGGTGGGCCTGGCGTTGTACATCGTGGCGGCGGTCCGCCCGAAGCGGGTTTCGCTCGGCGCGCTGATCGGCTCGATTCTCATCATGGTGCTGTTCTTCGGTGCTGCTCCGAACCGGTCTGTGGTCCAGGCTCCCAAGCAGGAGCAATGGGTCTTCATCGCGCAGTCGGTGACGCCCGCGGCCGTGCTGTGTGCGGCGTGGGCGATCGGCTTCGCGGTGCGCAGGCAGCGCGCATACGTCGCGGCGGTCCGGGCGCAGGCCCAGGATCAGATGCGGGCAGAGCACGAACTGGCTTGGCGCACGGTGACTGAGGAAAGGCTGCGCATCGCCCGCGAGCTGCACGATGTGGTGGCGCACGGCATGAGCGTGATCACCGTGCAGGCCGGAGTCGGGCGGCACGTGCTCGACACGCAACCTGAGCAGGCGCGCTCGGCGCTGGCCGTGATCGAGACGACTGGAAGGGAAGCGCTCGCGGAGCTGCGGCAGCTGCTTGGAGTGCTGCGCGAAGACTCCAGCGAGACGGTACGCGCTCCGGCGCCGCGCATCGCAGACCTCGATGACATGATCAGCCGGGTGCGGCAGGCGGGCACCGCTGTGGACGTGGATATCCGCGGACCACAGCGGGCGCTGCCCGGGGGAGTGGAGCTGTCGGCGTATCGGATCGTGCAGGAAGCGCTGACCAACGTGGTGAAGCATGCGCGGACCGACCGCTGCCGCATCCGTCTCGCCTACGCGCCTGACGCGCTGAATATCGAGGTGACCGACGACGGAGTCGGCATGGTTGCGCCGGCCGGTCCCGGCCACGGCATCATCGGCATGCGTGAGCGCGCGGTTCTCCATGGTGGCGGATTCGAGGCGGGGCCCTTGCCGCTGCGCGGATTCCGCGTCGCGGCCAGTCTGCCGGTGGATCACAGCCTGCTGCTGGACGGCGGCGCCGCATGATCAGAGTGCTGATCGTGGACGATCAGGCGCTGGTCCGCGGCGCGTTCGAGGTGCTGGTCAACTCCGTCCCGGAAATGACGGTCGTCGGCGCGGCGGCCGATGGAGCGGAGGCGATCGAGCTGGCGCAGCGTGAGCGCCCGGATGTGGTGCTGATGGACGTCCGTATGCCGAAGCTCGACGGGATCGAGGCCACCCGCAGGATCATCGCCGCCGGGCGTGAGCGCGCCGAGTCCGGCGGCGGATCGGATTCGCACTCGGACGCCGAAGTGTGCGGTGCCCGTGTCCTGATTCTGACCACCTTCGACCTCGACGAGTACGTATTCGCCGCATTGCGCGCCGGGGCGAGCGGATTCCTGCTCAAGGACACCGCGCCGGCCCAACTGCTCGACGCGATCACGGTCGTCGCCGCAGGAGAAGCGCTGCTCGCGCCGACCGTCACTCGGCGCCTGATCGAGCAGTTCAGCCGCAGTCCGCAGCCGTCGCGCGCGCCGCGCGTCTCGCTTGACGGCGTCACCGACCGCGAACACGAAGTGCTGGCATTGGTCGGCCGCGGCCTGTCAAACGCGGAGATCGCCGAGCATCTGCACCTGGCTTCGCCCACCGTCAAGACCCATGTCAGCAGGCTGCTGATGAAGCTGGGCGCGCGAGACCGGGCGCAGTTGGTGATCGTCGCGTACGAGAGCGGCCTTCTTGATCAACAGCCGTTCCCGCACGCACCCTCCTGAGCCGCTCGACGCGGCCGCTTGGGACCGTCGCCCGATCTGCCCCGCTACCTCCCGTATACCTCCACTCGGGGAAAGCTTTGCCTCAAGGGGTGGCGCCCGGCCGCTTTGTCGGTCACGGTGAGAGGAACCCAGGCCGAACTCCAAAGGCGGAGGACACCATGAGGGTCAGAGACGTACTCGAACACAAGGGCGGCGGCGTCGTCACCGTCCGGCCCGACGCCACCTGCCGCGACCTGCTCGCTTTGCTGGCCCAGCACAATATCGGCGCGGTCGTGGTCTCCCCGGACGGGATCACGGTCGCCGGCATCGTTTCCGAGCGCGACGTGGTGCGCCGCTTGAACGATCGCGGCGCCGAGGTCCTAGACGCCCCGGTGGAGCAGATAGCCACGCTTCAGGTGAAGACCTGCCATCCCGAGGATTCGCTGGACGAACTGCGCGAGACGATGACCATGCGCCGATTCCGGCACATTCCGGTGGTCTCACAGAACCGGCTGGTCGGCATCGTCAGCATCGGTGACGTGGTCAAGAGCACCATCAGCCAGCTGGAAGACGAGAAGCAGCACCTGATCGACTACCTGCAAGGCTGACCGCTACCGGAACCCGCGGCCCACTGCGCCGCACCGCCTGACCGAGCGTCAGGCGGTGCGGCGCAGCTGTGTCTGGGCCTTCCTGCGCAACCGGACCCGAGACCGTTGCGCAGCCGTTATTGATCGTTTACGCCGGGGCATTGCGCGCTGACCTCATATAGTTTAACTTCCTTACAAATTCGCGGCCGCCCGGCCGCGGCAGCCGGAACTCGGGAGCCGCGCGTGGACGCACCACCGGTCGTGCTGGGGCTGGACTTCGGCGGAACGAAGACCGCCCTGGCCGTGGCGCAAACGGACGGAACCCGGCTGGGCTCGGCCACCCGGGACACCCGGGCCGGGCTCGGTGCCGCCGCCAGCCTCGCCGGAGCGATCCAGGCCGCGCGGGAACTGCTGGACACGGTCGCGCCGGGCCGCTCGCTGGCCGCGGTCGGCGTGGCGACCATCGGGATTCCGGGCGAGGACGGCGTCGCCCTCGCGCCGAACATCCCCGGCTGGGACGCTCTCGCGCTCGGCCGGGAACTGCGCGAGGCCTTTCCCGGCGCGCAAATCCGGCTGGCCACCGACGTGAAGGCGGCCGCCCGAGTCGAGGCCGAGTCGGGCGCGCTGGTCGGCTGCGACCCGGCGATCTACCTCAACCTCGGCACCGGGCTCGCGGTCGCGATCGTGGCCAACGGCGCGGTGATCGACGGTCGCAACGGCGCTTCCGGCGAGATCGGCTACAACCTGCGCGGGCTCGACGACGTGGGCCGCGCCGCCGCGCAGCGCATCCCGCTGGAGGACGTCGTCAGCGGAAAAGCCCTGATGCTCGAAGCCGCGGCCGTGCTGTCCGCGGGGGACGGACAGCGAATCGACGGTCGCGGCGGCGATGACGAGATCGGCGCGCTCGCCGCCGAGTTCTTCGCCCGAGCCGAAGCCGCCGGATCTGACGGCGCCGACCCGAAACCGGCCCGGCTGGTCGACCGCTTCGTGGCGGAACTCTCCTTCCACCTGGTCAATCTGGCGATCGCGGTGGACCCGGTGCGCATCGCGGTCGGCGGCGGGCTGGTGCGTTCCTGGGCACCGATCCGCGACGGATTGCGCCGCGCTCTGGACGCCGCCGTGCCTTATCCACCCGAACTCGTTCGCGCCGCGTACCCGTACGACGCCCCCCTGCTCGGTGCGCTCACTCTCGCCCTGGCCGCGGCCAGGGACGACGAAAAGCTCAGTGACAGCTCGCTTTTGACACCGAAGACTGCCCCGGCGGCACCGGGACTCTCCCGAAGGGAC
>Ga0134128_10011994_pt1 | contig 10326 bp, 7 predicted proteins | sample KB31754_FD_96462 | JGI IMG/M metagenome (GOLD analysis project Ga0134128, IMG submission 96462) | Terrestrial soil microbial communities with excess Nitrogen fertilizer from Kellogg Biological Station, Michigan, USA - KB3-175-4 | ecosystem: Environmental > Terrestrial > Soil > Unclassified ...
CCGTGCACGTGCTGGTCGCCGAACATCGAATTGCGCCAGCCCCCGAATGAAAAAAACGCAATCGGAACCGGAATCGGCACGTTGCTGCCGACCATGCCGACCTCGATCTCGCGCTCGAACTTGCGCGCAGCACCCCCGGAACGCGTAAATACCGCGGTGCCGTTCGCATACGGGTTGGCGTTGATCATGCGAATCGCGTCGTCGAGCGTTTCGGTGCGCAATACGACCAACAGCGGACCAAAGATTTCGTCCTTGTAGATCGTCATGTCGGTCTTGACGTGATCGAACAGCGAAGCGCCGAGGAAGTGGCCATCCTGATATTCAGTGACCTTGAAACCGCGGCCGTCGAGCACGAGCTTAGCCCCTTCGGCAACACCTTTGTCGACATAACCCGCGACCTTGTCGCGATGCGCGCGCGTGACGAGCGGCCCCATGTCCGGCTGCTGACCATCCACTTTGCCGTCGCCGGGACCGATTTTGAGCTTTGACGCCTTGTCTTTGAGTTTCGCCACCAGCGGGTCCGCAGCCGCGCCCACCGCGACGACCGCCGAGATCGCCATGCAGCGCTCGCCCGCCGAGCCATAAGCGGCGCCGATCAGCGCATCCGCGGCGAAGTCGAGGTCGTGCGCATTGGTCGCCATATCCGGCAGCACTACCGCGTGGTTCTTGGCGCCGCCGAGCGCCTGCACGCGCTTGCCGTGACGCGCCGCTGTCTCGTAGATGTATTTCGCCACCGGCGTCGAGCCGACGAACGACACGGCGCGGACGTCCGGATGCGCGAGCAGACGGTCGACCGCCTCCTTGTCGCCGTGGACGACGTTGAACACCCCGTCGGGAAGGCCCGCTTCCTTCAGCAATTCGCCGAGTCGAAGCGAGAGCGTTGGATCGCGTTCGGATGGCTTCAGCACGAACGTGTTGCCGCAGGCGATCGCGACCGGAAACATCCACATCGGCACCATCGCCGGGAAGTTGAACGGCGTGATGCCGACGCAGACTCCGAGCGGCGCGCGCAGCGACCAGCTGTCGACGTCGGTGCCGACGCTGTCGTTGTGCTCGCCCTTCAGCAAATGCGGGATGCCGGTCGCGAACTCGACCACCTCCATCCCGCGCAGGATCGAGCCGCGCGCATCGGCAAGCGTCTTGCCGTGCTCCTGCGTGACGATTTTCGCGAGGTCGCCGGCGTGGCGCTCGAGCAGATCGCGAAAACGCATCAGTACCCTCGCGCGGCGCAGTGCAGGGGTCGTCGACCACGCGGGAAACGCCGCGCGTGCCGACGCCACCGCGGCGTCGACGTCGGCGCCGTTGGCGAGCGGAACGTGGCGGACGACCTCGCCGGTCGCCGGATTGGTCACTTCACCGTAGCGGGACGTTGCGGCGGCGTGAGGTCGTCCGCCGATCCACAGCGGAAGCCGTTCGAGGGTGGTCAGGTCCATGCTTGGTTCCTCCTGGGTGCAGATCCGGATTCATCGGCGCGGCGCAGCCGGTCGAGGTAGCGCGCGAGAAGATCGACTTCGAGATTGACCACGGCGCCTTCGAAAAGGCTCCCCAGCGTCGTCATGGCAAGCGTGTGCGCGATCAGATTGACGGTAAAGCGAGCCGTGCCGTCGGGAGCATCGGCCACCGTGTTGGTGGTGAGGCTGACGCCGTCGACGGCGATCGAGCCTTTCGGCGCGATGAAGCGGGCGAGCGCCTCTGGCGCGTCGACCGCGAGCAGGACGCTGCCGGCACCACCGGCACTGCCTGCACCGCCTGCGCTGCCGGCATTCCCCGCGACCTCGCGAAAGGCCGCGACGACGCCGGTGCCGTCGACGTGCCCGGTGACGAGGTGCCCGTCGAGGCGGTCGGCGAGGCGCAGCGCAGACTCGAGATTGACGGCGCCGCCCTGCGGAAAGCCGGTAGTGCGTGCGAGCGTCTCCGCCGACGCGTCGAACTCGAGCGACTCGCCGGCAATCGCAACGACCGTCAGGCAGCAGCCGGCAACCGCGATGCTGTCACCGATTCGCGGGCCGCCGAGGTCGCCTCGGGTGACGTCGACGGCGATGCGCACGCCGTCGCCCGCCGGCCGCCGGGCCGTCGTGCGGCCCACCGCGCGGACGATCCCGGTAAACATCAGACGATCACCCGCGCAAGGATGCGCAGAGCGTCGCCGACGCGCTCCACCGAGTCGAAGCGCAGCCGCCGGCAGCGGTCGAGCGATGCCAATGCGCTGCGCAGCGCAAACATCCCGCGAGCGGGATCACCGATCAACGACGGCGCCAGATAGACGAGGGCCTCGTCGACGAGGCCCGCCGCGAGCAGCGCGCCATTGAGCCGCGCACCGGCCTCGACGTGCAGCTCGTTGATGCGGCGCCCCGCGAGCGCATGCATCAGCGCAGCGAGGTCGATGCGGCCGGCGGCGTCAGGAAGCCCGATCACCTCGGCGTGCGCGGGCCACTCCGGGTTGCGCCCGCCGGCAGTCACCATCAGCACGCCGCCATGCAACGCGTCGCCGGCAGCCAGCACGCGTGCGCCAGGCGGAGTTTCGGCGCGTGCGTCGAGAACGATGCGCAGCGGCTGCCTCGGCGTCTCGACTGCCCGCACGGTCAGTTGCGGATCGTCGTGGCGCACGGTGCCGATGCCGGTCAGGACCGCGCAGGCGCGTGCGCGCCAGCGATGCCCATCGTCACGCGCCTCGCCGCCGGTGATCCACTGGCTCGCGCCGGTTTCGAGCGCCGTGCGCCCGTCGAGGCTCGCGGCAACCTTGACGCGGACCCACGGACGGGCGCGCGTGATGCGCGACACGAACCCGCGGTTCAACTCCAGCGCCTCGTCTTCGAGGAGACCGACCTCGACCCGTATGCCAGCCCCGCGCAGACGCTCGACTGCTCCGGTCTGCACCGGCGCCGGGTCGTCCATTGCCGCGACGACGCGCGCGATGCCGGCTGCGACGACCGCGTCGACGCAGGGCGGCGTACGGCCGAAGCTGTTGCAGGGGGTCAGCGTCACGTAGAGCGTCGCGCCGTGGACGTCGCTGCCGCGCGCGCGTGCATCGGCGAGCGCGGCGACTTCGGCGTGCGCCTCGCCGGCGCGCTGGTGAAACCCTTCGCCGAGCACGCGCTTCCCGTCGGCGATCACGCAGCCGACGCGAGGATTCGGCGTCGTCGTATAGAGCCCCCGGCGCGCGAGCTCGAGGGCACGCGCCATGTGGCGGCGATCGACTTCGGCAGTGGTGCGGGAATCGCCGGTCACACCGGCCTGCGCGTCGCCTTGCGCGGCACCGGCTGCGTTTCGACCTCGGTCGCGGCCTCGCGGAAGTCGGACGCGTCCTGGAACGACCGGTACACCGACGCGAAGCGGATGTAGGCGACCTTGTCGAGGCGATAGAGCTCGTCCATCACCATCTCGCCGAGATCGCGCGAAGGGATCTCGCGCACGCCGAGCGAGAGCACCTTCTGCACAATCCGCTCGATCGCGGCGTCGACGAATGCGGTCGGGACCGGCCGCTTGTGCAGCGCCCGCGCGAACCCGACGCGCAGCCGCGTCTTGTCGAAGTCGGCACGATTGCCGTTGGTTTTCACCACCTGCGGCAATCGCAGCTCGGCGGTCTCGTACGTGGTAAAGCGCTTCTGGCATGCAGTGCAGCGGCGGCGGCGGCGAATCGAGTCGCCGGCCTCCGAAACGCGTGAATCGATGACCTGGGTATCGTCGCTGCCGCAGAACGGGCACCTCATCGCCTGCCCGTCAGTTGTGATAGACCGGGAATCTGCGGGCCAGCGCCGCCACCGCGTTGCGGACACGGGTGGCGACCGCCTCGTCGGCCGGCGCGTCGAGTACGTCGGCAATCAGGTGCGCGAGTTCCTCGCACTCGATCTCGCCAAGTCCGCGCGTCGTCACCGCGGGGCTGCCAATGCGAATCCCCGACGTGACGAACGGCTTCTCCGGATCGTTGGGAATCGCATTCTTGTTGACCGTGATGTGGGTGCGCGCGAGGGCGGCTTCGGCATCCTTGCCGGTCACGCGCTTCGCGCGAAGATCGACGAGGAAGAGGTGGCTGTCGGTCCCCCCCGACACGATCCGCAGTCCGCGCTCCTGCAGCACCTTCGCGAGCACGCGCGCGTTCTCGAGCACCCGCTCCTGATAGATGCGAAAGTCGAGCGTCAATGCCTCGGCGAAGGCCACAGCCTTGGCGGCGATCACGTGCATCAGCGGCCCGCCCTGCAAGCCGGGAAACACGGCGGAATTCAGCCCCTTGAGGTTCGCCTCGCTCGTCAGCACGAAGCCGCCGCGCGGACCGCGCAGCGTCTTGTGCGTCGTGCTCGTCACGTAATCGGCGATACCGACCGGGCTCGGATAGAACTCGGCGGCGATCAGGCCGGCGTAATGAGCCATGTCGACCATCAGCGGCGCACCGACGTCGTCGGCAATCGCGCGAAAGCGCTGCCAGTCGATCACGCGCGAATACGCCGACGCCCCCGCGATGATGAGGCGCGGCCGGTGCGTGCGCGCGAGCTCGTGGGCGGCGTCGTAGTCGATCAGCTCGGTGCCGGGGTCGAGCCCGTACGCGACGACGTTGAACCACTTGCCAGAAAGGTTGACCGGTGACCCGTGCGTCAGATGACCGCCGTGCGGCAGGCTCATGCCGAGGATCGTGTCGCCCGGCTTCAGCGTGGCGAAGAAGACCGCCTGATTCGCCTGCGCCCCCGAGTGCGGCTGGACGTTTGCCGCCTCGGCGTGAAACAGCTTCTTCACGCGTGCGAGTGCCAGCTCCTCGGCCTGGTCGACGAATTCACAGCCGCCGTAGTAGCGCCGTCCCGGATAGCCCTCTGCGTACTTGTTGGTGAGCTGCGAGCCCTGCGCCGCCATCACCGCGGGGCTCGCGTAATTCTCCGACGCGATCAGCTCAAGGTGCTCTTCCTGGCGCCGGTTCTCGCCTGCGATCGCCTGCCAGAGCTCCGGATCCTGCTGCGCCAGAACGATTGAACGGCTGAACATGGCGTGCCTCGGGAAAGCAGGAATTCTAGCATCGCGGTCACCGGTGATCGTGTCCGCCGTCCGGCGGGGGCCGCGCATCTTCGACGGCGCCGGCCGTCGGAATCGCGCGCGTCGCGCGGGCATCGCCTATAATCCGCCGACCGCCGCGGGCAGATCGGCGCAGACCGTCTGCTGCAGACCGCCAACCGGGAGAAAGCTTGGACGCCCTGCTCGCGCTGTCGCGCGCCATCGACGCCTTGACCGAACGGGTCGGCCGTGTCGTCTACTGGCTGGTGCTGATCGTCGCGCTGATCAGCGCCGCCAACGCCACCGTGCGCAAGCTGTTCAACTACAGCTCGAACGCGTACCTCGAAATCCAGTGGTACCTGTTCTCGGTGATCTTCCTCTTCGGCGCCGGCTACACGCTGCTGCGCAACGAGCACGTGCGCATCGACATTCTCTCGGCGCGCTTCTCGCCACGGCTGCAGAACTGGATCGATGTGATCGGCATCGTGTTCTTCCTGCTGCCGATGTCGATCATTCTGATGTGGCTCGGCTGGCCGCTCTTCGTCGATTCGTTCGTCCGCCACGAAGTCTCGGCCAACGCCGGCGGGCTCATCGTCTGGCCTGCGCGGCTGATGATCCCGGTCGGCTTCGCACTCCTTATCGTCCAGGCGGTCTCCGAGCTCATCAAGCGCATCGCCTTCCTCGCAGGGCGCGGCCCGGACCCGCTCGTCAAGCGCCACGAAAAGTCGGCCGAGCAGGAGCTCGCCGAGGAGATTGCACGGCTGCGCAGCGACACGCCGGGCGCCGGAGACCGCCAGTGAGCACGTCCGTCGCCGTTGCGCCCCCGGGGAGCCGTGCGTGAGCGCCTGGCTCATCCACAACATCGCGCCGCTGATGTTCGTCGGCCTGATCATCATCCTGCTGATCGGCTTTCCGGTCGCGTTTTCGCTCGGCGCCGTCGGAATCGGTTTCGGGCTTCTCGGGATCCATCTCGGTCTCCTCGACGCGTCATTGTTCCAGGCGCTTCCCGAGCGCGTCTTCGGCGTGATGTCGAACGACACGCTGCTCGCGGTGCCCTTTTTCACCTTCATGGGCCTCATTCTCGAGCGCTCGGGGATGGCCGAGGACCTGCTCGACACCATCGGCCAGCTCTTCGGACCCCTGCGCGGGGGGCTCGCCTACGCGGTGGTGTTCGTCGGCGCACTCCTCGCCGCAACGACCGGCGTGGTGGCGGCGAGCGTCATCTCGATGGGCCTCATCTCGCTGCCGATCATGCTTCGCTACGGCTACGATCGCCGGCTCGCGAGCGGCGTGATCGCGGCATCGGGAACGCTCGCGCAGATCATCCCGCCGTCGCTGGTGCTGATCGTGATGGCCGACCAGCTCGGCCGCTCGGTCGGCGACATGTATGCCGGCGCCTTCATTCCGGGGATCACGCTCGCCGGGATCTACGCGCTCTACACGGTCGGCTGCGCGGTGTTCAAGCCGCATTGGGCGCCCGCACTTCCGCCCGAAGCGCGCACCTACCGCGAGCCGAACGGAGGAAATGGCGTGCGTTCGCTCGGCGTGCTGGTGATCGTCGCGGTGATCGCCGCGGTCGCCTATGCGAAGCTGCGGATGCAGGACCGCGCGCTCGACGAGACGCTGGTCGTCGCCACCAGCGTCGGCACCGCGGTCGCGTTCGCCGCCGCGGTCGTCAACCGGCTGTTCAAGCTGGGGCTGCTGTCGAAGATCGCCGAGCGCGTCGTGTTCGTGCTGATCCCGCCGCTCGCGTTGATCTTCCTCGTGCTGGGAACGATCTTTCTTGGCGTCGCGACGCCGACCGAGGGCGGCGCGATGGGTGCATCGGGTGCGCTCATCATGGCGCTCGCCCGCCGGCGCCTCAGCTGGGCGCTCCTCAGGCAGGCGATGGACAGCACCGCGAAGCTCTCGACCTTCGTCATGTTCATCCTGCTCGGGGCGCGCGTCTTCAGCCTCACCTTCTACGGCGTCAACGGCCACGTCTGGGTCGAGAACCTGCTGACGGGCCTGCCTGGCGGCCAGCTCGGCTTCCTCGTCGTCACCAATCTCCTTATCTTCTTCCTCGCGTTCTTCCTCGATTTCTTCGAGCTGTCGTTCATCATCATTCCGCTCCTCGGCCCCGCCGCCGACAAGCTCGGCATTGACCTCATCTGGTTCGGCGTGCTGCTCGCCGTGAACATGCAGACGTCGTTCATGCACCCGCCGTTCGGATTTGCACTCTTCTACCTGAGGAGCGTGGCGCCGGCGAAAGCGTATGTCGATCGCGTGTCGAAGAAGCTGACTGAAGGTGTCACCACCGCACAGATCTACTGGGGCGCGATTCCGTTCGTCGTCATCCAGATCGTCATGGTCGCTCTGGTGATCGCGTTCCCGCAGATGGTGCTCGTCTACAAGGCGGGGCAGGCGAAGGTCGACATCAACAAGGTGCAGATCGTCGTTCCCGAGGCAGCGCCGTTGACGCTGCCCGGTGCCTCCGGTACCGGGAGCGGACAAGGGGCGGGCGAGTCCGAGCAGGAGCGCGCCGAGAAGGCGCTCGAGAAAGAGTTCGGGGCCGCCCCCGGCAAGTAGCGTTATCCGGAAACGACGCGGCCCCGCCGTGGCGGGGCCGCGCGAGATGCCCGATGCGCGGCGCGTGCCGCGCCTACGCCGTCAATGTTTGCCCTGCGACATGCGATGTGCCGCGATCATGAAGTTGTCGAAGCGATTCTCGGCGACCTGGAACCACGAGATCTCGTCGTTGCGGAACGCCTTCCACGGCTCATAGATCTTCTTGAACTTGGCGTTCTTCTCGGCGATGCCGTCGTAAACCTCGGTGGTCGCCTTGTAGCACGCCGCCATGATCTCGTTCGAAAAAGGCTCGAGCTTTACGCCACCGGCGATCAGGCGCTTCAGTGCGGCCGGGTTGAGCGCGTCGTACTTCGCGGTCATGTCGACGTTGGCCTCGGCGCAGGCCGATTCGAGCACCGACTGGTATGCCTTCGGCAGATCGTTCCACGCCTTGATGTTGACGAACAGGTCGAGTTCGGCCTGCCCCTCCCACCAGCCGGGGTAGTAGTAGTACTTCGCGACCTTGTAGAGGCCGAGCTTCTCGTCGTCGTACGGCCCCACCCACTCGGCAGCGTCAATCGTGCCCTTCTCGAGCGCCGGGTAGATGTCGCCGCCGGGAATCTGCTGCGGAATAACACCGAGCTTCTGCAGCGGCAGTCCACCGGTGCCGCCGATGCGCATCTTCAGGCCCTTGAAATCGGCAACTGTCTTGATCGGCTTGCGGAAGAATCCACCCATCTGCGCGGTCGTGTTGCCGGCCGGAAAGTTGATGATGTTGTAGTCCTTGTAGAACTCGCGCATCAGCTCGAGCCCGCCGCCGTGGTACATCCACGCATTCTGCTGGCGCGTGTTCATGCCGAACGGAATCGTGCACCCGAACGCGAACGTCGGATCCTTGCCGAAGAAGTAGTACGCAGCCGTGTGCGCGCACTGTACGGTCGCGTTCTGCACGGCGTCGACGACACCGAAGGCCGGCACGATCTCGCCGCCGGCGAACGTCTGGATCTGGAACTTCCCGCCCGTCGACGCAGCGACGCGCTTCGCGAGCCCATCGGCACCGCCGAAGAGCGTGTCGAGGCTGCGCGGAAAGCTCGACGCGAGGCGCCATTTGACTTCCGGCGCCCCCTGCGCGAAGGCAGGCGCCGAACCCGCGGCGAGAATGCCCGCGAGACCCGCATGCTTGATGAATGAACGGCGCTCCATCCGATTCCTCCCCCAAATAGACGTCATGTCGAAGACGTCGTGTTAACCCGCCGAATACCGATCCGGCCCGAACGATCGGCGAGTCTCCGCGACAGGCCGGGCCGCCCCTCCGTGCACAGCCGCTTGGCATTCTAGCAGCCAACGGCGGCCCGATTGCCAGGGCCGCTTCGCATGGGATTACGCGCCGAGCTTCCTGACCGCGTTGAAGCGCGTCCACGTCCAGCCGGTCTGCCGCTCGATCGTGGCGGTGAGCCGGATCAGGTAGCGTGCATTGCCGGTGTCGAGCTCGACCATCCCTCCCGGGGCAAAGCGATCGTCGGGACCGATGAGGCTTCGCTGCGACCCCTGCCGGTTCTCGTCGACGTGCGGCAGATAGATGCCGAAAAAGGGGCGCTCCTGGCCCCCTCGCGCCGGGTCGGACGGCGCCGACCAGCTCCGCATCAGCACGCGCAGGAGACGCCGGGCGATGATCTCGACCCCGACGGTCATCTCGTCGACTTGCTGGCGCTGCATCCGCCGGACCACGCCGAGAATCCAGTTGTCATCGTCGAGGATCGCGAGCAGTTCGCCGAGCCGCGCCGGCGCATCGCGCGCCGGGGCTTCGAGACGGCAGCCCGTGTCGCTCCTGTCGACCATCCGCCAGCGCGAGCCGCGCACGCGGCGCTCGATCGATGCAGGATTGACGCCGGGATTGACCATCGTCGCTTCGTCGAAGCTCGTCATGACGCCGGGCGTGCGCGCGGCCTCGGGAAGCTGTCCGATTTCGGCCACCGCGCGCGTCAGCGCATGCAGCCCGCTGACGACACGGACGTGCTCGTCGGCATGGTGCCGGCTCGCCCGCGGCGCCTGTGCGATCGCTTCGGGGCCGAACAGCGACGCGAGACGCAGCAGCAGCAGGCGCTGTTCGCGCGCCGGCAACTCACCGGGCGGCGCCGGATTGTCGTCGCGCTCCGGGAGCCAGCGCAGGCGCTCGACGAGCCGCGAATAGAGCGGCGAAGTATCGACGTAGAGCAGCTGCCCGCCGATCGGCCGCTTGTCGCGCCGCCGCAGTCCTTGGGTCCCGGCGAGGTCGACCATGAACCCCGCGGCGTCGCTGGCCGCGCTCGACAGCGTCAGCGCTGTCGCCCATTCGTCGATCTGCCGGGCGACCCATTCGACCTGGTCGGGCGTGAAGTTCCCCGAGTCGAGGCGCATCAGCAGCAGCGTGCGGAGGTAGACGTGCTCGAGTGATGTCGCCGGCCCGGTGAAGTGCGCGGGACCGATCAGAAGCGGCTGGCGCTGCCACGAACGCGTACGTCCAAGGTCAAAGATCTCGTGGAATTCCTTCCACTGCGCAGGAATCCAGTGGCTGTATCGAAACAAGCGGTACTTGCCGTCGACGCCGCGGTAGTGCGCGAGGCGAAGGAGGCACCACGGCAGGATGATGCGCCAGCGGCGGTGCTGGACATGCGGGAAGCCCGCCGTCAGCGCCTGGTTGTAGGCACCGACGAACGCCTTGACGAGATCGAATGCCGCGTGCCAGAGCCGCGACTCGACGGCGCTGCTCTTGTCGTAGTTCTGCGCGTATTGCGCAGTGAGATCGGCGACGATCGGCTCGAG
>Ga0134128_10011995_pt1 | contig 10325 bp, 9 predicted proteins | sample KB31754_FD_96462 | JGI IMG/M metagenome (GOLD analysis project Ga0134128, IMG submission 96462) | Terrestrial soil microbial communities with excess Nitrogen fertilizer from Kellogg Biological Station, Michigan, USA - KB3-175-4 | ecosystem: Environmental > Terrestrial > Soil > Unclassified ...
ACTGCGATCAAGGCTCATCTCAACTTCAGCGTCGCCAAGCCTGCGAGCGCTAGCACGACTGCAACAATCCAGAACCGGATGACGATCTGCGGCTCGGTCCAGCCCAACTGCTCGTAGTGATGATGGATCGGCGCCATCTTGAATACACGCTTACCGGTCAATTTGAATGAGACGACCTGAACGATCACGGACACGGCTTCCAGTACGAACAGACCGCCGACAATCGCAAGGACGATCTCGTGTTTGATGGCCACTGCGACGGCGCCAAGCAGTCCGCCGAGTGACAGCGAACCGGTATCCCCCATGAAGATCGAGGCGGGTGGAGCATTGAACCAAAGAAAGCCGAGACCGGCGCCGATCACTGCTCCACAAAGGACTGCAAGTTCGCCGGTCCCGGCGACATAGTGGATTTGCAGATATTCCGCGAATACCGCATTGCCGGCGAGATATGAAATAAGCCCGAAGCTAGCCGCCGCGATCATCACGGGCACGATCGCCAGCCCGTCCAGTCCGTCAGTGAGATTGACCGCATTTCCCGCACCGACGATCACGAACGCACCAAGCAACACAAATGCCCAACCGAGATTGAATACCAATTCCTTGAAAAAGGGAAAGACGAGCGAAGTTGCTATGGGCCCGTGGCCGAGATGCGCCAACGCTGTGCAGGCGAGAACTGCAATCAGCCCTTCCGCCATCAATCGCGTGCGCCCCGCAAAGCCAGCATGGCTTTGGCTCGTCACCTTGAGATAGTCGTCGTAAAAACCGATGAAACCAAATGACAAGGTGACGCCCAGCACTACCCAGACGTACGGACTTTTTGGATTCGCCCAGAGCAAGGTCGATACCAGCAGTCCCGACAAGATCATAAGGCCGCCCATTGTCGGCGTGCCTTTCTTCGTGACGAGGTGGGATTGCGGTCCGTCGCTGCGTATCGGTTGTCCCTTACCCTGCTTGAGACGCAACACATCGATAATCGGTCCACCAAACAGGAAAACAAACACCAGCGCGGTGACGATGGCGCCGCCAGTGCGGAACGTGAGATATCGAAAAACGTTAAGGAACGAGACTTTGTCGGAAAGCTCGGTCAGCCAGTAGAACATTGGTTCGAACCCTGACTAGTCAGCTCTGCGCCGGCGTCTGCTCGAACGCGGCTTGCTTGGGAAATTGCCGTTCCAATGCCTTCACGATGGAGCCCATTTTCGCGCCGAGTGAGCCTTTCACCATGACGGCGTCGCCGGCACGAATGGCATCGAGCACCGCCGGTTCCAGCGCCGCTGCAGTCTCGGCATAGCCGCCCCGCGCACCGGAGGGAAGGGCTTCCCACAGCGCGCGCATCAATGATCCAGAACAAAAGACGAGGTCTATGCCGTCATTCTTGATTGCTGCCGCCAGAGAACGATGCAAATCAGGGCCTTGAGGCCCCAATTCCAGCATGTCGCCGAGAACAGCGATGCGGCGGCCTCGCTTGCCGATCGGCGCCTGACCGAGCAGCGCAATCGCCGCCTGCACCGACGCAGGATTGGCATTGTAACTTTCGTCAATCAATAGCGCGCTGCCGCCCGGCACTGCCAATATACTGCGCGCGCCACGTCCGGCGGCCGGTTGAAGATTGCCGAGCGCGAGCGCCGCAAGCGCAAGGTCGGCGCCGACGAGCGATGCGGCCGCAAGAACAGCGAGCGAATTGTGCACGAGGTGGCGGCCTGGTGCACCGAGCTTATATGTGACCGCCTGCCCCAGTATATTTGCTTCGACCGTTGACGAGTTCGACTGCAGCGACACTGCGTGGAGTCGCGCGTCAGCGCCTTCGTGCTCACCGAACGAAACAATGCGTGTGATGCTTGCCGACCGGGCAGCCTGAGCCAGCCGCGTAAAAAGCCCATTGTCGCGGTTGAGGATGGCCGCACCGCCCTGCTCGACGCCGGAAAATATTTCTGCCTTGGCGTCGGCGATTTTTTCAAGGGTACCAAAAAACTCGAGATGAACCGGCGCTATGGATGTCACGATTGCCACGTGCGGCCGAACCAGTTTCGACAGTGGAGTGATCTCACCAGCATGGTTCATGCCGATTTCGAACACGGCATATTTTGCACTCGCCGGGCAGCGCGCGAGCGAAAGCGGCACACCCCAGTGGTTGTTGTAGGACGCAACGGACGCATGCGTTTCGCCGTCTGCCGCCAGCGCAAGCCGCAATGCCTCTTTTGTGCTGGTTTTTCCGACGGAGCCGGTGACCGCGATGATTCTCGCTTGCGTGCGTGCACGTGCCGCGCGCGCCAGGTTGCGCAATCCTTCCAGAACATCGGCAACAACCAGCAATGGGGCCCCTGGAAATCGCGAACGCTGCCTTCCGGCAACCACCGCAACTCCAGCGCCAGCCTTTAGCGCATTATCGACGAACTCATGACCATCTCGGTTCTCGCCATGAATGGCAAAGAATACATCGCCCTTGCCCAGGGTGCGGCTGTCGATGGAAATGCCGGATACCTCTGCCGGGAGCACACCTGACCGATCCGCGTGCATTGTCGCCGCCATCGTGTCGATGGTCCAGAGTCCGCTCATGCAACCTTCCCCTGCACGGCCGCAGCAACCACATCATGGTCGGAGAACGGCAAAACACGGTCGCCGATAATCTGGCCGGTCTCGTGTCCCTTTCCCGCAATCAGGAGCACATCACCAGCCTTCAACTCGGCAATCGTTCGCCTGATCGCTTCGGCGCGATCCTCGATCTCCACGGCCCCGGCAGCATCCGCGAGGATCGCCGCACGAATCGCCGCCGGATTCTCGCTGCGCGGATTGTCGTCGGTCACAATGACGTGGTCGGCGCCCTCGGCCGCGATCCGCCCCATGATCGGACGCTTGCCCGCATCGCGATCTCCGCCGGCTCCGAACAAAACAATGAGTCTGCCGCGCACATACGGGCGCAGGCTTTCAAGCGCCTTTTTCAGGGCGTCCGGCTTGTGCGCGTAGTCGATGAAGATGGGCGCACCGGCATGGATGCCGACAAACTCCAGGCGTCCCTTTGCGCCGGTGAGTATTTCGAGAGCCGCAAACACGCGGGCCGGTTCGCCACCGGTCGCGATCGCAAGTCCGGCGGCCAGGCCGGCGTTCTGCACCTGAAATGCTCCGACCAATGGAAGCCTGACACTGTAGATTTTTCCGCCATGGCCAAACTTGACATTCTGTGTGAAGCCATCGATCGCACCGCCGGCGAATTTGATGTCGTCTCCATGTTCGCCAACCGTCATCAGCTTGAGTCCGCGACGCATTGCGACGTCGATCACTTTTTTTGCATAGGGATCGTCAACCCCGATTACCGCCGTGCCACCGGGCAAAATCAGGTTTTCGAACAGCCGCAGCTTGGCAGCAAGATAGGCTTCGATGGTCGGGTGATAGTCGAGATGATCACGTGAGAGGTTGGTATAGGCGCCGGCCTTTACTCTCACTCCATCGAGGCGATATTGATCGAGGCCGTGCGAAGAGGCTTCGAGCGCGAGATGGGTGACGCCTTCATCGGCCAATTGATCAAGGGTACGATGTAGTTCAACCGGATCCGGAGTCGTCAACGATCCGTGCCGCTCTCCCTTGGGAGAAACGACGCCGACCGTGCCTATGCTTGCCGCGTTTAACCCAAGCGCGCTCCAGATTTGCCGCGTGAATGCTGCGACAGAGGTTTTGCCGCTGGTACCGGTGACCGCTGCAATCGTCTCGGGCTGGCGCAAGTAGAACTTCGCCGCGATAAGGGCCAACGACAGGCGGACGTTTTTGACGGGTACGAATGCCACCGGCTGCGGCAGACCCTCGGGCCGTTGCTGGGCGATGACGGCAACGGCACCGGCATCGGCCGCTTGCCGTGCAAAATGCGACCCATCGGCCTTGGCGCCGGCAATGGCGACAAAAAGAAATCCGGGTCGGACTTTGCGGCTGTCCGCAGTGACGCCGGCGATCTCGATCGCCGCCTGCCGCGCATCGATCGCCGCATCGGGCAAAAGATCGCGCAGCCTCACCGCGACTCCTTCGCGCTCACCAATAAGAGCTGATCGGCTTTGGGCAAATCGAAGCGCGGCCGTATGTCGAGCAGCGGCGCAACGCGCTCGATCACCTTGGCGCCGACCGGCACGGCGTTCCAGCCCGATGTCGTAAAGCCATGGGTTTCGGGCAGTCCCTGCGGTTCGTCGAGCATAATGAGCATCAAGTAGCGTGGTTTGTCCGCCGGCAGAATGGCAGTGAAACTGGTCAAGACTTTGGTTTTGGAATAACGCCCACCGACCACCTTCTCCGAGGTACCGGTCTTTCCGCCAACATAATAGCCCAGAACATTGGCCCGGGTCGCCGTACCTTTTTCAACGTTTAGGCGCATCAAGTATCGCATTTTCTCCGCAGTTTCGGGCTTGATGACCCTTTTTGCCAGCCGATCGGCATCGGCCTGGTTCCGTTTCAGGAACGTCGGGGGGATCATTTTGCCGCCGTTGACCAGCGCAGAAATACCCATCACCGCCTGAAGCGGGGCGACCGATAAACCGTGCCCGAAAGCAATCGTAACCGTATTGAGTTCCCCCCAATGCTTCGGGACGAGGGGCTCCGCACTTTCAGGCAGTTCGGTGCGGAGGCGGTCGAGTTGGCCAAGCTTCTTGAGGAAGGCCTTGTGGTAATCGACGCCGAGCGCAAGCGCCATCCGGGCGGTTCCGATATTCGACGAATAAGTAAAGATCTCAGGGACCGTGAGCACGCGCCTCTGCGCGTGGAAGTCGTGGATTTCGAACTTTCCGTAACGCAAGGGCATTCGCGCATCGAATGACGATGAGAGTGAGATGCGGCCGCTGTCGAGCGCCATCGCGAGCGTGAGCGCCTTGAACGTCGAACCCATCTCATAGACGCCGGTGGTGAGCCTGTTGAGATGATCGGGGTCGTTGGCATCGCGCGGGTTGTTAGGATCGAAGTCGGGCTCGGACACCATTGCCACGATCTCGCCAGTATTGACGTCGGCGATTACGCCGGCGGCGGCTTTTGCCCTGTACTTCTCCCGCGCAGCCGCGAGCTCATCACGCAGTGCAAATTGTACGCGGAGATCAACTGCAAGATTGACCGGTCTCTGCAACTGGTCAGTGGCGAGCCCCGCCATATGCAATGCGGCTAGTCCCTGTCCGTCCAGCCATTTTTCGATTCCCGCAATGCCCTGATTATCAATGTTCACGTACCCGATTTCGTGCGAGACAATCGAACCGTTGGGATAGACGCGTTTGTTTTCGGGGAGAAATCCCACGCCTGGAATGCCAAGACGATGAATCTGTTGCTGCTGCTCCGGTGTAATATCGCGCTTGAGCCAGACGAAACCGCGTTTCGATGACAGGCGTTCGCGGACCTCGTTCGTATCGAGATCGGGAAGAACGGCGGTGAGCAATTCCACCGCCTCGTCCACATCGATGATTTTTCGCGGCTCGGCGAACAACGACGGCGTCTTTACATCGGTAGCTAGAATTTCTCCGTTGCGATCGAGAATGTCGGGCCGCGCCGTCGCGACGGCGTCCTGTGTAACGCTGCGACGGCCGCCATGCCCGTCACTGACGGTCGCGAACACAACTAGGCGAACGGCGATAACAGAAAAAATGGCGGCAAACGCAACTATTGCCAATCCGAGCCGCGCTTTTGCCTTAACGTTACGGTCGACGTCGTGTCCATAAAGGAGTGAGCGCAGCACCCGCTGCCATCGGCTCTCCCGTGCTGTTTTTCCTCGTCCGTGCATTACAGTCACCGCGGCTGCCCCGGTGAGGGGACGGTACCGGTCGTGTCTGGGGCCGTCGGCGCGAGCATGGCGCCGATCGGATCCGCGCTGGGCGCAACCGCGGGACGTTCGGGCAGGCGGTCGAGGCTGTCGAATTGCGCGGGTTCGACTGGCCGCAGACCCAAATGACGATCGGCAAGTCCCTTGACGCGACTGGGCGCATCAAGTTTTCCCCACTCAGCCCGCAACACGGCTATTTCATTGCGTTCCCGCCGGAGCTCGCCGCGGACCTTGGCGACCCTTTCGGCCTGAAGAGTGGAGACAAACTTGATCTTGTAGACGAAAGACGCAGCTACAATCAGTGCGCCGATGACCAGAATATTGAGGAGGCGCATGAGTCACCTCCCCTTCATGACATTTGACAGAGATGGCAATTGCGGCAGCAGTCCTGAGGAAATTCCGCTCCGCGCGGCTGCCTGCGTCCGCTCGGCAGCCCGCAATTTAGCGGATCGGGCACGGGGATTGAGCGTGATCTCCTCCTCACTCGCAATGACCGGTCGCTTCGTGAGCACCCGAAAGGTTGGCAGCGGAGTTTTGACTTCGGGAGCGTGACGAGAGCCGCCGCGTGCCTGTGCGCGATCCGTCAGAAACGTCTTGACGATGCGATCTTCAAGCGAATGGAAGGACACCACGACAAGCCGGCCGCCATCTTTGAGGATTCGTTCGGCTGCCTGCAGCGCAGCGACCAGTTCTCCAAGCTCATCGTTTACGAAGATTCGCAACGCCTGAAATGTGCGTGTCGCGGGGTGGATATCGCGAGAACGCGAATGTACTACTGAGGCGACGATATCCGCGAGTGCCCTTGTCGTTCTGATCGGCCGATCGGCCCGCGCTTTGAGAATGGCACGCGCGACCGCGCGCGATTGGCGCTCTTCGCCGAGCGTAAAGATGATGTCGGCGAGTTCGCGCTCGCCGGCGGTGTTGACGATATCGGAGGCGCTCACACCCTCGCCGCTCATACGCATATCGAGCGGCCCGTCAAACCGGAATGAAAATCCTCGTTCGGCCTTGTCGAATTGCATCGACGACACGCCGAGATCGAGCACGACCCCGTCGACCGATTCAAAACCGGCTTCACGGGCGATCGTATCCAATCTTGAGAAGCAATCTTGTACCAAGCTGAGCCGACCGCTTGCCTGTTCGACCATGTCGGCGCCGAGCGCAATTGCGCTCTGATCACGGTCAATGCCAATCACCTTGCATTCGGCCGCGGCGAGCATTGCGCGCGAGTAACCCCCGGCGCCGAATGTGCCGTCGATGTAGATGCCGCCGGCGCGAATATTGAGGAAGTCGATTGCCGGGCGGCTGAGCACGGGAATGTGGAGGGCTGGTCCGCCAGCGACAGCCGAGCCGCCGCCGCCCGCCGTCATTCCCGTGCCCCGAGCGCGTTGCGCGCCGCCACCTGGGAGCCCAGCTCCGACTTGAGCGCGCGCACCTTTTGGGTTGCCTCCGCGAGCTCTCTGCCGAAACGTCCGGGCTCCCAGATCTGAAACTTCTGACCGAGACCAACAAACGCTACTGCATCGGTAATGCCGGCATGACGCTTGAGGTTCTCGCTCAAAACCACCCGGCCCTCTCCGTCGATTCTCAGGGTCTCGCTTGTCCCGTAGAGCGCCAGGGCAAGCTGCTCGCGTTCGTTGGACAACGGTGCAAAGCGTCCAATCAAGGCCTCGATTTCCGCCATCAGCGCATTTCCGCCGGCGTCGATCGCGGGACGATCCAATGCCGGATAGCAATAGAGACCCTCGAAGCCATCGCGGGCGAGTACTGAGCGAAACGGACCAGGGATCGAGACGCGTCCCTTGGAGTCGAGCCGCAGCGTGAAGCTCGCCACGAAGCGGTCCATACCCGCCACTCCACACCGACTGGACGCAACCAGGGACGTTCTTGGGACACGCGCGTGACACGGTCGGGCGCGTAAGGCCGAAGCCGAACGGGACCGTGTCCCAATTTGGGATTTCGTGGGATATCATGGGATTATGTGGCCGTCAAGAAATCGGGCCAAATCCTCCCGAGGTCCAGCGTTGCGGCAGATCAACGCCATTAACGACGGTTAAACTTAAAGAAACGTTGCCGAATTGCGGCCGCTCCAGCGAGGCAGGTGTGGTGATGTGGATCGGTCTGTTCAGCGATATCCACGCAAATCGCGAAGCCCTTGAGGCCTGCCTCGATCACGCCCGTCGTGGCGGCATCGAGCGCTTTATCTTTCTGGGTGACTACGTGGGCTATGGCGCCGACCCGGGTTTCGCGGTGGACACCATAATGCGCGAGGTCGAAGACGGGGCGATCGCATTGCTAGGCAATCACGATGCCGCCATTACAAGCGGCACCGGCGGGATGAATTCAATCGCCGCGGAAGCGATTGAATGGACTCGTCCCCGTCTCGACGCAACGCAGCGTGATTTTCTCACTCGACTACCTTTGACCTTCGAGGACAATGAACGGCTTTTCGTCCATGCCAGTGCGCACGCGCCGGAACATTGGGAATATATAACGAGTGTCGAGAAGGCGGCGCGAAGTTTTACGGCAACACGCGCGCGCACCACGTTTTGCGGCCACGTTCACGTGCCGCAGCTTTATCATTTGTCGCCGACCGGAAAACTTGCCGGATTCGATCCGGTACAGGCAATTGAAGTTCCCCTTCTCATACAGCGGCGATGGATCGCCGTAATTGGCTCGGTCGGCCAGCCGCGCGATCACAACCCAGCGGCCTGTTATGGCGCACTCGACATTGAGCGCAACGTGCTGATCTACGTGCGCGTACCGTACGACACCGAGACAGCAGCACGGAAAATACACGCAGCCGGACTGCCGGAAATTTTGAGCATCAGGCTTATCGAAGGAGCGTGAACTGTGGACCCGCGCGACCTCGAAGCCGGACAGATCATCGACGGTTTTCGCCTTGTGGAGCGGCTGCCTTCCGGCGGCATGGCGAGCTTTTGGCGCGTAACGCGCGACCGCGATGACCTCCCCATGCTGATGAAGATACCGTTCCTGCGGCCGGGAGAAAGCCCGCTAACAATCGTTGGTTATGAAGTGGAACAGATGATCCTGCCGCGGCTCTCCGGCCCGCACGTGCCGCGCTTTGTTGCCGGCGGGGATTTCGAGCGACCCTACATCGTGATGGAATTCGTTGCAGGAATTTCGCTGAAATCGCTTCTGGAAAGGACTCCCTTGCCGCCAAACGAGGTGGCATCGATAGGAGCAAAAATAGCATTCGCCCTGCATGAGATCCACCGGCAGCATGTCATTCACCTCGACATCAAGCCGAGTAATGTGATTTTGCGGGCGAACGACGCAGTCCTGATCGATTTCGGACTTTCGCGGCACGACCAATTGCCTGACCTGGTGCAGGAAGAAGCTGAAGGCCCGGTAGGAACAGGGGCCTATATTGCACCGGAACAAATTCTCGGTGATCGGGGGGACCCCCGCAGCGATCTCTTCGCACTGGGGGTCATTCTTTATTTTCTGGCGACCGGCGAACGTCCATTCGGAGAGCCTGAGCGTGCAGAAAATTGGCGCAGGCGACTATGGCGGGATCCTGTTCCTCCGCGCGGCCGCGTGGCCAGCATACCGGCGTGGCTGCAGGAAATCATTTTGCGATGCCTCGAGGTCAGGCCAGATGCGAGATATGCAACCGCGGCCCAACTGGCCTTCGATCTGCAGCACCCCGATCAAGTCACATTGTCGGCGCGGGCCCATCGCGTTAGACGCGATGGTGTTTTCACATCGGCATGGCGATGGTTGCAGGCGCGCCGCAGTTCGATATCTGCTCATCGCCGTGCGCTCACCAGCCATCTTGCCAATGCGCCGATTGTCGTCGTTGCCATCGATCTCGAACCGGGCCACGAGCCGCTCAGGCAGGCTCTCGCGCACGCTGTTCGGCGCTTACTTGCAACCGAACCCAATGCGCGCCTTGCCTGCGTCAATGTCCTGAAGATTTCGCGCCTTGCCCTGGATGATTTCGAAGATGCACAAGGGCGCAATCCCCATCTCGGCCGGCTGATTGAGCTCAAGCATTGGGCGCGGACCATACCGGTCGCATCCGAGCGCATCACCTATCACGTCCTCGAAGCAACCGACCCAGCCGGCCAGCTTATCGACTATGCGCGAAACAACCGCGTTGATCATGTCGTTATCGGCGCACGCGGAAGCTCGGCGCTGCGGCGCTACCTTGGCAGCGTATCGGCGCGAGTCGTCGCGGAAGCACCATGCACAGTGACGGTGGTCCGGGCTGCCGGAGATTCGGCCGACGTCGCGATCGGTGCACTGCACTCGTAGCAAGTTCCGAACTAAAATTTTTCGAAGTGTTCCGCCGAAGGGAACGGCGACAATGGCCGCGCGTTGTGGGTGGAGGAACTGCATTGCGCATCAGTAGGAGGCATAAATGCTAAAAAAATTGATGTTTTCCACGGCGTTGAGCGCGGTCATGGTAACCGCAGCTTGGGCGCAGACCTCAACTCCGCCGGGCTCATCCAATCCGGCTCCGGCGACACCTCAAATATCTGGAAAGCCATCGCAGGCCTCCGGAAAGATGAATTTCGTGTCG
>Ga0134128_10011996_pt1 | contig 10325 bp, 6 predicted proteins | sample KB31754_FD_96462 | JGI IMG/M metagenome (GOLD analysis project Ga0134128, IMG submission 96462) | Terrestrial soil microbial communities with excess Nitrogen fertilizer from Kellogg Biological Station, Michigan, USA - KB3-175-4 | ecosystem: Environmental > Terrestrial > Soil > Unclassified ...
AAGGACCCGGTAGAAATTCGCGACCTGCATGCGACTATGCTTTACGTGCTGGGCTTTGATCATCACAAACTCAACTACTCTTTTCAAGGACTGGAGCAGAAGCTCACAAGCGTGAAACCGGCGCGGGTGGTGGCAGAGGTTTTAGTGTGATCATTCTGGCCGGTTGTCCCTCGTTCTGCAATCGAGGCTGTCTGCCTTCATGAAACTCTCGCTTCGCCAGATGCCTCTCCGAACTCGACTCAGTGTCCTCGCACTTGCGCCAATCTTGTTGCTGATGGCTCTTTTGTCTCTTCTTCCACCGGACGGCATTGAGCGCGCCGAATGGGCCCAGTTCATCGGACGCTTTCATTTATTGGTCATACACTTTCCGATCGCGCTCATTCTGCTGGTGCCGGTGTTGGAAATCGCTCGCAGAACCAGACTTTTCGGCGATCTTTCGCCGTCAATCGATTTGATCTTGGCACTAGCAACTCTCAGCGCCATCGTTGCCGCAAGTCTGGGATGGTGCCTGGCTCGAAGCGGTAATTATTCAGGCCGGCTGGTTACCCAGCACATGTGGGGCGGAGTTTGTGTTGCGGCTCTCTGTTGGCTTTGCTGGATGTTGCACGGACGCGCGGACCGGCGCTTTGATCGGTTCTATGCTTGCGCGCTGCTTGTTGCTGTCGGTCTCGTCTCCTGGACGGGATATCGCGGCGGCCAGTTGTCGCAAGGTGAAAATCATCTGACCGAACACATGCCTGAAGGGCTGCGAGGACTGCTGGGGATTCCGATCGAAGATAAGGGTCCGAGCGCGGCCAGCAGCACGTCGTTTTTTGCTGTGCGCGTGGAGCCCGTTTTCGCTGGACACTGTAACAATTGCCACGGACGGTCGAAACAAAGATCGCGTTTGCGTCTGGACAACTACGAGGCGGTCATGCGCGGAGGCAAGCACGGGGCGGTCGTCAAAGCCGGAAACGCCCAAAGCAGCGAACTTTCCCATCGCGTCACCCTGCCAGCGGCCGACGATAAAGCGATGCCCGCCGAAGGCAAGAAGCCTTTGTCTGCGGACGAAATAAAGATACTGCAACTATGGATTGCCGCAGGCGCTTCGCCGACCCTCTCGGCGGATGCAATTAAGGGCGCTCCTGCGACCGCGAGTCCCTTGGTTGCGGACGTGACTTTCGAGGAGATTGATGCTGCAGCCGTCGCGAAAACGCGTGCGCCGTTCGCGCCCGCGGTTGCGCAACTTCAGAAACGCTTCCCAAATGTTTTGGATTATGAATCGCGGGGCTCCGCCGATCTTGTCTTGAACGTCTCTCTTATGGGCCCCAAGTTCGGGGACGAAGATATGGCAGCACTGAAGCCATTTGCGGAACAGATTGTGATCGCCGATTTTTCCGGTACTGCTGTTACGGACCGCTCCGCCGCTTCCATCGCTGTAATGAAACGACTGCGTGCCCTGCGTCTGATGAATACCAGGATTACGGATACCACTGTGCAGGCGTTAAGTGGACTCAATCAATTGGAATCTTTGAATGTCTTCGGCACAGGCGTGACTCCTGCCTCTTTGCAGGCCCTATCCCGCTTGCCGAAATTACAACATTTCTATGCGGGAGAAACCAGGATTCCAGCCAACATTCAAGTGTCCGAAGCAGTCAGAGGCAAGCTCTTGTTTTAAGCGTTGAAACTTCCATCCGGACTGCAAGTCTTCACTACCTACTCTGGGAAGGTCGAGAAGCGCCTCTTCCTGCCACCGGTTCACCTCACAGCAACAGACAATCGCTTTAGTTTTGGCTCTTTCTTTACCTTAAGGTGTTTCTAAGGTCAGCAACCTCGCTGGATTCCGGCAACATCTGAGCGCCTAGCCGCCCTCACGAGGAGAGTTTCATGCCACCGATCATGCGCTTCACCATGTTTGCGGGTTCCTTTGCTCTAATCGCCTCTTTATCAGTCCGGGCTCAGGCGCAGACGCAGGCGTCGTGCCAGTTCACATCTTTCAGTCGGATATTTACTATCCCGGGCGGTACCCGATTCCTGGTTCCTCGCGGCATCAATGACTACAATACGGTTGTCGGCGACGCCCAGGACAATACAGATTTTTCCGTTCGCGCTTTTACCCGTTGGTCCGGCGGCGGCATAACGTATTACAGGCACAGCTCGAATGGTGCCGCCGGTAATACTACGTTCACCCAGCGGAGCAATGGCGGCATCAGCGTCGGGGTGGCCGATTCATCTACCGATACATACTTGGCAAGCGCTACTGGTGGCACGCCCTTCACTTTTAAGGGCTCGACGTTTACCCCTTTGACGATGTCAATTGCGGGAACAACATACAACCAATTCACCGTTTGGGGCACGAACCGCTGGGACACGACTGTAGGCGCATTCAAGGATTCATCCGGCAAGATGCGTGGTTTCAAGCGGTACAGCGACGGAAGGGGAATCGCGCTCGACTATCCCGGAGCCGTTGAGACGGTTGCGACTGCAATCAACGACAAAGGCACCATCGTTGGCTGGTATAGCAAGCATTTGCCACCGAGTGAATGGAGGCACGGTTTCATTTCCAGCAATGGGAAATGGGCAACTCTTGATTACCCGAGCCTTCTGCAGACGAACCTGACCGGGATTACCAATACCAACCTGATCGTTGGTATCACGATCAAGGGAAATCACGAAAACGGTTCATTTCTGTACCAGAGCGGCAAGTTCAAAGATATTGTGCTCCCGAACCTGGGTGTTCCAACTTCTGTGAATGGAATCAGCCCAAGTAAAGGCTTGATTACGGGTCTCTCAGGGTACACGGGCTTCGTCGGGATGTGTCACTAATCACCAGGTAGTTAGGCCGCGGTTCATGCGGAGCGATCGCGTTTTACTTTGTCGGGCATGCCGTCAGTGGTTTCGTCGTTCACCGCCAGAATTTCGAACGTCGAATGGGTTCGAACTCCGCGCAGCGATGACACCTATCCCTGCTGACGGAGGTTGGGACGCAACGTGAGCGAGCCATCATCGTTCAGTTTTTGGTGACAAGCCCAGCGGACGGGATAGCGCATTCCCTTTACCTCAATCGCAGCTTTAAGTTTCAATCCTTTCCAATCTGTGACGTTCGGCAACACAAGTTGGGCCTGCCGAATTTTGCCGGGCAATGGATAACCGGCATCCAGGCAGCCGCTCGCGAGCACTTTTCCATCCTGGCTCTCCACGGTTACGCGTAATACGCCCGGCACACCGGCGATACCGTCGTTGGCGAAGCCGATGATCAAGCCGGTGTAACTGCTGTCCTTGTAACTCCAGATGAACGACGGCCTCACGCGATAACCAATTCGGCGATTGATTCGGTCGAACGCTGCCGGATAAGCCTCGTAATACCGCATAAGATTCTTTGCGCTGATCTGGTGAAAGTTCCAAAGGGACCAGTAATTCGCCCCGACATCGATGACGTGAGCAATCATGTTCTCGGCGGGAGAAATTCCTTCGAATTCAGCGCGCGCATCGGGAGGTTTCCCCGGAAGCCCCTGCTCGAGCAGTGCCGCGGTCCAGGGTGGGCGATTGCTGAGCGCTTCAATCTGCTCGTTCTCAATAAAAATGGTGTCGCTCCGAATCCAATTGTTACTGCGGACCGTACGGTCCAGCAGTTCTGAGTTGCCCACCCGGCTGAAGTCCGGTTGCGTGTTGGTCAGCAGAGGAGTCTTCTTAAATTCCTCCAGTTGTACTTCAAGCATATTTACCCAGGTACGCTCGGCTGTCAGGTAGTCAGGGAAAGGATTATTGGGGAATGGCCAAGTGTGCCCTTCTCCCCAGAACCCGTACATAAAGGTGTCGATAAACTCTATGAGCGGATTGCCGTCGAATTCCGCTGCCAATAGACCAACAAGTTCTTTGAATGCCTGCTGGAAAAAGGGATGGTCAAAGCGGGGCTGGTAACGCGAGTGGGGATTCTGCAAAAATCTCTTGCCCGCAGCAATGCTCTCCTGATCGCTAGGCTCCACCAGATCAACTTTCGGCACTTTCTCGAGAACAAAATCCGGCAGCGCTGCTTCGTGTGTATAGTCTGGAGCGCACATCTGAACTCGCAATCCAATCCGCTTGTTGTCCTTTTTGGCTAATTCAAAAACGAGCTTCAGATAGTCGGGCAACTGCAGCCGTCCGGGCCGGGGCTGAACTTCCCTCCACGTTGGGCGGATATAAAGCTGCTGACCCAGTGGAAATCGAACCAGGTCCTCAATTGCCTGGGGAATATTGTCTGACTTGATTTCGTCCGTGCCACTGTCAGCGGTGATATAGGTCACCAGTCCCTTACCGTAGTTCGGCACGACGTCTTCGGAAGACGTGGTGGTCATCACCACATCATCAGTGGGAATAACGGCGTCAGGCGGGTATTGCGGGAATGGTCCCTGATTCAGCCGATCCACCACCGCGGGACCGCAGCCGAAGTCATAGGTTCCCCAGTTGTGAGCGGGAACTTTCGCCTGTATCTTACCCGTCCCAAGTTCTGCAGCAACGGCAACGGCGACTGTGCTTTTTAAAAACTCTCTTCGCTGCATCGGAATTATCCCCCTGTCGCGGATTTTACCGCCAAAATACTTTCGAACTGTTACCATTTATATCGTTTTATATCTTTTGTTCAACAACAAGAAAAGTCGGGAACCATGATCGCGATCAGATTCTGCATTGTTCTAACGGTGCTTACGTGTTGTTCATTTGCCCCAGGCGCGGAAAACAGAGCCGGCAAGCCTCAGATTCAAGGCGGCAATCTTCGCATTGAATTTGATAACCACCTAAGTAGCCGGGTAGTCGCTCGCTTCGACAACAAGGAAACGGTGATGGGGCCATTTGTTGCCTCTGAAACTCTGACAAGCGACCGAGCCCAGACCGATTTTCTTCTGACGTCCCAAAAGCAGGAACGTACGAAAGATATTTTTGGGGCGGGCACTCAACTCACGATTGAAGGAAAGGCCGGAACGTTGACGAAGAAAGTCAATGTCACCATCTATGACGATTTTCCCAGCATGGCGTTTTTTGATGTTCAGTACACAAACACCGGCAAGTCCAAGCTCGCAATCAAAAGTTGGACCAACAACGCATACACACTGAGCGCGCAACGCAGTTCCGGTTCGCCGGCTTTCTGGTCCTACCAAAGTGGCTCGTATGAGAAGCGTCCCAATTGGGTTCTCCCTCTACGCACAAAATTTCAGCAGGAGAATTACCAGGGTATGAACGCCAGCGACTATGGCGGCGGCACGCCTATTGTCGATGTCTGGCGTCGCGATGTTGGAATCGCCGTGGGACACGTCGAGCCACGCCCCAAGCTGGTTTCATTGCCTGTGTCGATGCCCGATGCCGCACACGCCAAAATCGCTGTGCGTTTTTCCAAAGCTAGATCGGTTGGCCCCGGCGAAAGTTTCCACACTTTTCGCACCTTCGTCGCCGTTCACCAGGGGGACTACTTCCGGACGCTGACTGATTACCGGCGCTTCATGATGAAACAAGGTTTTCAGATGGCTACGGCTCCCGACGATGCATTCGGCACAATCTGGTGCGCCTGGGGATATGGCCGAAAAGTTCAGCCGCAGCAGGTGTATGACTCGCTTCCGACCGTCAAGCGCCTGGGTTTCACGTGGGTGACGCTCGATGATGGTTGGCAAAACAATGTCGGCGACTGGCAACTTGATCCCAAGAAATTCCCCCACGGAGATGCTGACATGAAGGCCCTGGTAGATCGCATTCACCAGGAAGGATTCAAGGCCCAGCTCTGGTGGTCACCGCTGAGCGCCGTGCCAAATTCGGATCTGCTCCGCGAGCATCCCGACTACGAACTCCTGAACCGTGATGGTTCCAAGCGAAAAGTTTCCTGGTGGAACTCATATTACTTGTGCCCGGCGGACCAGCGAGTCGTGGAGCATCACCGAGCTCTGGTCAAAAAGATTTTGGTGGATTGGGGATTTGATGGACTGAAGCTCGATGGCCAGGACATGAACGGCGTTCCTGCCTGCTACAACCCGGCTCACCATCACGCGCGACCGGAGGAATCGGTTCAAGCGCTGCCGGATTTCTTTAAGGCGATTTACGAAACCGCGCAATCTGTAAAACCCGGAGCACTGGTGGAGTTCTGCCCTTGCGGCACTGCATATTCTTTCTTCACCATGCCGCATTTCAATATGTCAGTTGCTTCCGACCCGGAAAGTTCCTTTCAGATCCGTTCCAAAGGGAAAACATTGAAAGCCCTGATGGGAGATAACATTCCGTTTTTCGGAGATCACGTCGAATTGAGCGATGGTGGCAACGACTTCGCGTCGACAGTAGGGGTGGGAGGCGTTGTGGGCACACAGTTTGTCCTTCCGACGTTGGTTACGAAGCACGGCAAATCCGATCTCACTCCGGCGCGGGAAAAGGATTTTGAAAAATGGCTTCGCATTTACCGCGAAAAAATGTTGTCCAGAGGCGAATACCTCGGGCAACTCTATGACATTGGCTTCGACGTACCGGAAACTCACGCGATCCGAAAAGATAAGACGATGTACTACGCGTTTTTTGCCAAGCAGTGGAAAGGGACTGTAGAACTACGCGGCCTTGAAGACCGGACCTACACCGTTGTGGACTACGTGAGTGGAAAGAAATACGGGACCGTATCGGGACACAGTGCGCATCTGCCGGTTGCGTTCAACCAGCATTTGCTTTTGGAAGTGCGGCCGCAATAAATGTAATGCGCGTGACCTCGCAACAAGAAATATAACTGGAGGCGTATGAAGCGTCGTTTTTTCTTGAAGACGGTTGGTGCGGCCGGTTTGGCAAGCGGTATTACGCCGTGGAGCGCGGCAAGTGCGGACAGTCCAGTTGCCGCTGATCACAGTTCAGGTGCTGCCCAAACATCCGAGCAACCTTCGCCCGAAACCATCCTGCTGAAAGATTACCGGCCCGAATCCATTTACAGGATTCCCGTTACAGAAGTTCCCAAGGCGAAATTTCCCATCATTGATATGCATTCCCACGCTTACGCCAAAACGCCGGAAGAAATCGCCGAGTGGGTCAGAAATATGGATGAAGTGGGAATCGAGAAGACAATTCTTCTTACAGAGACATCAGGACAAGACTTTACCGACGTTCAACGGAAATTTTCCGCCCATCCCCGGCGTTTTGAGATCTGGTGCGGCTTTGATTACACCGGCTATGATCAGCCTGGATTCGGCCCTCAGGCGATACGTGCACTAGAAAAATGCCATGAGTTAGGCGCAGGCGGAGTTGGTGAACTCCACGACAAAGGCAAGGGACTGGTCTCGGAGAAAGTGAATGCTTTCGGCATGCACCCGGACGATGTGCGTATGGACTCGCTCTTTGAACGCTGCGGCCAATTAGGCATGCCGGTGAGCATTCATGTTGCCGATCCCATCTGGATGTACGAACCGATGGACAAGACGAACGACGGCCTGATGAACGCCTACCATTGGCGCTTGGACAATCAGCCTAAGATTGTGGGGCATTCCGGAATGATTGACATTCTGGAGCGCACCGTCAAAAAGCATCCCAACACAACTTTCATTGCCTGCCACTTTGCCAACCTCAGTTACGATCTGGCGCGATTGGGGCAGGTGCTCGAAAGGCATCCCAACTTGTATGCCGATATTGCAGCGCGCTACGCGGAAACAGCTCCTATTCCCCGCTTTGCGGCAAAATTTTACGCAAAGCACGCCGATCGGTTGGTTTACGGCACGGATATGGGATTCGAGAAAGAAATGTACCAGGTCACCTTCAGAATACTCGAGACATCGGACGAGCACTTCTACGAACACGATATGTTCGGTTACCACTGGAGCCTGAATGGTTTCGGACTTCCAGACGAAATATTGCGGAAGGTGTATCGCACGAATGCAGAGAAAATACTGAACTCCCGAAAAGAAAACACCCGCTAATTCAGGCTGGAATGGCCAACCTTTACCGTGACTTCCTGGATGAACCTCTCTGACTCTGGACTTTGATTGGTTGACCCACGAAGCTGACTCGCGCTGGATGTGCCTTTACCTGACGTCAATCAAGCTCGTGGCAGTGTGTTGAGATGAGCGGATTTGGTTTTCTGTAAATGAACGCGGCCGGAAATTGTGAGCGATGGCACGGAAAATTCGGTGAAACCGTCACGTATTACGGGGCTGATGGCTTCACAACATCCCCGCTCAGGACTTTCATACCGAATCAGCGGAAACTCCCCTTTTACCCTGATCTGGACTTCTAGTGGGTCTGCGGCGTAATTCACAAGCTCAACCACCTTGTTCTCGCTGCCCGGTTCACGGTAGAGAACGCCGATCGTAGTCAACGCATTCCAAAGGCTGATTTGAATGTTCCCATTGTCGATCAGGCCGCGAATGTCACGAGCAAAAGTTTCCGGATCTGAAATCGGCGACTTGAGTTCGATAACTCGGCCCTCACCTAGAACGTATGAAACTGAATCATCGCTGATTTTGCGTGCTTCACTCGAGTGCCAGGGGTAAGCTTTTCCTTCCGCATTCACAATCACAAGGGTTTTGCCTGCAGCGACGGAATCCGAGACCATCTGCAACAAATGCCCGCCAAGACTCGAAAAGACGATAATGACGTCCATTTTTTCCAAGCTGATCCGGTTGACGCGGCTTGGCCTTAATACGCGTGTGCCGATATTGTGGCGCGCCAGTAAATTAATGGGCTCAAACGAAGCCGAATCTTCATCGCTGATGACGGCAACGTTTACTTCGGGAATGTCGTCGCGCTGCGTGCGCGAATAGAAGCGCAAATAGGTTTTGATTTCTTTCCATGTGGTCTCAGCTTGGCCGTCATTGTTCGCGAGGCCGCGCTGCAACCTCTCGTGTATAGACAAGACCAGGTCCGCCCTGTAGGCGCCTGCTTCCGCCACGGCCAGTGCATAGTCGGAGACGTCAGGGCCTTGTGTTCCTGCTGCGGCCCCCGTACTCCAGTTGAAGCTATAGAGCGGAGCCTGCCCCGGGCGGAAAGCCCTTTCCAGCTTTACGAGAGCCAGATTCGTGTCCAGCCACGGTTGAGCAGTCGGGCTGGTCACGTGCAGGACTCCGTCCTTGTTAATTACGAGCGTTCCTTTCATTTGTGGCGGGATGGCATTTGGATTCAGAAGGAGAAACATCAGCTTCGGGTGTGCGGCTTTTAATCTGCGGACGGCAAGATTAACTTGAGACAATTCGCTGTCGCCCGGAGTTACGATAACCCCCATTACGCCGCTTTTTGCAGCAGCGTCTGCGATCGTTTGAGCCTCTTGCGCGCTGCATTCCAGATAAACCCGATATCCCTCGGATGCGGCTTTTTGAACGACTGAATGACCCTTGGAAGCGCACGGGAAGACCAGCGCATGTACTCCCAGATCTTTGGGGATGACGTCTTGCGTCCATCGTAAAAAAACTTTTCCCCACGCAACGCTCGGCAATATGAGACACAGGACGAGGGTTAGTTTCCGTATTGCGAACAATTCTGCCCCCCACGCTCGACATGAGTAGATTGCGAGGAAATGTTGGACCGTGTGTCCCCTGTGAATGAAATGTGCGGCCCGTTGGTGACGCTTTCAATATCGCCCGTGGAAGAAATCCAGATCGCCGCGGTTCCGGCGGTATCCTGAATCAGAGGAGCGCTTTTCCTTGGCCCCAGCAGCAACAAAGTTGTGGACAGGGCATCCGAAGCAGTGCCCGTTCTTGCGACTGCGCTGACGGCGGCAGATGTCACGGCCGGTTCGCCGGTCTCGGGATCAACGATGTGCCCCGCCCTGCTGGTCCCCAGTAAATCAGGAGCGGTTTGTTCCGAAGTCGAAACGCTGTTGTCCACTAGCACCAGCTCGGGAGCATTCTTTCCCGACGGGTCCCGCAACCGCACACGCCACCCGGATTCGTGAGGTGGAGAACCCAAGCCATAGATCGTGCTTCCGCCAGCATTCACGAAAGCGGAAGACAAGCCCTTCGACCGCAAAATTGCCACCATGCGGTCGACGGCAAAGCCTTTGCCGATTGCTCCGAGGTCAATCTGTAAACATGGGGAACGAAACTCGACCTGATCAGGAGGAACCAGCACAATCTTTTCGTATCCGGTGCAGGCACGAAGCTTCTCTAATTCTGCTTTCGAGATTGACTGTCCGCCCCGCATAACCGATTTCCAATAGTTCACCAGCGGGCCCACGGTGATATCGAATTTCCCCTCAGAAAGCCTGGAGTAGTCGATCGACTCCGCAATCACTCGATATAAATCCGGCGGAACGCGTTGTGAGTGAAAGTGCGCCGTACGATTTAAGCGGCTGAGATCGCTGTCTGGTTTGTAGTTGCTCATCACGGCATCGAGACGCACTGCTTCCCGCAACGCTGCGTCGATTG
>Ga0134128_10011997_pt1 | contig 10325 bp, 4 predicted proteins | sample KB31754_FD_96462 | JGI IMG/M metagenome (GOLD analysis project Ga0134128, IMG submission 96462) | Terrestrial soil microbial communities with excess Nitrogen fertilizer from Kellogg Biological Station, Michigan, USA - KB3-175-4 | ecosystem: Environmental > Terrestrial > Soil > Unclassified ...
CTCCGGATTTCCCTCGGCCATTGCGATGAGCGACATGGGCTCACCGTTACCCGGCGCGTTGATGTCCGCTCCAGCTGCAACGAGTCGATCGACGACTGCGGAGTAGTCGCCACCGCGCGCCCTGCGATGGACCGATCCGAACGCCGTCCAACCGAGCGGCGTGCTGAGGTGAACGGGATCGCGACTGTCGACCGCGACGCGTCCGCGCTGGAGGATCACCTCTACCAGCTCGACATCGCCCATCCAGCTCGCTGCGTGAAGCGCCGTGCCTCCATCAACACCCCCGGCGGTTTCGTCGAAACCGAGGCGGAGCATGAGGTGCGCCGCCTCCCGACGACCATCGAAAATGGCGTGCGCCAGACGTGAGTGATCGGCAGGTGTGAGCGAGGTCAGCATCGACGGATCCTGGTCGATGAACGCCCGCGCGCCTGCTTCATCGCCAGCCAGCACCGTGTTGATGAAGCGCACGTGTACCGGGCTGTGCTGCACAAGCAGATCGTAGACATCGCGATGCCCGAACTTCAGGGCCACGTCGTGCGGTGACAGACCGAAGCCCAGCGTCCAGCAGTAGATGTGGAGCGGCGGCACCGGCGCGTAGCCCAGTTCGTTGACGCGAGCGGCGATCGCCTGCGGATCGGAAGCCAGCACGCGCGTCGCCAGGGCAACGTCGCCAAGGCGCGCCGGCATGAAGATGTCGGCGCCGGCACCGCGCTCGAGCAGGCGACGACAGATCTCCGGCCGTTCGGCGAGCGCGTACTGCGCAGCCGTGGACTTGTGGTCGATGCAGCGTGCATTCACGTCAGCGCCGTGATCCAGCAACAGGTCGGCAATGGCAAGCGTTGCCGCCTCGTGGAGCGGCTGCTGCCCATCGCCTCCGCGCGCGTGCACGAGCGCGGGATCCGCGGCAAGCAGCTGCCGGAGCTCGTCGATCCAGCCCAGCCTCGCAGCCACGTTCGGTGTCAGTGTCACTCCGCGCGAGAGGAGAAACCGTGCCGTCTCTTCGGTGGCGTTGTCCAGGACGGTGTACGGTCCGTTCTCCCACTCGCTTTCGAGGTTGAGGTCTGCACCCGCGGCGATCAGCACCTCGAGCATCGGCGCGTGTTTCGCGGCGATGTGCGCGGCACGCTGACCGAACGCGAACGCCGGCGCGTTGACATGTTCCTTGACATGCGGCATCCCGAGGAGCCGCCTGACTGTGGTGATTTCACCGCGAGACACCGCATCGCGGAACGCCTTGATGTCGCGCTGCTGCAGATGCTCAACGAGCATCGGCCACGAATCGAAACCGGTGTCGCGTGCGATGGCGAGCTGCGCGTCCGCGAGTTGAAGCGGGCGCGTGGCGCCAGCGTCCGAGCGAACGGCTTTCAGTCGAGCAAGAGCGGCGGGATCGCCGTCCCTGGCGTCGCGAAGGAGATCCTTAGCAAGCTTGTGCTGTTGTTCGAGGTTGGTGGGAACGCGCGGCTGCTGATCGGACACGGACGACCTCCTTCAAAACCGCCCCTGTCCGCATCGTGGGGCTGAAGAAAGGTCGCGTGATGAGTTGCAAACAGCTACGAAACAGGTGGGCGCTGCCCTTCCCGCGGACTGGAGGCGTCCTGCAGACGCCGACAGAAAGACTAGCGTAAGGGGGCCTGCGACACAATCACCAGAACTGTCGATGCTGGACGGCGACGACGCGCCGCATGATCAGCTCGTTGCGGACATCGTCCAGTGCGGCCATGGCCGACTGTAAAGCACTGAGGATCGATAGCTTCGACGGCTGGCGGACCACACCAAAGTGCAAGTTGCTGATTCTATTGGCTTACAGCTGGCTCGCCGCACTGGACGATGTCCGCAACTGGTTGATCCGAGAAGCGGGGTAAATCGCCTGTTCTTGACAGCTGCTCCGTCGGCCTCCACAGGCTCGACAGCTATCGAGTCGTCAGCCGAACGTGAACGCGAACGCCTCCACACCGGAATCGAGGAACTCGATTTCGAACCGGCGCTCGGAGATTGGTCCCGGCTGTCGAACCAGCTGATACAGCCGTTGCCCGGTGACCGTGCCGTTGCCTTGCTCATCTGCATCACCTCCATGGCTCGCGCCAGGCGGCCGTCCATCGATCGACACTCGAAAAGGGACGGCTCCTCCCCGCGCGACAGGCCCCATGATGAGGTGGACATCGCGCGCATGAAACCGGTATGCGATTCGCCCGCCGGCAGTGTTCAACGCGGCAGCCTCTACTTGCACCGTCCATTCACCGGAGAGTGCCCATTGATTGAGGCGCAAGCGAGACGGAACGGCATAGAGGTGTCGCGTATTCACAGCGGCACCGCCAGGAGACGCGAACATCTCGGCTTTGCCATGGCCGATGTACGTCTCGGGCGACTTCAAGCTGCCGCGGTCTGCTCCCACCTCTGGACCATGCGCCTCGATCGACACAGACGTACCGTCGATCGCGCGGCCGCTTCCGGAGGCTGCCAGCAACTGGCGAATTCTCATTTCCGATTCTTCGTAGTTGCCTTCGCCGAAGTGGTGATCCCGCACCCGCCCTGTCGCATCGATGAAGTAGAGCGCCGGCCAGTAGTGATTGCCAAACCCACTCCAGATCGCGCGGTTGTTGTCGATGGCGATCGGGTACGTCACGCCCCGCTCCTGTGCCGCCTTTTGCACGTTGTCGACGTCTTCCTCGAACGAGAATTCTGGTGTGTGGACACCGATGACGACCAACCCTTGCTCACTGTACCGGGTGGCCCAGGCGCGAATGTACGGGAGTGTGCGAAGCCAGTTGATGCACGTGTACGTCCAAAAGTCGACGAGGACGACTTTGCCTTGCAAGTCCGCCGCTGTGAGTGGCGGTGAATTGAGCCAAGCGATCGCCCCGCCTAGCGAGGCGAGATCGCTGGCGCGGGAGAGTCGGAACGGTTTCACCTTGATCATATGCATCACCGAGTGTCGCGTGCCAATCCACGCACCTGCCAGCGACAGCGCGGCTATCCCCAAGAAACGGCGGCGATCGTGTCGTGGTTGCGCGAACATACGTCTGCCTCGGGAATGAGAGGACGGCGTGCGGGCCACGCCGTCCCGTCTTCGAGCGCTCTGCGTCGACTATTTACGCAACGACCTGAAGCCCGCCCGAACTTCTTCTGAAAACAGTTGCGGCTGTTCCCAGGCCGCAAAGTGCCCGCCTTTCGCGAGTGCGTTGAAATGGACGAGATTGGGGTAGGCGCGCTCGGTCCAACTCCGCGGAGCTTGGTAGACCTCTTCAGGGAAAACGCTGACGGCCGCTGGCACTGAGATGTTGAAATCGTTGAAGAAGCCGCCCTTGTATTCCTGATAGAGACGAGCGCAGGACACGCCGGTGTTCGTCAACCAGGACAGGGTGATGTTGTCAAGGATGTCGTCCCGGGTCAGGTCGCCATAGGGAGTGCCGTCCAGAAAGAGTTTCGCGAGGTGCCCATAGCTGGCCACGTCGTGGTCGATCATCCAGGCGGCAAGGGCGACGGGTGAGTCCGCCAACCCGTAGAGGGTTTGCGGATGCGACGCCATCATGATTTGCGTCGGGATGTGCCCGTAAAGGAACGCCATCTGGTTGTATGCCCGCAGTTCCTCAGCGGAGAGACCGGCTGGCGGCGGCCCGGGAAGTGCCTTGGCAACTTCAGAAGGAGCGGTACCGGCGAAGTTCACGTGGATGCCGATCAACTCCGGTGGTGCCTGCAGAGCCATCGCGTTTGTGACGAACCCACCCCAATCACCGCCTTGCGCCGCGAATCGGCGGTACCCGAGGCGCTTCATCAACTCCACCCACGCCCGCGCCATGCGAGCGGGATCCCAACCCGGCGTCGTGGGCTTGCCTGAAAACCCGTAGCCGGCCATCGACGGGATCACCAGGTCGAAGGCATCCGACGCGCTGCCGCCGTGAGCCGTGGGGTTGGTCAGCGGGTCGATGATCTTCAGCTGCTCGATCGGCGAGCCGGGCCAGCCGTGAGTGACGATGAGCGGCAGCGCATTCTCATGCTTTGAACGAATGTGCATGAAATGAATGTCGAGGCCGTCGATCTCGGTGAGGAAATTGGGGTACGAGTTCAACTTCGCCTCGACCTTGCGCCAGTCGTACTCGGTCGCCCAATACCGCGCGAGCGCCTGCAGGAAGGCCAGTTGCACGCCCTGCGACGCGTCTGTAACCGTTTCCCGGTCAGGCCACCTGGTCGCGTTGATGCGCCTCCGCAAGTCGGTGAGTTCCGCTTCCGGGGTGCTCAGGTGAAACGGACGAATCGCTGTTGCTTCCGCCACATCTACGAGCTTTGTCATCACTGTCTCCTTTGCAGCCAGTTCTCGACTGCGATTCCGAACAACGCGGTTCCCGCCAAATACTCGCGGCGCTAGCTGCGGCGTTGCTCTCTCGTCACCCATTCGCGGATGTAGGCCGGACAGTATCTGAGCTCGATGCCACTGCTTTCGGTGCGTACCAGGAGTGTCACGGCATCACGGTCGGCCAGTTCGACCTCGGTGAGGTCGAGAGCGACGACACGGCCATCCTCTAGCGCGGTGCGAAGGACATCCAGGTCTTCCCCGGCGATCCGACCGCTGATGCGAAGAACGACACCCTGTTCAATCAACATGCGGTCGATTCTGCACGTCATGGTCGCGAGTCCTGCTGCCCGGATATCCTCTTGGCAAGCCGAACGCCAGACGCGTCCGCAGAAACGCCGGCAGAAACGCAGGTCGAGTTTGTTTGCGACTGGTTGATCTGGCCGATTTGGCCGATCTGGCGGATGTCGCCGATTCGGCCGCGTTTAGCGATTACTGGTGGAACTTCAGCGGAACTTGAATCGCGCTTTCTCGATGTTGAGCGCCTTGATGCGATGGTTGAGCGTGGATGGAGGAACTCCGAGCTTCGCTGCCGCTCCCGAGGGCCCGCCGATTCGGGCCCGGCACTCGGCGAGCGCCGCTTCGATGGTCTCCCGCTCGCCTCGCAGCGCGCCCAGAGCCGGGGCCAACGCCGCAGCCCGGGGTGGTGTTCGCACCGATTGTTTCGGCAGCCATGACTCGTCGACGGCAAACACCTCGCTGGAGCTCAGGATCACGGACCGCTCGATCACATTCTGGAGCTCACGGATGTTACCCGGCCAGTCGTAGGCCTGCAGCAAATCCAGCGTCTTCTTGTCAATCGAGCGGATGGTCTTCCCCGCCCGGGTGGCGTAGCGGTGCACGAAGTATTCGACGAGCATCAAGATGTCGTCTTGGCGTACTCGAAGGGGGGGCACCTCGATAGGGAACACGTTCAGTCGATAGAACAGGTCCTGGCGGAAGCTTCCGTTCGCCACCGCTGCCCCCAGATCACGATTGGTCGCGGCGATGACACGGACGTCAATGCGGATCGGTTGGGTGCCTCCGACCCGCTCAAATTCCCGTTCTTGCAGGACTCGCAACAGCGCGACCTGGGTCTCAGGCAGCAGCTCGCCCACTTCGTCCAGGAAGATTGTGCCGCCATCAGCCAGTTCGAAACGCCCAAGCCGCCGTTGGGTGGCGCCCGTGAACGCGCCTCTCTCGTGGCCGAACAGTTCTGAGGAGATCAGCGTTGGCGCAAGTGCCGCACAGTTCACGCTGACGAAGGCACGCCCAGACCTCCGTGATCGTTTGTGAACGGCGCGGGCAATGAGTTCCTTGCCGGTGCCGGTTTCGCCCGTAATGAACACCGTCGAGTCCGTGGGAGCCACCTTGGCAATCCGCGACAGTGAGGTCTTCAAGGCCTTGGAGGAACCGACAATTTCCTCAAACATCAGAACGCGGTCGACCTCGTCTCGCAGCGCTAGGTTTTCCCTGTAGAGCTGATCCTTGAGCGTCCGGATCTCTGCGTTGGCCTGCTTTTGTTCGCTCAAAAGACGCGTGTTCTCGAGTGAAGTCGCCGCCTCCGATGCAAGCAGTCTGAGGATGGCCATTCGGCCGGCCGTGAACGCGTGCGGCGTGAGGTTGTTTTCGAGGTACAGCAGCCCCACCAGTCTCGTCTGCTTGAGAAGCGGTAGGCAGAGTACAGACCGTATCGAGTGCCCCCGAATGTACTCGTCGGCCGCGAATGGGTTCTGCGTGGACGCATCGTGCAGGAGAACGCTTTCCTTCGTCCGGAGAACGTAATGAAGAATCGAGCTCGGTAAATCTGCGGCCGTGATGCCCGCCTGGCGCAAGACGACGTTCACGCCACCGGTATCGGTTGTTGCCTCCGCCTCAATTTGGTAGTCGTCTGGTCGAGGAAGAATCAGGAGACCTCTTTCCGCGCCCGCGTGCTCAATGGCTGCGCGCATCAACGCGTCGATCAGCCTCTCAAACACGATCTCACCGGAAACCGCTTCGGACACCTTGATCACCGTCGCGAGATCGAGCTGCTCGACGGGTGTCTGGATCGTCGCGGTCGCATCGGCGACCGACCCCTCGGCTACGATCTGCGGATAGAGCAGCTCGAGTTGTCGTACCTTGCCGTCCGCGCCCCAGCGGCGATAGCCGTTGCGGGCATCGCGCAGGTAAGTCGCCGCAATTTTCTCGAAGCCGCGCGCCGCATAAAAGCATCCGGCCCGCTCGTTGGCGAGCGCCTCGTTGTGGACAAAGCCCTGCGTGTGCGCGGAGCGCACGGCTTGCTCATAGAGGTCTTGAGCCTCGAGCTCGCGGCCTTCAATCCGGGCGATTTCCGCACCCACGATCGCTGCGCAATTCTCAAAGGTGACCGGGTTGTGCTGGGCCCACACGTCGAGCTGCTGGTGGTGACCGACGAGAGCCTCGAAGTGTTGCCGCCTCTGGTCGCCAGAGGCCACATCGTGGGCTGCCGCATGCGCGAGCGCACCGTAAAGGTGAAATTCGACGGTTTCAAAGTTTGACGGCGTGTTCCAAAGGAGAGGTTGCGCGTTCAGCGCGGCGTCAACCGCCGATGAGTAGTCCCCGGCAAGAAATCGTGCCTGCAACTTGCGGATCCAATAGAGACATTCGACAAACCCCGAATTGCGGTTGCTCGCCAGATGGAGCTCAATACCGCGCTCGTCATATCCCTCGTGATCCAGCCGCCCGAAGGTCGCGGTGAGTCCGCGGAGCGTCCGTGCCAGGCCAACCTGGGTGCTGAGGACGCCACTTACAACACTGAGTTGGGCCTTGCGGGAAAAAGCCAGGCCGTGTTCGGCTTCCGCCTGGACTTCCGCGAGAGGCGCTCCGACTGCCAGGCTGAGCGCGAATGATGTGGTGAAGCAGTAACCCGCAAACGCCAGGTCGCCGGCCCGATAGAAAGCGTCGAACGCCCGGCGCACGAGGTCCTGACCGCTGGCCGGGTGTTTCGTCCACGGCATCACGAGCGCGCCCACCGACAAGTAGGTTCGCGCCTGATAACGCGTCAGGCCACGTTGCTCGACCAGGTCATATCCAAGCTGACCGAAGCGATAGCCGTCCCTAAGGTTGCCAAAGCGCGGCCCGGCCAGAAAGCCCAACCAGGCATAGCCGTAACACGACGCGTCACAGTTGCCGTATTCGAGGCTCAGGCTCACCAGGCGGCAGACCACGAGTGATGAGAGGTGTTCATCAAAGAAGAAGGACGGTGTAACGGCATCCGAGAACACGTCCAGCGTGTCCAGGACCTCGGGGTCCGTAATCAGTGGCAAGTCCACGAGGTCTTCAATTCGCCGACTGCCGAGCAGCGTCCAGATGCGTGCGTACTCGCGCATCGCATCTTCGCGGGTCGGATGTCTCGACCAGTCGGTGCCGTCGCGGCGGAGCCACTCCAGGAACACGTCGAGTCCGCGGTCGCTTTTGTCCCAATTGGTGTACAGCGTGAGCCGCGAGCGTGTGATGACACAGAAGTCGTGGCGATCCCTCGCACGCTGCGAGAGCCGGAGCATGCGATCCTCCGCGACGACCATCTCTGCCGTCAGCATTTCGCACTCGGCCATCAGGTGCTCGATCGAGAACACCAGCTCGTAGTTACGCCGCCAGGTATCCTCCGTCAGGAGAGCGCTGCCGGCTCTGAGGTACTTGAGGGCGGCGTCGTATGCGGTCGCTGACTTCGCGCGCTTGCCGGCGATCAGATTCAGGTCCGCGACCCGCTCACGCTCGTCGATCGAGGCGATGAGGTGCGAGCCGCGATTGAGTTGATTGACGATCTCGAAGATGGCTTCTTCGCGTTTCGCTGGAGGTATCTCCGCAGCGATCAGCGTGCCGATGCGGAGGTGGGCCTCGGCGCGCAGGTCTTTCGGGATCAAGGAGTACGCGGCTTCCTGCACGCGGTCGTGCAGGAATCGGTACGAATCGTTCCCTCGAAAGATGAGACCGGACCGCACGGCCTCCCACAGATCGTCATGCATGCCCTCGACCGACCCCGGATACACCAGCCGAAGCATCTCGAACTCTGCGCTGTTGCCCATGCAGGCGAACTGCTGGAGCGCCTGCTGGGTCTGTGACGGCAGGCGACTCAACTTCCCGACCATTAGTTCGACGATATTGTCGGTAAAGCCTTTGGCATGAATGCGGCTGAGGTCCCACACCCAACGCCGCTCGCGATAATCGAACGACAGCAGGCCCTCGTCGGCCAGAGCAATAATGAATTGAATCGTGAAAAACGGGTTGCCCGTTGTCTTCTCGTGAATCAGTTGCGCGAGCTTGGTGGCGCGCGCTGCTTCGCACTGGAGAGAGTCCGCGAGCAGTTGCCCCAGGTCGTCGGGCCCGAGCGGGGTCAGCACGATGTCCTGCACGATCGCACCGGCCCGACGGATCGCATCGAGTTTCCGCAGGAGTGGGTGCGTGGCACTGACCTCATTGTCCCGATACGCGCCGATGAGCAGCAGATGCTGGAGATCGGTCTGGGTCAACAAATCTTCGAGCAGATCGAGTGTCGCTGGATCCAGCCATTGCAGGTCGTCCAGGAAGAGGGCGAGCGGATGCTCAGGTCGTGCGAAGACGCTGATGAAGCGGCGAAATACCAACTGGAATCGTCTCTGCGCTTCCGATGGCGGGAGCTCCGGGACCGGTGGTTGTTCGCCAATGACGTGCTTCAGCTCGGGGACGAGATCGATGATCAGCCGCCCGTTCGGCGCCAGAGCTTCACGAAGTACGTCGCGCCACGTGTGCAATTCGTCTTCGTTCCTGCTGAGGAGCGGCCGGACGAGGCTTTGGAATGCTTGCGCCAACGTCGCATACGGGATGTCGCGTTTGTACTGGTCGAACTTGCCCGATGCAAACAGGCCGCGTGGAGGGACGAGCGGCTTGTGGAGCTCGTTGACAAGCGCGGATTTGCCGATGCCAGAGTATCCGGAAACGAGCACGAGCTCTGGCCGCCCGCCAGCGACGACCCGATCGAACGCCGCGAGCAGAGTTGCGAGTTCCTGGTCGCGCCCGTACAACTTCTCGGGAATCACGAGGCTATCCGGAGTGTCATCCGCCCCGGCGGTAAACACCTCGATGGCTCCTTGAGATTCCCATTGCGACAGGCAGCGCCGTAGATCGCGCTCAACTCCCGCCGCAGTCTGATACCGATCCTCGGCGGTCTTCGAGAGGAGCTTCATCGTGATCGCGGAGACCGCGGCCGGCACGCTCTTGAGTCGGTCGCTGGGTGCGACCGGTTGCCTCGCGATGTGACAGTGCACCCATTCCATCGGGTCGGAAGCCGCGAACGGCAGGACGCCCGTCAGCATCTCGTAGAATGTGACGCCAAGTGAGTACAGGTCGCTGCGGGAATCAATCGAGCGGTTCACGCGTCCTGTCTGCTCGGGTGCCATGTAGGCGAGCGTTCCCGCAACGAACTCGGGAGGCTCTGGCGCCTGGCGCTCGCGCGGGAGGCGCGACGCGATGCCAAATCCGGCGAGTTGAACGCGGCCAGTGGCGGAGTCGACGAGCACGTTGGCAGGTTTGAGATCCTTGTGAATCAGCCCACATCCGTGGAGCTGCCCGACTGCGCCAGACAGCGCCGTGGCGATTCGGAGGAACGCTCCGATCTCCATCGGCTGCCTGACGAGGCGATCGAGAGGCTCGCCGCCTGTGTAGTCGACCACGAGCATCGTCTGCCCGCGCTCGCGAACGAGTTCCAATGGCCGCAGCGCCCAAGCACTGTCCAGGTAGCGCTGAAGTCCGTATTCGTGCGTGAGACGATTGACGCTCGCGAGACTCGAAGGCGCAACGGCCGAATTGACGGGGATGAACGCGTGCGTCTGGCCCGCAGAGTCATCCCGCCATAGCCTGCAGAAGACACGGCCGGTGTCTCGCCACAACACTTCTAGCGAGTCGTCTTCCCAACCAGCGCCGAACAAGGCGGATGCCTTCATCTGAGCTCTTGCCGTTCGACTCGCAATGAAGCGGCGCAGCACGTGTCGAGGATCAGGGC
>Ga0134128_10011998_pt1 | contig 10325 bp, 21 predicted proteins | sample KB31754_FD_96462 | JGI IMG/M metagenome (GOLD analysis project Ga0134128, IMG submission 96462) | Terrestrial soil microbial communities with excess Nitrogen fertilizer from Kellogg Biological Station, Michigan, USA - KB3-175-4 | ecosystem: Environmental > Terrestrial > Soil > Unclassified ...
CAAGATGCTGGCCGGGGGGCACCCGGACGGTCAAAACGCTCGGGGACGGCTTGTCAGACTCCCGACCGGGAGCAAGGCCGGTTGAACCGAGAATCCCACGTGCTTTAGCCGTGGGAGTGTCAACAAATCCGGGAAGCCCGACCGGCGGTACTCGGTGAACGGCGGTTTCACCGGGAGCCTGCGCTGGTGGAGGAAGGTCAGCGACGGGACGCCACAGGGGGACGGGCGGGAAGATCAGGGGGCGCGGACGGACGCCGAGACACGCCTGATGGTTTATATGATCGGCTGGCGCAAAGGCACTACCGGCGCCGCCGCCGACGAGGCACATCTCGCCAACGAGGATTTCCGGGCCGGCTACGTCGCGGGGCGGGCGGCGAAAAAGGTGGCCTACGGGGCGGCATGCCTGACTTACGGGGCGATACTGAACCCGCTGCGGGAGGGGCAAGGCGATGACGACTCATGAGTGCCGGTCGGGCGACTGGAAAGAGGTCTACTACGGGTACGAATGCCGCGTCTGCGGCGCGTTCGTCCCGTTCGGCGGCGAGCCGTGGGCGCCGGACGACGGCGAGGTCGCGGACATGGTCCGGGACGCGCTAGACGAGACCCGGGCGCAGGCGGAGCGGGTCGGGGCTCGTGTACGCGAGCCGCGCCCGGCCTGTCGGAATTCCGGTGCCGCAATACTAACGGAAATGGGTGAGGCATGACCGACAAGCCGAACCCGGGGTCGCGCGAGGCGATCGCCGCCGGCTGCACGTGCCCGGTGCTCGATAACGCCCACGGCAAGGGGTATATGGGGGTCGCGGGCACGTACGTTTACCGCCTCGGTTGCCCGGTCCACCGGCCGGCACCGGGACAGACCGCAGACGCGGACGACGGGCCGTGCCCCGAAGGCGAACACCGCTGGGTCGAACGCCGCGTGGGCGGGCCGCCGGACGAGGCGTACTCGGCCGAGCGGGTCCGGTACTGCGAGCGGTGCGGGACGGAGGACGCCGGCGATGACTGACCAGGAACGGCCGGGGCGCCGGCTGACCAACCGCCAGCGGCTCGTCGTCGACGTCATGGCGGGCGAGCTAACGCTGGGGGAGCACACGTTCTCGGCGGTCGACGCCGGGCTGTGCGCGCCGGACGCGATCGGCGCCGCGGCGAGGGCCGCCGAGGAGAAGGTGGCGGTGATGGTCGCCTTGGTCAAGACGGCCCCGGATAACCCGTACCCGGACGACGAGGTCGAGGCGCGCGTCACGGACCGCGGCCTGGAGGTCCGCTGCGGCGGCGACCGGACGCTCTCGGTCGCGCCGGTCGTGTCCAACGTGCTCGTGGTCCGCACGGAAGGGAGGCGGTGATCGAACGCGGCGGCCGACGGGAAGAACGGGTCAGGAGGCTGTGCCTCCGCCTGTGGCGCCGCCGCGGGCGGCCGGGGGTAAGCCACTTTCTGAGCGAACAGGAAATCCTGGCCCTCGCGGAGAACGCCATCCGGTCTTCGGGGGGCGAACTCCAGGGGGACGAGATCGCCAAACTCCTGGCCTGGGTAGAGTCGGTCCGCGTGGCCGCCGTGCTGATCGACATGGCCGTCGCCCAGGAGGTCGCCGTCCGCCCCGGCGTGAACGGCGAAGGCGAGTTCGGCATGCGTCCTGATACTGCGGCACCCGGGCACGGGCCGGTCCCACACCCCCTCGCGGTCGATCCGGCGGCATTGGCGGCGCTGCGCGAGTTGCTCGCCGAGAACCCGGCGCGGTCCAACGCGCGGCTCGCCGCGATCGTCATGGAGCGGACCGGGTTGAAGGTCTCCGAGCCCACGGTCAACAACTACCGGCACCGCTGGGGGTTCCCCGTGTCCGGGCTCGGCTGGCAGCACGGCAAACGACGGGAGCCGCGGCGATGATTATAGATATTTGTGACGCCGGAGATGAGGCCGAGGTTTATCCGTCACTTGAAGGAGGCGTTTCCGCACAATTCGGCGACATCGCGATCATCGTCTCTTACGATCAGTGGCTAAGCCTTTTTGATGCAGGCGCCAAGTTCATGGGCGCGCGGGTAACGCCTGAAGATGAAGAGTGGGCGTGCGGCCCGGATTGGCTAGACGTGTTCAGCGGATTGAACGGGTCAACCGGATGATTGACCGTATCATCTGCGGCTTCCAGACCGGGGCCGATATCGGGGCGGCCCGCGCCGCCGGGGCCGCGGGCGTCCCGACCGGCGGTTGGATGCCAGAGCGGTTATGGGCCGAGGACGGCCTGCACCCGGAGTACGCGGAACTGTACGGGGCGCGGGAGCTACCCGGCGCCCGGGGCGCGGAGGGTCTGCGGGCGCGGACCGACGCGAACGTAAGGGACGCCGACGCCGTATTGATCTTCGGGAATATTCATTCGGCCGGCTCGAAGTGCACCCTCGCCGCGTGCCGTTGCCACGGCAAGCCGTGGATGCACGTGGCCGAAGGTGTGAGGCCGTCCGACGTGGCGAGGTGGCTGGACGAATCGGGGGTCAGGGTGCTGATGGTGGCGGGAAATCGGGAGAGTTCATGCCGCGGGATCGGCGTGCGGGTCGAGGCGTTCATGAGGAGAATGTTCGCGAGGCTAAGGCACGGAGAACCATAATGAGCCGGGACTGCGGCGACTGCGGGGCCAAGCCGGGCGAATCACACCAGCCCGGGTGCGACGTAGAACGGTGTCCCCGCTGCGGCCACCAGGCGATCAGTTGCGGGTGCATTTATGAGGTCTGCGGGATGGACCCGGGAACGCTTGAGACCGAGCACCCCGATATCTACGCGAACGGGCCGACGCCCGAGATGTACGCGACGTGGGACGCCGAATGGGGCCACTGCCGCCTGCCGTGGACGGGCCGGTGGCCCGGCGAGACCGAGGCGACCGAGTTCGGGTTTTTCTGCCGCTGGGACGACGAAAAAGGGTGGGTCCGCTGCGACCCCGGACACCCGGAAGCGACCCCGGACCTGAACCGGCTCAACGGCTCACACTGCCGCTGGGACGCGGACGCCGGGCGGTGGGTCCTCCCGGAAGGTAAGGGGGCGGCATGTTGACGGCGGCCGAGGCGCGGGCGATGGCGCGGGCGAACGCCCCGGACGGGGTCCGGGCGTACCTGGAGGCGATCGACGGCGCGGTCCGCGCGGCGGCGGCCGCGGGGGGCGTGTCGTGCCCGTTCCCCGGGTCGTACCCGGGGCTCCCCGAGCCGACCGGACCCCAGCGGGACAGGATCGAGTCGCAGGTCAAGGCGGCCGGCTACCGGCTCGATAGGTCCGAAGTCCAGACGGTCCGGGTTTCGGGCCTGAAGTCTCAATCCCACGTCCGGGTCACGATCTGCTGGGACGCCTAGGGGCTTTCGGGCGAGAACCGGCCGTTTTTTTGTTTTTTTCAGAAAGACGGGTTGACTCCGGTGTTTCACCCGTGTAATATGATCTCAGACAGGGGGGGGAACGGGGCACGGACCGGGGGGGGGGCGGACGGATGGCTAGCCAGAAGCAGACGACCGGGATCACGGCCCTGAAGAAGGCCCGCTCGCCCCACCAGCCGACCGGCCAGTGGATCAGGCCCGACGCCCGGCTTGCGATCTACCTCCGCGACGGCTTCCGCTGCCTGCTCTGCCTCAAGGACCTGCACGACGCCGACCCCCGCGACGTGACCCTCGACCACGTCAAGCCGAAGGCCGACGGCGGCTCGAACAAGCCGGATAACCTGTATTGCTGCTGCCGCTCGTGCAACTGCGCGCGGCAGGCGACGCCGCTGACCCGGTTCGCCGGACCCGAGACGGTCAGGCACATCCGCCGCAACCTCAAGCGGTCCATGACCTCCTACCGCAAGCTGGCCAAGGCCCTGATCTCCGGCGAGACCGGGTTCGAGGACGCCCTGGCCACGACCGCCCGCTGACCCCGAACGGATGCGGGGCCGGGCGCGCGAACGCCCGGCCCCGCGGGAAAACCCCTGAATCGGACAGGAGCCTCCCGATGACCAGTCTACTCGTGGACCCGTCCCCCGCCGAGGTCGAAAACGCCCTCGTCAAGGAACTCGCCGCGGCCAACCGACGCGCCCGCGCCCGGACCGTCAGCCCGGCCGCCGTCGCCCACTGGCCCGCCCGCGTCGCCGCCGCGCCGGAAGGCGCCGTCTCGGTCGACGGCGGCTCGGTGTGCAACTCGTACAGGTACGCCGCCGAGTCGACGTCCGCCTCGGTCGCCTGGTGGACCGACGGCCGGGGGCGCAAGACCGTCCGCGTCAACGCCGGCCGGGGTTACGCGGCGAGCACGGCCTACGGCCGGTCCCGCGGCGAGCGGGAGCGGGAGTCGGGCTGGGCGGCCGTCTTCCCGGAGCGGGCCGGGCGTCTCGCCACGAGGCGGCGCGAGCGGCTCCAGCGGCTCATCGAACGCCTCGGCCCCGAGGGGCAGGACGACCGGCTGGCGATCCTCGCCAGGGACCGCCACCTGGCCGCCGCCGCCGGGAACGGGCTGCTCGTCGCCGACCACCCGACCCGGCCGAAGGTCGTCCAGGTCGTCGTCCGCGACACGACCACCGGCCAGCGGCACCACATCACGGTGCCGCCGAAGTTCGCCACACCGTCGAGCAAGACCTACCAATCGCTCGGGTCGAGCGCGGCCCGCGTCCACGCCGCCGTCGCCTGGACCTTCGCGATGGCCCCCGCCGCGTACGCTCCGGCCGTCGAGGCGTGACGGCCTGGGCCGAACGCCCCCGCCCGCGCGGGGGCGCTGGCCCCGGCCTTCGCCGGGGAGACGCCGCCGAACCACGAAGGAGTCCCGCCATGATCCGCCAGGGAGACGTCCTCCTGATCCCCGCCGCCCCGCCCCGCGGCGCGGCCCCCGCCGTCGACGAAAGCGGCCGACCCCTTGCCGGGGTCCGGATCGCGGGAGAGCGGACCGGCCACGCGCACGAGTTGGCCGGGGCCGTCTTCGACGCGCCCGCCGGCAGGTTCGTCCGGCTTGACGCGCCGGCCCCGCTCACCCACCCCGAGCACCGGCACGTCACGGTCCCGGCCGGCTGGTGGGAGGTCAGGGTCCAGCGCGAATACGTCCCCGCCGAGCGCCCCCGCAACCGCTACGACTGACCGGGTGCGGACCCAATGAAACGGAATGCCCTGATTTCCTGCTCGATCGGACTCTGCGTGTGCGTCCTCTACGCCTCGCGGTGGGGGTTCCTCCCCGGCGTGCTCGGCGCCGCCCTCACCGTCTTTACCCTGCGGCTCCTTTTGCCCGAGGACAATTAACGCCGTCACCCCCGGGGGAGCATGACCGTGGCCGACCCCGTTGACCGGACCTGCCTCGACTACGTCGACGCCTTCGACCGGCGCGACCTCGCGGCGATGAGGGCGATCCGCGCCGCCGCGAGCGCGGCCACGAGGCACGATAACCCTGATATGACCGACGCACAGATCGACGACGCCCTCGAAAGGGCCGACCCTTGAGCGGAGGACCCCGTGCCGACCGAACGCAGGCGGATCATGCTGACCGTGCTCGACGACGCCCCCCTGCGGGTGCTCGGGCTCGACCCCGCCGAGGCCGGGGCCACGCAAATCTGGGCGGCGCTCGTGCGGCACGCCGACGCGGTGGGAAGGGCCGGGCGGGATCTTGAGCGGCTCCTGTCCCCCGAGGGCTGGTGCCTGGTGGCCGACGTCCTCAACGGCTGCGCCGACCTCTGGGACCTCTCGGGCACCCCGATCTCGACCCTCACCCTGATCGCCGCCGAGGTCGAGGACGGGCACCGGCTCGACGGGCTCGGGGACAAGTGGTTCGGCGAGGGCAAGGGGGACTCGGGGGTCAAGGCCCTCCTGTCCACGCTCCGCGGGCTCACCCCCGCGCACGGCGAGGCGGTCCTGGCGGCCGTGCGGTTCTTCTGGTCTCGGCCGGACCTTGGGGTGGAGGATAAGTGGTGGAAGGTCTCGGCGCGGGCGGGGGAGAAGCCCCGTCGGGCGGCCCGCGAGACCGGGGCCGGCTGAGCGGAGGACCGAACGTGCCCGCGCTACCCGCCGACTCCCGCCCCGTCGTCGATTACGAGGACCCCCGGGCCGCGCCTCTGCCCGGGTTCGCGGTCCGCGCCGACGGGACGGTCCTCTACCTCGACGGCCGGCGGCCCCGCAAGGTCTGGCGGCCCCTCAAGGTCAAGACCGGGCCGGGCGGTTTTACCAAGGTCCGGATCAATCTAGGGGGCAGGGTCCGGGAGGTCGGGGTCGCGCACCTGGTGCTGCGGGCCTTCGTCGGCCCCCGGCCAACCGGGTGCGAGCCGCTCCACTTCCCCGACCCGGACCCGGCGAACAACCGGCTCGAAAACCTCCGCTGGGCGCCCCGGGGCACCTCAAAAGCCGGGCGCACGCTTGGCCCCACGGCCCCCCCGGCGACCCGGGGAGACGACCACCCTTTCGCCGTGCTCTCCGAGGCCGACGTCCCCCGCGTCCGGTCCCTCTACCGCGCCGGCTTCGGGTACAAGGAGATCGCGGAAAAACACGGCGTCCACCCCGAGACGGTCCGCAAGCTCCTGAAGGGCGAGACGTGGTCCCACGTCCCCGACCCCGAGGGCCCGCTGGTGATGCGACGGAGGGGCCCGGACGCCGAAGCATCCAACCTCGCCAGGCTGGATTGGGGCCTCGCGGAAGAGATCCGCGGCCACCTGGCCGCGGGGATGAGGCCGAAGCAGGTCGCCGCGATCTACGAGATTTCCGTCAGCGCCGTGCGCGACATCCAGCACGGCAGGACCTGGCGGGCGCCCCGGTGACCGGCGGCTCACCCGGGCTCCGGATCGTCCGCAGCCCCGAGCCGGGCGAGCGACGGAAGCAGCAGCGCCGACCATGACTCCCAGGGCCGGTCCGGGTCGGCCATGCGTACCGAGGCCAGGGTGTCCGCGTCGGCCCAGCCCCAGACGGCGATTTCCGCCGGGTCAACCCGGGGGATCGTGAGCGGGGCGACCCGGGCGACGTGGACGAGCCCGACGTGAACCCGCCCCACGGCGTCCCGGCGGTCGTCGAGCAGGCCGACCATTTCGGGGGGCCCGTAGTCGCGCGGCCAGAACCCGGCCTCCTCGGATAGCTCGCGGGCGACCGCCGCCCGGACGGCGTACGACGCCCCGCGGGCGCCGCCCGGGTCCGGCGCGGCGCGGGCCGGGAGGTCCCCGGTGTTGACGTGCCCGGCCCAGCCGACGGACCGCCTGCCCGCGAGCCGCGCCTCGCCGTTCTTCGCCGGCCGCTGGTACCAGAGCCACGCCCCGTCATCCCGGTAGAGTAGCGTGTACGGGATGACCTGACGCAGCGATTCGTCCCGCTCCAGCTCGGCCGTCCTGGGGACGAACCGGGCGCCGTCGAGCAGCGCCGCGAGGAACGCATCGCGGCGCGGGGGCGGGACCGGGTAGAAGGCCGCGCACGGGTTGCCGCCCGGCGGCGCCATCATGACCCGGTCGAGCCGCGCGGACGCGATGACTAATACGCTTTCCGATCCGTCAACGGGCATGGCATCAAGCCTCGGAAGGGTAAGGGGGGCGGTTACGCGGACCGTGGGCCGTAAGTGGCCCTGACGGTTTGCATGTGGGCCTTGAATTGTCGCTCCCGCTCGGCGTCCTCGGCGTCGCGGATCGCCTTGCGGCGGCCGAACTCTGCCGGGTCCAGCGGGGGCCGGGCGCGGAGCAAGGCGCGCAGCTCGTCGTGGCTGTACTGGAGGCTCCGGATCAAATCGGCGGCCGGCGCCGGCAACCCCTCGCGGTCCGGGAGGTCGATAAACTTCCACGACGCCGCGTCCCAGACGAGCGACCGCCCGGTCGCCTCGACGGCCGCGAGCTTCCGCGCGGCGTCGGCGCGGAGGCGCCGGTCCTGCTCCTCGTGGAACTCGGCCGCGCGGCGGTCGGCGTCGGCGCGCACCTCGGCGTCCGTCCGCGGGGGCGGGGGAGGGGGTGCCGGCGCCCAGAGCGGGCCGCGGTCGGCCACCATGTTCCGGACCGCCCCGAGCACGTAGAACCATCGGTCTGATTTCGGCCCCTTCCCCCGGGTGGCTTCGATCGCGGCCCCTACGAGCGGCAGGTGAGTGCCGTGGTCCCGGACCGCCTTGAGGACCTGGCGCGGGCCGATCCACGGGTCGACGTGCTCCCGCGCCTCGGCCACGACCCGCGCCAGTTCGTCCGGGTCCGGGCCGCTTTCTTCGATCCCCCCCTGGGGAGAATCTGACGACGAAGACGCCGGGCCGGTCAATTCATCGTCTTCATCTCTGCTCAATTCTTCCCCTCTAGGGGGGTCCGGGGGGGGCTCGCCCGTGGCGGAAAGGCTGACGGAAACCGTGGCGGAAATAGTTTCCCCCACGGATGCGTCCCCGGGGGCCGGCGGGGCAGGGTGGTCATCGGGGGGGGCGGGGGGGGCCGGCGGCGGGGGCTGTCGGTCGGCCGGGGCGGACCGCCAGAGGAGCAGGATGCGGCGGCGGGTGCTGAGCGAGTAGTCGCGGACGACCCGGACGAGCCCGAGCGAGGCGAGCCGGCGCAGGGCGTTCCGGACGGTCCTCTGGCAGCACCGCAGGCACGACGCCAGCGTCAGGTTGCTCGACCAGCACTCGGCGTGGCCCCGGGCCTTCCGCTCCAGGACCCGCATCAACGTCCGGGCGTTCGGCGGGAGCCGGTCGGTCACGGCGGGATTCGGCTTGACAGGCGCGCCGTCAGCGCGCAATATGATCCTGTCCACGAGATGAACCTCTCAGGTGGATGCCAGTCTCGGCGGTTGTAGTGGGCCGAACCGAGACGAAAAGAAGACACGTCGGGCCCGGGGGAAGTCACGATCCCCCGGGCCTGGCCGTCTAGCCCCGCGTCGAATCACTTTCGCATCGTCGCCTCCCTCCCGCTCGCGCGGGCTTGGACCCGGGGATGCCGCACGCCAGTTTCAGAGACGCTCGTCAAGGAAGCCCGGGGTGTTCGCCTGGCTTTCCCGAAGAATCGGGCCGTCCCGTTATATCAAATTCCCCTTTCGATATCAACCCCGTGAAAGCCGTGCCGCCGGCGCGGCCCCCTACCGTCTTACCGCGCGCCGGACCCGCTGGCAACGGCGCGCTCCCGCGGACGGGAGGAATGGGGCTTTTCGCACGGGATCTGCCCGCGCGGGCGTAAAGGCGGCCGGTCCCGGCCACCTGAACAGGCCGAATTCAGGCGGATAGGTTCCGCCACCTGGCGGTTTACGCTCGCGCGGGCCGCTTATGGGCCGCTTTGCGACGACCGCTCAGGGGTCTTCTCCGGGCCGGATGAGCCCCCTCTCTGCCGCGGCACGCCCGTCGGCCGCGCGGATCTGGTCGGCGGTCGGGGCCGCGAGCTTAGCCAGGATCTCGGTGGCGCGGCGGCGCCAGCGGACCCACTCCTCGTACGGGAGGTTGGCGACCCGCCACCGCCACTCCGGGTGGACCACGATCCCGGGGAGGCGGTCCTCGAGGCCGGGACCCCAGCGGGCGGCCCTCAGTTCGTCCCACCGGGGCGCGGCCACGGTCATCCCCCCGTCACGTCGAGCGCGACCGGCGGGTGCCCGTCCGAGGCCACGCACAGCCGGACCGGCGTCCCGAACAGGACCGCCAGCCGCTCCCGCAAGGTCAGACGCCAGTACGAGAAGGTCAGGCCGTCCGAGTCGATCACGGGCAGGCCCGCGCACGGGCCGCTGCGGTCGGCGTCCCAGCCGGCCGGGGCGCCTAGCACCCGGGTCGTGTGAACCGTCCGTATCGGGGTCATGTCTCCCCCATATCCAGGATCAGGGTTCGTAGGTCGGCTCACACATCCGGGGCGACCCGCACGGCGTCCCGTCGATGACGAGCCAGACCGCGCCGCACGTCTCGCACCAGCGCACCGAGTAGACGCCGCCGCAGCCCTCCAGCACGTCCGCCTTTAACCCACGGTGGCGGCAGAGACGCTGGAGCCAGCGGAGCGGCCTACGCAGCAGCCGCGGGTACGGCCTCACCGGGAGACGGTAGGGAGCGAGGTCCGGCGGCATGGCGCCCTCGTAATCGTTAGGATAGGATCAAATTGTAAATCTTTCAAACGAAGTAGACATATCCGACCTTATCGGTCTCAATCAGGGCAGGGGGGGGTTACCACAACAGGAGTTGCGTCGCTCCCGCCGGGCGCTGATTATCGGACGGCGCCACCACGCCGCCGACGGCCCCCTGTCCCGTCGGGAGGCGGCCAAACGAACGCGAGCCGCCCTTTAATCTGTTGCACGACGACGAGAGACCCGATCGGCGGGACGACCGGTCCGATGCAGTATGCCCACTCCTGATCGCCACCGGCCCGCTCGAACCGCGGGGCCGCGCAGGCGTTAACCTGCCTCATGACATGGACCGCGCAAACGTTCCCCGAGCCGTACCCGGATAC
>Ga0134128_10011999_pt1 | contig 10324 bp, 10 predicted proteins | sample KB31754_FD_96462 | JGI IMG/M metagenome (GOLD analysis project Ga0134128, IMG submission 96462) | Terrestrial soil microbial communities with excess Nitrogen fertilizer from Kellogg Biological Station, Michigan, USA - KB3-175-4 | ecosystem: Environmental > Terrestrial > Soil > Unclassified ...
AACGTGTTCGTCATCGGCGTCACCGCGCCGTACCAAACAGTGCAGGACTACCGGTTCCGCGGCGGCAGCCCGATCACCGATGTGGACGTGCGCGAGCGGCGCCAGGTGATCGCCATCGGCGCCGACGTGGCGGACAAGCTGTTCGCCGACGCCGATCCCATCGGCCATACGGTGCGCATCATGGGCGCGCGGTTCACGATCGTCGGCGTCATCGCGCCCAAAGGACGCGTCCTCGGCCAGTCGTTCGACGCGTTCGTGATCATGCCGATCACGAGCTTCGAGCTGCTGTACGGCCGCCGCGCGACGACCACCATCTCGGTCAAGATGCCTAACGCAGAGTCGATCCCGTCGGGCATGGCGGCGGCCGAGGAAGCCATGCGGATCGCGCACCGGCTGCGGCCGGAGCAGGCCGACGACTTCACCGTCGAAACGGCCGACGCGCTGGTCGACTTCTGGAAGAACCTGACCCGCGTGCTGTTCAGCGTGATTCCCGCCGTGGTCGCGATCGGCATCGTCGTCGGCGGCATCGTGATCATGAACATCATGCTCATGGCCGTCAACGAGCGGACGCACGAGATCGGGATCCGGAAGTCGGTGGGCGCGCGCCAGCGCGACATCCGGCGGCAGTTCCTGGCCGAAGCGGTCGCCCTGGCCACGTTAGGCGGCCTGCTCGGCGTCGGGTCGGGGTGGGGGCTGGCGCTCGCGATCTCGAGTGCGTCGCCGCTTCCGGCGCGCGTCACCGCGTGGTCGGTGGGCGTCGCCATTGCGTTAGGCGCAGGGATCGGCGTGCTGTTCGGCGTCTACCCGGCCAGCCGCGCCGCCCGCCTCGACCCCATCAACGCCCTGCGTGCCGAATGAGAGTCGCCGAGCGCATCAGCGAGAACATCGGCATCGCGATCGACACGCTGCGCGTGAGCAAGCTCCGCAGCGGCCTCACGATCCTGGGCGTCGTCATCGGCGTCGCGACGGTCATGGCGATGGCGGCGATCGTCCAGGGCGTGCGCCAGCAGATCGTGCACACCATCGAGATCGCCGGACCCACGACATTCTACGTGACGCGCTCGGCGACCCCCGTGAACCCCGGCAACCCGCCGCCCGAAATCCGCGACCGTCCGGAGATCAAGTCCGCAGAAGCCGACCGCATCCGCATCCTTCCCGACATTGCGTACGCTGCCATCTGGGGACAGGCCCAGGCGCGCATGGATTACCAGGGCGCACGCACGCAGCAGGTGGCGATCTTCGGCGCCGACAACCGGTTCACCGACATCCAGGGCGGCGATCTGTCCGAAGGCCGATGGTTCACGCACCCCGAGCTCGTGAGCGGCAGCGCCGTGGCCGTGATCGAGCAGGACGTCGCGCGCACGTTGTTCGGCCGCATCGACCCGGTCGGCAAGGTCGTCGGCATCGGTGGACGTGCGGCGCGCGTGATCGGCGTGTACGTGCCGCCGGCAAATATCTTCAACCCGCCCGGCCAGTCCACCGGTGCGATCGTGCCGTACGCGATGCTCGACCACCAGCTGCCGTTCGACCGCACCAACGCGCTCTGGATCGTCGTCAAGCCTCGGCCTAACGTAACGGTCGCGGATGCCGAACAAGCCGTGATGGTGACGCTGCGGCGGTTGCGGCATCTGCGCCCGTCGCAGCCCAACTCGTTCGACCTGCTGACGCAGGATCAGATCCTCGACACGTTCAACAAGCTCACGGGTGTCTTCTTTCTCGTCATGATCGTGTTGTCGGCCGTCGCGCTTCTCGTGGGCGGCATCGGCGTGATGGCGATCATGATGGTGTCCGTCACCGACCGCACGCGCGAGATCGGTGTCCGCAAAGCGCTCGGCGCCACGCGACTGGACATTCTGCTCCAGTTCCTCGTCGAGGCGGCGACCCTGACCGGCATCGGCGGGCTCATCGGCATCTTACTTGGGTTAGGCTTTGGCCGCCTCGCCACCGCGGCGATGCGGATCGAGGCGACCACCCCGCTGCTGTATACGCTGGTCGCTGTCGTGGTGTCGGTCGGCATCGGCGTCGTGTTCGGCCTGCTGCCCGCCAACCGAGCGGCGCGGCTCGACCCCGTGGAGGCGCTCCGGTACGAATGACCGGCCGGCGGTCGGGCTGGAGCGTCTAACGCAACTCGGACGTGCGAGTCTAACGAAGCGTGCAACATCCGACACCGGTCGCGAGTATAAGAGAGAGACCGTCCCCGGGATGGAGACATGCGCTGCACGATTGTGGGTATTCCCGTCGCTCTCGCTCTCGCCGGATGCCTGCGGGCTGCTCCACGCGAAGCGGCCGCGCCCCCGCCTCCGTTGGACATCACGCTACTCCCCGCCCTCGCGGCGCACACCGTCGTCCCGTCGCTCACGTTCGCGCTCAGTCGACCGGCCTACGTGGCGGCGTTCGAGGTCATCCCTGGTCGCGGTGTGCGTCTCCTGTACCCATACGCACCGGAGTCGGAGCCCAGGCCCGCCGGCATGAGCCTCGTCACCGAGACGCCCGAGTTCTACGATGACTATCTCCGGTCTCCGTTCGTCGCGCCGTACGGCGGCGCGACCTACATCTACGTCGTGGCCGCCGACGAGCCGCTCACGTTAGGCACGTTCACCGGGCCCGCGGGGTTGCGGGACTACTTCGGCGAGGACCGATTCGCGTCGTATCGCGCGTCGACCTTCATCGACGCGGTCACCACTGCCGTGATTCCCGCCGATGCGCCCGATGGCTCGTGGTCCTCCGACATGCTGGTCGATTGGTCCAACGCGCCGGTCGGCGCATTCGCCGTCGCGACGACGAGCATCACGTGCGGAAATGGACGAATCATCACCGTGCCCGCCGCATACGGGTCCACGTTGTGCCCGCTCGATGCAGTTCGCACCGAGCGCGGCTCCTTGGCCGCCAACACCGCGTCGCGTGCACCATTGTCGATCCAGGCTCCCGGCATCATCGTGACTGCCGAGCGTCCGGCCGCGCGCAGCAAGGAACCGCGCCGCCGCCCATGGTGGGCGGACAGCCCCGGCAACGCCTGGATCGGATCGTTGTCGCCCTCGCAAATGTCGCCATTTGGAGTGGCCGCAGAGCCTTTGGCGCACTCGACCCCTGTGCGAACCGCTGCCACGCGGCCCTCCACTTCGGGTCGACAAGCTGCGCAGTTGCGGACCGTCACGCGCTCGTCGCCTGCGCCGGCCCAGCCGCGCGAGGAAACCACGAGGCAGGTGACACGCCGCCCGTAGTACGCACGACGGCCGGCCGAGCGCGATACGCGCCGGCCGGCCTCCCCGTATTCGCCTAACGAACGCCGCGTCAATTGACCACGACGATCGTCCCGACAAACGACGGATACTGCGACGGCGGATGGAACTTGCAATGATACGGGAACGTTCCGGTCTGATTGAACGTGAACTGGAACGACGTGCCCAATACCGAATAGCTCCCGCCGGACGGCGGCGTTAGGCCGCCGGAATCCCAGATGCCGGTGTCGCTCACCGAGCTGTGTTCGGACGGGCCGTTGTTCACCCACTGCACGGTCGTCCCCACTTTGATCGTGTCCACCGCCGGCGTGAACTTGAAATCCTGTATCATGACGTTGACGCCGTTGACCGGCGGCGGCGGAGGACCGGTCATGCTGTTCGAGCTGCTGCCGCCGCACGATATCGCCGTCGCGGCGATCGAGACGATCACGAAGTGAATTGCACGCATAGCACACCTCCTGATGCGCTGCCTAAGGATGCGTGCCACGCAGCCGGTGTGCCCGACAGCACGGATCCCTCGATACATCATACGCACACGAATAGGGCGCACGCACGCAAAGGTTCCTCTCGCACGCGCGTCGAATAGACGGCTGCCGCGCGCATCACAGGCGTTCGCGGCGCCCAACGTGTCACTCGCCTCATGCAATCATCGTCTCGCGACTTGATGGCAACGCGATATATTCCGCGCCATGACACACGTCGATGTGCTCGCCATCGCCGCCCACCGCGATGATATCGAGCTCACCTGTGGCGGCACGCTGCTCAAAGCACGGGCACTTGGTCACGCGACTGCGATCATCGATCTCTCCCAGGGCGAAACGGGTACGCGCGGCTCCGCCGAGTTGCGGGCACAGGAAGCAAGTCGCGCCGCGGAGATCCTTGGCGTGAGCGCACGCATCAACCTGGGATTTCCGGATGCCGCGATCGTCAACACGCCCGCGACGCGCATCGAGGTCGCGAAAGTCGTGCGCCAATTCACGCCGCGCATTGTCATCGCGCCATCGGAGCGCGGCCGTCACCCCGATCATCGCATCACCGCCGAGCTCGTTCGCGATGCGTGCTTCATCGCGGGACTCGCGAAGGTCGAGCCGTCGGTGCCGGCGCACCGGCCGCGCAAAGTGATTCACTGCCTCTCGTTTCGCGAGGACTACATCAAGCCCACGTTCGTGGTCGACATTTCCGATGTGTTCGAGCAGAAGCTCGAGGCCGTGAAGCAGTACGAGTCGCAGTTCGCCGGCGTGCGGCAGGCGGGCGAAGTGTATCCGAACGGCGAGCCCTTGTACGAGATCGTGCGGCACCAGGCGGCCCACTACGGCTCGCTCATCCGCGTGCGCTACGGCGAGCCGTTCTACACCGCCGAAACGATGCGCGTGGACGACGTGACCACGCTGGAGGTATCCACCTTTTGACGCCGCGCACCGTTAGGCACAAGGACGAAGCGGCCGACTACGGCAGCTACCTCGCGTTGGACGAGCTGCTGTCGCTGCAGCGCCCGCTGTCGGACCCCGAGCATCCCGATGAGCTGCTGTTCATCGTCGTGCACCAGGCGAGCGAACTGTGGTTCAAGGTGATCCTGCACGAGCTCGACGCGCTCGTGCATGCGCTCGAGGCGGCGAACGTAGCGGCGGCAATGATGGTGGCCAAGCGCCTCAACGCCCTCGTGCGCATCGTCGCCGACCAACTTTCGGCCCTCGACACGCTCCCGCCGCAGCGCTTTGCGCAGTTTCGCGGCTACCTCGGCAGCTCCAGCGGATCGCAGAGCGCGCAGTTCCGCGCCATCGAGGCGGCGTCCGGTCTGCGCGACCCACACTTTCTCCAGGCGATCGGCGAGCACGGTGCGCCGCCGCCTGTGATACAGCGTTGGCTCGATCGCCCAACGCTGCAGTCGCTGTTCGAGCACCTGCTCGAGCGGAGCGGCCGCACGCTCGAGCAGGTGTACGGCGACGCGGCACCGTCGGAGCTCTTCCTCCTCGCCGAAGAGCTGCTGGAATACGAGCAGGGCTTCGCACGCTGGCGGTTCCTGCACGTACAGCTCGTGGAGCGGATCATCGGCCCCGGCACGAGCGGCACCGGCGGTACGTTAGGCGCACGGTATCTCGCGCGCACGGTGGCGCAGCGGTTCTTCCCGGTGTTGTGGGACGTGCGCTCGAAATTCTTCGGCGCGCCACCGGGCGCCCGGTGATGACCACCGACTGGCGCGACATCAGCATCGCGCTCCGCCCCGGCGCGCCCGAGTGGCCGGGCGACACCCCGTACTCCTGCCGGTGGACGCAGCAGCTCGCGCGCGGCGACACCGTCAACCTGTCGGCCATGACCACGAGCCCGCACGTGGGCACGCACGCGGACGCGCCGCTGCACGTGCACGCGGGATGGCCGACCTCCGACGACCTCCCGCTTGAGGTATTCGCCGGTCCGGCGACGGTGTGCTCGTTCGAGCGCGTGGATGCCTTACCGCGCACACCGCTCGAGCGCCTGCTCCTGCGCACCGGATCATCCACCGCCGACGGCGCGTTCCCCGCCGAGTGGCCCGCGCTCAGCGTTAGGCAAGTGGAGTCGCTCCTCGAGCGCGGACTCCGCCTCCTCGGCGTCGACGCGCCGTCGGTGGACACGCGCCACAGCACAACGCTCGAGGTGCACCACGCGCTGTTCGCGGGCGGCGCGTACAACCTCGAGAACCTCGACCTGCGCGACGTGCCCGACGGCGCGTACGACCTCGTCGCGCTCCCGCTCAAGATCCTCGGGCTGGACGCCGCGCCGGTGCGCGCCGTGCTCCGGCCGAACGCCGCACCGGATCGGCGTTAGGCGGAGCGCGCGGGTCAACCGGCTCGTTGGGCGAACACCACCGTGTGGCCGCCCGCTTCCTTGATCCCGACCTCGTCCATCCCGTAGAACGTCCGACGGCGCGGGAGCACCAGCGGCACCCCCGAGATCCGACGCTCGATCTCGTCCAGGCTCGACACCTCGATGAAAAGTCCGACCGACGTGCCCACCGCCTTGACGGGCTTGGTGCCCACGTCCTTCTCGATGCTCTCCCATGTCTGATACATGACTTCCACACCATCTTTCTCGAGAATCACGAAACCCAGCCTGTCGCCTTCCGGCACTTCGACCGTCTTGTTCCAGCCGAGTCGCTCCGTCCAGAGCGGCAGGCACGGCTCGATCGCGTCGACCATGAGCACGGGCGTCAATTTCTTGATAACGTTGGGCATGGCAGGTTCTCGCTCCGTTGATGTGAGGCGACCAATATGCCCGAGCCCCGCATGAGCGTCTTGGAAAAATGGAACCGCTCGTGAACGCGACCGTGCCAGAAGGGTACGTCGAGCACGCGCCGCCGCCGGACCTTGCGACAGCCGTGATGTGCGCGTGGACTCGGCGCGTGAGCAGTGCGGCCGACGTCGCGCTGCACCGCGTGCTGCCCGACGGCTGCACCGACATCCTGTTCGTGTTCGGACGGCCGGGGGCACACGATCGCGAGCTCGTGAGCGCGAGCGTCGTTGGTGCCATGACGCGACCCATCGTCATCGAGGGTCCGCATCCGTGGCTCTACGTCGGCGTCCGTCTCGCACCCGGCTACGCGCAAGCGGCCTTTCGCGTGCCGGCGTCCGAACTAACGGACCAGACCGTCGACTACGATCTGCTGGAGCGCGACGCCGCGGCGCACGTAGACACGCTCGCCGCGGCGAGTGAGGTCGAATGTGTGGCCGCGGGGTTCGACATCGTGCGCCGCCGCCTCGCGCGCGGCGTCGCGGTATCGCGCAGCCTGCGGGCGGCGGTGCGGCGCATCGTCCACGCCGACGGAAACCTCAAGATCGCCGCGCTCGCCGGCGAGATCGGCATCACCCGTCAGCAGCTCGCGCGCCAGTTCGCGGCGCACGTCGGTCTCACGCCCAAAATGTTCGCACGCGTGATGCGCACGCGCGCCGCGCTGGGACGTGCGGCCGCGGCCCGCATGGCTCATCCGCGCAACGTGAACTGGGGCGCGATTGCCTACGATCTGGGATACTACGACCAGCCCCATTTCATCGACGACTTCAAGGAAATCACCGGGCAAACGCCTTGTGAGTGGCTCGGCTGAGCGATCGGGGCGCTGCGCGGCCGGATGGCGGGCAGGATCGGGCCGGATTCGCTAATTTGGTGTATGCCCCAGCCAATCTATCTCGACCACGCCGCCACCACGCCGGTGCGACGCGAAGTGTTCGAGGCCATGGAGCCGTTCTACGGCCCCCGCTTCGGCAATCCGTCCAGCACGCATCGGTGGGGACGCGACGCGCGCGCCGCGCTCGACGATGCCCGCGATCGCCTGGCCCACTGCCTCGGCGCCCAACCGTCGGAAATGTTCTTCACGTCCGGTGGGACCGAGGGCGACAACGCCGCCATCGTGGGTCCGTTCATGGCTCTGCGCGCATCGGGGAAGCGCGCCGTCGTCACCACGCCGATCGAGCACAAAGCGGTGTTGGGCGCCGTGCACTTCGCCCACTCGCAGGGCGCCGAGGAGCGTATCCTCGGCGTGTCGCACGTGGGTGTGGTGGAGCGTGAGTCGTACGATGCGCTCGTCACGTCGGACGTCGCGGTCTGCTCCGTAATGTGGGTGAACAACGAAATCGGCGTCGTGCAGGACATTCCGGCGCTCGCGTCGGCGGCCAGGGCGCGCGGCGTGCTCTTTCACACCGACGCGGTGCAGGCGTTCGGCAAGGTGTCGGTGGACGCGCGCGCGGTGCCGTTCGATCTGCTCACGTTCTCGGGCCACAAGATCGGGGCGCCCAAGGGCATCGGCGGTCTGTACGTGAGGCATGGGACGCCCTGTGAGCCGCTGCTCCACGGCGGCTCGCAGAATCGCGGCTTGCGGCCCGGTACGGAGAACGTGGCGGCAGCGGTTGGTCTGGCGCGCGCCGCCGAGCTGGCCATCGCCGAGCGCGAGGGCGAGATGCGTCGGTTAGGCGCGCTGCGCGACCGCCTCGAGCGCGCGCTGCTCGCGCGCATCCCTGATGCCGTGGTGAACGGCGGCGGCGGACCGCGCGCACCGCACATCCTGAGCGTATCCGTCCCCGGCACCGACAGCGAGTCCATGCTCATGGCCCTCGACCTGGCCGGCGTGGCCTGTTCGTCCGGCTCGGCGTGTCAGAGCGGGAGCGTCGACCCATCGCACGTGCTGGCTGCGTTAGGCGTGCCGCGCGAGTTGGCGGTGTCCGCCGTGCGCATGAGCCTGGGCGCGCTCACCACCGACGAGTGCATCGATCGGATCGCCGACCTCTTCCCGGCCCTCGTTGCCAAGGCCCGGCGTTTGACCGGCGCCGTCGCCTGATGCCGCACGTTCGCGGCCGCGTGCTCGCGGCCATGTCGGGCGGTGTCGACTCGTCCGTCGCCGCGGCCACGCTCGCCGAGCAGGGCTACGAGGTGATCGGGGCGACGATGAAGCTCTTCTGCTACGGCGACGACGTGCCCGACCGCCCGTGCTGCTCGCTGGATTCGATCGACGACGCGCGCCGCGTGTGCGAACGCATCGGCATCCCGCACTACGTCCTCAACCTCGAGACCGCGTTCGGCCGCGATGTGATCGAGAACTTCGTGAGCGAATACGCAGCCGGACGCACGCCCATTCCATGCGTGCGCTGCAACACGTTCACCAAGTTCCGGGACCTCCTTCGGAAGGCGGATGCCCTCGAGTGCGACTGGATCGCAACCGGCCACTACGCTCGGGCAGCGGGTGGCGAGCTGCTGCGCGGCGCCGACCGCGGCAAAGATCAGAGCTATTTCCTGTGGGGCATCGATCGCGCGGTGGTGCGCCGGATGCTGCTGCCCGTAGGCACGCTCACCAAGACCGAGACGCGCCGCCGCGCCCATGCGTTAGGCCTGGACGTGGTGGCCGAAAAGCGCGAGAGCCAGGACATCTGCTTCGTCCCCGACGGCGACCACGCGAAGGTGCTGGCGCGGCACCTGGGCGCCGATGCGCCCGCACTCGCCCGCGGCCGGTTCGTCGACTCCGGCGGCCACGTGTTAGGCGAGCACGACGGCTACGCGCGGTTCACGGTGGGCCAGCGCCGCGGACTGCCCGGCGGCTCGCGTGAGCCGCTCTACGTGATCGCGATCCGGCCCGACGCGCGCGAGGTGGTGATCGGTCCGCGCACCGAGCTGTTGGGCCGCGGCGTGGTCGCGCGCGATGTGAATTGGCTGGTCGACGCGCCGCCCGCCGTCGGCGCGCACGTGCAGGTGCAGGTCCGCCACCGCGCCCCCGCCGCGCCCGCCGAGATCGTGCGCGCGGATGACGGTGAGATCGAGCTCGCCCTCGATGAACCGGTGGCCGCGATCACGCCCGGCCAGTCGCTGGTGATGTTCGATGGCGACCGCGTGTTGGGCGGCGGCCTGATCGCCGGCGCACGAGTGGCGCTGCCGGTGCTCGCCGCCTGACGAAGGGGAAGCGCTCGCTTCGCTCGCGAGCGCTTCCCTCAATACTTCAGTCCGCCCGACGCCGCGAACTGCTTGAGCATGTCCTCCTGCTCCGGCGACAGCTTTTCCGGAACCACGATCGACACCTCGACGATCAGGTCGCCGCGCTCGCCGTCCTTCTCGATGCCCTGACCGCGCACGCGGAACCGCTTGCCCGAGGGCGTCCCCTTGGGAATCGTGATCTTGACCCACTTTCCATCCAGGGTCTTGAGCCGGACCTTGCTGCCTAACGTAGCCTGCGCGATGTTGAGCGGCACGCGCGCGATCACGTCCAGCCCCTCGCGACCGAAGAACCGGTCCGGCGCCACCTGGAACGTGATCAGCAGATCGCCCGGCGGTCCGCCGTTCACACCCTTCCCGCCCTGGCCCGTGAGGCGCACCCGCGTGCCGGTGTCGGTTCCCGGCGGCACCGTGATGTTCACCGTGCGGCGCGCACGCGTCTCGCCGGCGCCGTTGCACGTGGGACACCGTTCGGTGGGAATCTGCCCGCGCCCCAGGCACATTGGACACGGCCGGTTCACCGCGAACCCGCCCTGCCCGAACGACACCACGCCGCGTCCGTTGCACTCGGGACAGATCTTGAACGACGCGCCCGGAGCCGCGCCCGAGCCGTGACACGTCGGACACTCCTCGTTCACCTC